>Ga0208700_1000128_pt1 | contig 28390 bp, 30 predicted proteins | sample DeeseametaMP2016_FD_184179 | JGI IMG/M metagenome (GOLD analysis project Ga0208700, IMG submission 184179) | Marine microbial communities from the Deep Pacific Ocean - MP2016 (SPAdes) | ecosystem: Environmental > Aquatic > Marine > Oceanic | place: East of Hawaii, North Pacific Ocean | collected... | reverse complement strand
TCTCTTAGACAAAATGGTGCGCGAGTTATGGTTACCGAAACAGATCCTATATGTGCACTTCAAGCTTCAATGGAAGGATATGAGGTTGTGTTAATGGATGATGCTATAGAAAAGGCAGATATTGTTGTTACAGCTACAGGAAACAAAGATGTCGTTAACGCTGATCAGATGAGAAAAATGAAAGATTATTCTATTCTTTGTAATATTGGTCACTTTGATAATGAAATTCAGGTTGAGGCCTTGAAAAATTACAAATGGACTGAAATTAAACCTCAGGTCCATGTGATAGAATTTCCTGATAAAAAGAGAATAATACTTCTAGCTGAAGGAAGATTAGTTAATTTAGGGTGTGCGACTGGTCACCCGAGCTTTGTTATGAGCGCTTCTTTTACTAATCAAGTAATAGCACAAATAGAGCTTTGGAATAATTATGAAAAATATGACAAAAAGGTTTATGTTTTACCTAAACATTTGGATGAAAAAGTTGCGATACTTCATTTAAATAAGGTTGGAGCTAAATTAACAAAGCTTTCAAAAGAGCAGGCTGATTATATTAGCGTTGATGTTAAAGGCCCATTTAAACCTGATACGTATCGCTACTAGTTAGTAGCTAGATGCAATTAAAATCTTTAGAAGATACACAAAATCTTTCAAGCAAGATTTCCAAAATAGTCGGTGCCAGCGATATCATTTTTCTCTATGGTGAAATTGGTGTTGGGAAAACAACATTTGTGCGTTTTTTCATCAATCATCTAGAAGCTGAAAATGGAATTAAAAAGAGTGACGTATTAAGTCCTACATTCAATATAGTTTATGAATATGACATTGGAGATATAAAAATTCTTCATTATGATCTATACAGGCTGAAAAATTATAAAGATATTTTGCAATTAGGCATGTTTGAGATCTCCAATAATCATATTAAAATTGTAGAATGGCCCGAGTTAATTGATTCAAAACCTAAAGATAGAATTGATATCCAATTTCAATATTCGAAATTACTAGATTATAGGACAGTTAAAATTAATGGTTTTGGAAAATGGAAAGATTACAAATTTGATGCAGTTTAAAATACGGCCCATTGCAGGTGACGCTTCTTTTAGAAAATTTTATAGATTAACCTTAAATAAAGGTAGCAAGATTATTGCTCTTGTCGAAAAAGAAAAATATAAAAATCTGATTGTATGTTCAGCAATAAATAAGTTTTTAAGAGATAATAGAATATTTGCTCCAAGAGTATTTACTCAAGATTATGCAAAAGGCATAATGATCATGGAAGATTTTGGCGATTTAACTTTTCACAAAATTTTATTAGGGAAAAGAAATAAGTTACCAGTTTATAAAAAGCTTGTGGACCTACTTATAAAAATTCAAAAAATACAACCAAAAAAGAAACTGAGAACTATTTTTGCTAAATCACATATTATAGATAAATATTCAATAAAATATTTACATCAAGAATCAGATCTTTTTTATGATTGGTATCTTCCTTTATTTTTTAATCAAAAAAAGGTTTTAAATATGAAATTAATGATTAAAAAAATTTTATCAAAACTTTATAAGAGACTAAATTTTCCCAATTCGTATTTTGTGCACAGAGATTACCATGTTTCCAATTTGATGAAAGTTGGCAGAAAGATAGGAGTGATTGATAGTCAAGATGCTCTAATTGGAAATCCAGCCTATGATTTAGTATCTTTAATAGATGATGTAAGGATCAAAACATCTATAAAATTAAAAAATCAAATTTACAGTTACTATTTAACTAAAACTGCAAAAATTTATAAACTTAATTCATCAAAATTTTTGGAAGATTTTAACGTACTTTCAGTCCAGAGAAATTTAAAAATTATAGGTATTTTTTCTAGACTTTTTAAGAGAGATAAAAAAAATAAATATTTAAAATTAATACCCTATACCTGGCAATTATTAGAAATGAGAATGAGTTCAAAAATTTTTTCAGAATTAAAAAAAATTTTTGATAGTAATATTCCTAAAAAATTTAGAAAAAAAATCATATATTAATGAAAATACCAGTACTTTTCCCAAAAATTTTTAATTATCCATTCACATATAAAAGTGAAATTTCTGACTCATTAAATCCAGGCGATTTTGTAAAAGCACCATTTGGTTCAAATGAAATAACAGGAGTAGTTTGGCCCGATGAACAAAAAACTGAAAAAAATTTTAAATTAAAAAAAATTATAAAAAAAATAAATATACCAAATTTAAATTCTTCTATGATTAAATTTATATCTTGGTTTTCAAGATATAATTTAGTTCCACTAGGTATGTCTCTTAAAATGAGTTTACTAAATAAGAATGTGGTTGAAAAATCTTTTAATCATGAATTTAATAAATATAAAATTAAAAAAAATACAATTAAACTTTCTCTAAATGCTGAGCAAAAAAAATCACTAACTTTTCTTAAGAAAATTGGAGATAATTATAACGTTACTGTATTGGAGGGAATTACTGGATCAGGGAAAACTTTAGTTTATTTTGAGAGAGTCAGAGATATTGTAGGCAAAGGATTTCAGGCGTTAATATTACTTCCTGAAATTGCTTTGACTAATCAATTTAGTCGACGTTTTAAACAATTTTTTGGAGCTGAACCAGCAATTTGGCATTCTGGAACTTCAAAAAAAAATAAATCAATAATTTGGAAAGGTATTACGGAAGGAAAAGTTAAAATAGTCATTGGAGCAAGGTCATCTCTTTTCTTACCATTTAAAAATTTAGGAATAATTATTGTGGATGAAGAACATGATGTATCTTACAAACAGGACGAAGGAATTGCTTATAATGCAAGAGATATGGCTATTACAAGAGCTTCACTAGAAAACATTCCAATAAATTTGGTAACTTCCATACCTTCTGTTGAAACATATAATAACATTGTTAACAAGAAATATTATTTCACTAAATTGAAAAAGAGATACAAAGAAGCATCTTTACCAAATTTTGAAATTATAAATTTGAATACCGAGAAATTAAACAAGGGTTCTTGGATAGCAAACAAAACAATAAAAAAAGTTAATCAATATTTAGAAAAAGGAGATCAAGTATTATTTTTTTTAAATCGAAGAGGTTACTCACCTTTTGTAATTTGTAAAAAGTGTGGCTGTAAATTTCAATGTCCCAATTGTGCAGTAAACTTAAATTTTCATAAAAAATTAAACAAACTTCTTTGTCACTATTGTGGTCATAAATCTTCGTTGCAAAGAATTTGTAAAGATATGAAAGAGTGTGATTTATTGTTTTGTGGACCTGGTGTTGAAAGAATTTTTGCTGAGTTAAAATCAATCTATCCAGATAAAAAAATAGAAATATTTTCTAGTGATACTTTAAAAAAAAATAATTTTACAAATGTACTTTTAAAAAAAGTTGAAAAAAAGAAAATTGATATTTTGATAGGGACTCAATTAGTATCGAAGGGTTTTCATTTTCCAAAATTAAACTGTGTTGTTGTTGTAGATGGCGATTTTTCATCTCACGGATATGATCTTAGATCGGCAGAAAAGAATGTACAATTGTATCATCAATTAAGCGGAAGAGCTGGGAGAGAATCAAAGGTATCAACTATATACTTTCAAACATATACTCCTGATGACGAAGTGCTCATAAATATAACTAAAAATGATCCGCATGCTTTCTTGAAAAAAGAGCTTTTTTTAAGAAAGGAAAAGAAACTTCCACCATTTTATAGACTTATATCCCTAATTATTTCTGGCAAAGACGAACAGTTGATTATTAAATTTGCTACAACAATTAAATCTAAACTTCCAAAATTAAATAACGTTAACATTTTGGGACCAGTTCTTGCTCCGATTACTAAATTGAGGAAAAAATACAGATGTAGGATTTTGATAAGATGTCCAAAAAATTTATTTATTCAGAAATATTTATCTTTGTCGCTTGATAAAATAAAAATGACGTCAGGAATAAAACTAGAGGTTGATGTAGATCCAGTTAATTTCAGTTAAACTGAGTATTTTTCAATATTAATTGTGTTAATGAAGACAAAAAGATACAATAGAAAATGTTGTATTTGTTTAAATAATCTCCTACAAAACGAGTCTTTGTAGCAAAAATGAGTGCAAAATCAACATTTTCAAATTCTACATCAAAAAGCTATGCTGTAGCTCTTTACGAGCTCGCAAAAGAAAATTCTGAGTTAAATAATGCTGAAGATGGAATGAATGGCCTCAAAAAACTATTAAACGATAATTCTGATTTTAAAGAAATGATTTCAAATCCCACAGCTAAAAAAGAAGAAAAGAAAAAAGTTATTTTTGAAATAGCTGATCGATATAATTTTTCTCAAACTTTAAAAAAATTTTTGGGTTTTATAACAATTAAAAATAGATTGTTTTTTTTGGATCAAATTATTGATAGTTTTTTAAATATCATATCAATCAACAAAGGTGAGTTAAAAGCAAAACTCGTATCTTCAAAACAGTTATCAAAAAAAGAGTTAGAAAATATTCAAAGCGAATTATCTAAGGATTTTAAATCCCCTATCAAGGTAGATTATAAATATGATCCAAATTTAATAGCTGGATTAATCATTCAAGTTGGAAGCGTAATGGTTGATACTTCTATTAAAAGTAAACTTAAACAATTAGAAAAAAATATGATAGAGGCATAATATGCAAATTAATCCATCAGAAGTAACAAAGATTTTAAAAGAGCAAATAAAAAAATTTGGTGAAAAAGCAGAAGTAGCTGAAGTTGGTCAGGTGCTTTCAGTTGGAGATGGTATTGCTAGAGTTTATGGTTTGGACAACGTGCAGGCTGGGGAAATGGTTGAATTTTCTGCTGGACTAAAAGGCATGGCTCTAAACTTAGAAAGTGACAACGTTGGTGTTGTTATTTTTGGAGACGACAGTTCAATTAAAGAAGGTGATATTGTTAAAAGAACAGGAGCTATCGTAGACGCGCCTGTGGGAAAAAAATTATTAGGTAGAGTTGTTGATGGTTTAGGAAATCCTATAGATGGAAAAAAGGAACTTGACAAAAAATTAGAAAGAAGAAGAGTTGAAGTAAAAGCTCCAGGAATAATTCCAAGACAATCTGTTAATCAGCCAATGCAAACTGGACTTAAAGCTTTAGACACCTTGATTCCGATTGGACGAGGACAGAGAGAGTTAATTATTGGTGATAGACAAACGGGAAAGACAGCCATAGCTATTGATACAATTATTAACCAAAAAGAAATAAATAAATCTGGTGAAGAGAAAAATAAACTTTATTGTATTTATGTTGCAATTGGACAAAAACGATCAACTGTTGCTCAGATAGTTAAGACATTAGAAGATGCAGGTGCCATGGAGTATACAATTATTGTTGCGGCAACAGCATCTGATCCCGCTCCGCTTCAATTTTTAGCACCCTATACCGGTTGTACCATGGGCGAATATTTTAGAGACAACGGTATGCATGCATTAATTATTTATGATGATCTATCCAAACATGCTGTAGCTTACAGACAAATGTCACTTTTATTGAGAAGACCTCCGGGAAGAGAGGCTTATCCTGGTGATGTTTTTTATTTACATAGTAGATTGCTTGAAAGAGCTGCAAAGCTCAACGAAAACAAAGGTGGCGGATCTCTTACAGCATTACCAATAATTGAAACACAAGCAGGTGATATTTCTGCCTACATTCCAACTAATGTAATTTCAATTACTGATGGACAAATTTTTTTAGAAACTGAATTATTTAATCAAGGTATACGACCAGCTGTTAATGTTGGATTGTCGGTTTCGAGGGTGGGATCAGCAGCCCAAACCAAAGCTATGAAAAAAGTTGCTGGTTCAATAAAATTGGAATTAGCACAGTACAGAGAAATGGCAGCATTTGCCCAGTTTGGTTCAGATTTGGATGCTACAACACAAAAATTATTAAACAGAGGATCAAAACTAACTGAGCTTTTAAAACAGGATCAATATTCTCCAATGACAGTTGCACAACAAGTAATAGCAGTTTTTTCTGGGGTAAGAGGTTTTTTAGATAAAGTGGAGTTAAGTAAAATTAAGAATCTCGAAAAACAGATTTATGAAGAGGTTAAATCTTCAAACCCAGAAATTATAGATAGCATTAATAATACTGGAAAATTGGACGAAGAAATAGAAAAAAAACTAACATCAATCATCGAGCAATTTCAAAAAAAAGGCAATAAGTAAAATTTTATGCCAAGTTTAGATGATTTAAAAAAAAGAATTAAAAGTGTCAAATCAACACAGAAAATTACTAAAGCTATGAAAATGGTAGCTGCAGCTAAGCTAAGAAGAGCTCAGGAAAGTGCTGAGAAAGGAAGACCTTTTTCAGAAAAAATGAATAATGTAATTCTTAATTTAAGCAGCTCAATTTCTGATAAAGACAGTGCATCAAAGTTCTTGGTTGGTACAGGAAAGGATACTACGCATTTATGTGTAGTTATCACTGCAGATAGAGGGCTTTGTGGCGGATTTAATACAAATATATGTAGAAAAGCAAAAAACTATTTTGAAAAAATTTTAAAAGAAGGAAAAATATTAAAAATTTTTACAGTTGGCTCCAAAGGACATGATCAACTAAAGAGACTATACGGTAAATATATTATTGAAAAAATGAATTTTAAGGGACTGAAAAAAATTACGTATAAAGAAGCGGAAGATACTGGAAAAATTATTATAAAATTATTTAATGAATCACAATTTGATGTGTGCAAAATTTTTTACAATAGATTTAAAAATGTCATTACACAAATTCCTCAAGAACAACAAATAGTACCAATTGAAAAACAAAAAGAAGTTAAAATATCAGATAATTTTTATGAATTTGAACCTGAAGAAAATGAAATTTTAGATGATTTACTTCCAAAAAATATTTCTACTCAAATCTTTAAAGCGTTTCTTGAAAATGCTGCAAGTGAACAAGGTTCTAGGATGACAGCTATGGATAATGCAACACGAAATGCTGAAGATTTAGTGGACAAATTGACAATTAATTATAACAGAAGTAGACAAGCAGCAATTACCAAAGAACTTATTGAAATAATATCAGGAGCGGAAAGTTTATAAAATGAGTAAAGGATTAGGAAAAATTACACAGGTTATAGGAGCGGTGGTTGATGTTCAATTTGAAGGTCAGTTGCCGGAAATTTTGACAGCGCTAGAATGTGATAACTCTGGAAATAGACTTGTACTAGAAGTTGCCCAACATTTGGGAGAAGCTACTGTTAGAACTATTGCTATGGATAGTACAGAGGGTTTAAAGAGAGGAATCAAAGTTACCGATACTGGTTCTCCAATTAAAGTACCAGTTGGGCCAGAAACACTGGGTAGAATAATAAACGTTATTGGAGAGCCTATTGATCAAAAAGGAAAAATATCTACAAAAGAAAGATGGCCTATACATAGACCTGCACCAAAATTCACTGAGCAATCGACAGAAACTGAAATATTAGTTACGGGCATAAAAGTTGTCGATCTACTGGCTCCTTACGCTAAGGGAGGAAAAATAGGTCTTTTTGGAGGAGCGGGTGTGGGCAAAACTGTAATTATTATGGAATTAATTAATAATATTGCAAAGGCACACGGTGGTTTTTCAGTATTTGCTGGTGTTGGTGAAAGAACGAGAGAAGGAAATGATTTATATCACGAAATGATTGAGTCTGGCGTTATTAAATTAAATGGAAAAGGCTCGAAAGTTGCTTTGGTTTATGGACAAATGAACGAGCCACCCGGAGCACGTGTTAGAGTTGGATTGAGCGGTTTAACAGTTGCTGAATATTTTAGAGACAAAGAAGGTCAGGATGTTTTATTTTTTATTGATAATATATTTAGATTTACTCAAGCAGGATCAGAGGTGTCGGCTTTATTAGGAAGAATTCCATCGGCCGTAGGTTATCAACCAACCTTAGCTACTGATATGGGAAATTTACAAGAAAGAATCACAACTACAGATAAGGGTTCAATTACTTCTGTCCAAGCTATTTATGTTCCAGCGGATGATTTAACTGACCCTGCTCCAGCTACCTCATTCGCGCATTTGGATGCTACTACAGTTTTATCAAGGCAAATTGCAGAGTTAGGGATATATCCTGCAGTTGACCCTTTGGATTCTACTTCTAGAATTTTAGATCCCAGAATAGTTGGTGAAGAACATTATAGCGTTGCAAGAGAAGTTCAAAAAATATTACAAACTTATAAATCTTTACAAGACATAATTGCAATTTTGGGTATGGATGAGCTTTCTGAAGAGGATAAACTAACAGTGATGAGAGCAAGAAAAATTCAAAGATTTTTATCACAACCATTTTTTGTTGCAGAAGTTTTTACAGGTTCTCCAGGTAAACTTGTAGATTTAGAAGCAACCATCAAAGGGTTTGATGCTATATGTAAGGGAGAATATGATCATTTACCCGAAGCCGCTTTTTATATGGTGGGTACAATTGAAGAGGTAGTTGAAAAAGCTGAAAAAATGGCGAAGGACGCAGCAGCTTAATGGAAGATAGTTTTAAACTTGAAATCATTAGTCCAGAAAAAATTATTTTTTCGGATGAAACAAAAATGGTTACACTTCCCTCGTATGAGGGTGATATGAGTATATTAAAAAATCATATTTCAATAATAACTCTTTTAAGACCCGGAATAATAAAGGTGCAAAATGATGGAAATTTTAAAGAATTTTTTGTCCAGGATGGTGCTGTGGAATTCTTTAATGATAGTTTAGTGGTACTTTCAGCTTCCGCAATAAATGTAAAAGATTTATCTAAAGAGTTTGTGGATAATCTAAACGAAGATACTCAAGATAAACTCACAGATAAGAATATTACAGATCATGATCGTTATGTTCTTAATCACAAACTTGATGCGCTCAAAGAAATACGAGTCTAATTCAAACTTAAAGAAGTTAACTCTTCTTTTATTTTCTTATAAATATCTACTTTAAAGTGCACAGCGACGTTAGGTAATTTTGATAGTTCAATCCATTTCCAATCAAAGAATTCTGGATTTTTCGTTTTGACATTTATTTCATCGGGTTTTCCTAGAAATTTCATAACCAACCATTTTTGTTTTTGTCCCCTATATTTACCTTTCCAGAGTTTACCTAGAAGATATTTCGGTAAATCATATTTAAACCATCCATCTAATTCTTTTATTAATTTTACTGATTTTATCCCAGTTTCTTCCTCAAGTTCTCTTTTAGCCGCGTCTAAAAAATTTTCATTTTGATCAATTCCACCTTGTGGCATTTGCCATGAATTTGTAGGATTATCTATTCTTTTTCCTACAAAAACCTTATTTTCATGATTCAATAAAGCTATGCCCACACCAATTCTTAATGGTAATTCTTTTCTATTCTTCATTAAACTTTAGCCACTGAAAAGTTTAACTGCGTAATTTAATTGATTATCTGTAATAGTGTTGATTGAAAATTCTTCATCTTCCTCCTCAACTCTGATATCAGGAGTTACTCCCACTTCTGAAATAGATTTTCCAGATGGTAAATAGTATTTGGATATTGTTAATCGTATTGCCCCCTTATTTCTTAGAGGAATAATGGATTGAACTGATCCTTTACCATATGTAGCTTCACCCAATAATACTGCTCTTTTTTGATCTTGTAAGGCTCCCGCCACAATTTCAGCAGCTGACGCTGATCCATTATTGATTAAAACAATTAAAGGTTTACCCTTAATTCGGTCTCCTTTTTTAGCAAAAAATTTTCTATTTTCTCTACTTTTTCTTCCTCTAGTAGAAACAATTTCTCCATCATCGAGGAAGAAGTCAGAAATTCTAACAGCTTGGGACAAAAGACCTCCGGGATTATTTCTTAAATCAAGAATATATCCCACTAATTTATTGTTTTTTTCTAATTTTGAAATTTCCCCTTTTAATTGATTGCTACTGTTTTCATTAAAGGCTCTTAATCTAAGGTAGCCTATTTCATTATCAATTAACTTAGAAATTACTGATTTTATTTCAATAATTTCTCTAATGATTGTAAAAATTTTTGCTTTTTTTAAACCTTTCCTTCTTATCGTTATTTCAATAGGTGAACCTACCGGTCCTCTCATTAAATTCACAGCCTCCATAAGTGTTTTTCCTTGAACCTGTTCACCATTTATTCTAACAATATAATCTCCAGCTTTTACACCAACTCTTGCTGCTGGCGTATCATCTATTGGCGAAATGACTTTAACAACTCCACCTTCCATACTTACTTCTATTCCTAAACCTCCGAATTCACCGCTTGTTTCAGTCTGCATCTCTTCATAAATTTTTGGGTTCATGTAAGCTGAGTACGGATCTAAAGATTGCAGAATCCCATTAATTGCAAAGTCCATTACTTCTGCTTGATCTATTTCATCGACATATTCGTCTTGCACTTTTTCTAGAACTTCACCTAAAAGATCAATTTTTTCGTACAGTTTATCTATATTTTTTGAGTAAGCTATATTGAAAATATTTAATAATATTACGGTTATGATGATTAAAATATATTTTAAGTTAAAATTTTCTTTCATATCGTTAATCTTTCTTTTGGCATTAATTCAGACCACATTCTTTCTAAATCATAAAATTTTCTTTTTTCAGGGTGAAAAATATGAATAATAATATCTATTGCATCTATAAGTTTCCACTCACTACTACTACGTCCTTCTAAACGACAGTTTTTGACACCTTTTTTTTTAAGTTTTTCTAACAATATTTCCGATATTGCTTGTATGTGTCTTGATGAATTACCGCTTGCGATAATCATAAAATCAGCAATTGAGGTTTTACCTTTTAGATTTATTGATTTTACCTCTACTGCTTTATTATCGTGTAAGATTTGTTCTATTTCTTCTCTAAGTTGATCAATTTCTTTAAATTGCATTTAAATTCATGTTATCAAAATTTTCTAATTAATGAAGATGAAATATTCATCTTTTTAGCATTTATATACATCCAATCCTTTTTTTTAAGTTTTTTTGATGCAATGGAATTAAGAGCTTTAATTGAGTAATTGGGTCTGGCAAAGACAATTATTTTTGCAAGTTCTGGAATTTTTTCCCACTTATTCCACTTATGAAATTTAATCAAATTATCAGCGCCAATTAAAAAAAATAATTTTATTTTTTTGTTTTTTTTTTTCAAAAAATTAAGTAAATCAAATGTATTTCTAGATTTGATTTTATCATCTAGATATTCTACAAAAATTTTTTTTTGACTTTTAGTCATGTCTTTTGACAGACTCATCCTTGTTTTTGTACTTAAATAAGGTTTTTGTTTTAGTGGATTTTGTTTTGTAATTACCCATATTACGGCATTCAATCTAAGTTTTTTTAAAGCAATTTTAGATATATGCAAATGACCTATGTGAGGTGGATCAAAAGTACCTCCCAAGATACCAATTTTATTGTAATTTTTTTTAAATAGTTTTTGCAAAAATTACTTCCTTATTTGTCCTTTTCCCTCCAATATGTACTTGTAAGTGGTAAGTTGATCAAGACCAACAGGACCGCGGGGATGAAGTTTACCAGTTGATATACCAACCTCAGCACCAAAACCAAATTCTCCACCATCTGCAAACTGTGTAGAAGCATTATGTATGACTATGGAGCTGTTGATATTTGATAGAAATTTTTTAGCTGTTTTTTTATTTTTTGTTACTATTGAGTCTGTGTGTAATGTGCCGTATTCATTAATGTGACTTATAGCTTCTTGAACTCCATTCACACTTTTTACAGAAATAGCAGGAGAAAGATATTCTGTTTTCCAATCTTTTTTTGATGCAATTTTCATTCTACCAGAAAAATTTTTTTTTATCGTTTTATCCCCTATAATTTCACATCCAAAATTATTTAAATGATTCAATATAGGTTCGCAATGAGTTTTTAGGCATTTTTTATCTATCAATAAAGTTTCTGCTGCTCCACAAACACTCGTATTTCTCATTTTTGCGTTTTCAACAATTTTAATTGCCATATTTAAATCGGCTTCTCGATCGACATAAACATGGCATATGCCTTCAAGGTGTCCAATGGTTGGAACTACAGATTTTTTCTGAACTTTCTTGACTAAACTTTTTCCTCCTCTAGGAATAATTACATCAACATATTTTTTCATACCTGATAAAAGATAATCAACGTGATATCTATCTTTGCTTTCAATAAATTGAACACAATTTTCATCACATTTTTTCTTTTTAAGAGCTCTCCTGAAAAGTTCAGCTAATATTTTATTTGAGTAGAATGCTTCTGATCCTCCACGTAATATTACTGCATTTCCAGTCTTAAAACACAAAACCGAAACATCAGCAGTAACATTTGGTCTGCTTTCATAAATTACACCGATAACACCAATCGGTATGGACACTCTTTTTATAATTAAACCATTTGGTCTCTTCCAAGAAGATAAAGTTTTTCCTATAGGATCTTTAAATTTTATTATTTCTTCTATTGAATTTCTAATTTGTAAAATTTTTTTGTTGCTCAATTTAAGTCTATCAATCATGTTATCTTTAATATTTTTAGATTTTGCATTAGACACATCTTTTTTGTTTGCTTTCAAAATTATTTGTGTATTGGTTTTTAAATATTGACTAAATTGTTTTAAAGCAGAATTTCTCTTTTTAATATTTATGTTAGATAAATGAAGGGAAGCAAGTTTTGCTTTTTCACCTAATTTTTCCATATATAAATTTCGAGACATTTTTACACCCTTACTAAATCGTCTTTGTGAATAATTTCTTCTCTACTAGAATAGCCCAGTAAATTTTTTATTTTACTGCTGTGAGAACCTTTTATTTTTTCAATCTCGAGCGAAGAAAATGAAATTAAGCCTCTACCACATTCAACATTATTTTGATCTTTAATCAGAACATGATCACCCTTTTCAAAAGTTCCATTAATTTTTTTAACTCCAACTGGCAACAAACTTTTTCCATTACTAATTGCTTTTAAGGCACCATCATCAATAATTACTTCACCTTTCGGAGCAATCGATCCTATGATCCACTGTTTTCTAGCATCAAGTTTTGAAACTTTTGGCATAAACCAGGTACATCTTTGGTTTTGAATCATTTTTTTTATTGGATTAATATAATTTCCATTAGCGATAGCCATGTAGCATCCTGCTAATTGACAGATTTTTGCTGCTTCAATTTTTGTTTTCATTCCACCTGATCCATAAAAATTTTCTGTTTTGTTTGCATATTTTTTTATGCTTTCATCTATTTCTTTTACTGTCTTTATTAATTTTGCTTTCTCATTTTTTTTGGGGTTATCGGTATACAGACCATCTACATCTGATAGTAAAATTAAACAGTCAGCGCTAATTATTTGAGCTACTCTGGAAGCAAGCCTGTCATTATCTCCATATTTAATTTCGGTTGTAGCAGTAGTATCGTTTTCGTTGACAATCGGAACTATTTTCATTGCTAACAAATTATCAATTGTTCTTTTTGCATTTATTGCTCTTCTCCTTTGTTCTGTGTCATCTAAAGTGAGTAATATTTGAGAAATTTTTATTCTACTTTTTTCAAATGTTTTTTTATAAAAATCCATTAATTCGATTTGGCCAATTGAAGCTACTGCTTGACTTTTATCTATTTTTAAACCCTTTTTTTTGATTCCAAGATATTCGCAGCCAAGCGCAATGGCTCCTGATGAAACAATCACTACTTGTTTTTTTTTCTTTATAAGAAGCTTAACGTCTTGAACAAACCCTTTAAGCCAAGATTTTTTTGGCTTACCTTTTTTGTCGATCAAAATTGATGATCCGATTTTTATTACAATTTTTTTAGACTTATCAATGTACATAATTAACCAATATTTTTTTTATAGTTTTTAAGCCTTTATTTTTTAACGCAGATATTGTGTAAATGTTTTTTTTTAATTCTTTTTTAAAAGCATTTATTTTTTCGTTAATTTCTTCCTCGCTGATCAAATCAACTTTATTAAATACAATAATTTCTCTTTTTTTTATAAGCTTGTTGCTATATTTGGAAAGCTCTTTTCTAACTTTGTAATAACTTTCCAATACGTTTTTATTAGTAATATCAATTAAATGAAGAATATTTTTGCATCTTTCTATGTGTCTCAAAAATTTATCTCCCAAACCTATCCCTTCATGAGCTCCTTCAATGAGGCCGGGTATATCGGCTAAAGTTACTTCTTTGTTATTATAATTAGCAACGCCAAGATTTGGATTAATTGTAGTAAATGGATAATTAGCAATTTTTGGTTTGGCGCTTGTTAGTACCGACAGCAAGCTGGATTTTCCTGAATTAGGCATGCCGACTATGCCAATATCTGCAATAACTTTAAGTTGTAACCAGATCCAAAAACTTTCACCCTTGTTTCCATCTGTTTTTTTTCTTGGTGCTCGATTTGTGGAACTTTTAAATCTTACATTTCCCAAGCCACCCTTGCCTCCATTTGCCACAAATATCTTTTGATCCGATTTGGTGAAATCATCAATTAAAGTGTTATTATCTTCTTCAAAAATTTGTGTTCCCATTGGAACTTTTAAAATTAAATCTTTTCCACTTTTTCCAGTTTTTTTCTTTCCCTTTCCATCTTGTCCTTTTTCAGCTTTAAAGTGTTGTTGATACCTGAAATCAATAAGTGTATTTAAATTTCTTTCAGCTACGAAAACTATCGAACCTCCACTTCCACCATCTCCACCGTCAGGCCCACCGAATTCTACAAATTTTTCTCTACGAAAACTTGCAGAGCCGGATCCACCATCTCCTGCTTTTACATATATTTTTGCTTGATCTAAAAATTTCATAGCGCAACAACAATTAATTAAATATTGAAGTTATTAGAAATTAGCTGGGGATAACAGATACAAATGTTCTGTTTAGTTTTTGAGTTTTGAATTGAACTTTTCCTTTGACTAAAGAGAATATAGTATGATCTTTACCAATACCTACATGGTCACCAGGATGTATTCTTGTGCCTCTTTGTCTAACTATTATATTTCCCGGCAACACTAATTGACCACCATATCTTTTCACACCTAGGCGTCGTCCTGCACTATCACGTCCGTTCCTTGATGATCCACCTGCTTTTTTTGTTGCCATGTTTTAATACCTCACTTTAATTCTATCATTTTTTTTTAGTTGTTAAAGGTTTCTTTTTACTTGCTATTTTTTTCTTACCCACATCACTTTTTTTCACCTTTAATTTTAGTTTTTCTTGAGCAAATTCCAATCTTTTTTTCTCTTGTTCATCATATTGTTTAGCGGCTTTCTCTTGAAATTTTCTTGTTTCATCTGCTTTTACTTTTCTTGCAGATTCTTCTTTAGTCTCAATTTTTTTTAATGTTTTTTTGATTTTTTTATGTTCTTCTATTTTAGTTTTTTTTGCCTCAAACACCTGCTCATTTCTTGTACGATCAGCTTTTACTATTTCTTTTGTTATTTGTTTTTGCGGTCCAGCTTGAGAGATTAATTTTCCATTTTTTGAAAAAATTTTTGTTATTCTAATAAGGGAAATCGGTTGTCTATGACCATATTTTTTTCTTGAATTTTTTCTTCTTCGTTTTTTAAAAACTAATATGGTTTTATTTTTTATATTTTTTAAAATAGTTGCTTCAACTTTTGCGCCTTGTATATTTGGGTTGCCAATTTCAGTGGTTTTATCATCATTCAAAAACAGAACGTTTTTGAATTCTACAGTTTTGCCTTCTTCATTATTAAGTCTTTCGATCTTAAGAATTTCACTTGCTGAAACCTTATATTGCTTGCCACCTGTTTGAATAACTGCGAAAGACATTGGTTTAATTTCATATTTGGAAATATGGGCAATATAACTTGCTAACTTATCATGTCAAGTTATAACAGCGATTAAAAACTGTCTTTTAAATCTCTGACTTTCTTGAAAACTTTCAAATCCTCTTGGTTTTTCATATTTAATTTAATTTTCAGGTCATTTTGATCACATCTTAGAAAAATGTTGGATTTTAACTCTTCTTCTAGGATGGTTGGTAGTGTTGGTAGATTGTTAGATCTTAATTTTTTTATTTTTTCAAATTTTTTTTTGAGATCAATGTTGTCACTATCATATTTCATACAAAACTCTGCATTTTTATAGGTATATTCATGACCACAATAAATTTTTGTATCTCTAGGAAGTTTTTTTATTTTATTTAATGATGTTAGCATTTGTTTGTGATCGCCTTCAAAGATTCTTCCACATCCAAGAGAAAATAACGTATCTCCTGTAAAGGCAATTTGTTCGTTTTCAAAAAAAAAACATATATGACCTAAAGTATGACCCGGAATATGTAATATTTTGACTGATGACTTTCCAAAGGTCCATTTCACATTATCTTCAAGGGCTATATCAATACCGGGGATGCGATTTTTGTCACCAGCGAAACCAATTACTTTGGCATTATATAATTTTTTTAGTTCAATATTTCCCCCTATATGATCATAATGATGATGCGTATTTAATATATAATCTAGTTTTAAATTTTGTTTTTTAAGAAAATCAATAACTGGCGAAGCTTCTGACGGATCAACTACAGCTACTGCTTTAGAAATATTATCGTTAATGATATATGCATAATTATCTACTAAACAAGGTATAGGAATTACTTGCATAATTAACTATTGTATAAGAAATATTCCAAGTTGTGAAAGCATGTTCTTGTAAAACATATTTTTATTTGTAATTTCAGAAATTTTTTCATTTGTTAAACACAAAGATCTATTAATTTTAATATTTTTTTTATTACAAAAATTAACAAAATCTTGAATTGTGCACATATGTAAATTTGGAGTATTATACCATTCATTAGGTAAATTTTTGGTTATGGGCATTGTTCCCTTAAATAATAAATGAAGACGCACTTTCCAATATCCAAAATTAGGAATTGAAACAATCGTTTGTTTCCCAATTCTAAGCAATTGTTTTAAAACTTCTTCAGGAGTAAGAAAGGCCTGAAGTGTTTGACTTAGCACAGCATAATCAAATGATTTGTTGGGGAATTGGGCTAATTCTTTTTCTGCATCGCCTTCAATAACCGAAAGACCTTTTGCAATACATTTTTGTACAAGATTCTTTTGAGGTTCTAGACCTCTAACATCATTCTGTTGATTGGACTTAAGGTATTGCATAAGCGTTCCGTCTCCACAACCAATATCTAACACTCTTTTATTGTTTTGAATTATTTGAGATATTACGTTAAATTCTTGTTTCATTATTAAATTCTTTATAATTGGAGTTAATAAATTCACCCAAAGTTTTTAAAAATTCGGGGATATCTAATAAAAATGAATCATGTCCTTTATCTGAATTGATTTCAACAAAACTCACATTGGCACCACTAGCATTTAAAGCAATAACAATTTCTTTATTTTCTTTTGTGGGATACAACCAATCTGACGAAAAAGAAATAACACAAAATTTTGTTTTTGTTTTTTTAAATGCATTAGCAAGATTTCCATTAAATTGTTTTGTCAAATCAAAATAATCCATAGCTCGAGTGATATATAAATAGCTATTTGCATCAAATCGATCGACAAAAACTGAACCCTGATGTCTTAGGTAACTTTCTATTTGAAAATCAGCATCAAAACTAAATTTAAGATTACCTTTTACTTGTAATTTTCTTCCAAATTTTTCTTGTAGACCCTTATCTGATAAATAAGTTATATGTGCTGCCATTCTTGCCACAGCTAAACCCTTATCTGGAGACAAATTTGTTTTAAAATAATTTCCTTTATTCCAGTTAGGATCAGCCATGATTGCTTGTCGCCCAAGTTCATTGAATGCAATATTTTGTGCTGAGTGACTTGCGCTACATGCTATTGGAATAGCAGAATATGTTTTATCAGGATATAAGGAGGCAAATTGTAGAACTTGCATACCCCCCATTGATCCACCTGTGACAGAAAGTAGTTTATTAATACCTAAATGTTCTAATAAGTAAATTTGAGCTTTAACCATGTCTTTGATTGTAATTACAGGAAATGTAGTAGCAAATAATTCATTAGTTTCTGGATTTATTTCTTTTGGTCCAATACTTCCCATGCATCCACCCAAAACGTTTACACAAATGACAAAAAATTTGTCAGTATCAATTGCCTTTCCAGGACCTACAGCAGTTGTCCACCATCCTTTTTTTTTGGTAATTGGATTGATATTGGTAACAAACTGATCTCCACTTAAAGCATGGAATACAAGTATTGCATTGGTCTTACTTTTATTCAAAGTTCCATATGTTTCATAAGCTAAAGGAAAATCTTTAATCGTTTTTCCGCAATCAAGCTCAAGAGATTGATCAATAATTAATTTTTTTATGTTTTTAGTTTCTTTATTCATATCAAATAAAAAAAAAGCCCAGCTAAACTGGGCAAAAAAACCTTTTTTAGCTGTTTTTTTTAAGCGCTCGCAATTCAAGTTAAATCAGCGCCGTCTTTTTGTACTAAAAAGTACATCTATTGTCAATTTAGGTTGTATTTATTTTGCCACAAAGTCCCGTATATAGTATTTACCGATACAACTTATATATTATTTTGAATTATGACTTTGCCAAAACCGATAAAAATAGATGTCGAAAGGTATGTGGGAGGATTATCTCAACTAAAAAAAATTGATAATCCAATCAAATTATCTGCAAATGAATCTGCTTTAGGACCAAGCCCGAAAGCAATCGAGGCATTTGAAAGAGATAAAGATAAAATTTTTAAGTATCCAGAATCTGACTCAAATTCTTTAAGAGATGTTTTATCTAGTAAATTTAACATTGATTCAAAAAGAATTATTTGTGGAGCTGGATCAGATCAGATATTTGATTTGACGTGTCAATTATTTTTGGAACCAGAAGACGAGGTTATTGTTACGAAATTTGGATTTATCATGCACAGGATATACGCATCCCTTCATAAGGCTAAGGTGTTATTAGCTAAGGAAAAAAACTTTAAAGCATCAGTTGATGAAATATTAAAAAAGGTTACCGATAAAACCAAAATAGTATTTATTGCTAATCCGAATAATCCAACAGGGACTTATTTATCTGAAAATGAAATGCTTAAATTAAGAAAAAAACTTAGAAATGACATATTACTAGTAGTTGATGATGCTTACTTTGAATTTTTAAACAAAGATGATTTTACTTCTGGATTAGATCTTTTTAAGGATCAGGCAAACGTTTTAATTACCAGAACTTTTTCTAAGATTTACGGTCTTGCTGGTTTAAGATTGGGCTGGGGTTATTCGTCTAAAAAAATTATTGATTCAATGTATCAAATCAAACCCCCTTTTAATGTTAACAGAGTTGCCCTTGCTGCAGGCATTGAGGGTATTAAGGATAACGAATGGACAGAAAGAGCAATTGAGCATAATACATTATGGTCAAAAAAAATATTTTCTATTTTAAAGAGATATAAAATTAGAACAAATGAACCTACAGCAAATTTCTTTTTGATGAATTTTGATGAAACAAAAATTAACTCTGATGAAGCTTTTGAAAAATTAGCTAGCAAACGTCTAATTTTACGAAAAATGACACAATATAAAATACCTAATGCTTTAAGATTAACCATCGGAAATGAACATGCAAATGAGCACTTTATTCAATCTGTAGGGAGTATTTTTAAATAATGTTTAAGAAAGTATGTATAATTGGATGTGGTTTAATTGGATCTTCTCTAGCTAGAGCAATAAAGAAAAATGGCCTTTCAAGTCAAATAGTTTCTTCTAACAGATCAGATTCTGTAAACAAAAAAGTAATCGAATTAAAGATAGTAGATGATTCAAGCCCAGATACCAAAAAAATGGCTGATGGCTCAGATTTAATTATAATTGCCACTCCTTTAAGCAGCTATGAAAGTGTAATTTTAAAAATAAAAGACTCATTAAAAAAAGGAACTATATTAACTGACGTTGGATCAGTTAAAGAAAATGTAATTAGTTTGGTTGAAAAAGCCGTTCCCGAAAATGTTTCTTGGATTTCATCACATCCAATTGCTGGAACAGAAGAAAGTGGACCTGATGCAGGATTTTCTGAACTCTTTCAAAATAGATGGTGTATTTTAACTCCGAGCAAAAAGGCAAAAGAAAAAGATGTTAAATTGCTTGAGACTTTTTGGAAAAAAATAGGAAGCAAAGTTGATATTATGGATGCAAAACAACATGACTATATTTTATCAATTACAAGTCATATGCCACATTTGATAGCATATAATATTGTAAATACATCGATTAATATTCAAGATGAAAAAAAGTCCTCGATTGTGAAATACAGCGCAGGTGGACTAAGAGATTTTACAAGAATTGCAGCTTCTAATCCTATTATGTGGAGAGATGTTTTTATACAAAACAAAAAAAACACATCGGAAATGATCGATAAATTTATAGAAAATTTAGAGGGATTAAAGAAAGCAATTGAAAATGAAGATGGAAAGAAATTAGAGGAAATTTTTACAAAAACACAAAAAATTAGAAAAGAGATTATAGAAGCAGGTCAAGATGTAAGGAAACCTGATTTTGGAAGAAAGTAAAAATTATGAAATATTTTCTATTTCATCATAAATTTTCTTTTCTAAACTTTTAATAAATTCATCTCTATTTAAGCCAGGTTTTATCGGTTCTAAAAAAGATACTGTTATTTCACCGGGGTATTTAACTATTCCTTTTTTTGGCCAAACCTTACCTGAATTTAGTGCAATTGGAACACACGAAATATTTAATGCTTCGTATATCCTTCCAACTCCCTTTTTAAAGGGCACTTTTTCATCCACTTTTACTCTTGTGCCTTGAGGGAATATTAAAAGAGGCCTATTTTCATTTTTAATAATGGCTGCAACTTTGTCAAAGAAACTAATGTTATCTTTTGTAGTTGTATCTCTTACTATTTCTATTGATTTTATTTTTTTTAAATAAAGTCCAAATAATGGAATTTTTAAAAGCTCTTTTTTTACAATAAACACCGGATAATCAAGTACACTTTGGAGTGCAAAAGTTTCAAACATTGACTGGTGTGCTGAAGCTACAAAATATTTTTCTGTTTTAGGAATATTATTGACTCCCTTAAATTCTACTTTCGTGCCTAAAAAGATTCTTACGATAAAAATTACATAGTGACCTAGGCATTTTCCGAAGAGTAGGGCAAATTGTGGCGGCAAGAACAGTGTTGGTAAAGCAATTAGAAATACAGCGACGATTCCTGCATATAAAAAAAGATTAAACAATAATGATCTTAAAAGTAACATTTAAACTAAATCTTAAATTAATTATTAACTAAATTTTCTAAACTTTGCCTTTTTCTAATTAACTTATGTTTAGAACCAGTTACCATAATTTCGGCAGCGGTAGGTCTGCAATTGTAATTTGAAGATAAAGACATTCCATAAGCACCTACATGAGTTAAACCCACATAGTCGCCTTCTTTGATTTGGGCAAAACCCTTTTGACTTAAAAATTTATCAGCACTTTCACAGACTGGACCTACGAATTCAATATTTCCTCCAATTCTCTTATTTGTTTTTTTAAGCGGAACTATTTTGTGTTCTGCATTATATAGAGCTGGTCTTATTAAGTCATTCATGCCGGTATCCAAAATGACGAATTTTTTATTATTACTTTTCTTAATATAAATAATTTTGGAAATTAACACCGCTGTGTTTCCAACAATAAATCTACCAGGTTCAAATATAATTTTAACATTTTTGTTTTTTGTGAATTTTCTTACTAGTTGAGCGTATTGTTTTAAATTTAGTTTCTTTTCTTTATTTGAGTAAGAGATTCCCATGCCTCCACCTAAATCTATAAATTTAAAATCTATTTTTGTTTTATTAAGTATTTTATTGAGTATAGATAGTACTTCTTTAAATGGTTTAATATTTGTTATTTGACTACCGATGTGAACGCTTAATCCTTCTAATTTTAAATTTTCCATTCTTTTAATTTTTTGGCATAGATTTACACAATCATTATAAAGCAAACCAAATTTTTCGTTTTTTCCACCTGTAGAGATTTTTTTATGTGTTTTTCCAGTTACATTGGGATTTAATCTTATTCCAATGGAAGTTTTTCTGGATAATTTTTTTGAAATTTCATTAATGAGAACAGCTTCATTTTCTGACTCAACATTTATTAAAAGTATCCTTTTTTTTATTGCTGCTCTAATTTCCTCTTCTGTTTTTCCAACACCAGAAAAAACAATTTTTTTGGGATTCATTCCTGCTTTTATTGCTTTTAGTAATTCTCCAAGCGATACAACATCAGCACCAGAGCCAATTTTTTTTAGTTCCTTGAGTAAAGTCAAGTTCGAGTTAGATTTTACAGAAAAACATATTATTGGTTTAATAGTTTTGAATGTATTATTAAAGCGATTAAAGTTATCTTTTAATTGTGAAAGTGAATAACAATAAAAGGGAGTTTTATACTTTGTGGCAAGCTTAAGTGCTGATATATTTTCAATACAAAGGTTATTTTTCCTAAGTCGAATAGAATTCATTATTTTTATCTTGAATATACGGTTAGGTTGCCGAGGCTTGTAGATTTATACTCTGGATTCCCTTTTTTACCGCATGAAGAACAAATTATGCTGATGCTAATTATTATTAATAATGTTCTCATTATTTAAATTCCTTTTTAAGTTTTAATATCATTTTTTTGATATTTTTTATAGAAGTTCCTCCGTATGAAGACTTTGAATTTACGGAATTTCTAACATTGAAAACTTTCATTACATTTTTATCCAAGTCATTTTTGACTTTTTTTATTTCACTTAAATCAAGTTCGTTCAATTTCTTCTTTTTCTTTTCAGCATAATTTACCAGCTTTGCAGCAATTTTATATGCTTCTCTAAATGACAGATTTTTGTTTTGAACTAAATAATCTGCAAAATCAGTTGCCGTAGTGTATCCTTCGTTAGATAGAGCAAGCATTCTCTGTTTATTAGGTTTTAAATTTTTAATTAATTCATTAGTAATTAAAATCGATTCCATCAAAATATCGTAACTCTCAAAGACCAGTTTTTTGTCTTCTTGCATGTCTTTGTAATATGAAAGCGGTAAACCCTTCATGGTAGTTAACATTGCTTGAAGTTGTCCAAAGTTTTGTCCCGCTCTACCTCTGATTAATTCAGCTGGATCCGGATTTTTCTTTTGCGGCATGATCGAAGACCCGGTTAACATTTTGTCATCAAACTTGATAAGTTTAAATATATCTGAATTCCAAATAATTAATTCTTCGGCAAGTCTAGATATATGCATTGCGCAAATAGATGCTGAGGATAAAAAATCCAAAACAAAATCTCTATCTGATACGGTATCGATCGAATTAGCTGTTGGTTTTCTAAAACCTAATTTTTTCGAAGTAAAATTTCTATCTATATTATAAGAAGTTCCCGCCAAGGCGCTGACACCAAGAGGGCATTCGTCAATGTAATTAATATTACTGGAGAATCTCCTTTGATCTCTTTTGAACATTTCAACATAAGCTAGTAGATAATGTGCAAAAGAAATTGGCTGTGCATTTTTCAGATGGGTAAATCCTGGCATTACTGTTTGAATATTGCTTTCTGATTTTCTTAAAAAACTATTAATTAAATTATGCAGATTTTTAATTACCTGTTTTGATGACTTTTTTATCCATAACTTAAAATCTGTAATTACCTGGTCGTTTCTCGATCTTGCGATATGTAAATAACCTGCATCAGAACCAATAATTTCAAAAAGTCTTTTTTCAATATTTTGATGAATATCTTCGTATTTTTTACTAAAAGAGAATCTTTTTTTTTTGATTTCAATTCTTATTTTTTTTAAGCCACTAATTATTTTCTTGCCTTTTTTATTGTGAATTATTTTTTGTTTAGTTAACATTTGAGTGTGAACAATTGAACCCACAATATCTTCTTCAAACAACCTTTTATCAGTATCAATTGATGCACCAATTTGTTCAAAAATTTTTGATATAGGATTTTTGAATCTTGCGCCCCAAACAGTTTTATTTTTGTTTTTCATATGTTATGTTTGTGTTTCTTATGTTTAGAATTCCAAAAACTACAAAGTTTTTAATTTTTTTCTATCTTTTTTTTAATGTTTTTTTATCAATATCACAAGCAAATGAAGATGTTCCACTCCATAATATAGTCCTATATGAAAGTCCGAAGCCAATTTCATCTATAGTATTTGAAGATTTTTTAGGCAATGAAGTTAATTTGAACGATTATATAGGGAGTCTCGTCATTATTAATTTTTGGGCAACGTGGTGTGCTCCCTGTAAAGAAGAAATGCCTTCATTGGATCGTTTTTATCAGGATAACAACCTCAATAATTTAGTCGTTTTTGCTGTAAATATGGAGCAACCGAATACGACAAAAACAAAAAAGTTTTTTACTGATTTAAATATTCAAAAGTTAGAAATTTTCTTTGATCAAAATTTGAGTTTTGTAAAAGAATTTAAGCTTAGGGGAGTTCCCACAACAGTTTTAATTAATAAAAAAGGTGAAGAATTTGCGAGGGTAATTGGATCAATTGATTTTCAAGATCAAAAATTCTTAAAATGGCTATCAAACTATGACTAATTATAATTTGGAAGCTATATCTATATCTCCGTTTTCAAAAAATAAGCCTCAACAAGTTATTGTATTGTGTCATGGATATGGTGGTGATGGAAAAGATATAAGTACCCTTGCTATTAATTGGCAACGTTTTTTACCAGAAGCTATATTTTTATGTCCAAATGCTCCTGAAATTTGTGCCGTGAATCCACAAGGCTATCAATGGTTTGATTTATCCTCGGATAAAGAAGAATTAATCCTAGAAAAATCTTTAATTGTTGAAGAAAAACTTAATACATTTATAGATCAAATTCTTAACAATTTTCAATTAGAACCCAACAAACTTGCATTGGTAGGTTTTAGTCAAGGTTGTATGATGAGCATTCAAATTGCGCTTAAAAAAAAGAAACAAATAAGTTGTTTAATTGGTTATTCTGGAAAAGTAATTAATCAAAAACATTTATCGGATAACATTCATTCAAAACCAAAAATATTTCTAATGCATGGAGCAAATGATACGCTTGTTCCCCCAACTCATCTATTAGAAGCAAAAGAATATTTAGTAAAACATGGTTTAAAAATTAAAACTAAAATGTTTAAGGATTGTGAACATAGAATACCTGTGGAAGGTGGCAGTCTTGGTTTAGGATTTTTGAAAAAAAATCTTTTATAATTGAAACAATTTTTTAACAAACAATTTCTTGCAAAACTTGGTCTAATCCGCTAACTTATTTGTATGATTATAGCAGCCTCCGAAAAAGTGCCGTTAGAAAAATGTCCAGCATTAGTATTAAATGCAGACTTTAGGCCTTTAAACTATTATCCGCTTTCACTATGGTGTTGGCAGGATGCTGTTAAATCTGTGTTTCTTGAAAAAGTGAGTATTGTTTCAAATTATAAAAGAAAAATAAGAAGCCCTTCCTTTGAAATGAGTCTGCCAAGCGTTATAGCATTAAAAAGTTTTATTAAACCTTCCGAGTATCCAAATTTCACTAGATTTAATGTATTCTTAAGGGATAAATTTACTTGTCAGTATTGTGGAGATAAAAAAGATTTAACCTTTGATCATCTGTCACCAAAGTCAAAAGGAGGAATTACAGATTGGGAAAATGTTGTGACTGCTTGTTCAACTTGTAATGTTAAAAAAGGTGGAAGGAGGCATACTAAATCAGGGATGGTATTAAATAGAAAACCTTTTAGGCCAACGGTTGATGATTTACACGAAAACGGAAAAAATTTCCCACCAAACTTTTTACACGAAAGTTGGATGGACTATCTTTATTGGGATGTTGTGTTAGAACCTAAATAAACTTAGATTTAACAAGAAAACATTTTTTTTATGTGTCGTGGTCTACGTACGAGCGCTTCTAATGAATTTGATAGAACACGAATAAGAGAACCCAAATCCATTGAACAATGCAAAATAGTTCAACCTAAACTTTAAATTAATGAATAAAAATAATTTTATTATACTAAATAGTACAATTGACTTTTACTAAAAAATTTATAGATTGAATTCCGTGGCAATTATAAAAATTACCGACGAAAGTTTTGAAAAAGACGTCTTGAAAAACGGCAAAGTTTGTGTCGTTGATTTTTGGGCAGAGTGGTGCGGACCTTGTCGGCAACTCGCGCCGATTTTTGAAGAAATTGATGCTGAGATGAGTGATGTAGTTTTTGCAAAACATAATATCGATGAACAACCTAACATGCCGGTAAAATATGGTGTGCGCGGAATTCCGACTATGCTTATTTTTAAAAACGGAGAGCTTAAAGGAACTAAAGTAGGCGCTACCACGAAATCTAATATTGTTTCTTGGATTAAAGAGAATCTTTAATTCAAGCTTAAAATTTTTCCAATTAAATATAATGATCCAAAAGATGTGATCACTTTTGGCTTTTTGTTAGATAGTAGTTTGATTGCAGATTCAATACTTGGAGCTACATCACATTTGATACCAGATCGATTTGCTATTTGCTTTAATTGTTGAGGTTTGCATGAGTTTATTTCATCAGGAATTTTAACTGTAATAATTTTTTTAAAAATTCCTTTAAATTGTTTAATAAAAAGCTCTGGATGTTTATGCTTTTGCATGCCCCAAATACCATAAATATCCTTATCGATACTTTTTAAATAAGAAGCTAAGTTCTTAGCACTTGCTTCTGAATGGCATCCGTCAATTAGAAGTTTTTCTTGTGGATTTAATAATTTGATTAATTTACCTTTAATATATTGAAGCCTTCCTTCAAATTGAAGTTTAGGAAGTGCTTTTAGGATAGTTTTTTTAGAGATTTTTAAATCTCTGGCGACTTTAATTGCGAGACCAACATTGTTCCATAATCCATCACTCAGTATTTTTTTAGATTTTAGGATTATTATCCCCTTGTTGTCTTTATAAATTCTTTTATTGCCGAACTTATTTAAAGTCCATCCACTGCCGTAGTACACTTGTCTACTTGGATTTTTTTTTAAGATTTCTTTAATCATTTTCATAGTTTTTGGCTCCTGTTTGCCCACATAAATCGTAGTTTTTTTACTTAAGTAGCCTACTTTTTCTCGACAAATTGCCTTTAAGGTTTTTGGCTTAACCCACTCTAAGTGTTGATTATTTATATTTGTAATTATCTGGCATCTAGGCTGATCCCACACTTTCGTGGAGTCTTTGGCATACAATAGTCCTGCTTCGACCAAAGCATACGAAACATTTTTTAATTTCGATGCGGAGACATAATAAACAAGGGTGAGTAGTTCAAATAAAGTCAGTCGTACTTTAAGTTTTTCTATAATTTTAATATTTTTTTTTAACTCTTTAATATTGATAAATTTATCTTTAAGCCAAAATCGATGCCTAACCTCATATAGATGAGGACTTGTAAAAGTAGATACTTTTTCTTTGTTTTCTTGAATAAAATATTGGAGTGATTTCAGAGTTGAATATTTGCCGTCACTTCCAATAATATTTATTGGGTTTTTAATAAGTTCATGAATGTTGCCCAATTTATTCAGAGCTAAATTTATTCTCTTTAAATCGAGATTGATTCTACGACTATACTGCTTCTGAAGTTTTTTGTAGAGAAGTTGGAATTTGTTCTTCTGGAATATCTGATGTTGAGTCTTTTTTATCAAGCGATACTTCCTTTTTCAAAATTATAGAACCTAGTTTAACTAGAGTGTCCTTTAATTCTTTTCTATTTTCAAGGGTCATATCCGCTAGGCCATTTTTTATTATACTCGATGCCATACCAAAGTCTTCGGGGATTTGATCCAGGCTTTTCAGAATATTAGCGGTAACCCTTTTTCCAGAAAAAAGTAAATTCTCAACATATTTTGACTCAATAATAATAAAGTCGTGCATAAAAAAGCTCGATCCAAAAGTGCCGCCCGCAACAGCCCGAGCAGCAATTGCGAAAGTTGGAATTCCTGCTTTTTTAATTTCGTTTAGTGCAATTATAGATTTGGGCATACCCGCAAGTCCAGTTACTCCCGTATGAACATCAATGCCAGAGCTCTGATATATTACGATCCACATATCCACTTTTTCTCGAATAGCATAATCAGCAGCTTTTAAAAAATGTTCGTTTTCAGCAGGTCCAAAACGACCTGCGCCAAATTTTGGATTAAATACTACTACCACAGAACGGAGATTCTGTATAAATCCCGAAGCACAAAGTAGAGCTGTTTTTTGACCCGTAACTTTTCTATATTTTTTAATTTTATCGATATATTTATATTTTTCTCCTACTTCGAATTGTAAAGGGTCAGGATTAATATTGTCCGGAGCTTCTATAATTCCATAAGTTGAGTCAAATAAGTTGTCTAAACGGAATTTTGGAGGACAATCAAAGTGGTAGGAACATTCGCAGATGTAGGAATTAGCAGTCAGGTC
>Ga0208700_1000123_pt1 | contig 29259 bp, 30 predicted proteins | sample DeeseametaMP2016_FD_184179 | JGI IMG/M metagenome (GOLD analysis project Ga0208700, IMG submission 184179) | Marine microbial communities from the Deep Pacific Ocean - MP2016 (SPAdes) | ecosystem: Environmental > Aquatic > Marine > Oceanic | place: East of Hawaii, North Pacific Ocean | collected... | reverse complement strand
GTGAGTGACGGGTCGGCCGTGCGTGAGTGACGGGTCGGCCGTGCGTGAGTGACGGGTCGGCCGTGCGTGAGTGACGGGTCGGCGGGTCAGGGGCGGGCGGCCTCGACGGCCTCGGACTCCTCGGGCGAGAGCTGCTGGTCGCAGCGCCAGGCGGAGATGGACTTGGCGTAGGTGCGGGCCTCGGAGCGGCCGTGGATCGAGGTGAGCACCACGCCGTTGCCGCCGTCGTCGAGCAGCGCCACCGACCACGACAGGTGCCCGCCCATGTCACCGAAGGCGTCGTAGCGCACCGCCGCGAGGTGACGCAGTGCGTCACGACCCTCCGCACGCAGCGCGGCGACCTCCTGGCGCAGCCCCAGGACGTCCTCGGGCAGGGCGTCGGGTCCCTCACGTCGTACGCCGGAACGGGCCGTCCGGAGGGCGAGCACGGCGCACGCCAGAGCGGCGAGGGCGACCACGAGAGTGAGCACGAGCAGGAACGTCACGGCGGAAAACCTATGCTGCTCGGGTGCCGAACCCGCGACGCATCGCCTACCAGGGAGAGCCGGGCGCCAACTCCCACATCGTGTGCCAGGAGCACTACCCCGAGCTCGAGGCGCTGCCGTGCGCCTCCTTCGAGGACGTCTTCTCGGCGGTCGGGTCCGGCGAGGCCGAGCTGGCGATGATCCCGATCGACAACTCCATCGCCGGTCGGGTGGCCGACATCCACCACTTCCTGCCCGGCAGCGGGCTGCACATCATCGCCGAGCACTTCCTGCGGATCCGGTTCCACCTGATGGCCGTGCCGGGCGCGAGCCTGGAGTCGATCCGCACCGTGCACAGCCACGTGCACGCGCTGGGCCAGTGCCGCCGCATCATCCGCGAGCACGGCCTGACCCCGCTGATCTCCGGCGACACCGCCGGCGCCGCCCGCGAGGTCGCCGAGGCAGCCGACCCCAGCCAGGCCTCGATCAGCCCGCCGCTGGCCGCGCAGATCTACGGCCTCGACGTGCTGGCCACCGACGTCGAGGACGAGGACCACAACACCACCCGCTTCGTGGTGCTCTCCCGCGACTACGTCAAGGCGCCCGCCGGGAACGGCCCGGTCGTCACCAGCTTCGTCTTCAACGTGCGCAACCTGCCCGCCGCGCTCTACAAGGCGCTGGGCGGCTTCGCGACCAACGGCGTCAACATGACCAAGCTCGAGAGCTACATGGTCGACGGCCACTTCACCGCGACGCAGTTCCTCGCCGAGGTCGACGGGCACCCCGACGAGACGCCGCTGCGCAACGCGCTGGAGGAGCTGGCCTTCTTCACCACCGACGTGACGATCCTCGGCGTCTACCCCGCCGACCCGTTCCGCTCCGCCTGAGCCGACGTACGCCGGTCAGGGGGCCCGGCGGACCGGGTCAGTCAACCCGCGAGGCTGGGCCGCGAAGTGGAGCTGGCGCGTCGCTCGCGCAGCCCGGTGAACGGGTCCTCGCCGACGGCGGCGTGGTGGCGGCACTTGCCGGCCATCTCCCGGATGGCGCGCTCGTGGGAGGGCTCGCGGGTGGCGGGAGCGAAGCTGGAGAGCAGCAGGATCTGCAGCCAGTTGCGCAGGTCGGCCTCGCTGATGTCGAGGTACGAGACCACGCCGTCGGCGTCCTTGTAGGTCAGCCGAGCGGACTCACGGTCCCACGCGAGCGCGTCAGCAGAGTGACGCTCCATCGCTATCTCGATGTCCCAGTCCACGCCGAGCAAGCCCCCCTGTCGGCCTCACGTGCCAATCAGGAGAACACGAACAACTCGGCCCCCATGGCACGTCGGCCATCACATCGCGAGGCTTTACGGACAGCAATACTCCACCCGGTATCACCCGCCGCTTGTTACCGAGTCGTTCACCTCGCGTGGGTGAGTCGCCGACGCCCTAGGGTGAGCCCATGACCCAGAGCCCCGCCCACTACGCCGACAGCGAGGTCGGTCGCCTCCGCACGGTGATGCTGCACCGTCCCGGCAACGAGCTCAAGCGCCTCACCCCTCGCAACAACGACCGGCTGCTCTTCGACGGGATCCCCTGGGTGGCCCGGGCCCAGGAGGAGCACGACGCGTTCGCCGAGGCCCTGCGCGCCCGCGACGTCGAGGTCCTCTACCTCACCGAGCTGCTGACCGAGACCCTGCAGGACGAGATCGCCCGCAACCACGCGATCACCGCCGCGCTCTCGGGGCTGCACCTGGGCGACACCCTGCGCGCCTACCTCGCGCGGTTCCTGCACGACGCCACCCCCGAGGAGCTGACGGCCTACCTCACCGCGGGCATCCGCAACGACGAGGTGCGCGGCGGGTTCGGCCTGGTGACCTCGCTGCTCTCGCCGTACGACTTCCTCGTCGACCCGCTCCCCAACCTGCTGTTCACCCGCGACTCCAGCGTGTGGGTGCGCGACCGGGTGGCGGTGACGTCGCTGGCGATGCCCGCGCGCTCGCGCGAGACCCAGCTGACCGAGCTGATCTACACCGAGCACCCGCGCTTCCGTGGCACCCGCAAGATCCACGGCTGGCACTCCGAGCACGTCGAGGGCGGCGACGTCCTGCACCTCGCGCCGGGCGTCATCGCCGTGGGCGTCGGGGAGCGCACGACGCCGGCCGGGGTGGAGCGGTTCGCCCGCCAGGTCTTCCACGCCGGCCTGGCCCGCACCGTCCTGGCGGTGCCGATCGCCCAGGAGCGGGCGACCATGCACCTCGACACGATCTGCACGCTGGTCGACGTGGACAAGGTCGTGATGTACCCCAACGTCGCCGACCACCTCGTCGCCCACGCGGTCACCCTCGCCGAGGACGGCGACGAGGCCACCCTCACCCTCGACGTCGCGCCGCCCGAGCCGTTCCTCGAGGCCGCGGCGAAGGCGATGGGCATCGACCAGCTGCACCGCATCGACACCGGCCTGGACCCGGTGACCGCCGAGCGCGAGCAGTGGGACGACGGCAACAACACCCTGGCGATCGCGCCGCGGGTGGCGGTCGCCTACGAGCGCAACGACCAGACCAACGAGCGGCTCGAGGAGGCCGGCATCGAGGTCGTCCGGATCGCCGGCTCCGAGCTCGGCTCGGGCCGCGGCGGGCCGCGCTGCATGAGCTGCCCGATCACCCGCGACCCGCTCTGACCTGCGCCGACGCGTGCCGCCGTGCGCCGCGCGCGGCGCCGTGACCTGCAAGACCTCTGCTTTACACCGCTGACACACCTCGGAGAGGATGCGTCGCGGGAGCACCACGACCGCCGGAAGGGAACCCATGTCGTTCTTCAGCTCGTTCAGCCCGGAGGAGATCGCCAAGATCAGCTCCGCGGGGACCCGCGTCACCCTGCCCGAGGGGTGGGCCCCGATCTCCGAGCGGACCGGCGCCGACAAGGCCTACATCATCCTGTCCGGCACGGTCTCGGTCCGCCAGCACGGCAAGGAGATCGCGCAGCTGGGCCCCGGTGACATCGTCGGCGAGGCCGCGATCCTCAACCACTCGCTGCGCACCGCCAGCATTGTGGCCCTCTCGCCGCTGGAGCTGATCCACTTCACCCCCGACCAGCTGCAGCGCCTGGCCGTGGAGATGCCGTCCTTCGGCGAGGCGCTGGACAACCTGGCCAAGGAGCGCTTCGCGGGCGGGTCCGACTCCTGAGCGAGGCCGACCCCACGCCGGAGCAGGAGGGCCTCGAGGAGCTCCTGCTCGGTGAGCGGCCGTCCCTGACCCGGGTCGAGGTCGCCGAGGCCGCCGGCGTACCCGTCGAGGTCGCGCAGGAGCTGTGGCGACTGCTCGGCTTCCCGGCCACCTCCGACGACGACGTCGCCTTCACCACCGCCGACGTGGAGGCCCTGCGGCTGGCGGCCGACCTGACCGGCCTCGGCATCCTCGGTGACGACTCCCGGTCGGCCCTGGTCCGCACCTGGGGCCGCTCGTTCGCCCGCCTCGCGGAGTGGCAGACCACGCTGATGGCCCGGGTCGCGGCCGCCGACCCGGACGCCGATCCCGCCGCCCAGCTGGCGATGCTGACCGGCGAGGTCATCCCACGCGTCGAGCGGCTGCAGTCCTACGTCTGGCGCCGCCACCTCACCAGCGCGGCGGGGCGCCGGCTCGCCGGGTCCGAGGGGCCGTCCACCAACGAGACCACCCGTCAGGCCGTCGCCTTCGTCGACATCGTGGGCTTCACCTCCCAGTCGCGCTCGATGCGCGAGGCCGAGCTGGTCGGCTGGATCGAGACCTTCGAGTCCCGCTCGACCGAGGTCGTGGTCGACCACGGTGGACGCGTCATCAAGAACATCGGCGACGAGGTGCTCCTCGTCGCCGACACCCCTGCCGCCGCGGCCCGGATCGTGCACCTGCTGGTGACCATGGGCGCCGACGAGGACGACCCGTTCCCCGCGGTCCGTGCCGGCGTCGCGTACGGCGACGTGGTGACCCGGCTCGGCGACGTGCTGGGTGCGACGGTCAACATCGCCGCCCGTCTCACCTCGCTCGCCCGCCCGGGCACCGTGCTGGTCGACGACGGCATGCGCGAGGAGCTCGAGGACTCCCCCGTCTGGTCGCTGCGCCGGGTCCCGCGGGCCTCGGTCAAGGGCTACTCGTCGCTGCGGCCGTGGGCGCTGCGGCACCGCGACTGACGCACCGCGACTGGCGTACCGCCACGGACGCCCCGGAGGCGGGTCTCTCGACGTCAAGACACCGGCGCCGCCGCGGGATAGTCCGAATGCCATCTCACCCTTACTGCGCAGTAAGGGTGAGATCTAATGCGTCGTAACCCGGCTCCCTCAGCGCAGCGTGACCTGCCGGTTCGCCAGCCCGTTGCGCGCCGAGCGCTCCTCGGGCGTCAGGTCGGAGGTGTCGGCGAGGGCGGCCTCGAGGTCCTTGGCGAACGCGGCGGCCGGCTCCTCGAGGGCCTCGGCGCCGGTGCCGACCTCGAGGTCCCAGACCGGGGCGAGGACGCCGTGGGTGCGGAACATGCCGACGAAGCGGGCGCCGGGCACGAGCACGTCCTTGCCGGCCACGTGCAGGCGGGCGAGCGCGGCGAGCAGCGCGTCCTCGGGCTGGGGCATCACCCAGCGCAGGTGCTCCTTGGTGCCGATGGAGGTCCAGTACGCCGCCTCGACGCTGCTCAGCCGCGAGGTGGGGATGGCCGCCTCGTTGGCCTGGTCGAGCGCGCCGGCCATGGCGTCTGAGTCCTCCACGTCGGAGAGCCAGAAGTCGAAGCCCTCGTGGACGGTCACGTCCAGCGAGTCGCCGGTCACGAGGTCCTGCAGGCGCGGGCCCTCGCCCGGGGGGTCGGTGAGCCCGACGATGCCGACCTCGCCGGCCTCGGCCTGGGCGATCGCCTTCTCCAGCACCGCCCCGAGGTCGCGCGCCGGGTCGCCGAAGTGGTGCTGGACCTGCAGGCCCAGCCAGATCGCGCCGGACTCGCGCACCATCGCGGGCGCGGCCATCGGGAGCAGCGAGCACAGCACGACCTCACGGTCGGACCCGGCGAGGGTCAGCGGCGCCGTACCGGCCGGGACCAGCTCGCGCAGCGCGATCACGTCGCACTCCGAGGGCAGCCCCTCGAAGGGGCGCTTCACGAAGGCGGGGAGCGAGGTGCGGGCCTTGCCCTTGACGCGGTTCTTCTTACCCATGCCCGCGAAACTACCCGTCGGCCCCCGCCTGGCGGTCCAGCAGGTCCAGGAGGTACGCCGGACGGTCGGTGATCACGGCCTTCACGCCGAGCTCCTGGCAGACCCGGAGGTCGTCGGGGGTGTTGACGGTCCACACGTGCATGTCGTGCCCCGCGCGGTTGATGCTGTCGCCCAGGCGACGGCTCTCGTGCAGCAGCTTGACCCCCGGCCCGACCAGCCAGTCCCTCCCGACGACCCGCCGCAGCACCGGCCAGTAGGGGACGTGCTCGATCAGCTGCACGAGCCGCACGTCCGGGGCGAGCCGCTCCATCCGCTGCAGCGCGGTGTAGGAGAAGGACATGACGCGCACCGGGCCGCCCGGGCGGTCCCACCCGAAGTCGCGCAGCAGCTCGGCGACCCGCCGCTCGACGAGCCCGCCGTACCGCGTCGGGTGCTTGGTCTCCACCGCGATCTCGATGCGGCGGTCGAAGTCGGCGACGACCTCGAAGAGCTTGCGCAGCGTCAGCACCTTGCCGTGCTCGTCGACGCGGTCGGGGCGCTCGTCGTCGAGCTCGGCCCACGGGTGCTTCCAGGAGGAGAAGTCGAGCTCGCCCAGCTCGGCGAGGTCCATCGTGGACACCAGGCCGCGGCTGGAGGCGGTCCGCCGCAGGTTGCGGTCGTGGACGCACACCAGGTGACCGTCCGCGGTCAACCGGACGTCGCACTCCAGGCCGTCCGCGCCGGTGTCGAGCGCGGCGAGGTAGGCACCGAGGGTGTGCTCGGCGTGGTCGTGGCTCGCCCCGCGGTGGGCCAGGACGAGCGGGCGGTCAGGCGCGCGCTCGCTCACGGGGACCATTGTGGCCGAGACATGGCCCGGCGACAGCGGATCAGCCCTGCGAGCCGTCCTCGCGACGCCCGTCGGCGATCGCCTCGGCCGCAGCACGCAGGTTGTGCTCCGGCACGTCGAGGTCGTCGGGCAGCTCCGCGCGCAGGCGCGTGAGCACGTCGTCGACGGGTGCGCCGCGCAGCTCGTCCTCGACCAGCCGGATGGTGCGCTCGAGCACGACGCGCGGCTCGTCGTGCTCCTCGGGGAGTCCGCTGAGGTGGCTCATGCGCACCGACGGTGCCAGCGGCCCCGGCCGCGGGGCACCACCCGACCGGATCCCGCGCCGGATCCCGCCGGGGCGTCAGGCGTGGTCGCGCAGGTAGCGTCCGAAGTGCGGCACGGTGAACGCGATCCGACCCCGCTCACCGGAGTAGATCAGCCCCTTCTTCAGCAGCGCGTCGCGCGCCGGCGACAGCGACTGCGGCTTCTTGCCCAGCACCGCGGCGACGTCGGCGGTGGCCACGGCACCGACCGGGTCCTCCCCGGAGTCGGCGTCGGCCATCGCCCGCAGGTAGTCGCGCTCGGCCGGCGTGGCGCGCTCGTAGCGGGACCCGAAGAACCCCACGGCCAGCTCGCGCTCGGCCTCGGGGGCCGCCACGGCGACGTCGGCGGCGGTGATCGGGCTGCGCGGGGCGAGGTCCCACACGGTCTTGCCGTAGGCCTGGATGAAGTAGGGATAGCCCCCGGTGGCGGCGTACATCGCCTCGAGGCCCTCGGGGGTGAACTCCGCGTCCTCCTCGGCGGCCGGCGCGGCGAGCGCGCGGTCGGCGGCGTCGCGGGAGAGCCGGTCGATGCGCTGGTAGGCGAAGAGCCGCTCTGAGTAGGACTTGCTGGCGCTGAGCACCGCCGGCAGGTGCGGCAGACCGGCCCCGACGACGATGACCGGCAGCCCGGACTGGCTGATCTCGTGGCAGGCCGCGCAGAGCGCGGACACGTCGGCGGGGCCGAGGTCCTGCATCTCGTCGAGGAAGACCGCCACGCCCTTGCCGAGGTCCTGCGCCAGGCCGCCGACCTCGGTGAGCAGCTCGACGAGGTCGATCTCGATGTCGCCGGAGTCGGCGCGCCCGCGCGCAGCGGGTACGTCGATGCCGGGGCTCCACCGGTCGCGCAGCTTCGCGTCGCGACCCGCGTCGCGCTCGGCGAAGGCGCGCAGCACGCCGAGCACGTGGTCGCGCTGCTCCTCCTCGGGGTGCCCGAGCTCGCGCACGGCCTGGTGCAGCGCGCTGGAGAGCGGGCGCCGCAGCGGCAGGTCGGGGCGCGCCTCGAGCTTGCCGGTCCCCCAGCCCCGGCGTACGGCGGCGCTGCGCAGCGCGTTGAGCAGGACCGTCTTGCCGACCCCGCGCAGGCCGGTGAGCACCAGGCTGCGCTCGGCCCGACCGCGGGCGACCCGCTCGAGCACCACGTCGAAGGCGGCCAGCTGCTCGTCGCGGCCGGCCAGCTCCGGCGGGCGCTGCCCCGCGCCGGGGGCGTAGGGGTTGCGGATCGGGTCCATGATCGGACGGTATCGGGGTCTCTAGCGCTTTCCCGAGATTGCGCTAGCGACACGCATCGACCACCGCGCTCCTGGGCACCGTGCGGCCATGGACCCCCTGATCGCCGCCTGGTGGCTCGCCCTGCTCGTCACGCTCGCGACCCTGCCGGTCGGGCTGTGGCGCACCCTGGCCTACCGCTCCGGCTCCATCGACCACACCCCGACCATGCGCACGGTCGCGATCTTCGCGATGACGCTCGGGCTGACCGCGCTGGCGGCGTACCTCGTCCTGACGGTCGTGCTCATGGTGCGCGCCGCCGCCTAGGATGGCGTCGTGCCCGAGCTGCCCGAGGTGGAGGCGCTGGCCCTCGACCTGGGCGGCCGGCTGGACGGCCGCGCGATCGTGACGGTCCACGTGCCGCAGTTCAGTGCGCTCAAGACCTTCGACCCGCCGATCTCCGCGCTGGAGGGGACGCTGGTCGACCGGGTGGGGCGCTTCGGGAAGTTCCTCGACATCGAGGCCTCCGGCACCCACCTCGTGCTCCACCTCGCGCGCGCGGGCTGGGTGCGGTGGCGCGAGGAGGTCCCGGCGATCCCGCCGAAGCCGAGCCCGAAGTCGACGCTCGCGCTGCGGATCGTGCTCGACGACGACGGCACCGGCCCCTCCCCCGGCCTCGACGTCACCGAGGCCGGCACCCGCAAGAGCCTGGCGGCGTACGTCGTGCGCGACCCGATGGACGTGCCGGGCATCGCCTCGCTCGGGCCCGACCCGCTGACCGACGACTTCACCGAGGGGGTCCTCGGCGAGATCCTCCAGCGCGAGGGCCGCAAGCAGCTCAAGGGCGTGCTGCGCCACCAGGGCACGATCGCCGGCATCGGCAACGCCTACTCCGACGAGATCCTGCACGCCGCGCGGATGTCGCCGTTCAAGCCCGCCGGCACGCTGGAGCCCGAGGAGCTGACGACGTTGTACGCCGCGCTCCGCTCGACCCTCGGCGCGGCCGTCGACCGATCCCGGGGGCTCGCGGCCAGCGAGCTCAAGGGCGAGAAGAAGTCGAACCTCGCCGTCCACGGCCGCACTGGCCAGGCCTGCCCGGTGTGCGGCGACACCGTGCGTGAGGTGTCATTCGCCGACTCGAGCCTGCAGTACTGCCCGACCTGCCAGACCGGCGGCAAGCCGCTCGCCGACCGGCGGATGTCGCGGCTGCTGAAGTAGGGGTCGGTCGGGCAGCCGAAAGGTTCGACTGATGTCAGTCCAACCTTGCATGGTGCGGTCGAAGGTTCGGCCGCCCACCCGAAGGTCTGCCTGACATCGGTCAGACCTTCGCCGGGACCGCCTCACCGACCGCGTGGGAACCCTCCGAGGAGCCACCGAGCTCGTCGGCGATCGAGACCACCAGACCGCCGACCAGGAAGGCTGCGATGGCGGTGATGAGCACCGGCGTGGCCAGGTCGGGGACCCAGGGCCGCTGAGCCGCCGCCCCGTGGAACTCGTGGGTCAGCGCGTGCCCCTTGCCCCGCGAGAGCAGCCACTTGTTGACCGGGAGCGCCGCGAAGAAGGCGACCGCCAGGGCGATCGGCATGCTGACCCAGAACACCGGGTTGACCAGGCCGGCCTCCATCGCACCGGGGATCAGGGCCATCACGACGTTGTCCACGACCTCCATCGTGAGGATGGACAGGGTGTCGGCGGCGAGCACGATGCTCAGTGCGGTCCCGACCGCCGCGCCGGCGCGCAGCAGCGGCATCGTCGAGAGGGTGTAGCCGAAGAGGAAGGCCAACCCGACGGCGATGCCGATGGTCGAGAGGGTGGACAGCCCGAGGGCGGTGCCGATCATCAGGCCGACGATCTCGCCGATGGCGCAGCCGGTGAGGCAGTGCAGGGTGGCGGAGACGGCCATCCGGGTGCTGGCCATGTCGTGCTCATCGTGACCTGCGTGCTCGTCGTGGTGATGGTGGGTGCTGGTGTCGTGGGCCATGTCGTCGTCAACGGGTACCCCATGGGGGTATATTCCCGTCCTTCGCTCCTCTCCCGCGCGACCGTGCGGACGTCGTCGCCCACCACCGTGACCACCGTCCGGCGACGGCGGCACCCCCCTCCCGTCGGTCGCGGCACGTCCACGCGGCAGCGTCCCGCCGGCCGGTATCCTCCATCGCACGCCAACCCCTGGAGTCACCATGCTCAGCACGCCCGTGGTCGTCGCCGTCCTGGCCGTCGTCGCACTGCTGGGACTCGTGGTCGGCGTCGACCTGGCCTACTCCGTCGTCCAGCAGCGCCGGCTGCGGCGCGGGCAGGGGGCCGGAGGCATCTCCAGCTCCGGCAAGGTGACCCACCGCGGGATCACCTCCTCCTTCGCGTCGTTCGCGGCGCGCTCCGTCGGCGGCGCCGGGAACGCCCCGGAGAAGGACCAGCGCCGCTGACCTGCGGCATCGCGGCCCGGGAACACCGGCTGCACGTCACCCCCGACCTGAGGAACCCATGATCCCCACCACCCGTGTCGACCTGCTGCCTGCCGACCTCCCCGAGGACGTCACCGTCCTCGACGTCCGTGAGCCCGAGGAGTGGGCGGCCGGCCACGTCGAGGGAGCGTTGCACATCCCGCTGGGCCTGCTCCCCGAGCGCGTCCACGAGGTGCCCGAGGGGCGTGTCCTCGTGGTCTGCAAGGTGGGCGGGCGCTCCGCGCAGGCCGCCATGTGGCTGGGGCAGCAGGGCCACGAGACCGTCAACCTCGACGGCGGCATGCTCGACTGGGCGGCGGCCGGACGTCCGATGGTCTCCGAGACCGACGCCGAGCCCACGGTCATCTAGAGACGTGCGCGCACTACTCATCGCCACGGTCCTGCCGTTGCTGCTCCTCGCGTCCCTCACCGCGTGCGGTGACGACGACGCGGCCCGGCCCGCCCTCTCCGACACCGAGCACACCGCCCAGGACGTGGCCTTCGCCGGCGAGATGCTGCAGCACCACGCGCAGGCCCTGGCGATGGTCGACCTGACGCTGGGTCGCGACCTCGACCCCGAGGTGCTCGCGCTGGCCGAGCAGATCCGCGACGGGCAGGCACCCGAGATCGAGCAGCTCAGCGACTGGCTGGTCTCCTGGGACGAGCCGGTGCCAGCCACGGTGCGCGACCACAGCCTGGCCGGGCACGGCGACCGGTCCCCCTCCGAGGCGATGGCCGAGCTGGAGGACTCCCATGGCGATGGTCACGACGGCGGCCACGGCTCGATGCCCGGCATGCTCACCTCGGCAGAGCTGGCCTCCTTGGAGGGCGCCGACGACGAGGCCTTCGGCACGCTGTGGCTGGAGCTGATGATCGCCCACCACGAGGGCGCGGTGGAGATGGCGCAGGCCCAGCAGGCCACCGGCACGTTCCGCCCGGCGGTGGAGCTGGCCGAGGAGATCGAGGCGTCCCAGACAGTGGAGATCGAGACGATGCGCGGCCTGCTGGGCTGAGCCCCGCCGGATCACTCCTGGGGCGTCTCGCTCTCCGGCGTCTGGGAGTCCTGGCCGGCGCCGCCGGCGCAGGTGGTCGTGGCGTAGCTGACCATCGCATCCACGTCGGCCTGCTCGGCCTTGCTCAGCCCCGGGTCCTCCATCGACTCCAGGTCCTTCGCGGTGGCGTCCTCGTCGACCTGGCTCAGCACGTCGAGGTAGACCTCGAGCCCGGCCTGCGCGTCCTCGCCGGCGCCCTCGGGCAGGCCCGCCTCCTCGAGGCTGTCGTGCAGCGCGGCCACGTCCTCGCCGTCCTGGACCGAGGCAGTGGCCATCAGCGCGGTGCAGAAGTCGTCGCCCTCGGCCACCGGGCTCGGGCCGCCCTCCTGCGCGGAGGCGTCACCCTGCGCCCCGGCGTCAGAGGAGTCGTCGGACCCGCAGGCGGTCAACGACAGGCCGACGGCCAGCGCGAGGGGGGTCAGGCGGGCGAGGGGGGAGAGCTTCACGAACAGACCTTTCGTCGGTGCCGGTCACGACCCCCGCCATGCACCGCGCGGGCCGGCCGCCGACCATGACAGGTCTTCCCAAGAGCGCACTGAGGGGTCGTTCAGGCTCCGCTCAGGGGCCCCGGCAGGCGGGGTCAGCCGCGGTCGAACGCCACCGGCAGCGGCAGCTCGGTCGCCCGCCGCAGCCTGGCGAGGTACGCCGCACGGTCGATCTCCACGACCCCCAGCGAGGCCAGGTGGTCGGTCCGCCACTGCACGTCCAGCACCCGGTCCGCGGCGTGCTCGTCGCGCAGCATCCCGACCAGCGCCGCGAGGCAGGCCTTCGACGCATCCGTCACCCGGTGGAACATCGACTCGCCCGCGAACAGCCCGCCGATCGCCACGCCGTACAGGCCCCCCACGAGCCGGTCGTCCTGCCAGGCCTCCACCGAGTGCGCCCAGCCCAGGCGGTGCAGCTCGCAGTAGGCGGCGCGGATGTCGCGATCGATCCAGCCCTGCGGGCGCCGCGGGTCCGCGCAGGCGGCGATCACCTCGTCGAAGGCGGTGTCGACCCGGATCTCCAGGTCGCGCATCGAGCGGCGCAACGACCGGGACACGTGCAGCCCGTCGAGCGGCAGCACCCCGCGGTGCACCGGGCAGAACCAGTACATCGGGTCCCCGGGGTGCCCCGACGGCATCGGGAACAGGCCGCGTCGGTAGGCCGCGAGCAGGGTGCCCGGCTCGAGGTCGGCGCCGATGCCCACGAGGTCGTCGAGCGCGTCGTAGCCCTGGGGGTCACCGAACGACCAGGCCGAGGGCGGGGGCTCGAGGGGCACTGCGGGCACGCTACGCGGGACGCGCCCCGTCCGGCACACCCCGGGCAGGTGGTCCGGACGTCCGTACGATCGTGCTGGACGTCCACCGATCCCTGGACCCCTGGACCCCTGGACCCCTGGACATCGCACTCGTGAGGAGCGTTCCGTTGAGCAGGAGCCGCAGCGTCGCCACCATGGTCGGCCGTCGCCTCGCCCCGAAGGTCGCCGGCGCGGCGCCGGGCCTGACCGAGACCTTCGTCCGTGAGGCGCTGGACCGCGCCATCCACGGCGTCGGGCCCCTCCCGGGCGCCGCCGCGGCGGCCGAGGCGCAGCTGCGCGAGCAGGACGGCGACGTCGACCGCGCGGTGCACGAGGTCATCGAGAACCACGTCAGGTACGCCGGCGCGCAGGGGTTCCTCACCAACATCGGCGGCGTGGTGACCGCCGCCGTCGCCATCCCGGCCAACATCACCGGCCTCGCGCTGGTCCAGTGCCGGATGATCGCCGGCATCGCGCACCTGCGCGGCTACGACCTCGAGGACCCCCGGGTGCGCAACGCGGTGCTGGCCTGCCTCCTCGGTGGCGACCAGGTCGACGAGATGCTGCGCCGCGGCACGCTCCCCGCTCCCCCGATGGCGCTGGCCACGGCACCGGTCGCCGACCCGGCGCTGGACCGGCGCATCGCCACCGAGGTCGGCTCCGACATCATCGCGCGGATGACCGGCAAGCGGCTGGCCGTCGTCGTCGGGCGACGCGTGCCCGTCGTCGGTGGCGTCGTGGGCATGGGCGCCGACGGCTACGCCACGTGGCGGATCGGGCGCTACGCCGACCGCGAGCTCCTGCCGCGCGCCAACCGGTAGACCCGGTGCAGCCCACGGCCCACGGCCGTGCGGCGGACGCCGCGCAGGACCTTCTCGCGCACGCGGTACGACGGGCGCAGGAAGCTCCTGTCCAGGGCGACCCGGGCCTCGTGGAGCTCGTGGCGCAGGCGCTCCTCCTCCGCGCGCATCCGGGCGTTCTCGACCAGCAGCGCGCGGATCGCCTCGACGGCGGCGCCGGACACCTGCGACTCGCGGGGTGAGTCCGGGTCGGCCCAGTGCTCCGGCGGCGGGCCGGGCTCGAGGTCGGCGAGGTCCCCGACGACGTCGTACCCGCGTCGGCGCACCTCGTCGTTCCACCGCTGCCCCAGGTCGCGGGCCCACTCGTGCAGGTCAGGCGGCAGGGCCAGCCGCGGGGTGCGGGTGCGTCGCGAGAGCGTCTGGTGGGCGAGCAGCTCGCGGACCAGCGGGCGGTAGTCGGGCGGGTCGAGCACCGGGTTGACGGCCTTGTTGATCCGCCGCACCAGGGCGGTCTCGGGCACGCCGAGCGAGGGGTTGGCGCGCTCGGCCTCGAGGTCGAGGTCGAGCCCGTCGAGGCCGAAGACGCTGCTGAACCGCTTCCACAGCAGGTCGGGGGCGCCGCCGGGCGGCGGGACCGTGACGAGGTGGATGTTCTCCGGCGGGAGCTCGTGGCCCCACCGGTCGAGGATGTCGGGGATCTCCTGGACGCCCCAGAACCAGGTGGCGATGCGTCCCTTGCGCTCGGGGTCGCGCAGCTGGGCGAGGAACTCCTCGTAGGTGATCGTGCTGCGGTGCTTGACGTTCTCCTGCCACTCCGCGGGGATCTGGCGCACCAGGTCGCGCACCGAGAGCACCAGGTGGACCTCGGCGCCGTCGTCGGGGGCCAGCGACTGCATCGCCCGGCCGACCTGGCTGCGGGAGGCGGTCGCGAGGATCTCGTGGCTGATGATCGAGGTGCCGGGGTGCCGGCGCACCTGCTCGGCGAGCGCGTCCCAGCGGCCGATCGCCTCGGCCTGCAGCCCGCCCCACGGCAGCGCCATCAGGTCCAGCGCGGCCAGGAAGTGCGCGTCGAAGCGGTCGGCGGGGTAGAGCAGGCCGTGGTGGCGCAGGCGATCGCGGTTGCGGAACAGCACGTCCTGCAGGTGGGAGGTGCCGGTCTTGGGGGTGCCGACGTGCAGCAGGACCCGCGCGCTCACGTGCCTGCCTCCTGCGGTCCGGTGCGGTCCTGCGCACCGGTCGGTGCGAGGAGCAGGTCCACGGCCAGGGCCAGCACCCGCTCGTCCGCCGCCTCGCCGGAGAGGGTCTCACCGGAGGCGGCCAGGGCGCGCGGGCGGCTCACCAGGCCGTCCACCTCGCCCACGACAGGGTAGTCACCCGCGCGCACCGCGTCCCGCATCCGGACCGATCGGCGGTGGATCCACCGGTGGTGCTCGGGCGGCACGGCCAGCGGGGCGCCTGGGTGACCTGGGTGCCCGACCAGGCGCGGCAGCAGCCGCTCGCGCAGGATCCGGCGGCCGACGTCGGGGGTCACGCGCAGGCCGAGCGCCTTCGCGACCAGGCGCGCGAGCTCGGCGGCCTCCGCCGACACCGCCGGCCGCGGCGTGAGGCGGGGGACGCCGAGCACCGCCGGGAGCTGCGTCTCGTCGAGCACGATGCGCACCCGTTCGCGCCCCACCCGCTCGGACCACGTGGCGGCGACGAGGGCGGGGTCGGCGCCCCGGGCGATCCGACGGGAGCCGGCCAGCGCGTCCAGCCACGGCCCCCACGCCGGCACCGCGACGCCGGTCGAGAAGCACCGATCGGTCCACAGGTCGCCCAGCATGGTGGCGAAGTCGTCGGCCACCACGAGCACGAGGGCACCGCGGCCCCCGGGCGGACGGCCGCGCGCGACGAGGTCGCGGCGCAGGGCGTCGGCGCGCCAGGGGTCGCCGACCAGCTTGTACTTCGTGCGCCACGGGCGCAGCCACGGGCCGCGACCGCTGCGCTTCATCCGGCGGGCGGCATCCCCGAGCAGTCGGCCGAGGTCGTCGGGCCGGTCGTGCCGGCTGTCGGGGTCGCCCTCGGCCGCGAGGTCCTCGGCGAGGAGCAGGGCCGCCACGCGCAGCAGCTCCTCGGCCGGCAGGTCGCCGGGGTCGACGGGCGGCGGCCCGAAGTCGGAGGCGGGACGGGCGCCCACGAGCTCGAGGTCGGGGCGTCCCCGGCCGGCGGCACTGGCGGTCAGGACCCGCTCGACCAGGGCGTCCGGCACGGCTGCTCGCTGGTTGACCCGGCGCAGCAGCTCCAGCTGCTGGGCGCCGGGGAGGACCGGCGGCGTGGGGCCGTCGACGGTGCCGGTCCACTCCGCCCACGGCGTCGTGCCGCCCTCCCGCAGGTGGGCGACCCACGCGGCGGCCCGGGCCGGGCCGGTCACGACTCGCGCAGGCGGCGTACGCCGGTGCGCAACCGCTGCGCGAGCTGCTGCTCGGGGTCCTCGCGGCGCGCCGCCTCCTGCGTCATCACCGTGAGCGCGTCGAGGGCGGCGGCGAGCTGGGCCTTGGAGGTGACCTTGTCGGGGTTGACGTAGTCGCGGCGGCGGGTCGGCAGGGGGTGCAGGTCGGCCAGGTCGCCGATGACGTCGACCCCGCTCTGCTCGATCCACTCGACCCAGCGCGCGGACTCCGCCTCGGCCCACTCGTGCATGCCCGGGGGCAGCAGCAGCTTGGCGCTCTCGCGACCGGCCAGCTCCTGCTCGGCGAGCAGGCCGCGCACGAGGTCGTCGTAGGTCGCGTCACGACGGACCTTGCGACCCAGGCGCTTGTTGAGGCGGCGGATCAGCGCCGCCTCGGCGACGCCGAGCGAGGGGTTCGTGCGGCGCGACTCCTCCGGCGCCCAGGCGGGGTCGATGTCGACCGCGCGGCAGAAGCGGTGCCACAGCTCGTCGGGGCCGGCGGTGCCGGACTGCGGGACGGTGACGACGTGGACGTTCTCCGGCGGCAGCCCGGCCGACCAGGTGCTGAGCACGGCGGGCACGTCGAAGGCACGGTAGAACCACGGCCTGCCGCTGCGGGTCTTGCGCAGGAAGTTGCGGTAGGTCCACTTGCGGCCCTGCTTGATGCTCTCCTGCCAGGCAGCGGGGAGCTGGCGGGCCAGGTCGCGCACGCCGTAGACGACGTGCAGGTCGTCGCCGGCGCCGAGCTCGGCCTTCGCGCGCGCCACGGCCTGCGCCGGCGCGGGGGCGAGGATCTCGTGGCTGACGATGACGGTGCCGCGGGCCCGGCGGACCCGGCGGACCAGCGCGTCCCAGCTGCCCTCGGCATGGCCCTGCTCGCCACCCCAGTCCTGGCCGAGGAGGTCCAGCGCTGCGCGGAAGTGGAACATCCCGGGGCTCACCAGCGGCGAGCGCGAGGGGAAGTGGACACCGTGCTGGGCCAGCGTCTTGGCGTTGCGGCTCAGTCGGTCCTGCACGTAGGTGGTGCCGGTCTTCGGCGCACCGATGTGCAGGTAGACCCGACGCTGGGATGTCACGAGGTGGATTGTGCCAGCGCGCGCACGACGGCGGACGGGCTGGGGCGCCCGAGCTGCTGCGCCATCCAGGCACTGGTCGCCACGAGCGCCTCGAGGTCGACCCCGTGGTCGATGCCGAGACCGTCGAGCAGCCACACGAGGTCCTCGGTCGCGAGGTTCCCGGTCGCGCTCTGGGCGTACGGGCAGCCCCCGAGCCCGCCGGCGCTCGCGTCGTACGTCGTCACACCGGCGCGCAGGCCGGCCTGCACGTTGGAGAGGGCTTGGCCGTAGGTGTCGTGGAAGTGCAGCGCGAGCCGGTCGACGTCGGTGCCGGCCTCGGTGAACGCCTCCACGAGCGCGGTGACGTGGCCCGCGGTGCCGACGCCGATCGTGTCGCCGAGGCTGAGCTCGCCGACGCCCATCTCGAGCAGCCGCTGCCCGACCGTGACGACCTGCTCGGGCTCGACCGGGCCCTCCCAGGGGTCGCCGAAGCACATCGAGACGTAGCCGCGGACGTCCATCCCCGCCGCGAGCGCCCGCTCGACCGTCGGGGCGAACATCTCGAGCTGGGAGTCCAGCGTGCGGTTGAGGTTCTTGGCCGCGAAGGTCTCGGTGGCGCTGGCGAAGACCGCCACGTGCCGCAGGCCGAGCTCGAGCGCCCGGTCCAGGCCGCGCTCGTTGGGCACCAGCACGGGGCACTCGACGCCCTCGGGACCAAGGCGGGTCATCAGCTCGGCGGCGTCGGCCAGCTGCGGCACCCAGCGCGGGTGGACGAAGGAGGTGGCCTCGACGACCGGCAGCCCGGCGGCCAGCAGCCGCCGCACGAACTCCTCCTTCACCTCCACCGGGATGACGCCCTGCTCGTTCTGCAGGCCGTCGCGCGGGCCGACCTCGTAGATCCGCACCCGCCCGGGCAGCCCCGGTGCGGGCACGGGCGTGGCGCGGGTGATGACGCCGGTCACTCCTGGTCCTCCTGACCCGTTGGTTCCACGTGGAACAGCACGTGCCCCAGCGGCACCTGCCGCCCCACGGTCGCGTCGACGACGGTCACGGTGCCGGCGTACGGCGCCTTGAGCGCGAGCTCCATCTTCATCGCCTCCAGCACGCCGAGCACCTGCCCCTCCTCCACGGTGCCACCCACCTCGACGCGGACGTCGAGGACGGTGCCGGGCATGGGGGCGACGAGGTCGCCGGTGTGCTCGTCGGCGTGGTCGCCGGCCAGGTCGCCGCGCTCGAAACGGAAGCGCTGGCCGCGCAGCACGACCTCGACCGAGGCGGGGGTGACGTGGGCGGCCGGGTCCAGCCGCGGGCGGCGGCCGAGCACGACGTCCTCGTCGAGCGGCACCACGACCGGGGCGGGCGGGGCGCCGAGGCGGAAGCCGTCGGAGGCGAAGGGACCGGTGGTCTCGGACTCGGCCAGGTGGACCGCCCACGCCGCGAGCTGCCTCGCCTCGTCGGTGGTCGGGGCGGGCACCTCGGTGGCGACGTCGACCCGGTCGAGCCAGGCGGTGTCGAGACCCCCCTCGTGCCCGACGTCGCGGAACGCCGCGTGGTCGGCCAGCGCCCGCAGGAACCCGGTGTTGGTGGTCAGCCCGAGCACGACGGTGTCGTCGAGCGCGGCCACCAGGCGCCGCCGGGCGTCCTCCCGGTCGGTGCCGCCGGCGACCACCTTGCCGAGCATCGGGTCGTACGACGTCGAGACCTCCTGCCCGCTGACCAGCGAGTGGTCCACGCGGACCCGGTCGCCGGTCGGCCAGCGCACCTCGCCGGCGCGCCCGGCCTGCGGGAGGAAGCCGCCGAAGGAGTCCTCGGCGTAGACCCGCGCCTCGATGGCGTGGCCCTGGAGCGTCACGTCGTCCTGGTCGATGCCCAGGGGCTCGCCGGTGGCGACCCGCAGCTGCAGCTCGACGAGGTCGACGCGCTGCCCGCGGACCCGCACGACCTCCTCGGTGACCGGGTGCTCGACCTGGAGGCGGGTGTTCATCTCCAGGAAGTAGAACTCGCCGGTCGCGTTGTCCAGCAGGAACTCCACGGTGCCGGCGCCGGTGTAGCCGCACTGCGCGGCCAGCGCCACGGCCGCGCCGGTGATCGCCGCACGCTGCTCCTCGGTGATCGCCGGGGCCGGTGCCTCCTCCAGCACCTTCTGGTGGCGGCGCTGGGTCGAGCAGTCGCGCTCGAAGAGGTGCACCACGTGGCCGTGGGTGTCCCCCATGACCTGGACCTCGACGTGGCGGCCGGACTCGACGTACTTCTCCACCAGGATCGTGTCGTCGCCGAACGCCGAGCGCGCCTCGCGCTGCGCCGCGGCGAAGCCCTCCGCGTAGTCGGCGGCGCTGCGCACCACGCGCATGCCCTTGCCGCCACCGCCGGCCGCGGCCTTGACCAGCACCGGGTAGGCGAAGCTCGCCGGGTCGTCGTCGAGGTCGTAGGACGGCACGACCGGCACGCCGGCAGCGACCGCGACCTCGCGGGCGGCGTCCTTGCGGCCCATCGCGTCCATCACATCGGCGCTGGGGCCGACCAGGGTGATGCCGGCCTCGGCGAGCGCACGGGCGAACGGGGCCCGCTCGGAGAGGAAGCCGTAGCCCGGGTGGACGTAGCCGGCGCCGCTCTCGCGGGCGGCGGCCACCACCTCGTCGACGTCGAGGTAGGACTCCACCCGCACCGCGTCGTCGGCCTCGCGCACGTGCAGCGCCCCGGCGTCGAGGTCGGAGTGGATCGCGACGGTCCGCCAGCCCAGGCGGCGGGCGGTGCGGATCACGCGGCGGGCGATCTCTCCGCGGTTGGCGATGAGGAGGGTGTTCACGTCACATCCTGAAGATTCCGTAGTTCGGATCCGCCACCGGCGCGTTGGCGGCGGCCGAGAGCGCCATGCCGAGGACCCGGCGGGTGTCGGCGGGATCGATGATCCCGTCGTCCCACAGCCGCGCGGAGGCGTAGTAGGGCGAGCCCTGCTCCTCGTACTGCGCGCGGATGGGGTCCTTGAACGCCTCGTCGTCGGGACGGTTGGCCACGGTCGCGAGCACCGAGGCGGCCTGCTCGCCGCCCATCACCGAGATCCGCGCGTTGGGCCACATCCACAGGAACCGCGGGTCGTAGGCGCGACCGCACATGCCGTAGTTGCCGGCGCCGTACGAGCCGCCGATCACGACGGTGAACTTGGGGACCACCGAGCAGGCGACCGCGGTGACCAGCTTGGCGCCGTCGCGGGCGATGCCGTTGTTCTCGTACTCCCGGCCGACCATGAAGCCGGAGATGTTCTGCAGGAAGACCAGCGGGATGCCGCGCTGGTTGCACAGCTCGATGAAGTGCGCGCCCTTGAGCGCGGACTCGCTGAAGAGGATGCCGTTGTTGGCGACGATGCCGACCGGGTGGCCCCAGACGTGGGCGAACCCGCAGACCAGCGTCTCGCCGTACAGCTCCTTGAACTCCTGCAGCCGCGAGCCGTCGACGATGCGGCGGATGACGTCGCGCACGTCGTAGGGGGTGCGGACGTCGGCGGGTACGACGTCGTAGATCGACTTCGGGGACTCCAGGGGCTCCTCGGGCTCGCGGACCTCCCAGGGAGCGGCCGTGGTCTGCCTGCTGAAGGTGTCGACGATGCCGCGCACGATGGCCAGCGCGTGGGCGTCGTCCTCGGCGAGGTGGTCGACCACGCCGGAGCGGCGGGCGTGGACCTCGCCGCCGCCGAGCTCCTCGGCGGTGACGACCTCGCCGGTGGCGGCCTTCACCAGCGGCGGGCCGCCGAGGAAGATCGTGCCCTGCTCCTTGACGATGACCGTCTCGTCCGACATCGCCGGCACGTAGGCGCCGCCGGCCGTGCACGAGCCCATCACCGAAGCGATCTGCGGGATGCCGCGGGCGGACATGTTGGCCTGGTTGAAGAAGATCCGCCCGAAGTGCTCGCGGTCGGGGAACACCTCGTCCTGCATCGGCAGGAACGCGCCGCCGGAGTCGACGAGGTAGATGCACGGCAGGTTGTTCTCGGCCGCGATCGTCTGCGCGCGCAGGTGCTTCTTGACCGTCATCGGGTAGTAGGTGCCGCCCTTGACGGTCGCGTCATTGGCCACGACGACGCACTCGCGGCCGTGGATGCGACCGATGCCTCCGACGACCCCGGCGCTGGGCACCGGCGTCTCCCCCGGCGCGCCGTACATCCCGTACGCCGCCAGCGGGCTCAGCTCCAGGAACGGGCTGCCCGGGTCGAGCAACCGGTCGACCCGGTCGCGCGCGAGCAGCTTCCCGCGGTCGGTGTGCTTCTTCCTCGCGGCCTCGCTGCCGCCCTGCCGCACCGTCGCGAGGCGCTGGCGCAGCTCGTCGACGAGGTCGCGCATCTGGGTGCTCACCCGAGCAGGTTAGCGATCGTTAACCTGCGACGCCACCGTCCGGCGGGCCACTTCCCGCCGAGCAGGCGTGTTGATGCGCCGGCTCGACCTGCGGCGACGAGGTGGTGGGCGCGATCGCCGCGCTCAGCCCGCGGCGCCGACCGGGCAGAGCGCGTCGGGACAGGACTCGAGCCAGGCCCTCCCGCCCTTGAGGGAGGAGACCTGCTTGCGGCCGAAGGAGTCGTCGAACCACAGCAGCGCGTAGGCCGCGGGGAGCCCCTCGCGGGCCAGCGTCCGGGTGATGACCGACGGGTCCCACGTGCCGTCGGGCGAGTGGGCGGGCCCGACCTCGGTCAGCGCGGCGCGGGGCGCGGCGGCGACCAGCTCGGCGTACCCGGTCAGGTCGACCTCGTCGCGGGCCAGGTCGTCGGCGTCGCGGCCGCCGCAGTCGGGGTGCGGCGTCTCGCAGTCGTAGGTGTCCAGGCCGACCAGGTCCACGCGGTCGGGCAGCAGGGAGAGCGGCTCGTCGACACCCTCCCAGGTGCGGACGGCGGCACCGTAGGACCACAGCAGGTTGTGGACCCCGGCGTCGGCGGCCTGCTGCTGGAGGTCGGCGAAGAGCGCGCGGTAGGTGCTCGGGTCGGGACGGCCCCACCAGAACCAGCTGCCGCCGGCCTCGTGCAGCGGCCGCACCAGGACCGCAGCCCCCTGCTCCTGGAGACGGGCCAGGACGTCGAGCACCGCGGCCCACTCCGCCTCGAAGCGCCGGGCCGGGGCGCTGTCCTCCTCCAGCAGCGCCTCGAGGCGGTCCGCTCCGGTGCGGTCGAAGGAGTCGCCGCCGCTGAACGGGTTGGGGGCGTGCCAGGAGGCGGTGAGGACCACGCCGTCGGCGGCCATCAGCGCGAGGTCCTCGGTCCAGTCGGTGCCGCGGCGGGCAGCGGCGACCAGCTCGTCGAGGTCGAACCCGACGACTGCGGGACGCTGCGGCTCCAGACGCCACAGCGGCTCGTCCCAGGAGTCGCTGGAGATGTTGACCTGCTGGCCGACCGCGGTGACGCCGTCGGCCAGCCAGCGGTCGAGGGTCTCGGCGAGGCAGAGCGCCGAGGCGTCCGCGTCGGGGTCGACCGGCGCGGTGCGGGGCCGGCAGGTGCGCGCCGGCGCTGACGGGCTGGTGGCGCTGGGGGTCGGGTCGGCCGTGGTGGGTGGCGGGTCGACGGGCAGCGCACCCGGCGTGGAGGCAGGCGCGGTGTCACGGGGGTCCTCGGTGGCGGTGACGTCGTCGCGGCCGTCGGCGAACGCGCCGTCGAGGTCGGTGGTCACCAGCAGCATGTGGAAGGCGCCGGTGGCCACGAGGGCGACGGCCAGCGCGAAGGTCGCGGCAGCGCGCCGCGATCGCCTGGTGTCCCCCGCCATGCCCCCATCATCCGCGACGGGTGGTGAGCCACGCACGGGTTCGAGCCGGAGCGGGACGGGAACCCGTGAGTTAGCGGCCGCTAACCTGCCGGGGTGACCACGCGCCGCGAGCAGATCCTCGGCACCGCCGCCGAGCTGTTCGCCGCGCGCGGGTTCCACGGCGTCTCGGTCGCCGACCTCGGCGCCGCCTGCGGCATCACCGGCCCGGCGCTCTACAAGCACTTCGCGTCCAAGGACGCGGTGCTCGCGGAGATGCTGGTCTCGATCAGCCGGTGGCTGCTCGACGGCGGCCGGGCGTGCGTCGGCGCGGCGGACTCGCCCGCGGCGGCGCTCGCGGCGCTGGTCGACCACCACGTCGGGTTCGCCCTCGAGCACCGGCCGCTCATCGTCGTCCAGGACCGCGACTGGTCCTCGCTCCCCGATCAGGCGCGCGAGGAGGTGCGAGCCACCCAGCGCGCGTACGTCGACGTCTGGGCCGACCAGCTCCGCGCCCTGCACCCCGACCTGTCCCTCGACGCCGCCCGCGCGATGGCGCACGCCGCCTTCGGGCTCATCAACTCCACGCCCCACTCCGGCCTGCTGCCCGACGCCGAGATGCGGCAGGTGCTGGTGTCGATGGCGCTGGGGGCGTTGGGGGTGCGGGCGGGATAGTCCGCATCCGAATCAATGCCGAGCGCGCGGCCAGCATTGATTCGAATGCGGACTATCCCGGTTCAGGTCCCGCAGTAGGTCACGAACGGCCCGCCGGCGGGATCGGGGAGTGCGTACGCGGCCCACTCCGGGCGCTCCTCGAACGGGTGGGTGACCACCTCGAGCATCCGCTCGAACGGCGCGAGGTCACCGGCGTCGGCGGCGTCGAGGGCCGCCTGGAGCAGGTGGTTGCGGGGGACGTACGCCGGGTTGACGGCGTCCATGGCGTCGGGGTCCGGCCCGAGGGCGCGCCAGCGGGTCGCCCAGTCGTCGTAGGCGGGCAGGTCGAGGACCCGGTCACGGGCGGGGGTCCCCTGCTCGCCGCCGGTGCCCCGCAGCTCGCGGGCCAGGTCGCGGAAGAACCCGGTGTGGTCGACCCGGGCGGCCTGCATCAGCGTCAGCAGGTCGCCGACCAGCGCGGTGCGGACCTCGGGGTCCAGGCCGGTCGGCAGGCCGAGCTTGGCGGCCAGCCGGGCGGCGTACGCCTCGCCATAGAGCGTCGGGAACGTCTCGAGCACAGCCACGCACCGCTCGACCGCCCCGTCCTGGTCGAGGCCGGCCTGCTCGGCGACGAGCGGCAGGAGCGTCTCGGCCATCCGGGCGAGGTTCCACTGGGTGATCGCCGGCTGCTGGCCGAAGGCGTAGCGGCCGCCGGTGTCGATCGAGCTGAAGACCGCGGCCTGGTCGAACCCGTCGAGGAAGGCGCAGGGGCCGTAGTCGATGGTCTCGCCCGAGAGCGTGACGTTGTCGGTGTTCATCACCCCGTGCACGAAGCCGACCGACATCCACGAGGCGACCAGCTCGGCCTGCACGCGGGTGACCTCCTCGAGCAGCGCCAGCGCCGGGACGTCGGCGTCCAGGACGTGCGGGTGGTGGCGGGTCGCGGCGTGTTCGACGACGCGGCGCACCAGGCCGGCGCCGGGCTGCTGGTGGTCGAGCGCGGCGGCGTACTGCAGGGTGCCGACGCGCAGGTGGCTCGACGCGACACGGGCCAGCACCGCGCCGGGGAGCGGCTGCTCGCGCTGGACGGCGCGGCCGGTGGCGACGACACCGAGGGAGCGGGTCGTGGGGACCCCGAGCGCGTGCATGGCCGCCGAGACGAGGTGCTCGCGCAGCATCGGGCCGACGACCGCGAGGCCGTCGCCGCCGCGTGACCACGGGGTGCGGCCCGAGCCCTTGAGGTGGAGGTCGCGCAGCCGGCCCTCGCGGTCGGTGAGCTCGCCGAGGAGGAGGGCGCGACCGTCGCCGAGGCGGGGTGAGTACCCGCCGAACTGGTGACCGGCGTAGCCCTGGGCCACCGGGCGGGCACCCGTCGGCGGCCGCTCGCCGGTCAGCAGCCGGAGCCCGTCCTCGGTGCGCAGCCACGCCGGATCGAGCCCCAGCTCGGCCGCCAGCTCCTCGTCGAGCGCGAGCAGCGTGGGCCCCGGCGCGGCCTCGGCCTGCCAGTCGACCGCCAGCTCGGGCAGCGCGTCGGCGAAGCGGTGCTCGAGGTGGAGGGTGGTCGTGCTCATGCCCCCACGCTACGGGCGGCTCACAGCAGGTGGTCGAGGTCGCCCGGCTCGCCGGACTCCAGCCGCTCCAGGAACCGCGCCGCCCGCGCGGCCGCGTCGTGGGCTACGTCCAGGTCCGGATCGGCCTCCTGCTCCTCCGTCGCCGGCGCGCGCTCGGCGTGCAACCGGGCCAGCAGCTGCTCGCGCGGCAGCCCGCGCACGTGCAGCAGGACGAACGGGTCGGCGTCGAGCAGCCAGCCGACCTGGTGCAGCAGCGCCAGGGCGTGCACGCACGGGTCGACCCAGGCCGAGCAGGTGCAGGTGCCGGCCAGCTCACCGCCGTACGGGAGCAGCTCGACGCCGGCCTCCTCGGCGTGCTCGACCAGCTCGTGCGGCAGGTCGCCGGCCAGCAGCGCGGAGACCCGGCCGCTCACCGCACCCACCGCCTCGAGGAACGCGTCCACGTCGCCGTCCGGCAGCACGGGCACGTCGACCGCGGTCGCCCAGAGCCCGTCGGCGTCCTCGACGGCGGCGGTGAGCCGCCCCGGCTCGACCCGGATGCCGCCGATGCGTCCCGAGCGGGCCAGCCGCCGCGACGCGGTGAGCTCCTCCTCGGCGTACGCCGCCTCCTCGACGGCGCGGAGCCAGGCCCGCGCCCACCACCCGCTCGGCCGGGCGGTGCTGCGCCGCTCGGCGAAGGCGGGGTGCGTGGTGCTGGTCATCGGGCCGGTCATCAGGCGGTCACGTGGGGCGCAGGCTGACGAGGTCGCGCAGCTCGTCGTCGCTGAGCTCGGTCAGCGCCGCCTCCCCGCGACCGAGGACGGCGTCGGCGAGCGAGCGCTTGCGCTCCAGCAGCAGGCCGACCCGCTCCTCGATGGTGCCGCGGGTGACCATCCGATGCACCTGGACCGGCTTGGTCTGGCCGATCCGGTAGGCCCGGTCGGTGGCTTGGTCCTCCACCGCGGGGTTCCACCAGCGGTCGAGGTGGATGACGTGGTCGGCACGGGTGAGGTTGAGCCCGGTGCCGCCGGCCTTCAACGAGAGCAGGAAGACCGGCACCCGGTCGCCGTCGTCGGACTGGAAGCGGCGCACCATCTCCTCCCGCTCGCGCACGGGCGTGCCGCCGTGCAGCAGCTGGTGCGGGATGCCGGCGGTGGCGAGGTGCCGGGCGACGAGGCGGGCCATCTCGACGTACTGGGTGAACACCAGCGCCGCGCCGTCCTCCGCCAGCACGGTGCCCAGCAGCTCGTCGAGCAGGTCGATCTTCTCCGAGCGGCCGGCGACGCGGGCGCCGCCCTGCTTGAGGAAGTGGGCGGGGTGGTTGCAGATCTGCTTGCAGCCGGTGAGCAGCGAGAGCACCAGGCCGCGGCGGGTGTGCTCGTCGGCGCGCTCGATGCGCTCCATGGTGTCGCGCACGAACGCCTCGTAGAGCACGACCTGCTCGCGGGTCAGCGTCAGCGGGTGGTCGGTCTCGGTCTTGGGCGGCAGCTCCGGGGCGATGCCCGGGTCGGACTTGCGACGGCGCAGCAGGAACGGCCCGATCAGGTCCGCGAAGCGCTTCGTGACCTCCGGGTCGACGCCCGCCTCGATGGGTGCGGCCCACACCCGGCGGAAGGCCTGGCGGCTCCCGAGCAGGCCGGGGATGGCCCAGTCGAGGATCGACCAGAGCTCGGTGAGGTCGTTCTCGACCGGGGTGCCGGTCAGGGCCACGCGCGCGCCGGATCCGATGGAGCGCAGGCCGCGGGCGGTGGTGGAGCGGGAGTTCTTGACGTGCTGGGCCTCGTCGGCGACGACCAACCCCCAGGTCACCTCGCCGAGCTCGCTGGGGCGGTCCTTGGTGGTGGTGTCGACGCGCATCGTGCCGTAGGTGGTGAGCACGAAGCCGGGGTCGCCGTCGGGCGAGCCCGGGTGGAGCAGCGTCGGCTCGAGCAGCGTGGGTTCAGTGGGGTCGGGGCCTCCACCGACACCGGGGAGCCCGGCCAGCGAGCGGGTGCCGCCGTGGAAGCGGCGTACGGGGACCCCGGGAGCGAACCGCCGGATCTCGGCCTCCCAGTTGCCGAGCAGGCTGGTCGGGCAGACCACCAGCGTCGGCGCGGGCGCCTGCCCGTCGGCGCGGGCTCGCTCGGTGCGGTGCAGGTGCAGCGAGATCAGGGTGAGCGTCTTGCCCAGCCCCATGTCGTCGGCCAAGCAGGCGCCCAGCCCGAGACCGGTGAGCTCGGCGAGCCAGGTGAGGCCGTGGCGCTGGTAGTCGCGCAGCGTGGCCTGCAGCGCCGCCGGCGGCTCGACGGGCTCGCGGGTCGCAGCGGTGCGCAGCTGCTCGCGGACCTTCAGCAACGAGGCCCCGACGACCACCTCGGCGGGCTGGTCCTCCCCCAGCGTCGCGACGCCGCTGAGCGCAGCGGCGATGGCCTCGGACGGCTTGACGTCGCGCACCAGCCGCTTGCGGGCCTTGCGCGTGATGGACGGGTCGACCACGCGCCAGGCGCCGCGCAGCTTGACCACCGGCGCGGCGGAGGCGGCGAGGGTGTCCATCTCCTCGGCCGTCAGCGGGTCGCCGTCGAGGGCGACCTGCCACTGGAAGGCGAAGACCGAGTCGGGGGTCAGCAGACCGGTCTGCAGCGGCGCCTCACGGGTGCCACCGCGGCGCGGCTTGGTGTCGAGCACCGCGGAGGTCGTCAGGTCGCGCCCCAGGCTGCGCGGCCACAGCACGTCGACACCGCGCTCGGCCAGCGCCGCCACGCCGTCCTCCAGCAGGCTGGCGATCTCCTCGGCCTCCAGGCTGATCTGGTCGGGCACCCGCAGCGCCAGCAGCCGGTCGAGCACCGGCCACGCCTCGGCCGCCGCCCGCAGCGCGATGGTCGCGTGGGTGCGGGCGCGGTCACCGAACCCGTGGTCCTCGGGGTCGTCGAGCCACAGCGCGGAGGCGTCGGCCATGTGCAGGGGGTCGCGCTCGTCGTGGACCTGCAGCACCAGCCGCACCGAGCCCGCGACCAGCTCCTCCTCGTCGGCCTCCACGCGCAGCGAGATCGTGACGAGGTGCGGGAGGTCGCTGCCGCGGCGGATCTTGGCGATGCGGCGCTGCAGCCGCTCCTGGAAGGCGTCGTGAGGCGCGCTGTCGACCGGCGCTGCTCCCTCGCCCGGCCCCCCGGCCTGCCGCAGGGGTCGCCGGCGCGGCGCGGGTCGCGACCGGGCGACCGGCGCGCCCCTGGGTACGGCGTCGGCGACCGCGTCCAGCACCGACCGCACCACCTGCTCGGCGTCCGCTGCGTCCTGGGCACCCGCCGCGCGCGAGCGGGCCAGCATCCGCACGCGGTCCTCGTCCTCGTCGCTGAGCTCACCGACCCGCCACGACGGCGGCCGCCCCGGCTCCTCGGGCGCGGGCTCGAAGGCCCCGGCAGCCACCAGTCGCATCCCCAGCAGCGCCGCCCCGCTGAGCAGCGCCACGCTCGGGTCGAGGTCCTCGCGGGCGTGGGCCTTGGTCAGCACCGGGATCGCCGCGCGCACCGGGAGCGCGACGGTGCGCCGGTCGTCGACGAACTCCACCACCGAGTCGCGCGGCGGCACCGCGGGACGGAAGGTGGCCGTGCCTGTCACCGGGACGAACCCCACCGCGCACACCCCCTCGCCCGCAGGTCTCGACTGGACGCGACGACGGTAGCCCGGCGTACCGACACTGCCAGCGCCCGGTCGCTCCCACCTCGATCACGACGTTCTGCAGGTCCAGGGCCCAGATCTCCTGCAGAACGTCGTGCTCCGGCGTACGTCGGCGCGGACCGCGACCCGGGCGGCCGACGATCAGCCGACGGTGAGGCAGCCGGTCAGTCGGCGGTCAGGTCGTGGCGGACGACGCGGCGGCGCAGCGTGGGCGAGGCATGGAGCGCGTAGCCGGCCTCGAGGAAGACCTGGAGCAGGCCGACCGAGGCCTCGTCCCAGATGACGGTCTTCCCGGGGGCGGGCTCCATCGGGTAGCCCTCGAGCACGTGGGCGCCGACCCGGCGGCCGTGGTCGACAGTGGCACGGGCCAGCTCGTAGGTCAGGCCCTCGCGCCGGAAGCCCTTGCGGACCACGAAGCAGGTCACTGACCAGACCCCCTCGAGCTCGGGGTCCATCCGCATCCAGGGCTGCTTGCGCGACCAGATGCGGGGGTAGTTGTCCCGCGGCTCGACCGCGACCCAGCCGGCGGGCTCGCCGTCGACGTAGCCGATCAGGCCGGACGTGGGCCCGTCGGTGCCGCAGGCGGTCTGCGCGACCAGCGCGGCCTCGCGCTCCTCCTGCGTGCTGTCGCGCCAGATCCAGCCCTCGACCTTCAGCCCCTGGCAGCGGCACTTGGCCGCCCCGCCCGCGCC
>Ga0208700_1000121_pt1 | contig 29438 bp, 29 predicted proteins | sample DeeseametaMP2016_FD_184179 | JGI IMG/M metagenome (GOLD analysis project Ga0208700, IMG submission 184179) | Marine microbial communities from the Deep Pacific Ocean - MP2016 (SPAdes) | ecosystem: Environmental > Aquatic > Marine > Oceanic | place: East of Hawaii, North Pacific Ocean | collected... | reverse complement strand
CGGCCGCCGGATCGGGCCGCCGCTCTACGAGCGCGACGGGCGTTTCCTGCGCCGCAAGCACTTCGACCGCACCCACGAGTTCTTCGACGAGCACGGCGCGGTCGCGCTGGTGCTCGGCCGGTTCGTGGCCTTCGTGCGCACCTTCATCACCGTGGTGGCCGGCGCGACCCGGATGGACCGCGGCGTGTTCTTCGTGTGGAGCTTCGTCGGCGCGGTGCTGTGGGTCGTCGGCATCACGCTGCTCGGCTACTTCCTCGGCAACATCAAGTGGCTCGGCGACAACCTCGACTTCGCGCTGCTCGCGATCCTCGCGGTCTTCGCGATCCCGCTGGTCATCGAGTGGCGGCGCGAGCTCGCCAGGTCTCGAGGCTGAGCAGCGCGGCCACGACGGCCGCCCCGAGCAGCATCAGCAGCACCGGCCCGCCCACCGGGTCGTACGGCGCCAGCAGCGCCCCCGGGCCGTGTGCCTCCCCCGCAGCACCCTCGGGCACCTCCTGCCAGGGCCACAGCGCGCGCAGCGACCCGGCCAGCAGGCCCGACATCACCAGCAGCGTGGTGCGGCGGTGCGCGTGCAGCAGGTGCCGCAGCACCGGCACGAAGACCACGAGCCCGCCGATCGCACCCACCGCGAAGACCCCCACGTAGACCAGGTCGCGGGAGTCGACCGCGTCCAGGGTGGTCGTGTAGAGCCCGACCGTCAGCAGGAAGAACGACCCGGAGACCCCGGGCAGCACCAGCGCGCAGATCGCGACCGAGGCTGCGAGGGCGACCAGCACCAGCGGCGGGTCCGCGGTCGCACCCGAGCCGGCCAGTCCCACGACCACGAAGGCGACCACGGCCACGGCGACCACCAGCAGCGCGTCGGCCCAGCGCGGCCGGGTCGCGTCGGGGAGCATCCGGATCGGCACCAGGATGCTGACCAGCACCAGGCCGAAGAACAGCCCCCGGGCGTGCTCGGGGTGGTCGGTGACGAAGGACTCCATGACACCGGCCACCGTCAGCACCGCGGCACCCATGCCGACCAGCACGGGCAGGACCAGCCACCAGTCGGTGCGCGCGAGCTCGGTCCGCAGCGCGGCGGTCCGGCCGGCGAGGCCCTGCCGGGCGGCGCCGATCACGTGCGACGCGGAGTCGATGAGCTCGTCGTAGACGCCGGTCACCAGCGCCACCGTGCCCCCGCTGACACCCGGCACCAGCTCGGCCATCCCGATGAGGAAGCCGCGGAGCAGGTCGAGCGGGAGCAGGGCCCGCGGGCGGCGTACCGGCTCCACGGTGGCGTCGGACGCGGTCATCAGCCGGCGGCCTGGGACGCGGCGTCGAGCTGGGCGCGGGTCAGCACGGGGCGCACCTCGAGGCCGACGTCGGCCAGCGGGTTCTCCCCCTCGGGGCTGCGGTCGATCGCGCAGACCACGGTCTCGACGATCGCTCCGGCGGCCCGCAGCTCGCGGGTGGCGTCGCGGACCGCGCCGCCGGTGGTGATGACGTCCTCGATCAGCGTGATCCGGCGGCCGGACACGTCGGGGCCCTCGGCGAGCTTGCAGGTGCCGTACTCCTTGGCCAACTTGCGCACGAACAGCGCGGGCGTGCCCGTCAGCTGCGCGACCATCGTCGCGATCGGCACGCCGCCGAGCTCGAGCCCGCCGAGCAGCTCGGTGTCCTCCGGCAGCAGCGGCACCATCTGCGTCGCGACCCGCTTCAACAGGGCGGGGTCGGCCTCGAAGAGGTACTTGTCGAAGTAGGTGTCGGCCACCTGCCCCGAGCGAAGCGTGAAGGTGCCGGTCAGTCGGCAGCGGGCGTCGATGTCGGCGGCCAGCGCCGGGTCCGTGGCGTTCGCGTCGGTCACGGGGGACATTCAACAGGGCGCGCAGGCGATCGTGTCTACGGTGGTGGGCATGGTGGCCCCCACTGATCGTCCGCTGCTCGCCTCCCGCCTGGCCGGGATCCCGCCGACGATCTTCTCGGAGATGTCGGCCCTCGCGGTGCGCACCGGGGCGGTCAACCTCGGTCAGGGGTTCCCCGACGTCGACGGCCCCGCCTCGGTGGTCGAGCGCGCGGTGGAGGCGCTGCGCGAGGGCGCGAACCAGTACGCCCCCGGCATCGGGGTGCCCGCGCTGCGCCAGGCGATCGTCCGGCACCAGCAGCGCCACCACGGCATCGACCTCGACCCCGACACCGAGGTCTGCGTGACGACCGGGGCGACCGAGGGCATCGCGGCCGCCCTGCTCGCGCTCGTGGAGCCCGGCGACGAGGTGGTGGTGCTGGAGCCGTCGTACGACTCCTACGACGCGATGATCGCGATGGCCGGCGGGGTACGCCGTGGGGTGACGCTCCGCGCGCCCGACTTCCGCCCCGACCCCGACGAGCTGCGCGCGGCGATCACGCCCCGCACCCGGATGATCCTGCTCAACACCCCGCACAACCCGACCGGGACCGTGCTGACCCGCGAGGAGCTGCAGTCCGTCGCCGACGTCGCGGCCGAGCACGACCTGCTGGTGGTGACCGACGAGGTCTACGAGCACCTGGTCTTCGACGACGCCCTGTCGTCGGAGGGCCACGTGCCGCTGGCGAGCCTTCCGGGGATGCGCGAGCGGACGCTCACCCTCTCCAGCGTGGGCAAGTCGTGGTCCTTCACCGGCTGGAAGGTCGGGTGGGCCACCGGCCCGGCACCGCTGGTCGCCGCCGTGCTCGCAGCCAAGCAGTGGTTGACCTTCACCTCCGGCTCGCCGCTGCAGCCGGCGGTCGCGCACGCGCTGGACCACGAGCCCGACTGGCCGCTCGAGCTGGCCCGCGACCTGCAGGCGCGACGCGACCTGCTGCTCGACGGGCTGCGCTCGGTGGGGCTGGCGCCCCGCACGAGCGAGGGCACCTACTTCACCGTCACCGCCGTCGAGCACCTCGGCTGGGAGGACGGGCGGGCCTTCAGCCTCGGCGTCGCCGAGCGGGCCGGGGTCGTCCCCATCCCGCTGCAGGGGTTCTACGCAGGCGACCCCGCGGCCGGGCGGCACCTGGTGCGGTGGGCGTTCTGCAAGACCGGCGAGGTGATCACCGAGGGGATCGAGCGGCTGGCGTCGGCCGACCTCGCCCGCTGACGCTGTCCCAGGGCCGGCTCGTGTGGCTGAGCGCGGTCCATGGGCCGCGCTGGGCCACACGAGGCGCCGGTCCGTGCCTCAGCGGCGGTACCACTCCCGCACCTCGGGCCTGATCAGCAGTGCCAGCGTGCCCGAGGAGGCCGCCAGGGCCACGACGGCCACCAGCCCGCCCAGCACGGTGACGGCCAGGAAGAGACCCGCGGCCAGGCCGGCGGAGATGCAGAGCAGGATCCAGGCCCATGAGCGGCCGACCCAGGCGAGGACCGCGAGACCGGCGGCCAGGAGCGCCCACAGGGCGAAGCCGCCCAGCACCACGAAGAGGGCGATCCGCACCTGCTCGACGGTCACCTCGGCGGCCATGGCCGGCTGCTCGTCCATCGCGCGCTGGATCTCGTCGTCGACCAGCGACGGGTCGATCGCCATCGCGACCACGCTCAGCCCGAGCCCGAGCAGCACCATCGCGCAGGTCACCCAGGTGATCACCAGCCCCGCGCGCAGCGGCTGCGGAGCGGGTCCCCGCGGGGCGCGGTCGCCGGCGGCGTACGGCGGGAGCTGCTGGGGCCACGCACCGCCCTGCGGCCCGGGGAACTGGCCCGACTCCTGACCGGGCTGCTGGCCGGGCTGCTGGCCGGGCTGCTGGCCGAAGCCGGTGTAGGGCGCGGGGCCGTCGGGCCGCCCCTGCGCGGGACCATCCGTGGGGGCGTCCTGCGGCGGGAGCGGCGGGGGCCAGCCGGTGCCCGAGGGCCGGTCGTCGCCGGCGTCACCGGCGTCGCGGTCGCGCCGCGCCTCGGACGGCGGGCGGAGGTAGCGCTCGGGGACCGGGTCCCCGTTGACCCATGCGCGTGAGGGCTGCAGCCACAGGATCACGGCGGCCGCGGCGACCAGGGAGGTCGCGAAGCCGCCGGTGACGAAGCCGAGGAGGAACAGCGGCACCGCCAGCACCGTGAGCGCCAGCCGGGCCGAGCGGCTGCGCTGCATCACCTGCCAGCCCAGGATGGCGGTGGCCGCGGCCAGCGCGCCGGTCACCGTCGCGAGCAGGCGGACGACGTCGAGGACGGAGGTGACCTCCAGGTCCAGCGCGTCCAGGGGCGGGTTCGCGAGCAGCTCCTCGATGCCGCGGCGCGTGTCGAGGGAGTCCAGGGAGCCGATCTGGGCGAACACGGAGAGGATCACCAGGACCGATCCGAGGATCGTCACCCAGCCGGCCATCGTCACCTGGCGGGGGCGGTCGTGGGGGTTCGGCACGGCCCCATTCCAGCAGACCGCTGGGTGCGCCCAGCCCCCACCGTCGTACGCCGGGTGCCCGGTCCGTCCGGCTCGACGGGCACGGGGATGATGGGCGGGTGCTCCCGGACTCCCTCGGCGACGGCCGCGCCGCCGCCCTCACCGCGGACTGCTCGGCGTGCACCGGGCTGTGCTGCGTCCTGCTGCCCTACCGCCGCGACGATGGGTTCGGGGCCGACAAGCCCGGCCAGGTGCCGTGCCGGAACCTCCTCGCCGACGACCGTTGCGGCATCCACGCCGACCTGGTCGAGAAGGGCTGGTCGGGCTGCGCGACCTTCGAGTGCTTCGGTGCGGGGCAGCACCTCACGGCGGTCACCTACGGGGGCCGCTCGTGGCGCGAGGTCGAGGACCTCGGCGAGATGGCAGCCGTCCTGTCCGCGCAGCGGCTGCTCCACGAGATGCTGCTGCACCTCGAGGAGGTCGACCGGCGCTCCCCCGACCCTGCCGCGGCGGCACTCGCCGAGCAGCTGTGGACCCTCCGTGACGCCCCGCCGCTGGAGCTGCTGACCGCCGACCTCGACGAGCTGCACGAGACCTGCGGGGAGCTGCTGGGGGCCGCCTCGCTCCGGGTGCGCGGACCCGGACGCCCGGACCACTCCCGAGCGGACCTGGCCGGCGCCGACCTCCGCGAGGCGGACCTGCACGGCGCCGGCCTCCGCGGCGCCCTGCTGATCGGGGCCGACCTCTCGGGCGTCGACCTCGGCCCCGCCGACCTGCTGGGCGCCGACCTGCGCGGCGCGGACCTGCGGGGCGCCCTCCTCGACGACGCGCTCTTCCTCACCGGCCCCCAGCTCGCCGCCGCCCGCCGCTGAGTCGGGGCGTCCCGCCGCTGAGGTGGGGACGCGGACGGCCGGGCGCACCCCCGGCGGCGGGTGGCGGGATCGGCCCCCCTGGAGCGACGAAGGAGCGGAAGGGGTGGATCCCGGCGCCGGGGGTGCGCCCGGACGGGAGCGTTCCCGTCTCCGAGCGCACCGGACGGGTGCGCCTCAGCCGGCGGAGAGGACCAGCCCGTCGTCGCCGACGTCGACCGACACCGTGCCCCCGTCGGTGACCTCGCCGCTGATCAGCATCCGGGCCAGCGGGTCGCCGATGGCCGACTGGATCAGCCGGCGCAGCGGGCGGGCGCCGTACGCCGGGTCGTAGCCGACGTCGGCCAGCCAGGTCCGCGCGGCGTCGGAGACGGCGATGCTGATCCGGCGCACGGCCAGCCGCTTCTCCAGCAGCGCCAGCTGCAGGTCGACGATGTGGGTCAGGTCGTCCTTGGACAGCGCGTCGAAGGTGACCATCTCGTCGAGCCGGTTGAGGAACTCCGGCTTGAAGGCCGACCGCACGACCGCCAGCACCGACTCCTTGCGCTTCTCCGGGTCCAGCAGCGGGTCGACGAGGTGCTGCGACCCGAGGTTGCTGGTGAGGATCAGCAGCGTGTTGCGGAAGTCGACGGTGCGGCCCTGGCCGTCGGTGAGCCGACCGTCGTCGAGCACCTGCAGCAGGATGTCGAAGACCTCGGGGTGGGCCTTCTCGACCTCGTCGAGCAGGACGACGGAGTACGGGCGGCGGCGCACCGCCTCGGTCAGCTGACCGCCCTCGTCGTAACCGACGTAGCCCGGAGGGGCACCGACCAGCCGCGAGACCGCGTGCTTCTCGGAGTACTCGCTCATGTCGATCCGCACGATCGCCCGCTCGTCGTCGAACAGGAAGTCCGCCAGCGCCTTCGCGAGCTCGGTCTTGCCGACACCGGTCGGGCCGAGGAACAGGAACGACCCCGTGGGCCGGTTCGGGTCGGAGATCCCGGCCCGCGAGCGGCGTACGGCGTCGCTGACGGCCGTGACCGCCTCACGCTGGCCGATGAGGCGCTCGCCGATGACCGCCTCCATCTCCAGCAGCTTGGTGGACTCGCCCTCCAGCAGCCGGCCGGTGGGGATGCCGGTCCAGGCCTCGACGACGTCGGCGATCTGCTCGGGGCCGACCTCCTCGCCGACCAGCGGCTCGAGGTCGCCCTCCTCCACGGAGTCGGCCGCGGCGGCGATCTGCTTCTCCAGCGCGGGGATGCGGCCGTAGAGGATCTCGCTGGCCTGGCCGAGGTCGCCCTCGCGCTGCAGCCGCTCGGCCTCGATGCGCAGGGCATCGAGCTGGCGGCGCAGCTCGCCCTCGCCCTCGAGCGTGGACTTCTCCCGCTCCCAGCGGGCCTCGAGGCCGCGCAGCTCCTCCTCGGCGTCGGCGAGGTCGGCGCGCAGCGCGGCGAGCCGCTCGACCGACGCCTCGTCGGTCTCCTTGGCCAGCGCGAACTCCTCCATCTTCAGCCGGTCGACGTGGCGGCGCAGCTGGTCGACCTCCTCCGGCGAGGACTCGATCTCCATGCGCAGCCGCGAGGCGGCCTCGTCGATGAGGTCGATGGCCTTGTCGGGCAGCTGGCGGCCGCTGATGTAGCGGTCGGACAGGGTGGCCGCGGCGACCAGGGCGGCGTCGGTGATGCGCACCCCGTGGTGGGCCTCGTACTTCTCCTGGATGCCGCGCAGGATCTGGATGGTGTCCTCGACGCTCGGCTCGCCGACCAGCACCTGCTGGAAGCGCCGCTCGAGCGCGGGGTCCTTCTCGATGCGCTCGCGGTACTCGTCGAGGGTGGTCGCGCCGATCATGTGCAGCTCACCGCGCGCGAGCATCGGCTTGAGCATGTTGCCGGCGTCCATCGCGGAGTCGCCGCCGGCGCCCGCGCCGACGACGGTGTGCAGCTCGTCGATGAAGGTGATGACCTGGCCCTCCGCGGACTTGATCTCCTCCAGCACCGCCTTGAGCCGCTCCTCGAACTCGCCGCGGTACTTCGCGCCGGCCACCATCGCGGCCAGGTCCAGCGACAGCACCCGGCGGCCCTTGAGGGAGTCGGGGACGTCGCCGTCGACGACGCGCTGGGCGAGCCCCTCGACGACGGCGGTCTTGCCGACGCCGGGCTCGCCGATGAGCACCGGGTTGTTCTTCGTACGCCGGCTCAGCACCTGCACGACGCGGCGGATCTCCGCGTCACGACCGATGACCGGGTCTAGCTTGCCCTCCTCCGCGGCGGCCGTGAGGTCCACGGAGTACTTCTCCAGCGCCTCGTAGGTGTCCTCGGCGTCCTGGCTGGTGACGCGCCGGCTGCCTCGCACGGCGGTCAGGCCCTCCCGCAGCCCCGCCTCGGTCAGCCCCACGTCGGCCAGGACCTTCTGCGCGCTGGACTCGGTGCCGGCCAGGGCGATGAGGAGGTGCTCGGTCGCGACGTAGTCGTCCTTCATCGAGGCGGCCAGGTCGAGCGCGGACGCCAGCACGCGCGTCAGCGCGGCCGAGGCCGCGGGCTGCTGGACGGTGGCACCGCTGGCGCGGGGCAGCTGCTCGAGGGCACTGCGCGCACCGGCGACGAGCGCGGCCGCGTCGACACCGGCCTTGGTCACCAGCGAGCGGGCGACGCCGTCCTCCTGTGACAGCAGCGCGACGAGCAGGTGGATGGGCTCGGTGGCCGAGTGGCCGGCCGAGGTGGCGGTCACCTGGGCGGTCTCGATCGCCTCCCGGCTGCGGGTCGTGAACTTGTCGGCACCGAACTGACTCATGGGCGTCTCCTCCTGGACGGCTGGACCGAGTGTGTCTCTCACCTGCTGCAACGCACCAGAAGTTGAGTCTGTTCCACTCAAGTCATCTGAATCTACGAGAACATGGCCCGTTCGTGTCCACCCCTCCCCTCCGATCGACCGATGTCGTGCGGGGCGCGTGAGGAAAGTGTTCATTCCCCTCGCCCGACCGCCTGCGCACGCCTACGGTGTGGGGCAGGCCACCTCGCCTGGGGAGACGGGGTGTGGGAGGGAGACCCCGTGACTGCCTGGTCGCAAGAGACCCTGACGCTGCTCGCGCACACGGTGCACTACGCACTGGTGGCCGGCGGCCTCATCGGCCTGGGATGGCTGCTGGTGCCCCAGCTGGTGACCCCGCACGGCTCGCGAGCCGCGCGGCACGTCGCCGACGCCGCTCCCCGCGACCCGTTCGAGGCCCGCGTGGCCGCACTGCGCACCGCCGCGGCGCACGGCCGTCTCGCGACCCTCGAGCCCCCCGCTCCCGTGGCCCCGGCCCCGACCTCGACCTCGGCCCTCCCCGCCCGCACGCTCCCCCGCGACGTCTCGCTGCTGCTCCCCCTGGCCGTCGTGTCGAGCACGGCCGCCGCCGGCGTGCACGCCGCCATGGGACCCCTGCACTTCCGCGAGGCCACGCTGTTCGGCCTCTTCTTCGCCGGCGCGGCGCTGGCCCAGCTCGGCTGGACCGCGCTCGTGCTGCGCTCGGTCACCCCCGCCCTGCTGCGGGCCGGGATGGCGCTCAATCTCGGGTGCGTCGTCCTCTGGGCGGCCACCCGGGCCTGGGGACTGCCCCTGGGTCTCATGCCCACGCCCGAGCCGGTCGGTCCCTGGGACCTCACGGCCGCGGCGTGGGAGCTCGGGGTGGTCGCCGCGTGCGCAGCGCTGCTGCGCGCCCGTCCACCCACGTCGTACGCCGGTCTCCGGCTGCCGGCGTGGGTCGACTGGCACCGCGGGGCCACCACCACCGCCGTGGTGTCCGTCCTGGCACTGCTGGTGCTGTCCCTGAGCGGGGCGGGCGGATGAGCCCACGGCCCCCGGCCACCCCACGCAGCAGCCCACCCGCACGCACGAGACGACCGGTCCACCCGACCACGACGAGGAGGAGGTGACGACCATGGAGCCCTGGGTCATCGGCATGATCTGCAACGGCATCATCGCCGTCGCCTACGTGTTCATCTCGCTCGCGATCACCGTCCCGCTCGCGCGGTCGGGCCAGCTGCGCAGCAACCCGCTCGGCGCGGCCACCGCGTCGATCTTCTTCTCCTGCGCGGTGCACCACGGCATCCACTCCGTGCACATGGCGCTGCCCTCCCTGGGCATCGACGACCCGCAGGGCTACGCCATGCGCGAGGCCTGGGACTGGCCGCTCTCGCTGTGGGACGTGGTGGGCGCGGTCGTGGGCGTCTACTACTGGACGCTGCGGCGCAACTACTCCTCGCTCATGGAGGGCGCCCAGCTCTTCCAGGACCTGCGCCAGCGCGAGCAGCAGGCCCTCGAGCTCAACGACACGGTCCTGCAGGGCCTGGTCGTCGCCAAGATGGCCCTCGACCTCGACGACCACAAGCGGGCCCAGGAGTCGCTCGCCGTCTCCATCGACTCCGCCAGCCGCATCATCACCGACCTCCTGGGCAGCAGCTACCACGCCCTCGACCTCGTCCGCAGCAGCGCCGCCACCGTGGGCGCTGATGCCTCACCACCCCCGTCGGCCGACCCCGGACCGGGCGAGGACCGACCGCAGCAGAAGGACCCTGAGAGGCCATGACCATGAGCCCCGCCACCCGTGTGCGACCGCTTCGCACGGTGATCATCGACGACACCGCGGACCTGCGCGACCTGCTGCGCCTCGCCCTCAACCGGGGCGGGTTCGACGTCGTGGGCGAGGCCGGCGACGGCAAGGCCGGCATCGAGCTGGTGCGCACCGAGCACCCCGACGTGGTCCTGCTGGACCTCTCGATGCCGGTGATGGACGGCCTCGAGGCGCTGCCGACAATCCGTCGCACCGTGCCCGGCGCGAAGATCATCGTGCTCTCCGGCTTCGGCGCCACCCAGATGTCCGAGCGGGCCCTGGCCAACGGGGCCGACGGCTACGTGCAGAAGGGCGCCTCGCTCGACTCGATCCTCGACTACGTCCGGGACATGACCGCGGGCACCAAGCCCCGGCCCTCCCGCTCCCTGTCGGTCGTCCCCCCGCTGGACGCCTCCGAGAGCATGGCCCCCCTGCCCCCCACCTTCGGCGAGGCCGACCCCCAGGCGCGTGCGGGTACGTCCCCACAGCCGCTCGCGAGCGGGGCGGCCACCGGCCACGTCCCCGCCCCGGCCTCGCCGAGCTCCCCCTCCACCCCCGGCGGCGTCTCGGCGTCCTCGATCTCGTGGTGGCAGGCGATGAGCATGGCGCCTGTCGGCATCCTCGAGCTCGCCGACGAGCCGCTGTTCCGGATCGTCTACGCCAACACCACCGCGCAGCGGCTGCTGGTCAACAAGACCAGTCCCGGCACCCCGCTGGGGTTCAGCGCCCCCAACCTCGCGACGCTCGTGGCCTACCACCGCCTCGACGCCGACGCCTCGTTCGAGGTCGAGCTCGAGGGCGGCACCTGCCGGGCCACCATCCGGCGTACGGGCTGGTCGCTGCTGGTCTACCTCGACTCCACCTCCGACGACGTGGCCCTGCTGCGCCGCGCGATCGCCACGACCGCCCACGAGATCCGCGGCCCGGTCGCGGTCATCTGCGGCATCGCGGAGGCCAGCGGCTGGGACGGCGAGGAGCAGCTGGACTCCGAGATGCAGGCGCGGTTGATGTCCTCGGTCGCCCGCCAGGCGCGGATGCTGGACTCGATCACCGCCGACCTGCTGACCGCCGCCCAGATCCAGCGCGGCACCCTGCGCATCGACCTCACGCCGCTCGACCCGCGCACGGTCGTGGAGTCGGTGGCCGGGGACCGTTACGGCATCGACGTCGAGGTGGTCGTCGAGGACGACCGGATGGTCCGCGCCGACCCGCTGCGCCTGGAGCAGATGGTGAGCAACCTGCTCGGCAACGCCATCAAGTACGGCGAGGCGCCGTACACCATCCGCATCCGGCCCGACAGCGAGCAGGACGACCACGTCGCCATCGACGTCGTCGACCGCGGCGCGGGCGTGCCCGAGGAGTTCCGCGCGCAGCTGTTCAAGGAGTTCTCCCGTGCCACCGGCACCGTCGCCACCGGCACGGGCCTGGGTCTCTACGTCGTGCGGACCCTCGCCGAGGCGCAGAACGGCGACGTCTCCTACCGACCGGGCCAGTACGGCGGCTCGGTCTTCACGATCTCCCTGATGGCGGTCGCCGAGCCGCCGCTCTCCGAGCCGCCCGTGGAGGGAGCGGGCGGACCGGCCCTGCAGGACCCGTCTCCAGACCAGTCCTAGAGCCGTTCCGCAGTTCAGGGAGCACCGACCCCTGGCCACCCCCCGGGCGGGGGCGTGGTCAGGGGTCCGGGTCGGACGCTCGCTTCGCGAGCGGCCGAGCCGAACTGCCCACATCACCGTCGGCGGGTACGTCACCGGGTCTCGACACGGCCAGCGCGTCCTCGCTAGCTCGGCCGCGGCCTCGCTCGACCTTCGGACGCGACGCCGGCGCCTCGTTCCTCGGCGCCGCCTGCGTCCTCGGGCGGAGCCTGGTGCTCGGGGAAGGTCTGCCCAGCGGCCTGCTCGTCGACCAGCACGGTGCGGCAGAAGTCCTCGCCGAACGGCGTGAGGTGGATGCTGCGACGCACGACCTTGGCGAACTTCACCGAGTGCATCGCGGCCAGCACGTCGGGCTGCGCCTCGAGCACCTGGTACTCCATCGGGTCGCGCAGCGGCTCGCGGCTGAACCAGACCAGGCCCAGGCGGTGCAGGTTGTTGAGGTACGCCGGCACCTGCTCGACGTAGCGGGCACCCGACCGGGCCCCGATCATCGTCAGCCCCGGCGCGATCAGTTGGCTGGAGACCATCCCGATCGGGCCGCCGGTGCGCACGTCCACGCTGGGCTGCGGCCCCTTCTCCAGCAGCAGCAGCAGGATCCGGGCCTCGTCGGGGGCCAGCTCCCCCAGCATCCGTTCGTACGCCGGATGGCCGGCCTCGCTGGACCACACGTCCCGGGAGCGCTCGAGCAGCTCCGCCCCCCGCTCGCGCAGCGACTGGGCGCGCGGCTCCTCGGCGTCCACGAACCCACCGGGCACGACCGGGCTCGCGGGGCGGCCGGCCGGTTCGCGGACCGCTCCGAGCGACTCCGCGGCACGCAGCAGCGCGGTGCCCACCGGGGTGCCGCCGCTCACCGCCCGGGCGAGGTCGGAGACGACCTGGGCCGCCTCGGTGGCCTCCTGGGCCAGGTGGGCCGCCTCGTCGCGGTCGGTGGCCGCCCGGGCGAGCCGCTTGGCGGAGCGGACGTAGCTGCGCACGCCCCACTCGCCGGTGTGCCAGGCCGCGGAGGCCGCGACACGCGCCAGGCCGGGCAGCGCCTCGACGACAGGGGCGACCTGCTCCGACAGCGCGCGTGGGGGCTCGCCCCCACCGCGTACGGAGGACTCGGGTCGACGCTCGGTGCCGTTGCTCATCCGCCGGACACCCCGAAGATCCACAGGTGCAGGAAGCCACCGGCCAGCCCCATGATCGCGCCGTGGGCGTAGAGCATCCACTCGTCCTCCTTGATCGCTGAGCGCATCATCTCCACGAAGTCGCGGGGTGGCAGCTCCTTGGTCCGCCGCGCGATGAGCACCCTGATCTTCTCCGACTGCTGCCTGCTGAACTCGGGGTCCTTGAACGGGGTGAGCGTGCGGCTGACCGCCTCCTCCGCGACGCTGTCGCGGATCGTGTCGAAGCGCGCCGGACCCATCGCGACGCGCACGGCAGCACGGGCGGGGCCGGCGGCCTTCTCGATGGCCGGGCGCAGCGCCGTGGCCAGCATCTGCCGCGTCCGGTCGCCGCTGGGGCCCTCGAGGATGAAGTCGCCGATCCGCTCGAGGGTGATGACGTCCTCGGCGATGATCCGGGCGTAGACCTCCGCGGCCTCGTCCTGGCGTCGCAGGAACAGCCCGTGCACGGGGATGCCGAGGATGCGCTTCGGCTCGGGCGGCTCGAAGATCAGCCACATGCCGAGGGCGTTGGTGATCCACCCGACGATCACGCCCATCACCGGCAGCGCCCACCACAGGCCGAAGATGCTGTCGATGAAGGCGACCGGGATGCCGAGCAGGAAGCCGAAGACGAAGCCGAAGGTCACCATCAGGTTGAGCTCGCGCTGGCCGAAGTCGCGGAAGATCCGCACCACCAGCGAAGGGTTCTCGCGGAAGTGGTCGATGACCATGATCTTGGGGTCGAGGATCTGGTCGATGTGGACGCCGATCTCGTGCGTCACGTTGCCGACCACGCTCGGGAGCTGGGCCTGCACCCGGTCGATGACCGCCTGCCGGACCGGCCGGGGCAGGTCGCGCCACAGCCGCGGGTGCTCGCGACGCATGACCTCGTCGACGAGCTGCGGCAGCTCGGGGCGGAACACCGTGACGATGTGCTCGGCGATCTTCTCGGGCTCGAGCTGCTGGTAGAACTCCGCCGGCGTGCCCAGCTTGGCGATCGCCTTGTCGACGGCGATCGAGCCCATCTTGGCCGCCCGGGCCGGCACGATCCCCTGCCAGCCGATGCCGCCCTGCAGGACCCCGGGCACCTCCTGGACCTTGCGCGGCAGCACGCTCGCCAGCTCGCGCATCCCGGGGATGCGCACGCCGCGGAAGCGCACCGGGCTGAAGAGCATCACCAGGCCGGACCAGTTGATCAGCCAGCCCACGACGCCGGTGAAGACCGGGATCGTGAGGAAGTGGACCCAGTGCACGTGCGAGGCCCAGTCCCGGACCCACTCGAGCAACCAGTCCACAGCGCTTCCCCTGCCGTCCCGCCCGACGCCGTCGTCGGCCGTGCGCGAAGGCTATCCGGCGCGGCGTCTCGGCGACAGGGGTCCGGGACGTTGTCTGCGACACGGTGTCTCAGACAGACCGTGCCGCGCGACTCACCGCTGGCGGCGCCAGACGACCAGGGACGAGCCCGGGTCTGGGCCGCGCAGGACCGGCAGCCGGTTGGACGGGGCCGCGCCGCGGGGGTCGGTACGCCGCTGGGCCAGCGCCTGGCGCAGCGCGTCACGCGTCGCCTCCAGCTCGGCCTGCAGCTCCTCGTTGCGCTGGGCGAGGGCGGTGACGCGGTTCTCGAGGTCGAGGATCCGGCGTACCCCCTCGATGCCGATGCCGGAGGAGGTGAGCTCGGAGATGACCCGCAGCAGCTCGATGTCGCGCTGGGAGTAGCGCCGCCCGCCACCGCCGGTGCGGCCGGGGGTGATCAGGCCGAGCCGCTCGTAGGTGCGCAGGGTCTGCGGGTGCAGCCCGGACAGCTCGGCGGCGACGGAGATGACGAAGACGGCAGCGTCCGGGTCGGCGCCGTACGGTCCGCGTCCGCGGGTCATGTCCGGCACCTCCCGCTCACGACTGGGCCTGGTCGAAGAGGTTGGAGCGCAACGGCTTGTCGGCCGTCGCGATGCGGTAGGCCTCGACGGCCGCTCGTGCGTCGACGTCGAGCACCGCGGGCACCTGCACCTCCACGGTGGCCAGCAGGTCGCCCTTGGAGCCGTCGGCCTTGGTGGCGCCCTTGCCGCGCACCCGGAAGGTGCGGCCGTTGGGGGTGCCCGCGGGGATGCGCAGCTTCACCGGAGAGCCGCCCAGCGTCGGGATCTTCACCTCGGCGCCGAGCGCGAGCTCGTCGAAGGAGACCGGGACGTCGAGGGTGAGGTTGTCGCCGGAGCGTCCGAAGACGCGGTGCCCGGAGACCTTCACGGTCACGTAGAGGTCACCGGCGGGCCCGCCGTTGGCGCCGGCGCCGCCCTTGCCGCGCAGCCGGATCCGCTGGCCGTCCTTCACGCCGGCGGGGATGCGGGCCTGGATGGTCCGCGAGGAGGCGCCGCGCCCGGAGCCGTGGCAGGTGGGGCAGGGCTCGTCGTACAGCAGCTGGCGGCCGCCGCAGGCGGGGCAGGTCTCGTTGAGGGAGAAGCCGCCGCCCATCGAGCCGGTGACGAAGCCGCTGCCCTCGCACTGGGCGCAGACGTGCGGCTTGGTGCCGGGCTTGCCGCCGGTGCCCGAGCACGTCGAGCAGGCGGAGTCCGAGGTCAGCCGCAGGGAGATGGTGACGCCGTCGATGGCGTCGGTGAAGGAGATCGTGGCCGTGCTCTCGACGTCCTGGCCCTTGGTCGGGCGCGGACGCCCGGCGCCCCGGCGGCCGCCACCGAAGCCACCACCGAACAGGTCGCCGAACATGTCGCCGAACCCGCCGCCGCCCCCGCCGGCGCGGTCGCGCAGCAGGTCCTCGAGGTTGATGCCCTGGCCGCCGCCACCGAAGCCGCCGCCCCCGCCGAAGCCGCCGCCGAAACCACCGGAGGCGACCATGCGGCGCAGCTCGTCGTACTTCTTGCGCTTGTCGGGGTCACCGACGACGTCATAGGCCTCGGCGACCTGCTTGAAGCGGTCGTGCTTGGCGGTGTCGCCGGGGTTGGAGTCGGGGTGGTTCTCCCGGGCGAGCCGCCGGTAGGCCTTCTTGATGTCGTCGGCGCTCGCGTCCTTCTTCACGCCGAGCACGGCGTAGAAGTCCTTCTGCGCCCAGTCCGGACGCATGCCGTCGTTGTCGTTGCCCGCCACGGGGGAACCTCCCTTCGTCCCAGTTCTTCAGTACGTCTTCCCGGCGTGCGCCGGTCAGGACCCGGCCGGGTCCACCACCAGCACCTGTGCGGCACGCACGACCCGCTCGCCGATGCGGTAGCCCGCCTTGGCGATCACCTTGCAGGTCGTGACCTCCACGTCGGGATCCTCCCCGATGTGGGAGAGCGCCTCGTGGAGGGTGGGGTCGAACGCGTCGCCCGGCGCGCCGAAGCGGGTCAGGCCCGCCGAGGCCACCGTGCGCTCGAGCTGGTCGACGACCGACTTGAAGCCGCCCGTCACCTCCTCGTGCTCGCGGGCCCGGTCGATGGTGTCGAGCACCTCGACGATGGGGGCGAGCGCGGCGTACGTCGCGTTCTCCTTGATCAGGTCACGATCACGGTCCACGCGGCGCTTGTAGTTGACGAACTCCGCCTGCAGGCGCTGGAGGTCCAGCGTCCGCTCGGCGAGCTCGGTCTTGAGCGTCGCCACCTCGTCGTGGGCCGCGTGCAGCGGGTCCACGTCGAGCGCCCCGCCGTCGTCGGCCGCGTCGCCGGTGGCGGGAGCCGCCGCGTCACCGGCGGGGGTGTCCGCGTCCTGCTGCTCGGCCGGGGTGGGCTCGGCGGCGGGGTCGCCGCCCTCGGCGCCCGACTCGACCTCGGTGTTCTCGGTCATCGTTGCTGCCTCCTCACCGAAGGACCCCGGACCGGGGGCAGCGTCCTGCGGCCCCCGGTCGGCGGTGCCCTCGTGGTCGGGCTGGGTCACTTGCTCTCGTCCTGACCGTCGGCGCTGCCGTCGGCGTCGGTCTCGTCGACGACCTCGGCGTCGACGATGTCGTCGTCGCCCTCACCGGTGGCGCCGGTGGTGCCGCCCGCGGCGGAGGCGTCGGCCTCGGCGGCGGCGTACATCGCGGCACCCATCTTCTGGCTGGACTCGCCGAGCTTGGTGACGGCGGCCTGGATCTCCTCGGCCGGGGCCTCGGCGTTCTCCAGGACCGACTTCAGCGCGTCGACGTCGCCCTGCACCTCGGTCTTGACGTCCTCGGGGAGCTTCTCGTCGTTGTCGGCGAGGAACTTCTCGGTCGTGTAGACCAGCTGCTCGGCCTGGTTGCGGGTCTCGACGGCCTCGCGACGCTTGGCGTCCTCCTCGGCGTACTGCTCGGCCTCCTTGACCATCCGGTCGATGTCCTCCTTCGACAGCGCGGAGCCGCCGGAGATGGTCATCGACTGCTCCTTGCCGGAGGCCTGGTCCTTGGCGATGACGTGGACGATGCCGTTGGCGTCGATGTCGAAGGTGACCTCGATCTTCGGCACGCCGCGCGGGGCCGGCGGCAGACCGGTGAGCTCGAAGTTGCCCAGCGGCTGGTTCTGGCTCCACATCTGGCGCTCGCCCTGGGCGACCTTGATCTCCACCGACGGCTGGTTGTCGTCGGCGGTGGTGAAGATCTCCGAGCGCTTGGTCGGGATGGTGGTGTTGCGCTCGATCAGGGTGGTCATGACGCCGCCCTTGGTCTCGATGCCGAGGCTGAGCGGGGTGACGTCGAGGAGCAGCACGTCCTTGACCTCGCCCTTGAGGACACCGGCCTGCAGGGCCGCGCCGTCGGCGACGACCTCGTCGGGGTTGACGCCCTTGTTGGGCTCCTTGCCGCCGAGCAGCTCCTTGACGAGCTCGGTGACGGCGGGCATGCGGGTGGAGCCACCGACGAGCACGACGTGGTCGATCGAGGAGATCGAGACGCCGGCGTCCTTGAGCACGGCCTGGAACGGGGCCTTGGTGCGCTCGAGGAGGTCCTGGGTCATCCGCTGGAACTCGCCGCGGGTCAGCCGCTCCTCGAAGTGCAGCGGGCCGGACTCGCCGTGGGTGATGTAGGGCAGGTGGATCGTGGTCTCGCTGGAGGAGGACAGCTCGATCTTCGCCTTCTCCGCGGCCTCCTGGAGGCGCTGCTTGGCGATCTTGTCGGCGGCGAGGTCGACGCCGTTGTTGTCCTTGAACTTCTTGACCATCCACTCGACGATCCGGGCGTCCCAGTCGTCGCCACCGAGGTGGTTGTCACCGGAGGTCGCCTTGACCTCGACGACGCCCTCGCCGACCTCGAGCAGGGACACGTCGAACGTGCCGCCACCGAGGTCGAAGACCAGGATCGTCTGGTCCTCGCCCTTGTCCAGGCCGTAGGCCAGGGCCGCGGCGGTGGGCTCGTTGACGATGCGCGAGACGTTGAGGCCCGCGATCTCGCCGGCCTCCTTGGTGGCCTGGCGCTGGGCGTCGGAGAAGTACGCCGGGACGGTGATGACCGCGTCGGTGACGGTCTCGCCGAGGTAGGACTCGGCGTCACGCTTGAGCTTCTGCAGGATGAACGCCGAGATCTGCTGCGGCGTGAAGTCCTTGTCGTCGATCGACTGCTTCCAGTCGGTGCCCATGTGGCGCTTGACGGACTTGATGGTCCGGTCGACGTTGGTGACGGCCTGCCGCTTGGCGACCTCACCGACGAGGACCTCGCCGTTCTTGGCGAAGGCGACGACGGACGGGGTCGTCCGTGCGCCCTCGGCGTTCGCGATGACGGTGGGCTCGCCACCCTCGAGGACGGACACGACGGAGTTGGTCGTACCCAGGTCGATGCCGACGGCACGGGCCATGGTTGCTACCTCCACGATGAGTTGGTGCTGGGGAAGATCCGGGGATTCGGAGCCAGTGTGCGTCGCTCCCGATCTCCAGGCAAGTTACTTGAGTGGGAGTGACTCAACTTTCTTCACTGGTCTCAATGCATTGGCGCACCGGTTCATTCCCGTGATCGGGTGCGGACATGGGAGAGCTCTCGCTGCGGCCGCTGACCGTCGAGGACCAGGCGCAGGCCCGGGCCGCCCACGAGGAGCTGGCCGCCGACGGGTTCGGCTTCCTGCTGGCCCAGCGCCGCGAGGAGGGGGCTGCCCCGGAGACCTGGGCGGAGTACGTCGCCCGCCTGGAGGACCAGCGGCACGGCCGTCGCCTCGACCCCGGCTTCGTCCCGGCCACGTTCCTGGTCGCCGAGGTCGACGGGGTGATCGTCGGGCGGGCATCGGTCCGCCACGAGCTCAACGAGTTCCTCGCGGTCTGGGGCGGGCACATCGGGTACGGCGTGCGGCCGGCGTACCGGCGCCGCGGCCACGCCACGGCGATCCTGCGCGGCTGCCTGGCGCTGTGCGCCGACCTCGGCATCGAGCGCGCCCTGGTCACCTGCGACCTCGACAACGTCGCGTCCGCGGCCACCATCGAGCGCTGCGGCGGCGTGCTCGACCCGGACCTGCCGATCGCCGAGGCGACCGAAGCGGTCTCCGCGAAGCGCCGGTTCTGGGTCCCCACCGCCTGACCCGCCGACAGCCGAGGAGCGCCGCACCCACCGCTGGTCGAGGTGCGAGGAGCGCCAGCGACGAGCCTCGAGACCCGGTTCTCCACAGGCGATACGACCGGCCGCTTCGAAACACGCAGGCGGGGCAGGACGTTCCCATGGCCTGGACCTACATCCTCCGTTGCGCCGACGGCTCCTACTACGTCGGCAGCACCCGCGACCTCGACCGGCGACTCTGGGAGCACAACGAGGGATTGGGGGCGGCCTACACCCGTCGGCCGGCGCGACGCCCGGTCGTAGTGGCGTGGAGCGCCCAGTTCGACCGTGTCGACGACGCCTTCCACTACGAGAAGAAGCTCCAGAACTGGAGCCGCGCGAAGCGCGAGGCCTTGATCAGAGGCGAGCTCGATCTCCTGCCAGTGCTGTCCAAGAGGCCGCGAGCACGGCGGCGCGCGGAGGAGCGGCTCGACCGCGGCGCAGGCGAATAGGTCTCGAGGCTCGCTCCACCCGCACCTCGACCATCGGCCACATGTCGAACAGCGCCAGCACCCAGTGGTCGAGGCGCGAGGAGCGCCAGCGACGAGCCTCGGGACCCCGCAAGGTCGGCGTCCACCTCACGGGGTCTCGAGGCTCGCTCCGCTCGCACCTCGACCAGCGATGGGGCCGCTCGCACCTCGACCACCGACGACCGCTCACACCTCGACGAGCGAGGGGCCACTCAGCGCAGGATCAGGCCCGCCATCCGCAGACCGACGTCGACGACCGAGACCCGGTCGAGCCCGGCGATCTCGGAGAGGTGGAACCAGGCGGCCTCGTCGGTGCTGCCGTCGAGCTCGTGGGTCAGCTCGCCGCCAACGACGTGGGCGCGGTAGAGCACCCGGAACGCCTTCATCGGCCGGTCGGTCGAGGCGCTGCGGCGCTCGGCGGGGAAGACGTAGGAGTCGACGCCGAGCAGCTCGTCGAGCTCGACGTGGTAACCGCTCTCCTCCAGCACCTCGCGGACCGCGCCCTCCTCGGCGCGCTCGTGCAGCTCCAGGCCGCCGCCTGGCAGCGTCCACTGCCGCCGCGAGCCCTCGTTCCACAGCGCGAGCAGCACCCGACCCTCGTCGTCGGTGACGACGGCGTAGGCCGCCAGTCGGGTGTCGTACTCGGTGTAGTGCACGCGGCCATTGTGTCAAGGACCTCCCAGCCACCGTGGCGTCGGTCCCGGCACGCCGGCCCCGCACCGCCCACCGGTGCGGCAGGCTGCGGTCATGAACTTCATCGGCGTCGACCTGGCGTGGGGCGACCGGAACCCGACCGGCCTGGCGGTCCTCGACCGCGACGGTCGCCTGGTCCACGTCAGCGCCGTGCGCAGCGACGACGAGATCGTGGCGGCCCTGACGCCGTACGCCGGGGACGAGTGCCTGGTCGCCGTCGACGCACCGTTGGTCGTGGTCAACCCCACGGGCAACCGGCCGGCCGAGGCGCTGCTCAACCGCGACTTCGCGACCTTCGACGCCGGGGCGCACCCCTCCAACACCGGCAAGCCCGAGTTCCGCGGGCAGCCGCGCGGGGCGCGGATCGCCGGGCGCCTGGGTCTCGACATGAACCCCCGCTCGGGCCGTCGGCGCCGCGCGATCGAGGTCTACCCGCACCCCGCGACCGTGGTCCTCTTCCGGCTGGGCAGGACGCTGAAGTACAAGCAGCGGTCCGGCCGCGACATCGAGCAGCTGCGCGGGGAGCTGCTGGTGCTGATCGGTCTCCTCGAGGGGCTCGCCGAGGCGGACCCGCCGCTGCGCCTGACCGGGGACGCCCCGGGCGCCACCGCCTGGGGGGGCCTGCGACGGGCGGCCGAGCGCGCGGGCCGCAAGAGCGAGCTGAGGGTCGTCGAGGACCAGGTCGACGCCGTGGTGTGCGCCTACGTCGCGATGTTCGCGGACCGCCGGCCCGAGCGGACCACGACGTACGGCGACTTCGAGACCGGCTACATCGTCACCCCCACGCTGCCCGACGACCTCGTCCCGACCCCGCGCGAGCCACGGCGACGCCGCACCGCCGACCCGGCCGCGGCGGTGCGGCGGTACGCCGAGGACCACGCCGCCGTCACCGAGGCCACCGAGCGGTACGTCGAGCTGGTCACCTCGATCCTCGACGAGGCCGGCATCAACTACCTGACGGTGACCGGCCGGGCGAAGTCCGTGGCGTCGTACGCCGCGAAGGTGGCGCGGACCGTCGACGGCCGGCCGGTCTACCCCGACCCGCAGCGCGACATCACCGACCAGGTCGGGCTGCGGGTGATCACCTACGTCCACAGCGACGTGCAGGCGGTGGTGGACCTGCTCGACGACCAGGTCGCGGTGCACGACGACCGGGACCTGGGCGAGGAGACGGCGAGCGAGGGGCGGTTCGGCTACGCGAGCCGGCACCTGCTCGTCGGGCTGCACCCCGAGCAGGAGGGGCGACCCGAGCACCGGGCCCTGCGCGGTCGCCAGGCGCAGGTCCAGATCCGGACCGTGCTGCAGCACGCGTGGGCGGAGTTCGAGCACGACATCCGCTACAAGGGCTCGATCCCCGAGGAGCACGTCTCGGAGTTCGACCGCAGGTTCACCCTCGCGGCCGGGCTGCTCGAGCTCGCCGACCGGGAGTTCACGGCGATCCGCGACCGGCTGCGCGAGGGGACCGGCGACCAGCCCGCGGAGCCGGAGGACGACGACCCCCGGCTCAGCCCGCGCGACCTCGCCGCGTTCCTGGCCGGCCAGTACCCCGACGCCGGGTGGTCGCGCACCGAGCACTACGCGTGGATCGCACGCACCGTGCTGGAGCTCGGCATCACCTCGCTGAAGGACCTCGGCGAGATCGTGCGACCGGTGGACACCGCGACGCTGATGGAACGGATGGACTACCGCTACCCGCCGGGCGCCGTCCGCCGGCTCGACGACGCGCTGCTCTGGGCGCTCGGGGAGCGCTACGTCGACCTGCAGACCAACCGCGAGCGCGTCGACGCGCTGCGGACCAGGCTGGCCCGGATGCGGCGTCCCGCGTGAGGACGAGCCGGGTCGGCGGACCCTCCCGGCCGGGGGTCACCCGCCACTGACGACGGTGACCAGCTCGCGCAGGAGGGCCGCAGTGGCCGGCACCTGGTCCGCGCCGGGACGATGCGCGACGCCGACGACGCGGTGCCCGAGCGCCGGCTCCTCCAGCACGCGCACCTCGGGATGCCGGTACGCCGTCAGTGCCGACTCCGGGAGGGCGGTGACCCCGAGCCCGCGGGCCACGAGGTTCTGCACGACCACGTAGTCGTCGGTCTCGTGGCGCAGCGCCGGCTCGAAGCCGGCCGCCCGGCAGCAGTCGACGAGGTGGACGCGACAGCGCTCGCACCCGCCGATCCAGTCCGCGTCGGCGAGCGCGCCCAGGGACGACGCGGTGCCCTCGGGCGGGAGCACCAGGTGCACCGGCTCGGTGAGCAGCGGCCGCCAGACCAGCGGGCCGAGGCCGACCGGCTCGGCGTCGTACCCGAAGACCAGGGCGAGGTCGGCGTCGCCGGCCCCCACCGCGGCCAGCGCCTCCGGCGGCTCGGCCTCGACCAGCCCGACACTGATCCCGGGGTGCGAGGTCGCGAGGGCGCGCACCGCCTCGGGCACGAGGGTGGCCGCAGCCGAGGGGAAGCAGTGCAGCCGCACCCGCCCCGCCCGCAGCTGCGCGAGGGACGCCAGCTCCTCCTCCGCGGCGTGCAGCTCGGCGGCCACCGCGTCGGCACGGCGGAGCAGCACCTCCCCCGCCTCGGTCAGCGACGTCCCGGTCGGGCCGCGCAGCACCAGCGGAAGTCCGACGGAGCGCTCGAGCGCGGCGAGGTGCTGGCTCACCGCCGGCTGGGTCCAGCCCAGCGCGCGTGCTGCCGCGGTCAACGAGCCGGCACGGGCGACCTCGCGGAAGACGAGCAGGCGGCGCGGGTCCATGACCCAAGCATGGCTTATGGGTCCGGCAACGAGGTCGGGGATTCCTTATCGGGCGGCCGCGACCGACGATGAGGGCATGAGCGAGCGCCTCCGTCCCCTGGGCCTGATCGGTGGCATGTCGTGGCACTCCACAGCGACCTACTACCGCCACCTCAACGAGCGCGTCGCCGCCGCACGCGGAGCGCACGCCTCAGCCCGGATCAGCCTGCAGTCGCTGGACTTCTCCGAGGTGCGGGCCTGCCAGGTGGCCGACGACTACGCGCGCTCCGGGCGGATGCTCGCCGAGGCCGGACGGGCCTGCGAGGCCGGCGGCGCGGAGGTGCTGGCGATCTGCACCAACCTGATACACCGCAACTTCGACGACCTCGTCGCCGCGGTCGACGCCCCGGTCCTGCACATCGCGGACGCCGTCGCCGAGGCGGCGCTGCGCGCGGGCCACCGCAGCGTCGGCCTGCTCGGCACCCGCCCCGTGATGGAGCTGGACTTCTACGCGACCCGGCTGGCGGCGTACGGCCTCGAGGTCGTGACCCCGGACCTCGAGGATCGCCTCGAGGTGGACCGGGTGGTGTTCGAGGAGATCACCCAGGGCGTGTTCAGCGATGCCTCGCGCGATCGATATGTCGACATCATGCGCGACCTGGAGTCACGAGGTGCCGACGTGGTGGCCCTGGCCTGCACCGAGATCGGGCTGCTCGTCCCGGCGGAGGCCGCACCGCTGCCGGTCCTCGACACGGCCCTCGTGCACGCGGACGCGCTCGCCGACCTGGCGCTCGACCCGAGTCTCCCGCTGCCGCGGCCGGCCTTTCCCGCCCGGGGCTGAGGCGACACCTGCGAGGGCTGTGAGAAGGCTTTCACCGGGTCCACCGGGCGGGTGGTGAATACCGGTCGACCCACTGGTGTTGTGGGGAGCATGACCGTTCCCACCATCACCCTGAACAACCAGACAGAGATCCCGCAGCTCGGCTTCGGTGTCTTCCAGGTGCCGCCCGAGCAGACCCCCGACACGGTCAGCACCGCCCTGGAGGTGGGCTACCGCCACATCGACACCGCGCAGATGTACCAGAACGAGCAGGGCGTGGGTCGCGCGCTGGCCGACTCCGGCATCCCGCGCCGCGAGCTCTACGTGACCACCAAGCTCAACAACGGCTTCCACGCCCCCGACGACGCCCGTCGCTCCTTCGACCAGTCGCTCGAGGCGCTGGGTCTGGACCACGTCGACCTGTTCCTCATCCACTGGCCGCTGCCGACGTTGTACGACGGTGACTACGTCTCCACGTGGCGCACCCTCTCGGAGTTCGTCGCGGACGGACGCGCCCGGTCCATCGGCGTCTCCAACTTCCAGCCCGCCCACCTGGACCGGATCGTCGCCGAGACCGGCGTCATCCCGGCCGTCAACCAGATCGAGGTGCACCCCTACTTCTGCAACGAGGAGGCCCGGGCCGCCTCGATCCGCCACGGCGTCGAGGTCGAGGCCTGGTCGCCGATCGCCCAGGGCGCCGTCCTCGACGACGAGGTGATCGGCAAGATCGCCGCCGCCCACGGCAAGACCCCGTCCCAGGTCACCCTGCGCTGGCACGTCGAGCGCGGCGACATCGTCTTCCCCAAGTCGATGAAGCGCGAGCGCATGGAGGAGAACTTCGCGATCTTCGACTTCGAGCTCACCCCGGAGGAGATCGCCGCGATCAGCGCCCTGGACCGGGGCGAGGACGGCCGTCGGGGCCCGAACCCGGACACGTTCGACTACGTGCCCGCCTGAGGCACCCGCTCACCAGCACGTCACCACCGCACCGCTGGACCGCACCGGGCCGGGGAGGTCAGCCACGCAGCAGCGCGGCGATCTCCTCGGCCTGGCTGCCGTTCCAGGGGCCGCTGACCTGCAGTGAGCCGCCCACGACGCCGGCGATCATCGGCGCGCTGACGACCACACCGTCGGCGACCAGGGCCACCTGGGAGTCCGACGACGCCGCGTCGGAGGTGAGGTCGGACATCGCCTGTGCGGCGTCGTCATCCAGGACGATCTCGACCAGGTAGGAGTCGGTGGCGGCGCGGAGCTCGACGCTCACCACACCACCGTCGACCGCCGCCTCCCCGAGCCGGTAGCCGACACCGTCGAGCGCACAGGCCTCGGTGTCCTCCTCGGCGGGAGCGTTGCCGGGCAGCTCGAGGTCGGCCACCGCGCCGTCGCCGAGCGCGTCGCACGCGAGGTCGTCGGCCGCACCGAGGACCGGCCGCACCTGCAGCCCCTGGGACGGGGCGGACGTCTCCTCGCCCCCGCAGGCCGTGAGGGCCGCCGTGGCCACGAGCGACCCGACGAGCAGGGCGGCGCGGCGGCGCATCAGCCGACCGTCACCTTGATCTCGTTGGACGCCAGGCCGCTGTCGTTGTCGACCACGCGGAACCGGTTGACGCCCTGGAAGCTGGTCTGCACGAAGGTCGAGAACGTCTCGTTGCTGACGACCGCGGTCACCGGGAAGTCCTGCCACCCGCCGCCGGAGAACTTCTGGACCTGCAGGACCGAGCCCTCACCGCCGGGGTAGACGCCGGTCAGGTCGATGTTCTCCATGACGCCGACGGAGGTCTGGCCGGCCGAGAGGGTGATCTCGTCCTCCCGGGCCTCCTCGGTCTCGGTCTCCTGGGGCTGCGAGGGCTGCTCCTGCCCGGCCTGCTCCTCCTCCGAGGGCGCCAGCGTGATGAGCGGGCCCGACGGACCGTCGGTGGGCGAGGGCTTGGGCAGGTAGAAGTCGACGTCGTCGGAGACCGTCTCGGTGCTGGGGTCCTCGCCGATGCCGAGGAAGCGGGTGGCGCCCAGCGCCACACCACCCAGCACGAGCCCGACGACCAGGCCCACCGACACGAGGGCGACCAGCCCCGTCAGCACGGGGTGGTCCTCGGTCCGGAGCCTGTCGATCACGCGCCCATCATCGCGGAGACGTCCAGCCCTTCCAAGCCGGGTCCCCACGGCGGGCGGGGCCCACCGGGGCTCAACGGGGCGAGAGGACGACCACGGGGATGTCGCGGTCGGTCCACACGGCGTACTTGGCGAAGTCGGCGTACAGGTCGACCAGCAGCGGCCAGAGCCGCTCCTTCTCCGCAGGGTCCGCCCGGTGCGCGTGCACCGGCACACGGCGGCGACCCGGCAGGCTGACCTCGCAGTCGGGCGCGGCCATCAGGTTGTGGAACCACTGCGGGTTCTTCGGCAGCCCGCCCTGCGAGGCCACGATCACCAGGTCGGCGTCGGGTCCGTCCCCGTCGCGCAGGTAGAGCAGCGGCGTGGTGAACGCGGTGCCGGACTTCCGGCCGACGTGGTGCAGCAGCAGCGTCGGGACCGGCTTCTTCCAGCCGGCACCGATGCGCCAGTACTTCCCGACCCGGCCGTTGGTCGCGCGGAACACCGCGACCTGGGCCTTGGCGCCGTACTTGATGATCCGCGCGGTCCAGGGGCTGTCGAGGCCCGGGGGCCGCTCCTCGGGGAGTCCCATCACAGTCCCCTCTTCCAGACGACCTCTTCGACGAGCTTGCGCGAGCGCCAGCCGTCGGGGGTGCGGACCATGGTGTGATGGTAGAGCCCGCCGACCTCGACGATCTTCTCCCCGCCCTGCCCGTCGGACATCGGCATCGGGTTGTCGAAGTAGGCCACGCACTGCAGCTCGTCGGCGCCCGCGACCCACGGCACCTCGACCTGGCCGATGGTGTGCATCCGCTTCGGGAAGAACGCGGGGAGCATCTCGGCCAGCCAGGGCTTCACGACCGCGTACGTGTCGTGGATGCCGCCGGACTGGACGTAGTCGATGTCGGCGTCGGCGGTGAAGACGGTGTCGAGCCTGTCCCAGTCACCGGTGTCGATGGCGCGGGTGTAGCGGGTGACGACGTCGGCGATCTCGAGCCGGTCGCTGATCTCTGCGAGGTCCACGACACCGCACTCTGGCAGAAAAGTGGAACACGTTCTAGTCTCATGGCTTATGCGGTTCACCTACGCCGAGGCGATGACCCAGGCCTCCTACTACGCACCCCTGGCCCAGGCCGCCGAGGCCGCCGGCTACACGTCGATGACCGTGGCCGACTCCCTGATCTACCCGGAGAGCTCGGACAGCAAGTACCCCTACACCGACACCGGGGACCGCGAGTTCCTCGACGGCAAGGAGTTCATCGAGACGATGGTCCTGTGCGCGCACCTCTTCGCGCACACCACGACGCTGCGCCTGACGCCGTTCGTCCTCAAGCTGCCCGTGCGCCCGCCGGTGCTGGTGGCCAAGCAGGCCTCGTCGCTGGCCCACCTCTCCGGCGGCCGCCTGGGTCTCGGCGTCGGCCTCTCCCCCTGGCCCGAGGACTTCGACGCCCTCGGCGTGCCGTGGGAGCGGCGCGGCAAGCGGATGGACGAGTGCATGGACATCCTCAAGGGCCTGACCACCGGTGAGTTCTTCTCCTACTCCGGGGAGTTCTACGAGATCGAGTCGCTCAAGCAGTGCCCCGGCGCCCCCTCGCCGATCCCGCTGCTGGTCGGCGGCCACGTCGACGCCGCGCTGCGCCGTGCGGTCCGCAAGGGCGACGGCTGGATGCACGCCGGCGGCGACGGCGAGGAGCTCGACCGGCTGCTCAAGCGCCTCGCCGAGATCCGCAAGGAGGAGGGCGACACCCGCGACGACTTCGAGGTGCACGTCATCTCCTACGACGCCTACACCGTCGACGGCATCAAGCGCCTGGAGGACAAGGGCGTCACCGACTGCATCGTCGGCTTCCGCGTGCCCTACATCAAGGGCCCCGACACCGAGCCGCTCGAGACGAAGATCAAGCACCTCGAGCAGTACGCCGAGAACGTCATCGCCAAGGTCAACGGCTGAGCCGGGGCTGACCAGATGTCGCACGCACCCCACGGCATGGAGCCGGCGGCCAACCCCGAGGTCGACGGCACCGACGGCTCCTGGGACCTCACCGCGCCCCTGCGCGAGGCGATCGCCGAGGGCGAGAGGCTCATCGCGGCCGCCCCGTTCATCCGCACCGAGGCCGACCTGCTCGAGGGCTACGACTACCTCGCCGGCCGCATCCGGATGGCGATGCAGACCGCCTTCGACTACGACCTCGACCGGCCGCTGTTCGTCCAGCCCACCCACCAGTTCTCCCGCCAGGGCCTCGACAACCCCGACGCGATGTACTTCAACGCCTACCTGCGCGAGGGCGTCGAGTACGTCGTCCGCGGCCGGCGCGGCACGTCGGCCGACCTGTCCTTCCAGGTCATGGGCGGCGCCTACACCGCCGACTCGGCCGCCACCTCGCTGATGGCCTTCGACGACCGCGAGCTCGAGCGCGACGACCAGGGGAACTTCGAGTTCACCTACACCGCCGAGCCGGGCGCCAAGACGCTGATCGTGCGCGAGGTCTTCTGCGACTGGGACACCGAGGAGCCCGGCTGGATCACCATCGAGCGCACCGACACCCTCGGCGCCGCCGCCAAGCCGCTGACCCGCGCCCTGCTGACCAAGAAGTACGAGGTCGCGGCCCGCTCCATCACCTCCTCGATCCGCACGTGGTTCGCGTTCCCGCACTGGTTCCAGTACGCCGAGGAGGTCAACACCCTCACCGCGCCGGTCTCCACCCCCGGTGGGCTGGCCTCCCAGCGCTCCTCGATCGGCCACTACGAGCTGGGCGAGGACGAGGCGATGGTCGTCTCGGTCCCGCGGTGCGACGACGCGGCGTACCAGGCGATCCAGATCGGCTCGGACTGGTACGCCTCCACCGACTACGAGACGCACCAGACGTCGCTGACCAAGGCGCAGGCCGAGACCGACCCGGACGGCGTGATGCGGTTCGTGGTCAGCGAGAAGCCGCCCTCGGGCGACCCGGCGGCGCCGTACCTCGCCAACTGGCTGGAGACCACCGGCCACCGCACGGGCTCGATGATGCTGCGCTGGCAGCGCCTCGAGCGCGACCTCGGCCCCGAGGACGGGCCGAACGTCGAGGTCGTGAAGCTCGGCGACGTCCCGTCGCTGCTGCCGCACCTCACCGCCCTCACCCACGAGCAGTACGCCGCGCGGATCGCCGCCCGGCAGCGCCACGTCGCCCGGCGGATGATCAGTTGACCGGCGTCGTCGAGGGGGCCCTGAGCGAGGAAGGGGCCGCCGCCCCCGACGGCTGCTAGGGTCGAGGTGTTGAAGGAGACGCATCGTCCGGTCTCCCCGCGACCGTCGGTCGCGGCTCATCCTCACCTTTTCTTGGTCTTCGGTTCCGCTGGACATCAGGTACGAGCACAGATGTCTTCAGCGCGGTCCGCGCAGATGGCGCGGACCCGATCACCGAAAGCAACAGACATGGCACAGGGCACCGTCAAGTGGTTCAACGACGACAAGGGCTTCGGCTTCATCGCGCAGGAGGGCGGCGGCGCTGACGTCTTCGTCCACCACACCTCCATCGCCGGCACCGGCTTCAAGTCGCTGAAGGAGACCCAGCTCGTGGAGTTCGAGGTCACGCAGGGCCCCAAGGGTCCGCAGGCCGAGAACGTCCGCGTTCGCTGACACCGGACCTCGGCGGCGGCACCCGAC
>Ga0208700_1000114_pt1 | contig 31060 bp, 21 predicted proteins | sample DeeseametaMP2016_FD_184179 | JGI IMG/M metagenome (GOLD analysis project Ga0208700, IMG submission 184179) | Marine microbial communities from the Deep Pacific Ocean - MP2016 (SPAdes) | ecosystem: Environmental > Aquatic > Marine > Oceanic | place: East of Hawaii, North Pacific Ocean | collected... | reverse complement strand
AATAATGGATTTCTGAACAGGGACCACAGGGTCCTGTATCACCCATTTCCCAAAAATTATGCTCTTTTCCAAACCGTAACACCCTCTCGGCTGCGATATCAGTCTCTTGCAGCCAGAGATCGTGAGCCTCATCATCGTCTTCATACACCGTGGCCCAAAGTCTTGATTTGTCAAGTCCCCATAAATCGGTGAATAATTCCCAAGACCACGTAATCGCCTCTTTTTTATAATAATCCCCGAAAGACCAGTTACCCAACATCTCAAAAAATGTATGATGATATACGTCAGCACCCACTTCTTCCAGGTCATTATGTTTACCACTGACCCGGATACATTTTTGTGTGTTAACCGCTCGTGGATATTCTGGTTTATCGGTACCCATGAAAATGGGCTTAAACTGATTCATCCCAGCATTCGTGAAAAGTAATGTTGGATCATCAACTGGTACCACTGGAGAACTGCGTATAAAACGGTGATCCTTATCCTGGAAGAATTTTATAAAATCAGCTCTTATTTGTTTTGCATCCATTAGCCAATTAGAAAGTAAAACTAGTTTCAATCGTTGTTATATTAATCGTTTCATCCGGCCCGTCTAACCTGCCGTCACCATTTAAATCTCTGTAGGTCCGCTGAAAAGTATAATTCAGAACCATACCCGATCCGAGGCCGATGCCAACCCGGTACCCCATTACCGTGCTTTCAGATGGCTCAAATTTAAATGGGTTCGGAACATTTTGTTGCTGGTAAAACCAGCGCGCAGATTTGATTTTACTAATGGGTTTCAACAAACTTAAAGAAGCCAAAAAGTTCTTATTTTTGTTTTCTTCATATTCACCCAGGTCACTATTCCAAATCTCTCCAGTAAGATCCTGGTATGCGGCACCTGCTCTTAATAAACTTCCAAGCTTGAGGCTTAGACTGGCAAAATAGCCATTCTGTCGTCCATAACGACCTAACCGCTGTTCCTTAGTACGAACCTGCATTCCAAGACTGTCAACGTTGGAAAATGTTGCTCGTTCGATCTGGTATGAACGATTCCAATAACCAAATTCAAACTGCCCCTTGGGAATCATCCTGTATTCCAGATTGAGTTGGGCGGGTCCAAAAATAGTTAATACACCTAGCGGGACCAACCCGGTACCAAGAGCTAGATTTCCATTACCCTTTTTTGGATGGACAGTCTCACCTAACATTTTGGCCGCTTGCGCATAAAGTTTTACCGATAATTTTTCCTGGGTAAGCACCGGATAACCGATATCCAGTGCAATGGCACCTATTGGATCTGAGTCCTTATTGACATTCAGGGGATCAGGCGCCAAATTAATGCTGCCATCAGGCAATGAATCGTAATAAGATTCATTACTAAAATCGACACCAACTGTATTGCCTAAATCGTCCCACCATGCATGAATATCATTAATATCACCGGCATCCAAATAGCCATCACCATCGCGGTCTAATTCATCCGGGTCCGAGTCGGCCAGCCCATCTCCATCCGAATCTATCGCATAGCTTGAGTTTATTGGAAAAGCATCTACAATATCAGGTACTCCATCGTTATCACCATCCCGTAGGCCAAGGTACTGATTACGGTCGATTACAAATGATAATGCTACTGGCAATGAACTTATTAATGGAGATTTTATTCGTAACCCCGTTACCCCAATATTTTCCTTAAAGTCGTTAATGAACCCCTCAAATGTACCGAATTTCGTTTTTACTTTATAATCCAGCCCGACTTTACGCACTTGCGGATACTGGATAGCATTTGAATAGGCATTTACCAATATACCATAGCCCATATCCACACGATCCAGAGATCCAACCTTGAAATACAATGGATCCTGTTTCAATCCGTAGCGGATATAATAAATTTTATCAATAATTGTATTCTTTGTCGCTTCTGGATTAGTAAAATCCCATTCATCTTTATGAATATTACCATCTTGGTCAAAATAAAACACAAGATCAAGGGCCACAGCAAATTTCCATACTGGCACAACGGGCCTTAGCGCAATCTGATTCCACATTTTACCATCGATAGTTACTGTTCCGAAAGCACCTTGCATGGAACGACCTTCTTGGGCACGAGAAGAAGAAGTAATCAGAAACAGGAGTAAAATGGCAGTGGAACGAAAAATTATCATTGATAATCCTTCGGTAAAATTACCGTTTGCCCCCTCCCTATTCAACGCTTAATTCAGTAAGTTTCAAGGAAATAATGGCAGCAATTAATAACACGGAAGATCTTTTGACCTTATCCAGAGATGAGATTAAGGATTACATTCTATCCTTACAGGAACTTATCCATCAAAAGATGAATTCAGGTCTTACGATTGATGATATCTTAGATGAAGAAGATCCTTTTGAAATAGTCGAACCTCTATTGCAAAGAGAAGAATACCCAATATTTGTGCTCAGTACTATCAATAAAATTCAATCTGATACGGTCATAACTACCCTACTTGATTCTATTGAAAAGGGGATAAAAAAATGGAATGATCAGAAATTATCTGATCAAGGATAATTTCTGACTCAGAACCTTGCCTTCGGCTCGTAAAACCATAAAATATATACCCGAGCCAACCGCCGCACCTAGATCATTGGTACCATTCCAGCTTACATTGTGTCTGCCTGCAGCAAAATCATTATTTAGTAATTGACGAATCTGGCGACCTTTAATATCCACTATTTTCAGATCTACCAGGGAATATTTTGAAAGACTGAAGGCAATATTCGTTATTGGATTAAATGGGTTAGGGTAATTTGGATATAATTGTACCTGATCCGGCAAATTAATTATTCCTGAATCAGTATTCACATTTGGCGGCATATCCTGATTTAACACCAGAAAAATATCATCAACAAACCACCCTTGGCCCTCATCTGTTGAATTTGAAGTCATCAATAATCTGATGTAAAGTTCACTTTCATTAATAAATGAATTTAAATTGACGAATCGCTCTACTATTTCTTGATCGTTATATGTGTGAACAGTTAATAAGGTAGACCAACCAGCAGTATTCCCTCTTTTAATTTGAAGGTATCCATAATCACCTGGATATAGTATTTCGCCTGAAATAAATTTAATATAAGCCTGATTAAAATGAGTTAAATCAAGGGGCTCTATTAGATAGCAGGGATTATATGCATTTGGTGAATAAAGACCACTTGGGCTATCATTTATAGCCCATTTTATATCATGGTTAACATATTGCCGACCCCAATCTCCCAGTTCCCAACGATCCAATGCTTCTTCATTTTCAAAATCACCTAGTACGTAGTTATCCGAAACAATAAAATGTTTTAGCTCTGATTCGGACTGGTTTAACTGACTGGAAGCATCTGTCGCTACTGTCCAATATGATATTTCTGTTCCAGGAGAAATATTTTCGTACGATAAAACACCTTCATAAATTACTCCAACCTCTTGATCGTAGGATTCTGTACAAATAACAGATTGAATGGCACCATTACTGGCCTGCCAAAAAAGTTCCACCATTCCAATACCAATGTTATCAGATGCAATTGAAGCAACTTCGTATGATCCAGACGGATAAAACTGGTCAGCCAAGTCTGTAATTAATTCGATTTCAGGTAGTACATTATCCGTACCAATATTAAATGTAAAAGAGGCATATGATGCCCCGTATGGTTTTGTGACACGCTCACCTGATGTTGTATTAAAAGCTACATAGTAATGCATTGTGCCGTTTTGACCTGTCGGTGTGATACTGCCAATATAATTACTCCCTGATGGGGTCAAAGGAGTTGAATCAGTAATCGCCCCATTGAGCCCCCAGTAGAGCATAAGGGTTGAATAATCGACACTGTAATCAGAACTCTCATCTATGGTTACTGACAAAGTTATGGGGTCAACATTATTTTCAGTATCTAGCAATTCCTCAAATTCAATTTCACCCATATATGGGTAACTCATGATGAAAAATCCGTTACCACTGTAATCAGTAGAGTAAATTAATCCATTTTCCGTGAACGGATATACTCCCCAATTACCACTGTATAGTCCCTGTTGACCGGGGTACCAATCATAATAGCCTAGTTCAGTAGGATTATAGGGGTCAGATATATCTACTATACGGGTGCCATATACGTAATAGGATACATATAAAATGTCATCTTTTATTTCCACATTGTGTGCAGATTTATTTTGTACCTGCGGCTCATCTGGATACCAGGTGGCAACCATGTTAATATTATCAAAATCCTGTATGTCAAAAATATAGACATAGCCTCCATTTTCCTCATCTGAAGTGACAGCGTACCTAGAGTCATCTGTAACCCATACATCATGGGTGCCATAATTACTGTAGTTATGCTCTACCATAGTAGTCGGGTTTGACTTATCAGAAACATCAATTATAAAAAGACTTCCATTATAAATATCACAAGCATAAGCGGTATCATTTTTTACAAAAATATCATGGATATATGTCTCTTCCCATCTACCAACTTCTGTTGGATTTTCCGGATCAGATAATTCCAAAATAATAATGCCTTGCCAAGAATTTGTCTGTGCTGCAGCTCCAGCGCTACCAACCAAGTATGCATATCCATCGGCTATAAACAGGTTATGTGCCGTAGCAGTAGAGGAAGTATGGGATCCAACTTTATAGGGATTAAAGGGATTTTCCAAGCTTATGATATCCATTCCCCCGCCACTTTCATTTACAACATAACAATAATATCCATGCGTTTTCAGGTCTCTCCAGCTAGAAATGTTACCTGGTATGAAGCCAACCTCGATGGGGTCATGGGGGTTTGTAGATACATCATATATATATGTGCCTGTTCTATGGCCAACTAATGCAAACTCATGGCCATTAGGTGCCGTATAGCCCCAAACATCATTACATGTACCTAATTCAAGATGGGCAATTGGGCGAATATTATCGATCTCAACCTGCTGAGCTGCAAGGCCTGTAGTAAAGATGATTAGATTGATGATGTATTTATTGAACATTGTTGATTTTTTCTGCACTTTAAAGGGCACAAACTTACATAAATATGCCTACCAAATGAATTCATTAAAGTTTCCAATCACACTACTATTTTTATATTGTCAAATTATTGCGCAAACCATCAATATTACTGATCTAAAAGTAGAAGCAAAAAAAAATGGAATTTTCTTAAAGATCCGCTCCAACAGACCAATACCGGAAGGCACAGCAATTGGTTGGTATTCTGATAATGGCTGGTTCTACGCGACAATTATGAACGCCTACATTGATACAAATTTGGTAGAGAGCATTAAACCTCCGGCGCCAGTGAAAAAGATTATAGTACATAATTCAACAGAATCTGTCCAGATATCACTGGCTGTCCCAATTATTGAAACACATGAATTTTTGTGGCCTGGTAATCCACGAGAACTTTTGGTTTCACTTCGTTTTCCATTGGATTCTATGAAACCAGTCTTAGCTAATGCCAAACCGATTATTGATACTAATAAAAATATGAAATCTGAATTGAATTATTCCAGAATGAGGAATGCTGCTTTGCTGATCGGTGTATCATTATCTGTAGCCGGCATTGTGGCTAGTGAAGGGCAAGAGTCCTTGAGCTGGGAACTACCGACTGGCTTGGGATTACTAATTGCAACTTATATTTACGACCGCTACATTCGAATTGATAAGTAATGGGGGAGCTTTTACCATACTATGCCTTGTTTTATGTATTGGGGCTGTTATTGATGGCTCTTTTTGTAAGGCTATATTGGAGTAAGAAAAAATATGACGATACCAAAAGAAATTTTAAGGAATAATAATAACCTTACTACGCTTGTTTTCATAATGTTGATCGTCCTTCAAAGTTGCACATCAAAGCCTGAAGTAAAACCACAAGAACCAGCCCACCCGATAAATACGATTGAAACACTCCGCCAGAATCATGAATCAAAAATTTTAACGAATGATGAATATTACTTGTATATGACCTATGCAATTTTTTCACAAGAATCCTTACCAGGAAACTATAAGGGAATCGTTGGCCCTAGAGATGGCACGCCAGTGATAATGGAAGTTCAACGCGCCTATTATTCCCTGCAGCCTGAGACCCAGGATATTATTCGACAGTGGATAAGACCACTTCCCCAGAAACCAACAAAGAGGAAACCATGAAAAAAATACGTTATCTAGTTATTTTGTTATCAAGTATATCCTTAGCGAAGATACCTGGCAATATGGAGCAATCTGTTGAAATAGTTATTCAATCATTTTCAGGAAATGGGCAAGTCAGATGTTTGACGCCGCATCTATGGAATGTCGCTCTTTATGACAACCGACTATCTGAGGACCAGAAATCCAGATTACGAAATGTTGGATTTCGATTTGACGGGCCGATCGTACATCGTTCAATGGAAGATCGCGCTGAGAGCGAAGGGCTAGATCAGACTCTTGATAATGGTTATTTTCGTTTTCACTATACTATTACTGGCACCCATGCTATTGCTAATGCGGATACAAATGGTAATAATATACCGGATTATATTGACCAGATGGTGACAGTATTTCAGTTTGTCACCAACATGCAATTGGATAGTCTAGGTTATGCAGAACCGCCCAGCGATAGCTGGTATCCTGCTAATTCAGACAATGGTGGTTCGAATCATTATGATATATACATTAGAGACCTTGGATCCAACCTATATGGGTATGTTGCGCCAGAAAATTTTGCACAGGCCACTGGTTTTGGAAATAACGAGAATACACCAGTTACGGAATTAAATGCCCTCAATTCTTTTATGGCTATGCGCAATAATTATACTGGTTTCCCTGGCACAGAGGAAGAAAGTATAAAAGTTACGGCTGCCCATGAATATCATCATGCAGTACAATCTGGCTATGATGGCTATGAGGCACAATGGTTAATGGAAGCAACAGCTGTAGAAATGGAGGAACAAGTTTATGACGAAATCAATGATTGTTATCAATATCTACCATCCTGGTTTGCAGAACCACACAAAGCACTAGATGATCAAAGTGATCACTGGTATGGTTCATTTATATTCCCACAGTATATATTCGAGCACTTAGGTGGCAGTCCAACCCTTAAAAGAATTTGGGAGAAAAGCATACTAGATGATAGTTATTACGGAGATTTCAGCCACAGGGCAATTTCTTTAGCTTTATCCAGTGAGGGATCATCGTTCTCCGATGCGCTGAATAAAATGGTCATAGCAAACAGGATTATGTCTTCGAGCCTTAATGCTGGATTATTTTCCTATGACGAAGCAGATACATATTCCGTAAGTGGACCAGCAACATTTCAAACTGTCACATATAGTGCAGGTACTAACCAGTCAGTTACAAGTACCAATCTTAACCGCTTTGCGAGCCAATATACACAGGTTAATACGAGTGATCCTGTGCTGGCAAACCTGACAAATAATTCAGGTCCAGCCACAGATCTTAATATGCATGCTATAATTGCATATGCAGATAATTCCTGGACTGTTTATTCCGGTAATTCAATAAATGTTGATCCAACAGGATCAAGCAGTCTATACCTAGCTGTAGTCAGTCAGGATACGAGTACAAACAACTGGGACTACCAAATAGATATTACTGATGGTGAACTAGCAGTAGATAATAATGTTGTGCCTGCTTTTATATCGGTATCACATAATTATCCAAACCCTTTTAACCCATCTACATCCTTTGATATACAAATCCCCTTTAAACAGCAGATTAGGATTAAAGTAATGTCAGTTACAGGTAAACGTATCGCTGAAATAGCGAACCAAACTTTACCCGCCGGTAATTGGACTTTTCGTTGGGATGGCATATCTAATTCAGGTAAGCCCGCTCCCTCAGGTCAGTATTTTATTGTAATTGAAGGTGATAATTTTCAGCGCTGGCTGAAAGCAACATTATTAAAATAAGTTAATCAGATAACAACATAGTAAGATCTTCTAAATGGGTTTCATAGGCTTCTACTGATTTGTCAAAACGAAGCTCATACCCTTCTTTTTTCCCAGGATCTTTGCGAATAAAGACCCGGCCGCCTTTTTCCTTTTCTGCAATCTTATCAATGATCACAAAAAATTTGTCTAATCGATCAAGTTGCTGGTTGAGTTTCTCAACTTTGTTTAGGCGGATTCCTATTGTTTCGATATAGTTACCACCATCAGCAACTGCATTAACTACTTCTGAAGTGAGGTCCTCAATCTTTGGTTGTAATCCCAATCTTCGATCAAGTAGTTCTTGTGAAATAAAAAACCAATCATCCTTTTGTTTTCTAATGAAAACCAATTCCATATCCCTTCTTTCTAGTGCCTTTTCAATTTTTAAAAGTGATTCTTCATAAGACAGCTTCCTTTCAATAATTGCATTATCAAGAGTAATAAACTGTTGTCTAAATGTTTTTTCTTTACCGGGGATTTTTGATTCAATATCCAGTCGTTTACTTTTCTGAACACGGATGATTAGTTTTTTTTCCGTCTTTGCGTTAGATAAAATATTCTTATGTGCAACTACCATGATATCCAGGTTGGCATCAACAAATTCATAAAACTGAAAATCGTTCTGTCGTGACTTGTTTAATAATGGCCTTAGTATCTTTTTAGTGACCTTTAATTCTTTTGCTTTATCCTGCACCCATTCCCGATGATTGCGTACCTGTGACTCCATAGCATAGATATCACCAAATTCTCTTGAACTCGTTGGCATATATTTACCCACTTTTTGAGCTACTTTAGAAGACGCAACTTTAGAAGAAATATTTCCTAATAATTCGCTTACAGGGTTCGAGCCTGAACAGCTTATGTAAAAAAACAAAAGTCCCAGCAAAAGGGACTTTTTAAAATGGAATTTCAATCTCTGGACCAGCAATTCAGTCAGAAACATCCAGTAAGCCATCCAGATCCCCTGATTGGTGTAAGGCAAATAAATCGTCAAATCCACCGATCGAATTTTCATTTATTATTATTTGCGGTACGGTGCGACCACCTGTGAGATCATATAGGTCATTCCTGGTCATTCCAAGTTCGTCAATATTTAACTCTTCATATGACACGCCCATATTATTTAGCAATGTCTTGGCATTGCGACAGTACGGGCACCAATTGGTCATATATATTTTTACACTCATTTGATCAATAATACCTTTTGAATTTGGTTGAAATTTAATGCTTCCATGATCACAAAATATGTCCCGGAAGCGACAGGTTGTCCGAATCTGTTCGTGCCACTCCATTGAAGAGCATAGGTTCCGGCATTCTTTTGTTCGTGGAGTAATACGTTTACTTCCCTCCCCAGAATATCATAAACGGTCATTCTTACATCTGAAGCCGTTGGCAATTGATAACGTATGGTTGTTACTGGGTTGAATGGGTTCGGATAGGCAGGTAATAATTGAAAACCTGTAGGCAGATGTTCATCTTCCGTTCCCAAAGGTGCCACGTAGTTAGCCGGTGCTTCTGTTGTGAAACGAATGGCTCGTTCATGGGCAAGTTCTATTGCACCGGGAGCGTAATCATTGTTAAAAACATACTGAATACCTTCATTCTTGGTGTGGTCTTCTATACCCACAGTAGCATAATTTTTATCCGCATCAATGTCAGCGACATCTAAATAGTGAAATTCGATCACACCATCCCCTGATTCTGTGGGCATGGCAGTCTGGTCGTATAAATGAATGGCAAAGGTCTCTTCCGTGGTTTCATCAAAACCATTCAAGGCCCGGGACCATTCAATGATAAAACGGCCATTTTCTTCATCATGTTTTGTATAAACGCGTATTGAATCATTATTGATTACTTCCAAATCGTCCCAAAATGGTGCCAGCAGTGCCCTTGGTCCCATGGCCATTGGAATGGTGTAATTATAGAAATAATCAATGTCGCATAACTCAAACGAAACCCAACCGTTGGAGCTGATGGTCATTTCATCATAGGTCCGGCCAAAATACTGAAAATCAAAAGGCAGCTGCACATTCACGTGGTCATCGTCATCCAGTTTGTATTCCGTGCCGCCACTGCCGCCATAAGACGGATCTAGTTCTAACCAGTCAAATGAAGGCATTTGAGTGTAATTAGCATCAGTGTTATCATAGGCCCAATAGCCATACCATGTATTAGAGATTGGGTCTTCTGTCGTTTGCGAGGCAATATTTATCACATGGTCACCCTCATAAATTGTAACAGTATCTTGATAGATAAGGACGTTCAAAGTAAGATCACTTCCAATTGAGGCATCATCTATACTTCCAGTATGATCATCTAATTCAATTGCATTAGATGAAAATGATTCAATATCGAATATCGTAGAACTATCTATATATGAAAAACTTATAGAATCACTTATACCATCTATGACACAGTTCAGATGTTCGAAAAGTCCGGAAGAATAATTATGATATGTTAGTTCAGGAATAAAATTAGAATTTGGTTCTAGATCATCTGGACCAATATTTACTTCTATTTGAGGTTTTATGACAGGAATAAATAATGTATAATCAGCAAAATCAGTATTTATATACAATGAAATATAATCGAAATCTTTGGATATTGATCTTATAGTAAATGGTGATGCAGGAATCACAACTTCATTATTATCAGATTCAGGAATGACTATATCAGCATTTATAACCTGACAATGACTATTCATATCATTACTTATATCAGCATTTGATGTATTCAAAGAAGTATGCCCTGAATTTTTGAAGATTGGATATACATCAACTGTTTCACCCGTTTCGAGCACACCATTTCCATTAACGTCATTTTGTAGTTCATACCCAATAAGCATCAATTCAATATCAAGTGATTCGGTTGCGATTTCTTCATGGTATTGTGTATAGCCATTTTTATTTATATAAATACCAACAGTAGAAATACCAAACAATGACACTTGTGTATGGAAGTAACCTAAATGATCAGATACACCTTTTGCTAATAAACTATCATCAGCCATGATCGAAACAACTGCGTTTGCAATCGGTTCTTCATCCAGATCTTTTACACCAATTGTAATATCTCCATCATGTCTATAGAAGGTATTTGTTGACACTGAAAATTCATGAGGTTCATTCAGATAGATGGAAACGGAAGGATCCCCCAAAATGTTATATACGTGAAAATAGAATTCCTGGACTTCTTCCGGTCCGTCGAGGTTTGGAAATTCGCGAGTTAGACCTAATAATCCTGCATTGACTGCTGGTCCTAATTCCACAATGCCATCATCCAGCATGGCATCAAACATATAGGCGTTAATAACATTGTTATACTTTGTGCTGGTATGCAGATCAGATGGACCAACAATAGCCACCCCGCCTTTTGGATTTGAAGGTGTTCCAGCACGAATCAATGCTTCACCAAAACAGGGATCCACGTTATTGGCAAAATCATTGGAATTACAAACAAAACTGGTGAAGACAGGCGTCATCCAGCCGTTGTTGAGCCCGGCTACATCGCTGACATGGAATTCAGGATAATGCCAGCCGTTGGCGTCTCCCCAGCCGCGATAATTCACAATACCCACACCGCTGTTGATAATATTCTGGATCAATGAAGCTCCCTGCTGCGTGGGGGGATAAAAAACGGTGTCCACGGATGTATAGCCTTCATCAAGCAACAGATCACGAACCCAATAGGATGTCCATTTCGGTGTAATGGGAATGGGAACAGTATTACTATAGTTTCCTGCTACTACAAGTGCCTTGCCCAACCAATCAGGATTTGTTGCTAAAGGCTGCCGGTGATAATTGATGGTCTTGCGGATCATAACCACCAATTCAGAAACTGAATCCACGGAAAAACGGCCGATAAACACGTCCGGTAAAAAATCATCGCCCAGCAAATGGGTGTACTTTTGATCGGTAACGTCATTCTCAGGGCCGTAATAAAAAGACGGCATTGCTGCTACACCATCCACATCACCAATTAACAGTACATATTCTAACATTGGGTCAGCCATTAATGTTGCTGCGATGGCGTCTTTAATCTCTGCTGCTGTGGCCCCTATTTCACCGAGAGTTTTTACGGAAACGTCGAAACCCTGTGATTTTTTAAATGAAACAAGCTCATCCAAGTGACTTACCATATTATCAGGTGTAATTATCAGGTAAGATCCGCGCTGGGGGTTCAGTTGACTCAAGGGTATATTGTATGCTTCAGAAATAAGATGCCGATACGCCAGGGGGATCGGTCCACTTAAGATATCCGCACGATCTTTACCCCGAAATGAACTTTCGTTAGCAAATAGAAACGTCAATGAGAGTAAAATTAAGGTTTTAATAAAACGCATTTTCTTGTGAATGTTTGTTGCTCTGATATAATCTTAACGAAATATACGCCCGAACTGGTTGTGCCAATAATATCATCTAACAAATTATATCGCCATGGTTGTCGCTGTCGATATTGCGGCCGAATTTTTTCAAAGTATACTTCCTGGCCGAGTAAATTGTATACCAGGATAGTTACTGGTCGACTGTTATTGATTAGATCTATGCTGATCATACCCGTTGATGGATTTGGATAAATATTACTTACTGAAACGCCTTCAGATTTTTGTCCTATGCCTGGTCCTTCTATTACGGTACCTAATGTGTAATCATTTCCGGCATATAACTCCACAGAAATTATATTACAACCCCTGTAATTATTGGTTTCATCTCTATTAACTTCAAGTTTTACTTTAATATTGTTAAATCCATTTGTATCCGCAATCATCAACCTATGCCGTATGGGTTCTGACCAATGGTGGCCTGACAACGACATTTCAGCGATGGTATTATCTGTCGAATCCATTAGGATAATGCTGAGCGAATCATGATCCCATTCAAATTCCCACTGATGATTGATCCGCAGTGCGACTACGTTCATTTCTTGAGGGAATACATATAGATCCGTTTCCAGGGTAAATATAGAATCCAAGGAGTCGGCATTTGCGTAAAATAATCCGTCCTGGGTGCGAATCGAGTTATCAAATGCCCAAGGCCCTATAATTGTGCTAAATGAAGAACTATCAACAACGGTTGCACCGTAGATATATTGTATCCATGATGGCTGGGGCATATTTACGTCCAGTTCCAGGTCTCCAGCAACGGTAATAGTACGCCGCCACGGAATAAGGTAATCCCAGTAAATCGTGAATTCCCACTCTCCCTCTGGAATTGGTAGACTGTGAATGTGGTTAAAATCCATTTCTATTGTGTCAGAAATGCCTTCATTAGCAATAACTAAAAATGGATTTTCATCCAAAACGACTGGAGACTGAAAGGAAGCAATGGTTATATCAACATTATGTAAGGGCAGCGGGACCAGCGTTACGTTTTGCGTCGAAGGTGAACTGGCGTTAGCAGTAACGAGGAAATTCAAGGGGTAATAACCAGATTTTTCGTACCTAACCGAATATGTGCCTGGTTCCACGATTCGGCGGTAACGGCCAAATTCATCGCTCTTGCGGGGTTTCTGAACACCACCATGTAGTTCATCGATTGTAATTATAGCATCTTTAAGGGGCATTCCAGTGCCACCATCAGTAATTATACCTGTGATTTGGGATGCATCTGTATTATATCCAATTGAACGGTCCATGAGGAAAAGCATCGCTGGCATCAAACGATCAATAGTATCCTCAATCAAAGCGCTGTCCGGCTGCAAATTCGATGTACCGCATTCAATTAGATATTGAAAACAACCAGTGGCGTGGTAGAACCAGTCATGTGCTTTTCCATTTCTACTTTGCCCATATAAAGATTGATAAGTATCCGTGCTATTTTCTTTGAGAATAAGTTCTGCAATTTGATCTCCGATGCCCTTAATAGTAGTATTGTCTGGCGTCTTTTTATCCCCATCCCAACGCCATGAATTATAAACTTTTTCTGATAAACTTCCTGATCGAGAACTATGCCAGGCAATCGAAAAAACATAATCATTTTCCAGGGCCAGGTCTCGCACAGCCCTTATTTCAGGCTCAGACCAGGGTGTTGTCCCCCGATAATAATCATAATGCGCAGCATAATCACTAGGGTCAGGTTCCATGAACGTATCACCAAAAACCCAATTAAAATCAAAATTCCGGTTTAAATCAACGCCATCAATGTCCTCACCAATGGCGGGATCGTAATCAAAATAATTATTTGGCCATGGTCCTTCCGGCGAAAAATCATTTTTATTCTTCCTGAAGCTCACATCAAGTCCATCGTGAACAACATTCAATCCCTCTGGATTAAGGGTCGGAATTATCCAGGTCTCAAGATTCTGTTTTAATATGGCCATATGCTGTACTTCTGCTGGGGGCGGATCAAGCATTTCAGTGATCAGTTTTAATACGGCCTCAACGCCCAGAATTTCCTCAGCATGTAATTGACCGATAAATAATACCCGTGGTTCATCTTCCTTAATTTCAACATTATCTGATATCTTCACCGCAAAAATGGGTAACTGTTCTTGGCTACTATACCCTATAGTATCAACCCTATAAACTGAATTAAAGTCAGATATCTGGTTGAGGGAATCAAGAAATTCCTGGATTTCGGGAAATGTATGATAGCGTGAATCCAAAGCCTGCGCATCAAGTAAAACAATACAAGTGCACATGAATACTACTGTTTTACCTAGAGCTTTCATGATGAGCCAGCAGCAGTAAGATTACTTTATGTAGGTAATTTTTCTAATTGATTTGAATTCACCTGCAGTCACATTTATCAAATAAAGGCCACTTGATACATCCTGCTGCAACAGATCTTTTCCATTCCAAGTAAATGAATGGACGCCTTGACTAAGAGGCAAAAGTTTTTCTTGATAAACAATCTGTCCCAGCATATTGAAAATAGCAATATCTACTGGCTGCAGTGATGGGATAGCAATATCTATTTTTACTGTTCCATTAAACGGATTTGGATAAGCATTCCCTATATAAAATTGTTCGGGCCTTAAGGATGATGGATCAGCAGTCATTGCATCAGCTACCTGAATCGCCTGACCATAGAGGTTAACCAGATCAGCCTTTCCCGAACTGCGCATATCCTCCCAGTGTACAAACCATTTATTATCTATTTCACTTCCATTAGTATACAGAAGCGAAATTTGTGGGTTCTTTTGATCATGGTATTCCTGACATAGAATAACACCCGCTGTAGAATATTTTATGCCATCCGCATAATGCACAACCTGCGCATAAATATCTAGGCCACCGGCCAATACTGGATCTTCATTCTCGACCCCTCTCTCATCTTCCCACACAATAAGGTAATAGCCTTCATTTACCCGTTTTACTGCTGGTGACTGCTGGTATAGATCATTATCACAAATAAAAATATTATCACCATACAGACTATTATTGGACAGGTCTAGGAACTGGCCAACAATATCTAGATCATTTCCATTTTGAAAATCCTCCCAGACGACAAATCCTGTCTGACTGAGCTCATCTACAGCAAGTTCTAGGTTTATTTGGTCATTATCTGCGGTTGTCAAAAGTAATCCGCCGATCCACTCTAACGATCCATCCCAGTGAATTATATTCGCCTTTATATTTTTATTAAAATTATAAAATTCCTCCCAGGCTACGAGTATTCCATCAGCAGAGGTACTGATACTACCGCTTAGTTTTTCCGGGTCGCCTGTTGATGATAGCGTATAACCACCACTAGGCCACCCATCTACGACTTCGCCGATCATATTAAATTTCTGGTACTTAAGAGATCCAGCACCCCAAATATCATCTACCCATACTAAAACGAAATCACCATCTGGTGTCGGATAAATGCCCTCAACGTAATTATCCACCCAAAATCCATCCACTAAGGTCACACCAGCAGAATCAAATTGAGACAGTCCATCCAAATCGTAACGCTGATAAAACAGATCAAAATCTATTTCATCACGGATCTCTGACCAGACAACACCAATTCCATCTGGCGTCTCAAACAAATGAGCCTTTCGCTGGTCAGCAGTACCTTGATAAACTACATGACCGCCACTGGGCCATTGCATTTGATATTCCAGATCAAACTTGTTTAAACGAACTAACTTTGCTCCACTTGAGGCATCAAAGGCAGCTATAAAAAGAAAATCATGGGCTAATAATGTTACTGGTTCATTTTCCAACTGGAATGTATAACTGTCAAACTCAGTTAACATTAAGCCATTTTGCAATTCCGGGTCTGGACCGCTATTATCAAGAGTTCTGCCAAAAACTTTTTTTCCATCCCGAGCATCACTCCAGGTTAGGATCACGTCATCATCTGAATATATGGATTTAGTGTATTCTATATCACCATCCAGTCCAGGCATTGCTATTAGACCATTTGTATCAAAATTCGCTGTTGAGCCATCAGTTTTCTGTACTTTCAGATCAATACTGCCATTTCCCTGATCCGAGAATACCACGAACGCACCATTACCATCATCAACTAACACATTAGGCATAGATTGATAACCGGTCGCATCAGAAATGAATAACGCGTCATCCAAAAGTAACGTGCCATCCGACTCTATCTTCTGATACATGATATCCACATTAGGGAATGTACCACGCTCCCAATAGACGAAAACTTCTCCTGATGGTCCTGCTGAAAAACGGGCATGGTGGTCATCACCACTTGGGTCTAACTGTACACCATTGTCATCCCAAACTATGCCACCGCCGGCTGTAATTCGCTGAAAGAAATGATTGCCTTCCGTAGGATCTGATCTATAATCGATCCACTGGATGAAAACATCCCCAGAACTATTCCGTCTAACCCTGGGGCTTGCCTTTGGGGAATCAAAACTGCATAGTTGAAACGCTTCGGTATATACTAGCCCATTACTATTCAAAAGATTGTAAAAAATATCGGTATTTTCTGTCCCGGATTGCCAAATAATAAATGAAGTGTCGTTCGTCATATATGTTGTCCTAGGTGTAGTCTCGAGATCAGCTGTTGCAGCAACCACCAAACCATCATCAGTAAAGATTTTATCCATATCCATATTCAGTTTTTGGCAGTAAATATCATTTCCAGATCCACTGCGTGTATCAGACCAGATAATCGTGGCTTCGTTATTACCAGCATATTCCAGACTCTTGGCACCTTGAGTACCATTCATTTCAATAATAGCGATCCCACTGGCCGGAGCAATAACCTGATGATCCGAAGAAACATGAGTTCCATAAATATCATCATCGAGTAAATTACGTTTATCCTGCCAGGCCACATAGACTCCACCCAAGCTGTCCGTACACATGTTGATAGTTAAATGCCTGCCATCTACCCGTGCCAGTGCAATACCATCATCATCCATGAGCCGATTTCCTTCATTACCAACATGCTGAATAAAAATGTCACCTTCTTCATCAAACCGATAGTCTACCCAGGCTATGAAAGCACCGCCATCACCATCAGTAATTGCAACAGGATCCTCTTGCCTGCCGGGCAAATTAGTAACGGCGCTACCCCCCGTACCCCATAACAAGGACCCAGAGGAATCTACCTTTTGAGCAAATACATTTCGGCTGCCATAGCGCGTGTCTGACCAGACAAAAATTATACTTCCGGGTTCACCAGGGCATAACGTCCGCTGCCATTCAATGTGGACCCCTTGACGAATCGGAAAGCCATTGGGTTCCCAAAACATGTCTTGAGCATTTAAAAAAGTAACAATCATAAGGGCTAAATAAATTTTTCTCATCTTCATTCCTTATTCATCAATTTCAAAAATCTGTAATCCTTCTCTCGTTGCGGCAAAAAGATAATTTCCAGAGAATTCAGCGTGATACACATAACCAATATCATGGATTCCCCTGGCACTGATTGTTGCATTACCATCAGTTTCATAAAAGGAAAGTCCTTTACTGGCACATGACAATGCCAATTGATTGTTATTCACAGCTATATGTGTAACAAATAGATCGTTTGCAAATTGAATTTTAATTTCTGATTGAGCAGAAAAACCAGTCGCTAATCTAAAGGCACCGGCATCTTCACAAGCTACATAAAATTCACCGCCATTAAGCATGGTGACCGCCCTAGCTTTTCCTTCTAGATCAATGTGGTAACTACTGGTAATGATCCCGTTTTCAAGATGAAATGCTTCAATGCCAAGCTGATCTAGCGTTAACACAATCTCATTTCCATAAATATCAATCCCATTGGGGTTGCCGACACTGGCTATTTCATCTCCAGCTGTATTGAACCAGAGCCCAAAACTAGAGTCATATTCAAAGGTACTGACTTTCAAACCATCGTCATTATCAGCTGCATACATTGTGAACGAATTAGTGCTATTTGTAACCACCCGGAATTCCTTGGTCTGTTCGCTGGAGAACTGCCCTTGCACAGACGCTGTGTCACCACTGGATAAATCGATATATAAGGGACGTTCGTTACTTTCTAAAGCAAATAATTGTTTAATAGAGGATACATATGAGACCTGTGTGATCTCCTTGTTTACACCTAATTCTGCAAGTGATTTTTTCCATAACAAGTTTGGTGCTGTTATAGTGCTAATATCCCACAACTGTACACCTGCCTGCCCAGCAGCAACAAAAACAGAATCGCCAGACATGTATACATCGCGACAATACCCTTCGGTTTCAATATGTACGATCTTATTCAGCGTCCACAAATTTTCTAAATTGGGTTCAATACAGCTAAAATTCGCAACAACGATTAAAAGGTTTAAGCAGTGTTTCATTCTAATATTAATAACGGTCATAGAGCATCTTCCACTCAATAGATATCCAGGCATGTATCTGGTCAAATGATTTTAATTCAGAGACCCAATCATAGCGAGAATCAGTTATTCTATTTCGAAAACGGATGGTACAACTAATCATCAGATTTTCTTTCAAACTCTTTTCGCCCCAAATGTCAAACTTAGTTTCCCTATGGCTTCGACCACTATGAAGGGGATCACTAATATCCTCCACTCTATATTGGCGAAAATCGGCCCTAAATGAAAGGCCTACTTCCTCGAAACCAAGCATCCCCTGATCGTAACTCAACGGAAGATACAATTCCGTATGCCTATAGGACCGATCCAGATCACTTGATTTGGCACCCTTACCAAAAGTAATATTATCTGCAATTCCATGTGTTCCTTCCAGTGAAATCGTACCAAAGTCACGAAATCTTTTACTTACCCTTAAAGCTATCGTGAAAATGTCCGAATCAAACTCTGTAAAGGACTGATCGTAATATCTTTGTGTATAGCTAACGAAACCGGTAACCCATAATCGCAATATTATTGGATGAGATATTAATAACCGCTGCTCACGATCAGTGAAGCTGCAGGCAAATAATTGATTAATAGTAATATCTAGATCTTTGTAGTGGCGCATATAATAGTTATCCAAATGTCTAAGCATATATTCCAATCGCCGGTAAGCACCCCAACGGTAGGATGCCTTTATATATCCGCTCCAATACCGGCGATGTTTATACTGGATATAGTCGGAAAAATTGCTTTTGGCAAAAAGTTGAATCTGCTTTTCTCTATCACTTAGCTGAATATTCTTAAGACCGCTCAAGGAAAAACGAACATAATGAGAATCAAATGTCTTAGTACCGCCCAAAATAGTTTGATTCAACGCAGCATCATCCTTTTCAATAGCAGATAATCGCAGTACATTGTTGTCATATCCGTTTGTAAAACCTAGTGTCCATTTCACTGGTGATCGTAAATAGTCGGACCAACTCTGGCCCCAGAGACTGGAAAGCAATATGATGATTATGAACCTCATTTGTATTCCTTAAATCGTGTCAAAACACTCCTTTTCTTTTCAACAAGCTCAACTGAAATAACATGTTTCCCGGCAGGAATTGTTACCTCACATGTTCGCCATTTACCTGGTACTTTATCAGGCTGGTCTTTAACCATTGAATCTGAAGACCTTTCTGTGGACATGTAATATGTTCCCAAAACTTTCCTTCCAGTTTTTACGCGGATACGAAAACTTTCTTCCGCACCCATTTCTGAATCAAACAATAGACGGGATAAAATGCGAAGGGTTTTGGGTCCATCTATATTCAATTGCAATGGTCGCCCATGGATCAATTCATAATAGGATATGTCTTTCCCCGATACTTCAACTGTCCGGTTGGCTTGAAAAACCATGGGTTGAAGTTCATGCATATTGCTGAGTGATATTTTAAATCCTTTTTTAATCACCCGTAATAATACAGGGTATTTCTGGTCTGCATTACCAGACATGGTAAGAATATGATCTCCCTCCTCGATGTTAATGAAATAATTTCCAGAATAGGTGTAATAATGACTAGGGTGCTGTACCGACCGGATGCTTTTCTGTAATTTATAGCGATGATTGATTTTTATAGGTTCTTCATTATCGACCACCAATTGATATGAAAATGGTTGACTTTTTTTAGACATTTCGGGGGATGGATAGCGAGTGATTAGTTCGATTCGAGCAGGCCCATTCACTTGATATACTAGAGAATCCTCTCGCATTATAGTATACATCCTTCGTTTTCCGGCAATTTTCAATATTTCTTTTTCTTCACCACCGATGGTTGGTTTGAGGAGTTCGGCAGAAAGGGCCGAATATCCTGTGAATAATAAAAATAGAATTCTAAATAACACTGTCTGGTTCATGATCCATCATTCGTTGTTTAATTTGCTGATGGCTCCTCCAGCCTACTCCAAAGACCATACCAGAGACCAGTAAAAAGCTCAACATGGTTACCGTAAGGCTATATTTTTCTACGGCATAAAGGGATCCTTTACCAATCTCCGGTAATGGAATTGGTGCGAAGGCCATTCCTAATTCTTCCGTTAAATTTTGGATATTCAACACATGGATAAGTGGAATATTTCGTTTGATGAACTCGACCACCGACCCATCGATTCCACCACTACGAGAAATTGCTTCAATATCCTTTCTATAGATAATACCTGGCGGTAATAATCGTAAATTAAAACTAGTACCTAAACTGGCCACACCACCACCTACATTCACAACTGCTTTATAATTTCGATAACCAAAATGATCCATTCGTTTTTGGATATTATCTTTAAGTCCATCACCTGTGATCAAAGGTAAACCATGTTCTGAGATGTTGTTTCTTATCAACTCTCGACCTTTGGGACTCAATAAACGACCTTGGTCATTACGGCCACCAATTGAAGCAGCAATGGATCGGGTTGGAATAAAACCTTCATCGAACAAAAGCTTCTCCATGTCCAGCCAGGTCATGTCCGGATCATTGGCTCCCCATTGCGAAGCACCAATAGAGGTAATCATAATTGGATGAATATCCATGGCATCGCAAGCAATAAGCATGGCCATATTGGCGCCTGGCATGGAACCAGTCAACATGACAGCAATTGTATCACCGCTAGTCAATCCGGCTTTGGTTAATAGTTCAACCATAGCAGCTGAAAAATTTGGATCTAAGGTGGTGAGTTTTGCGTCCAAGTCGCCTTCGTCCGTAGTTATCAAGCTGAATTGGGTTCCTACCAAGCCTGTTTCATTGGGATCATTTTCAATATCCACAAACACACCTTTCTCCATGCGAATGTCTTTTAGCATAGCCATGGCTTGTTTCATTTGTATTGCTGCTTTAACCTTCATGTCATAGGTACTGGAAATGATCACCTCCCTGGAGAAAAATGCTACGGCAAACGCAACAATCGAAACAAGTGCCATGATAATGAGAATCGAAGTTTTTTGTATGACCGGAATGAAAGGCTTATCATACATCTAACTGTCCTCCTGATAAAAGCATGACCAACAGCTTAACTAAAACTGCTGTAATGATCACAACTGAAATAGTTCTCGTCACTCCCTGACGATCCATCCAACTGGCAATTAGTCCGGGAATAATATTACCAATTACCGCATAGGAAAATGTGTCCACAGGCGAAAAGAATTGATTGCGGGAAATAAACCCCACCATAAATCCCAGCAATAGTGTCAGAACTAAACGGCGCTTACCATAAATAAACATGAAATTGCTTAAGAGTTTGACAATTCCAATAACAATGATCGCTGCAATAAACGTCATTAAGACCTGGTCTGGCTGATGTAAATGCAGTGCGATGTAGCCAGGCACAATGACACCCCCGGCTGTTACACCTAGTGCCTCAGAAAGAATAAGACTAAATGCAATTCCAAGTCCTAGAGTGATCTCAACCATCCGCCTTGAACTCCATAAGTTTTTCGATCAAATCTTGACCAAATCCAACCTGGTTCCCGATGGCGAACAGAAGTGAATCCGCTGGCAGTTTTTTAAACAAATCAATAGAAGATCCCATTGGTTTGGTGTCTTGTAAAATATCCGTATGTGTTTGGGGTGAATGATATTTAATGTGTTTCACCATAGCATCCACTTTCTGCCCCCGTATTATGCTGCGATCTGGTTTGATATCTTCATAGATTAATTGCAGCAATTGCCGTGTTCGGCTATGCCGATCCTCACGACAATTAAGATAAATGCAGGTATATCCTTCCAAAGGATAGCGGCGCTCCACGAAATTCCAGATCTGTAATGTAGAGACTGGATCATTGGCTGCCATGGAATTGACGAACAAAATCGGACCATTACCAAAATCGAGTTTATTCACTACCAGAGCACCAAGATCCGGTTTAACTTTTTTCATGCCGGCAAGTGCAATGTCTGTCTTTACACCTACTGCATTGCAAACGTCTAGAGCCACGGCCACATTTTGGGGATGTTCCAGATAGAAAAAATCAGCCAAATCTTCTTCACTAATTCTCTGTTCATCAGCAATACGTAGCTCGGATTTGCGGTATTTAGCAACAGGTGCAATAGTATTTACCATGGCATTTTCTCCCAAAACCACTTTTCCATTAAAGGGAACAGAATTGCCCAATGATTTTCTTACATCATCAAGTGTTGGCCCCATTTCTTCCAAATGATCAGGTCGAGCGTTTGTAATAACGCCAATGTGGGATTTTATCATTTTCTGTTCTGAAATCCATTGATATTCAGGCTGTACCGCCATGCATTCCATCACGACAGCATCCGGTTTTTCCTTGGCAAAAAAACGCATCAACCTGATCTGTTCTCCTATTGAAGCTGAACGCAGTCTATGGATGATCCTGTCTTTACCTTCCGCATCTATTATCCGCGGTGCTGTACCCGTCGTTTTGGCAAAGGTCCGTAAGCCACCAGCCCTCAAACCAGCAGCAATGAGCCGCGTAACACTGGATTTTCCACGTGTACCATTCACATGGATCCGCAATGGAATTGCAGCAATTATACGTCTATGGTTAGATGCCTCAACATAGCCAACAATCAGTAGGATCAGAACTACCGTTCCAAGTAGGACAAGGGGCGATATGATCATGGCCCGTTAAAATCCCATTATTTCCCGGACAATACTGATCATGTCCAGAAAATTGATGATTTCATCCGCATTTACATCAGCAAGGTACGGGTTTAAACTTCCCGTATTACCCGCCTGAACGAAATCAACAAGGGTCAGTACATCAATGATATTTAATAATCCATCCTGATTTATATCACCACGTTGGAGAATATTGGAACCACGCGTTGTAAAGAGTATAGCGGTTGAATCTTGAAGTGGCATAGCAGCCACGGGATAATCATTATTGAAAGTATATTCAAGGCCTACAGTTTCCGTATGGTCTTCCAATCCTACAGAACAATAATTCCCATGGACCTGTCCCCAGCCAAAATTACCAGTTGATGTATTATTGAAATCCGCAAATTGGATCAAGATTTCACCATCGCCTGTAGGCGTATAATAATGCTGTGCATCGCGCAGAATTACCTGAAAAGTTTCCAGGCTATTATTATCGAACGTTCTTAAACGAGACCATTCAATTATGAATTGATTGTTTTCTTCATCATACCATTTATAAACGCGCCCTCCACTAGAAGTAGTCATAAGGTCATCCCAAAATACAGCTATCATTGGTGAAGGACCACCTGGGCCTGGTAAGTGATAATTTCTGAACGACTGCATAGATGTACTGCCCATTGAAACCCACCCGTTACTGGATACGCTAATTTGATCATAATCAATTCCATAAAACTTGAATGTGAAAGGCAGGCTGACCGTGGTAACATCATCCTGATTATCGCCATAATCGCTAAGTGGAAGTTGTGTACCTGGACCGTTATAAAGAGGTAACAGAGGATTAATCTCAATCCAATTAAAATATGGTGCATTTGAGTACAGGATATCGCCGCTATCATAAGCGTAGTACCCATACGCGTCGGGTCCCAGGGGATCATTCACATCCTTAATACCGATTTGAAAAGGAATACTTAAACTGGTTGACAATCCAGTGGTTGATTCCAGATCAATTAACAGATCCACCCTTGTCCCGGGAATAACATTTTCAGCTGCTGAAACTGCAAAACGATCCGTATTATTGGTAGACATACCATCCGCTAATATCACTGGCCAATAACCTTGATCATCTAACATTTCTATCCCAGAAAAATTTGAATAAAGCCTTCCGACCACACTAGTAGCTATTACAGACCCATTATTAAGCAATTCAATTTCTAATTCAGCCGTTTCACCGGGGTCAAGAATATCATCACCATAAACCGGGTCGTCTCTAACAATAACTGCATTGGCTTCCAAGAGACTACCCGCGCTGAACACTTCGATTTCACTCCACCAGGAAGTTCCATTTATATCTTCAACAAATAACCGCAGATCCAAGTTATCATTTTCCATAGCACTAGCTTGTACTTCAAATACAAATGGCTGATTGACATTTGCTGTCATTCCGCTCGTTAATGATCCAATGTATAAGCTGTCTATAATAAAGGTCACCAACTCACCATCGCTTGTTAATTTACAGTATACTCCCTGCGCTTCATCTGTCCCGTAATTATACACCGGTATAGTCAATTCAATAGTTTCACCACCATTTACTATTCCATTCGCATTACCAATTGAACTTCCTTCACTATCATCATCAATCGTATATCCGCCCTCTATAGCATTAACATTTACAGCTTGATCAACAATTTGAAATTGTTCCTGGTAGGGGATAAAATTTCTTTTCACAACTGTGATATCCACATCACCAGTTGAAGTCGTGCTAATTGGCAACGAGACATGGCCATTCGCATCTGTGAACGCAGATTCAAAAATGACATCATCACCTTTCAGAATGGTTATATATGCGTCTTCTACCGGCATACTGAAATAGTCCATTACCATCACATCAATAAAATTTGTACCAGCAGCCACTGCATTTTCGTGGCTTACAGTAAAGGTTTCCGGCATATCGGTCCACATTCTCAGTGCCGGATCACCAATCAAATTGTTCCAGTGGGTGAAAATATTTACATAATTGTTAGGGTTATTCGGGTAGTTGAGATATAGATTAAGCTTGCCGCGGACCAATGCAGCTCCTGCAGTTTCCAATCCATCTGAAAATATGCCATAGTAAAAGCCCATATCCACAACATTATTAAACATTGTATGCGTACCAAGAGTTGCTGTACCAACAGAAGCAACTGCACCTTTAGGTTGGGTTGGCGTCCCTGCTCTTACGAATGCTTCCGATATACTCGTTCCAGAGGCAAAATCACCTGTTCCACAGGTAATGACAGTTGCGACTGTTAACTTGAAGCCATTGGAGAGGCTATTTATATTACCATTTCCAAAACCACTTATCCCCCAGTAGCCACGATAATTAAAGAAAGTTAAGCCAGCGTTCAAATCAGATACCATCTGGGAGGGAAATGGCGAGTTGTAAATCGTACGAACATCATCATAGCCATGAAATTCCATCATCTCTTTAATATTCTCGCAGGTAATAATAGTTGAAATACCCGATGAAGAGGGGTCCCCAACCATGGAAGCGCTATGAAACCAATTCTGGCTAACATAGGGGTTCGTTTCATATTGTACAGTTTTGTTGATTATGGTTGCCAGTTCTGTAGTTGAACTAAACGATAATCTGCCAAGAATTACTTCGGGTAAAATATCACCCCCAACCAATTGTGAATAAGGATGATCTCCTTCCCCATTATAAGAACTATAATTTTCAAAATATGTAGGAATTGAGTAACTACCGCTGGCATCGCCAACCAAGGCAACATATTCTGGTGGATCAGTCCAACTGCTATAGGCATTACTAATATAGTTTTTTATAGAACTGGCTGAACTACCAGTGGTACTGGTTGAAGCATAATTCACAACATACCCGGATTTATGGCGCCACTCAAAAAGAATGTCCAGGTTGGCCATGAGATTGGATGAATTACTGGGCAGTATATAAAGTATTGATGGTGATTGATAATCTTCATCACTAGTAGATCGACTGTAGTTGACAACAATTGATTCATATAATGGTTCAAACACTCTTGATCTTCTACTCGGGGTTTGGAGGGGCTCTATATCACCAGTTTCAACTAAATCTATATCTGCTGAAGTAATAATTTCGAGTTGGCGAGATAATGGATGGTACCTAAAAGGCGTAAAAGCAACCCTTACAACTGGTAAATCCCTGAAAACAATCGTTTGTGAAATACTAGCTTGCTTTTGTGGGTATGGTTCATCAGAAGTATATAAGTCTATATTGCGCTTGAATGGTAAAGTGATTTCATCAGTCACCGGATCCCATGTCTGGTGTGGTGCAATATCAATATTTTCAACAAATTCCGAAGATTGAATGTTGACCTCAATACTATATGATTTATTAGGTGCGACCTGATAAAATGTTGTAACCGTAGGCAAAACAGGATCACCTTCTTCAGCAATTAAGCCTCCAAAAGGGATTATTGGTTTCTTGAAGGTTTGACCATTTATTGTGATATCCTGAAGTTCGTAGTCCGTTAGAACATAGGTTATTTTCTCATTGTTGACCTGAGCTGCAAACCCACTGTTGAGTCGCTTCAATTCATCCTCGGCAAAACACACAACCAACAAGCTGGTCAATAAAACAATAATTTTGAATTCGTATCTCATTTGAGCACTTGTAATACCATTACAACATTATCAATTGATCAATTAATGTAGTGGAATATTCGCTAACAATAAAAATACTAATTGCACTAAACACAAGGTAGGGCGCAAAAGGTAATGGTCTGTCCCTATCCAAACCTTTTACCATGGAAATTACTATCCATGCTACAAGCCCTAAAAATGACGCAAAAAACAATGTCAGTATCATTGCGATCGGTCCTACCCAGGCTCCCAGGATCATTCCTAACTGTAAATCACCAAAACCCATGCCCTGACGCCTGGTTGCAAGCCAGGTTAAGCCCATCATGAACCCGGGTAATAATACGCCTGCGGCAATACCCCATAATACCTGACTGTATGATAAGACACCAAAAATAACTGCAAACAACAAAACAACAACACCAGCAATAATGAGATCCAAGGGAACCATATATATTCTTGCATCTATCCACGCTATCGCAATAAGTATAGAACTGAGAAACGATGCTGTAACCGCTTCTGGAAATGATAACGTATAAAATGCCCACCCCCAAATAAGTCCATTTATTAATTCCACAGCTGGATATTGCAATGATATTGCACCTTGGCAATTTGCGCACTTTCCTGCCTGCAGGATAAAAGATACCAGGGGAATATTCCGGTAAAAAGGAATGGATTTCTTGCAGGTTGGACAATGTGATCTGGGTTTAATTATGGACTCATCACGTGGCATGCGATAGATAACCACATTGAAAAAACTACCCACAAAAGCACCGAATGTAAAAAAAATCAAGAAATCCATTACAACCCCGATTGCAAAGCAGCGCCCAAATAAAAAACAGGTAAATAAGTAATAACCACCATGACACCAATAATGACTCCAACCATAAGTATCAATATGGGCTCAATTAGAGTGGTCATCCGTTCTACCAAGGCATTTACTTGCTTGTAGTAATAGTCAGCTGCCTTGTCCAGCAGCGTGTCCAACTCACCAGTTTCTTCTCCTGTAGCGGATAACTGTAATAATATCGGCGGGAATATTTCTGTGCGGCGTAATGCTGAGGTTATATTAAATCCATCACGAATGTATTCCGTCGCATCACCAATGGCGACCTCATAAACACGATTACTGACTATTTTCGCAATCAAGTTCATGGCTTCAATAACCGGCACACCAGCGTTAAGTAATATTCCTAGTGTTTTTGAAAATTTATTTAGTATTGATTGATTCAGTAATGATCCAAATACGGGAGTTTTCAGTTTTATTGAATCAATGATATACCCCCCACGACGGGTCTTCGACACCAGCCAGAGTCCACCTGCTACACCGAATAATGACAGAACGACAGTACTGAAATTGATGCTTATCCACTCACTTAAGGAAACCAGTTTGCGTGTAGCAGCAGGTAGATTGGCACCTAACTGAACGTATACATCTGAAAACATGGGGATAATCCACATGAACATGGCACTCATCATTGCAAAAAGAAAAACGACCATAAATATAGGGTAAGTCATGGCGGAACGAACTTTTCGTCTAACATCATCTAGGTTTTCTAGGTACGTTGCTAATTCATCAAGTATTTCATCTAGATTACCACTCACTTCTCCAGCTTTGGTCAATGAAACAAATAAGGTTGAAAAAACACCAGGATGTCGTTGTAAAGCTTCGGATAAGGACAGGCCTTTGCGGATATTTTCACCGACATTTGTCAGTACTTTCTTCATCTTTGGATGTCGCTCTTCACTCGCAAGACCCCGAATGGCCCGTTCCAACGTCAGTCCTGCAGAATACATAGTCGCCAACTGGCGAGTAAAAAACACCAAATTGGTTAAGGGAATTCTATTTTTAAAACGTTCAATTGATAAATTTATCTCATCAATAAATGGACCAATAAAATCCCAACTTGTGTCTACTTCTTCCAGCTTGACAATAATCTGGTTATCAGCTGACAGTTTTTTCATGGCCAGATCCAGACTCTCTGCTTTTATTTCCCCTTCACTACGACCACCGGCCTCATCTTTGATCAAATAAGTATAGGCAGGCATTAAATATCCTCAACGGTTGAACGAAGCACTTCAGATATTGTTGTTACTCCATTCAGCACTTTCTCTATACCACTTTCTCTTAGATTGATCATACCTTCTTCCAATGCTTTCTGCCGGATCACATCTTCATTAGTATTATCAAAAACCAAACCCCTGATAGCCCTGGACATTGGTATTAGTTCAAAAATACCAGTTCGGCCATGGTATCCTGTATTCCGACACTGACTACAGCCTTTACCATAGAAAAGATTTTTACCATTCAATCTGGACTTTTCAAGATTTATGCGATCTAATTCTTCATTGGTAGGACTATACTCTTCTTTGCAATTATCACAAATAGTCCTTATCAGCCGCTGAGCCATTACCAGATTCAAACAAGAACCCACAAGAAATGGTTTGACACCTATATCTAATAACCTTGTTATTGTTGAGGCAGCATCATTGGCATGAACAGTAGAGAAAACAAGGTGACCAGTTAGCGAAAATTTTACAGCAATATCTGCAGTTTCTTCGTCCCTGATTTCACCGATCAGTAATATGTCTGGATCCTGCCTTAATATGGAACGTAATGAAGAAGCAAAAGTGAGGCCAATGCTTTCATGGACTTGAACTTGATTTATACCATCCATCTGGTATTCCACGGGGTCTTCAACTGTGGTGATATTCGTGGCCTCATTCTTTATTTCTTTTAGGGATGCATAAAGCGAAGTGGACTTACCGGAACCAGTCGGACCAGACACAACTACCATGCCATAGGGCTGAGCAATGACACGGCGAAAAATGGGATACATTTTGTCTTCGAATCCCAATCCTTTAAGATTGAATCCGAATCCAGACTTATCGAGCAATCGTAAGACAGTTTTTTCTCCATATATAGTTGGAAGAACAGCAACACGTACATCAATCTCTCTTTTTGATGCCTTTATTGTAAACCGCCCATCCTGCGGCAACCTCCGTTCCGCTATATTAAGATTGGAGAGTATCTTTATTCTTGTTACTAACCCGCTTAAGGATGATAATGGCGGTGTCATGATGGTCTGGAGTACGCCGTCAATTCTAATGCGGACGATAACAACATCCTGCTGCGGCTCAAGATGAATATCAGTGGCCCGTTCCTTGATCGCTTCCTGCAAGATCAGATTCACCAGCTTAACAATTGGGGCATCTTCTGTTGATACCTTATCCGGAGAAAGATCGACTTCTTCCCGGTCTTCTTCATCACCAGAAATAACTTTGATACTTTCTACTGCTTCTTCTACTTCCCCTGCTTGCCGAATCTTGCCATATATTTGATCCAGAGCGCGGTTAAGTCCCGATGGGCCCGCAACAAGCACCTCAGGATTTAGACTTGTAAGCCGTTTTAGTGAATCTATAGCTTCCAAATCCTCAGGATCTTCCATCGCAATAACTATCGTTGAATCAGACTTACGCAAGGCCAAAACCATATTCTGTCTTGCAAAATCCTCTGGAATTATTTGCACAACTTCAGGATCTGCAGAAAACAAAGCTTCATCGCTGGCTAGCTCATAACCCAACTGCATAGAATATACTTTTACGAGGTCGTCTTCAGTGATTAGGCCCTGGTCAAGCAATACAGTCCCTAATTTTTCCTTCCTGACCTTCTGCTCAACTAATGCAGAATTAAGCTGGCTATCACTTATCTTGCCTTCGTGGACCAGTATGTCCCCGATCTTTTGAAATTGCGGATTGAATTCCTGTGCCATGGATTATGGTTGATATGTTCGTACAAATTGAATTTCCAAAGGATCACTGGTAATTTGTATAGGTATGAGTAAAGTGGTAATAACAGTGGATGTGAAATCCTCGTAGAGCAGTGGATCAGAGTTAGGCAACGGTGGGCAAATAACCTGAAGATAAGTTAGTCTAAAAGTTACCTGACCATCATCATTAGTTTCACCTATATAAGTATTAGGAACGAAGATGCCTGGAGTAATCTCCCAGTCAATTTGCGCCGCACCTGTAGCATTTATCATTACATCAGCACCAGAAACTGCAATATGGTAAGAATCAGTCAATGTGCTCGTAACCAGTATTTCCGCTGGATTTCCATCAAGAGAAAAGTCCCAATAAAGGAAATTTGCAAAAAGGTTCAACTCTCCGGGGACAAAGTACATCATC
>Ga0208700_1000112_pt1 | contig 31218 bp, 28 predicted proteins | sample DeeseametaMP2016_FD_184179 | JGI IMG/M metagenome (GOLD analysis project Ga0208700, IMG submission 184179) | Marine microbial communities from the Deep Pacific Ocean - MP2016 (SPAdes) | ecosystem: Environmental > Aquatic > Marine > Oceanic | place: East of Hawaii, North Pacific Ocean | collected... | reverse complement strand
AATTATTGATGTGAATATGGACGAAGGATTGTTGGATTCTGAAAAAGCCATGGAAACATTTTTACGTCTTATCGCTGCTGAACCCGATATCTCTAAGGTGCCTATGATGGTGGACTCATCCAAATGGACGGTATTGGAAACAGGGCTTAAAAACCTGCAAGGGAAGGGCATTGTCAATTCCATTTCGTTGAAAGAGGGCGAAGAGGAGTTTATTCGCCAGGCAAAACTTGTCCGTAAATACGGCGCCGCCGTCATTGTCATGGCCTTTGATGAAAAAGGGCAGGCTGATACTTATGAACGTAAAGTGGAGATCTGTAAAAGAGCTTACAATATACTCATAATTGAAGTTGGTTTCCCACCGGAGGACATCATTTTTGATCCCAATATTTTTGCTGTGGCAACCGGAATTGAAGAACACAACGAGTATGGGAAAGCCTATATCGATGCAGTCAAAACCATTAAAGAAACCTTACCGGGTGTACATATCAGCGGTGGAGTGAGCAATCTGTCCTTTTCATTCAGAGGGAATGATGGTGTCCGCGAAGCCATGAACTCGGTCTTTCTTTATCATGCGATCCAGGCCGGAATGGACATGGGAATCGTCAACGCCGGACAGCTCGCCGTTTACGATGATATTACACCTGACCTTAAAGAACGGGTAGAAGATGTTTTATTCAACCGACGGGATGATGCTACTGAAAGATTAGTAGAAATTGCTGGAGAATTTCAGGGTGTCAAAAAATCCCAGGAGAAAGATTTATCCTGGCGGCAGACATCTGTAGAAGAACGGTTGAATCACGCTCTCGTGAAAGGTATTGTTGATTATGTGGTTGAAGATACGGAGGAAGCTCGGCTAAAATACGACCGGCCAATAGAGGTGATTGAAGGACCGCTCATGGACGGGATGAATATAGTCGGAGATTTGTTTGGCTCGGGAAAAATGTTTTTACCGCAAGTGGTTAAATCGGCCCGTGTAATGAAAAAATCGGTGGCCCACTTGCAACCATTTATCGAGCAGGAAAAGGACCAATTTGGCCTTTCGAGTAAATCCAATGGTAAGATCGTCATGGCCACGGTTAAGGGTGACGTCCACGATATCGGTAAAAAAATTGTAGGTGTTGTGTTAGGTTGTAATGGCTATGATGTTATTGATCTCGGTGTGATGGTGTCTTCGGATAAAATATTATCCACAGCCCGAGATGAAGAGGTGGACATTATTGGTCTTTCCGGACTGATTACACCAAGTCTGGATGAAATGGTCCATGTGGCTAGTGAAATGGAACGGCTCAAGTTTGATATTCCACTTTTAATCGGCGGTGCCACCACCAGCCGTAAGCATACGGCAGTGAAGATCGAGGAGAATTATTCCGGGCCAACCGTTCATGTGATTGATGCCTCCCGGGCCGTGGGTGTGGTGGGTAAACTCATGAATAAAAATGAGAAAGATGATTTTATAACGGGAATTCGAACAGATTTCTCCCAGATTCGGGAAGCCAGAGCAAAAGGGCCAAAAATGGCACGCCTTGATATTAAAGTGGCAAGAGAACGAAAGATCCAAATTGATTGGAATCAATATCAAGTACCCAATCCAAAAATTCAGGGAATTAAAACATTTGACGATTATCCTTTAGATGAATTGGTGGATTATATCGACTGGTCGCCCTTTTTTCATGCTTGGGAGTTAAAAGGCGTCTATCCCAAAATACTATCCAACGAAAGGTACGGGGAGGAAGCCCAAAAACTGTTTGATGATGGGCAAGTATTGTTGCAGCGGATCGTGGCAGAAAAATTATTGACTGCCAAGGCGGTGATCGGTATTCATACCGCCCATGCAGAAAATGAAACTGTTTTTTCAGAAGGCGTTGAATTCAATTTTCCCCGCCAGCAGGTGGGTAAGGGTGCGGATCAGCCCAATTACAGTCTGGCGGACTTTATTGCGCCAAAAGATGATTTTCTCGGAATGTTTGCCGTTACTACCGGACATGGTTTACAAGCAATCGTAAAAGAATTTGAAGACCAAAACGATGATTATAACGCCATCATGGTCAAGGTGTTGGCGGACCGCCTGGTGGAGGCTTTGGCGGAAAGAATACACGAAAGGGTTCGGAAGGAATTCTATGGCTATGCAGAAGATGAGGACTTGAATAACGAGGGATTGATTAAAGAAAAGTACGTGGGTATTCGCCCAGCACCGGGTTACCCAGCCTGCCCCAACCATAAAGAAAAGGACAAGATCTGGTCAATATTGGATGTAGAAAATAATACGGGTATTACCCTCACCGAAACCCGGGCCATGTTCCCGGCCGCTTCCGTCTGCGGCTGGTATTTTTTTCACCCGGAATCAAGATATTTCTTCGTCAGTGACTCTTAAGGGGTATCAATCAAGACATCAAAAGTAAATCGACAAATTATAGCAATCGCCGGCGCGTTTTTAGTCCGTTTTACTGAATATCGGGATTTGGTGGATGAGGGGGCGTTTCCCTTTACGGAAAAAGGGGTGAAAATATTTTTCTTATTGACTTGGCGGTTAATAATAATAGCAGCAGGACAACGTGTCCTGTTGAAGGGGGTTTATGATAACAAAATTTACTCTGGCGCGCACCATTGGAGGCTGTGAATGTTTCGCCTGTTACGGGATTATAAAGCACGCTGACAATCAGAGTGCCATTTTCCACCAGGGCAATGCTTACCACAAAGTCGGGTACACTCTGAATGAATTCTTTGGTATCATCCAACGGTTCCACCACCCATACAAGTTCTTTGGCAAGTCGTTCCTGGGAATCTATTGTTTCTTCCGAGAGCCAACCGTACCCTGGCTTTGCTTCGGTTAAAATTTCTTTTAATCGGGAATCGGCGGCATGATCTGCAGTAGTTACGGGATTGTGGTACCCTTTCTCGCGGATTTAATAGTCGGCCTTATAATAATTTAGAATTACACTCCCAGCTTAAAGAGCAGCGTCTTTGGCCGAAATCAAATCAGAATTCATGGGGCAAAAGTTAGGGGGAAAGTTTTCTAGTTTTAAACTGTTCTAATATTTATTTGATTGTTTTAACTAAATATTGCTTTGCGCAGGAAACCGATGAATTCTGCCATATGACCATAGATCTCATGAGCAATATTCAGACATTGGTCTGACTGCAAATCTTTTTCTGAAATCTGCTTACTAACGATAAAATCCTTGTATCTCAGCCATTGGATCTGCGGGTGGTCTTTCGGATAACCCGTTGGTGCCACTTTAAGTCTATTACCTCCTAGGCTGCCGAATGTATCCGTAAATCCCGGATCTTTCACAATCATTTCGAACTGTTTGGGCCAACCAACGATATAATCACGGATCGCCGCCAGCGTCTCTTTATCGGGGTGCCACACACCGCCGGCAAAAAAAGAATTCCCCCCTGGTGCCACATGAACATAATATCCCGCACCCATACGCTTTCTTCCCCCCGGATTCATGCTGGCCCCAAACCATGTTTTATAGGGTGTCTTATCTTTGGAAAAACGGATATCCCGATAAATCCGGAACAGACAGTCCTTTGGCTCGATACCAATCATTTCTGCATCAAATTCTGAAATTCGAAACAGGATCATGGCCACAAAATCGATGTAATTCTGCTGGGCGTCCTTAAACCGATCCTTATTGGCATGATACCACTCCCGGCGGTTATTCCGGGTCAGATCTGAGAGAAAGTCAAAGGTGGACTGGTCAATCATTATTTTCCCAAAATGATGAGTTTTTCCCACCTTTTTCTCGGCCCGATCGAAAATGCCGGGAAATCCTCCATTTGGATTTTACATCGATCTGAAAAATTAGATTTAACTTCTGCAATTGTTATCCATTAAGGCGGTGGGGCCACATCAAAATTTCCTTTAAACGGGAATAGATAGCGTAATCTGCAGTCTTTACTGGATTATGATTACCCCTATCACAGATTTTATAATCCGCTTTATTATAGGTCAAAATAACACTGCCGGCTTCAATGGTGGCTTCTTTGGCGATGAGTATATCTGAATCCATAGCACAAAAGTTATAATAAAAAACACAAAGACCCGAAGACCACAAATGGTCATCTTCAATATATTTCAGTTGGAATATCTAAGTATTTTTACCCAATCTAGAACACCTTTTGGGTAATAATTATCTAACTATTTGGAATATTTTTGTTCTTGTTTGTTCTAATTAGCGGTGACATTTCCTTAGGGGTTTGCTATATTGAGTTGCAGATGTTATTAATTAACCGATATGATTAATGAAATCCTTCCTGGTGTACTCTACTGGACGGCCGTCCACGAGCGAATTCACATTGATGTAAGCTCGTATTATTTCGAAGAAGATGGTATCCTTCTCGATCCTATGGTACCGATAGAGGGATTGGATTGGTTTAGTGATCACGTACTGCCAAACCGCATCCTACTTTCAAACCGTCATCACTATCGCCACAGCACTAAATATCAAGAGGCTTTTGGCTGCACTGTGTGGTGCCACCAGTCTGGGCTCTATGAGTTTACGAAGGGTGAAATGGTGAATCCCTTTGAGTTTGGCCACGAGTTCCCAGGCGGCATTGTGGCCATGGAAGTGGCTTCTCTCTGTCCGGAAGAAACGGCCTATCACATTCCCAGTTCAGTTGGACTGATAGCTTTCGCCGATGGACTGGTCCGGGATGGCGATGGTCCCCTGAGTTTTGTGCCAGACCGATTCATGGGTGAAGACCCGGAAGGGGTAAAACGGGGACTTAAAGAGGCCTTTTGCCGTCTTCTCGACTGCAACTTCGACCATCTGCTCTTTGCCCACGGCAATCCTTGGATCGGTAGAGGCAAGGAAGCCCTCAAACAGTTTGTGGAGGAAGAGTAGGAAATCCTTTCACAAGGTAATGTTTATTCTCCATGATCCGCTTTGATCAAGTTTCAAAATTCTATGATAGCGTCCCCGCTTTAAGAGATTTCTCTCTTGAGGCAGAAAAGGGTGAGACGGTCGTTCTGCTGGGGTTAAGCGGCTCCGGGAAGACAACCACCCTGCGGATGGTAAACGGCATGGTGACGCCCAGTTCCGGGCAAGTCATGGTGCGAGAACATGCTGTCTCCGCATGGCCACTGATTGAACTCCGTCGGTCTATCGGCTATGTTATTCAGGAGGTGGGACTGTTTCCTCACTGGACGGTGGCACAAAACGTGGGGATGTTGCCGAAGGTGGTCGGATGGGACGTCCAGAAAACTCGGCAGCGCGTCAAGGAACTGCTGGAACTGGTAAGGCTTCCCTACAGTAATTATGCCCGCCGTTATCCTTCAGACCTTTCCGGTGGAGAAGCACAACGTGTGGGGGTAGCAAGGGCTTTGGCCCTGAAGCCCGATATCCTTCTTATGGACGAACCGTTTGGCGCTCTGGATGCCATCACCCGCCAACACACCCAAACTCAATTTCTTCAGATCAAGGAAGAACAGAACGTCACTACTCTTTTTGTTACCCACGACATTCAGGAAGCCTTCAGGATTGGGGACAGAATTGTGATCATGAAAGAAGGGAGCATGGTCGAGATGGGAACACCAGAGGCTCTGCTAGAGAATCAAGAATCGGATTACACACGGGAGTTACTGGCGTCGGTGACTTTGGGATTTTCGGGTAAAGAAGAGAAAGAAAGGACGCGGTGAATAGGACTCGGTTCATTCTTTTGTTGCTAATCCTTTTTTTGACCGTTTGCCAAGGAAGTGAGCGGTCCATCATAGTGGGGAGTAAGCCATTCACAGAAAACTACGTACTTGCCGAGCTGCTGTGTCAGTTGATTGAATCAAATACGGACTATGACGTCGAGCGGAAGTTTGGACTGGAAGGGACGTGGATGTGTTTCAGAGCCCTGGAGATAGGAGAGATCGATCTCTATCCGGAATATACTGGGACTGGGGCTCTGGTAATTTTGAAATCTGAGGATCAAAAAGATCAGCAATTTGAAAACCTCAGGAATACATTCGAGGAGCGGTTCGGGATTACGTGGCTGGAGCCGTTTGGATTCAACAACAGTTGGGCGCTGGTGGTGCCTGAGGTTTTGGCGGTGGAAAGAAATCTCCATACCTATTCGCAATTGGCGGAACAAACAGACTTGCGGGCAGCCTTCACTCACGAATTTCTGGAACGTAAGGACGGTTGGCCGGGGCTTCAGGGGGCCTACGGATTTCAGTTCGAGGAGGTGAAGGGCATCCGCCATAGCCTTGCCTACAGTGCCATCATAGAGGGCACAATTGAAGTGATGGATGCTTATGTCACCGACGGCGAAATCTTGCAGTATGACCTCCGGCTATTGGACGACGATCGCCGCTTTTTCCCCGAGTATTTCGCAGCGCCATTGGTCCGACTTGAAACACTGTGGGAGTTTCCTGACCTTGAAGGTATCCTCAACATGTTCGCGGGAAAGATTGATAATACCAAAATGCAGCGGCTTAATCTGCAGGCAAATGAGGCCGGTGGTGGGTATCCAAGGGTGGTTTCCCATTTCCTCAGCAAGAAAGGCGTGGAACAACAAATTGGCTTAGCTGAAACCCGCTCCTCAATGATCCTGCGCCAGACAGGCCGTCACCTGTTTCTTACGGGATTGGCCGTGTTGATGGCGTGTGTGGCGGGAATTCCCGGAGGCATCTTGATGAGTCGCAACCGGAAGGCAGCAATATCCATCATGGGCTTCGCGAACGTGGTGCAGACCATTCCCAGCATCGCGCTCTTAGGGGCGCTCATTCCTCTTCTTGGTATCGGCTTCAAGCCCGCCATTGTGGCCCTCTTTCTCTACAGTATTTTGCCCATCCTAAGAAACACCTACACAGGAATTGTGGATATCCCTAAATCCCTCACAGAAGTCGCCGATGCGCAGGGATTGACGCCATCTCAGAAGCTGACTTACTTGGAGCTCCCCCAAGCGGCCCCAGTGATTCTGGCAGGGATTCGAACGTCCACCGTCATCTGTGTGGGGACGGGGACACTAGCAGCCTTCATCGGGTCTGGGGGACTGGGAGAGCCCATCCTCGCAGGAATCAGTCTGAACGACACGGGACTGATCCTTTCCGGAGCAATCCCGGCTTCTCTTCTGGCATTGATTCTCGATTTTATCCTCGGTAGAATGGCGGTCGCGGTGAATCCCAACAAGTGAAATGGGTACGGATCTTGAAGCAAGGCTCGAGGAACTTCGGCAAAGTATTCTCGGCTGTACGAAGTGTCCCCTGTACGAGTCTCGAACAAGGGCGGTGCCGGGAGAAGGCAATCCACAGGCGGAGGTCATGTTTATCGGTCAGGGTCCGGGGGCAAATGAGGACCGCTATGGACGACCGTTTGTGGGAAGAGCTGGAGACTTGTTGAACGAACTGTTCAGGGATGTGGTGAATGAAAGAAGCGATGTCTGGATCAGCAACGTGACCCGCTGCCTGCCGCCGAAAGGTCGACTCCCTTTCGCGGCGGAGATTAAAACCTGTGCGCCGTATCTTGTGGAGGAAATCGAACTAATCGGGCCGAAAGTGGTCTGTCCACTGGGGAATATGGCTTTGCACCTTTTTGTCGAGAAGTCGAAGGTCATCCACGAAGTTCACGGAAAACCCGTCCCTCAGGATAAGTTTTTCCTCTTCCCTATGTACCACCCCGCTGCGGCACTCCGTCGACCCGACCTTCTCCCCCAGGTGAAGGCCGATTTTGCCGCCCTCAAAGCGTTCCTCGATTCAAAGCCGATACTGGAGTCTCAGCCGGGGCAAAAAAGTCTTTTTTAACCGTTTTAAGTTGTAGATTGATATTGACAGGCTTTTTTTCTCGCCGTACACTTTAGCACAATAAAGGAGGATATGAATGATGGCAAAATTTTTTATCATCGCAACCCACGGCTCAGAGGATCCTACTCGAGCGGGTCTGGCATTTTTCATGGCCAAGGGTGCCATCGAGGCAGGGCACCAGCCGGAGATACTTCTGACCGGGGACGGTTCCGTCATCGCCAGAAAATCGGTGGCTGACAGCATTTTGCCAGTGGGCATTCCCCCATTAAAAGAGCTCATTCAGTTTGCCCTCGAGCACAAGGTACCCGTTTACACATGAACGGCATGCGGTACCGCCCGGGGGGTGACAGACGACGACCTTAACTGGCTTAACTCAGAGTGGGTGACTCCCAAATTTGTAGCCCAACGATCTGTTGACGTGGATCGGGTTCTAACTTTCTAAGCACTGGTTTTCATTCTTATGAATCAATTTCTATCTGTAACCCGAAGAATCTCACCGCCGCGGTGTCAGAAAGAATTCCAGAGATTCTTCAGAATGACAAAGCATCGCTGGGAGAATTTCTTCAATTAACTGGTAAATCCTATGTTTCAGGGCATGCTGGAGGAGGTGTTTGCAGGCCTCCACAAGAATCCTAAATCCCTTCCATCCAAGTACTTTTACGACCGGCGGGGCTCCAAGCTCTATGAGGAAATCTGCGAACTGGATGAGTACTACCTCACCCGGACGGAGCTGGCGATCATGGAGGTATATATTTCCGAGATGGCCGAGACTGTGGGAGAGCAGTCTCTCATTATCGAGCTGGGAAGCGGGAGTGGTGAGAAGACACGGCTGCTGTTGAGTCACCTTTCCGCCCCTGTGGCCTATGTCCCTATCGATGTTTCCCAAGACGTGTTGAACGACCTTGCCGATTCGTTGGGGAGAGAATTCCGGAGCTTGGAGGTGATGCCCGTGTGTGCCGACTGGATGGGAAACTTCGAACTTCCGATAGTTGGGAACTATGCAGTGAAACGGGTGGTCTATTTTCCGGGTTCTACCATTGGGAACGTCGACCGCCTGGAGTTGGTCAACTTCCTGAGGAGAATTCGCGATCTCTGCGGTAGGGGAGGTGGTTTTTTGGTGGGTATGGACCTGAAGAAAGACCGGAACACTCTAGAAGCCGCCTACAACGATTCCAAGGGGATCACTGCCGAATTCAACTTGAACATCCTCCACCACATTAACAAAGCATTGAACGCTGATTTCGATCTCGATAACTTCCGCCACTATGCTACCTACAATGAAGAAGAGGGGAGAATCGAAATGTATCTCATCAGTACTTGTGTCCAGGATGTACGCATTGGTAGAGAAAGTATTCATTTTTTGACAGATGAGCCGCTCTTGACAGAGATTTCGTGCAAGTACGGCCTTCGTGAAATCGGAGAAATGGTGAGAGGTCTTTTTCACGTCCAAAACATCTGGACCGATGTGGACGAGAAATTCAGTGTACAATACTTGGTGGCGGTATGATGCCAGATATCCACCGGCTGGGTGAGTGGGTTTCGGAGGCCCGGGAACGTTCCATAGAGCTTATCGCGGATCTCGATGACGACCAGCTCTCCGTCCCCTATATCCCCACCATCAATCCCCTTCTCTGGGAGATGTGTCATCTCGCCTACTTTCAGGAATTCTGGGTACTGAGACAGGGCGCAGGAAAGAAGCCCTCCCGGCCCGATGTGGATGATCTGTTCGATTCCATCACCATTGGGCATGAGACCCGGTGGCGGCTGCCCGTTCCTGACCGGGAAGGTGCCTTCGACTACGTCCGCACGGTGAAAGACCGTGTGCTTGCGCTCACCAAAACAGGGGACTTGTCTAATCAGCTGCGGTACTACATCCTCTATTCGATATTTCACGAAGACATGCACACCGAGGCCCTCACCTACGCCCGGCAGACCTTGGGCTACCCAGCACCGGAATTGTCCAACCTACCAGATGATCCTGCTCAAACGGATGTTTCTGATAATGCTGATGGTGATGTGAGTATTCCAGGTGGGACGTTCATGCTTGGGGCATTACAGGACAGTCCATTTGTTTTCGATAACGAGAAGTGGGCTCATGAAGTGGAAGTTAAACCTTTTGCCATCTCCAAAACGGCGGTGACGGAAAGGCAGTTTGCCGAATTCGTGGATGACAACGGCTACGAACGAGCAGAATTGTGGAGCAGTGAGGGGTGGAAGTGGCTACAGTCGGTCCAAGTGGATTCTCCCCTTTACTGGAAGCGGGACAGCAACGGCGGGTGGCTCCGGCGTCACTTCGACCAATGGGACCCCATCTCTGAGTACCGGGCCATTATTCATATTTCGTGGTATGAAGCGGAGGCGTTCTGCCGATGGTCAGGACAGCGACTCCCTACGGAGGTGGAGTGGGAGGCGGCTGCCTCAGCAGAGCCTAATGGCAACAACCTGTCTAATGGCAAGCGAAATCAGCCCTGGGGCAATGGAATTCCCAATTCCTCTCAAGCCAATCTGGACTGGCGAGCAATGGGACCTGTGGACGTCCGGGCTCATAGTGAAGGCGACAGCACCTTGGGGTGCAGGCAAATGATCGGGAACGTCTGGGAATGGACATCAAGCAGCTTCAAGCCTTACCCTGGTTTTGTGGCAGACATGTATCAGGATTACTCACAGACCTCCTTTTATACACGTAAGGTATTGCGTGGGGGCTGTTGGGCTACCCGCTCCCGGCTAATTCGCAACACGTGGCGAAACTTCTATCCCCAGTCCCGCCGGGACACCTTTTCTGGATTTCGAACGTGTGCCATTAATAAATAACAAGCTATCGTGGCTTTAAAAATCTGTATTGTCACCCCTGTTCCACCCCGCTCCCGGCAGGGTAACCGCATCACAGCGTTGAGGTGGGCGCGAATTCTGCGATCACTTGGTCATCGTGTGGATATCACCCAGGAATTCAATAGGCAGACATGTGATCTTATGGTGGCACTTCATGCCAGCAAGAGCTTCTCCTCCATACAGCGATTTAGTGAGCACCATCCGGAAAAGGCTCTAATCGTCACTCTTACGGGGACCGACATCTACGGGGATTGTCACCGAAACGACAGATGTCTGCAATCCATCGAAATGGCAACGGGGCTCATTGTTTTCCAACCAGGGGCATTAGAAGAAATTCCAGTTCAGCACAGGGATAAAGCAGCAGTCATCTACCAATCTGCTACCCCGCCACTGGGGATCCACAATCCCCGTAAGCGATTCTTCGATGTGTGTGTCATTGGTCATCTCCGTTCCGTCAAAGACCCGTTTCGCACAGCAAGGGCTTCAAGGCAGTTGCCAGATTCGTCGAAAATCCGGGTCCTCCACATTGGCGGCGCACTGACACCAGACTTTGAAAAACAAGCCTCCGCTGAGGAGATTTCCAATCACCGCTATCGCTGGCTGGGCGAACTTCCCCATTGGAAAACATTACTCATCCTGGCACGAAGCAGACTTTTGGTGATTACCTCCGCATCTGAGGGAGGTCCAATTGTTCTCGTGGAAGCCCTTGCTGCCTCTGTTCCCATACTCTCCACACGAATAAAGAGCGCTGTAGGACACCTAGGAGAGGATTATCCCGGATACTTTCCTGTTGGGGATACCAATACTCTGGCATCTTTGCTGCAAATGGCGGAAACGGATCAAGGCTTTTACGCAGATTTGAAAAAAAGATCTGAAAAAGTAAAACCACTATTTGATCCTACTCGGGAGTGCGAAAGGTGGGAAAAATTAGTGAAAGACCTAAATATTCATAGGGAATTGTCTTGAAAAGTTTTCGAAACCTTTTCAAGGTTTTCATAATATGGAGGTAATAATGGAGAAGTTGATCATATTTAGAAAACAATGAACTAATTTTGCCGGATGAATTCTAATTTAAATTTGGCTAAAGAAGCTGCCATTGAAGCAGGTGCCGTCATTCTTAATTACTACAAGGCCGATTACGAAATACAGGAAAAGGGGTATCACAATCCTGTAACCACTGCCGACCGCGAGGCTGATACCAGGGTAAAAGAAATTTTACTGGAAGCAAGACCAGATTATGGATGGCTTTCGGAAGAGACTGTGGACTCTCAAGAACGACTGAATAAAGAACACGTGTGGGTAGTGGATCCTCTGGATGGAACGAAGGAATTTATCGAAGGGGTGTCTCATTTTGTTGTAAGCATTGCTTTGGTAGAAAGCGGTCAGCCCACTATCGGTGTCTTGTACAATCCAGTGACCGGCGAAACCTTTACAGCAGCCCAGGATGAAGGTGCCTGTTTGAACGGTGAACCGATTCGCTGCGCCACAAAGGAAAATGTGAGTGAAATGGTGATCCTGAACAGCCGGTCGGAAACCCGCCAGGGACTTTGGGAACCGTATGCCGGTACATTTGGCGAACTAAGAGCGATCGGATCGGTGGCCTATAAACTGGGTCTGACCGCAGTCGGGCAGGCGGACATATTCGCGTCCCTGCGCCCGAAGAATGAATGGGATATTTGTGCGGGGACGTGCATCATCCGGGAAGCGGGTGGAAAAGTTATTGACCTGAACGGCAATGCTATTAGTTTTAATCAGGAAAAGACATTAATAGAGCCGGGTTTGATTGCTGGGGATATCCAAGCTGTAGACAAAACGTATAAAGTGTTTACCGCAAATACATAGGATGACAGAAATACCAAAAGATGCAATTAAGTGTTTAGATAAAGGTTTTGTCCGGTTGGTGGATTCCATGGGCGGGGACGATGCCATTGTGCAGGCCGCCCGGGTGAGCTATGGCAAGGGCACCAGCAAAGTGAGTCAGGACCGCGGCCTCATTCGCTACTTGATGCGCCACCGCCACACCACGCCATTTGAAATGGTGGAATTCAAGTTCCACTGCAAGATGCCCATTTTTGTGGCCCGACAATGGGTCCGCCACCGTACCGCCAATATTAATGAATATTCATTGCGCTACTCGGAAGCCCGGGACGAGTTTTATTATCCCGAGCCCAAACATATTCAATTCCAAAGCGCCCTCAATAAACAGGGCCGTACGGGCAATGTGCCCAAGCAACTCACCGATAAGGTGCTGAAATATTTCAAGGAAATATCCGAGCGCAGTTTTGACATGTACAGGGAACTGAACGAAGCCGGCTTGGCGCGGGAACTGATCCGGGCCATCCTGCCGGTGAATCTCTATACAGAATGGTACTGGAAGAACGACCTGCACAACCTGTTGCATTTTATTGGCCTGCGCTCTGACAGCCATGCCCAGTATGAGATCCGAGTCTACTCCGATGCCATGGCGGAAGCGGTAAAAAAAGTGGCCCCCTTCGCCTGGGAAGCCTACCAGGACTATATGGTCAGCGGTTTGCGTTTTTCCCGGATCGAACAAAGCTTGCTGGAGCAACGTCTTCCTGATCGAGTTATTGATGACATTCTTGAAGATGTGGCTTACCAGATCACCGCAACCTTGCACAATAATAAACGTAGGGAAGATGCGGACCTGTTCCCCCTCTATCAAAAGCAGGGCGGGAGTGATTCTGAAGATGACTTTAAACTGAAGTGGTCCTCAGGAGAGATCGAAATTGGCAACGTACGTGAGTTGCGCGAATTCAAGACCAAGCTGAAACGGCTGAAGAAGTAGTTTCACATGCTTTAACCCTAAACCGGATATGGCTGTAAAGAAATCATCTGAAGGACACCGCCAGCGCCTGCGGGACAAATTTCTCAACAGCAGTCTAGCAGGGTTTCATGATTATGAGATCATTGAACTTCTGCTCACCTTGGGAACACCCCGAAAAGACTGCAAACAGTCCGCTAAAGATGCCCTGAATAAATTTGGAGCCCTGAAAGCAGTGCTGGAGGCAGATGCCGTTGATTTAAAGACAGTCAGAGGTATTGGGGATAAGAATGTATTCGGACTAAAAATCGCCCAGGCGGTGGCCCGGCGTTATTTAGCTGACCGTGTTGTCGATAAGGATTTTATCCGCTCTTCAAAAGAGGTTCTTGAATATTTACAACACAACCTGCGGGACAAGAACCGGGAGGTGTTCATGATAATCTACCTGAACGGCCGCAACCAGATCATCAATATGGAGGAAGTCTTTGAAGGTACCCTGTCTACATCGGCGGTCTATCCTCGGGAAGTTGTGAAACGAGCGTTAGATAATGAAGCGGCTGCTTTGGTGTTTGTTCACAACCACCCCAGTGGTAATCCAAAACCGAGTAAAGAGGATCTGACCATTACAAATAAATTAAAGGAAGCAGCACAGTCCATTGATGTGGCGATCCATGATCATCTGATCATTGCCGGGAATGAAGTGTATTCATTCGCGGACCACGGACTGATTTAAATATTCTGAGGGCACATGTCCTTATTTAACCGAGCCGAAATCATTGATCAGAATTTCACATCCTTTGTGAAATCAGGGAACCTCCCGCAAGCCCGAATTGATCTTCCTCTTTCTCATACAAACATAAAGCCATCGGATTTGGTTTCATTATTCGAGTCTCAGGTGTTGAGTCGGCACATGGACTTGAAAGCAAGGATCATGAAGGATGACGGGAAGTGTTATTACACCATCGGAAGTTCCGGCCATGAGGGTAATGTCGTCTTTGGAAAGATATTCCCTTACACAGATATGGCGTTTCTGCATTATCGCAGCGGTGCATTTTTTATAGAGCGCTCAAGGCAAACGCCGGGAACCACACCTCTGTACGATCTCGCACTTTCTTTTACTGCATCCGCAGATGATCCTATCAGTGGCGGCAGGCATAAGGTATTTGGTAGTAAAAGACTGAATATACCGCCACAAACCAGCACAGTTTCCAGCCACGTTCCTAAAGCTGTCGGTGTAGCGCTTTCCATAGACCGGGCGCGTGACCTCGATATTCAGGAAAGGGAACTGAAAAATGACAGCGTTGTTCTCTGCAGTTTTGGTGATGCGAGTATAAATCATTCTACGGCTCTGGGAGGATTCAATACAGCCGGCTGGGTGACACACCAGGGTGGACATGTTCCCATTGTATTTATTTGCGAGGATAACGGTATTGGTATTTCGGTGCCCACACCTGAGAATTGGATCAGGGATTCTTTCGCGGACCGCCCTGGTTATAAGTATATCGCCTGCGATGGATTAAACCTAATCGATCTGATTGAAAAATCAAGAGAAGCAGAATCGTATTGCCGAAAGAACCGGACACCTGTTTTCCTCCATATGAAAACAATCCGGTTAATGGGTCATGCCGGATCGGATATAGAGTCCGGGTACCACAAACAAGAAACCATTGAAAAGACAGAATTCAATGATCCTCTGCTTCATTCATCCCGGATCCTGATTCAAAACAGATGTTTGTCAGCAGATGATATTTTGAATCTATATGAATCTGCGAGACAAACCATAAATCATGTGTGTGAATCAGCAGCGAAAAGACCGAAACTAAAAACTGCGGAAAATGTGATGGAATCAATCACAGCAAATACGTTCAATCGAACAGTCCCGACTATACCAGGTCAAAAAGATCGGGAAGCCATTTTTGGAAAAGAATCTGTGCGGTTAGGCCGGCCCCAGCACATGGCAAAACTACTTAATTATGGTCTTTCAGATATTATGCTTCGTTATCCCAATACGCTGGTATTTGGGGAAGACGTGGCCCAAAAGGGCGGTGTGTACCATGTAACAGCTGACCTTTACAGTCAATTCGGGATTCGCCGTGTTTTTAATAGTCCACTGGACGAAATCTCGATCATCGGTTCTGCGATAGGTTTTGCCCATAATGGATTTGTTCCGATTCCGGAGATTCAATTTTTAGCTTATTTCCACAATGCTGAAGATCAGTTACGTGGAGAAGCGTCAACTTTAGCCTTTTTCAGCGAAGGACAATTCATGAATCCGATGGTATTACGCGTGCCGGGGCTGGCGTATCAGAAAGGATTCGGCGGCCATTTTCATAATGATAATTCTCTGGCAGTTTTTCGAGATCTTCCCGGTGTGATTCTGGCATGTCCGTCCAATGGCCACGATGCTGTTAAGATGCTCAGGACCGCCGTACGCGAAGCCTATAAAAACGGCCGAATCACTGTGTTTGTTGAACCGATTGCGTTGTATATGATAAAGGACCTGCATAAACCCAAAGACGGCGAGTGGAATTTTAAATATCCCGATCTCAAAGAAGAGCTACCTATCGGTGAATTTGGCGAGTACGGGAGGGGAAAAGCACTGACCATAATCACTTACGGAAATGGATTGTATTTGTCTCTGCAGGCGCAGAAAGAGATTGAAAAAAAACTGAAGAAAAAGATAAAAGTGATCGATTTAAGATGGCTATCTGATATTAACCTTCCAAATCTTCTGAAAGCAATCGGTACATGCGCGAAGGTGCTGATTGTAGATGAATGCAGGAAAAGAGGTTGCCATGGAGAAGGACTTATTGCGGACATGGCCAGTGTAACCAATAAGCGATTAACTATCAAATTGCATGCTGCAGAGGACAGTTTTATTCCGCTGGGTGAGGCGGCAACGGTCACCCTGCCCAGCAAAGAAAGTATCATCAAACACGCGTTGGAACTGGTTAATGGGTAAAGAACGCATTGTTATCATTTGTCCTGGGCGAGGAAGTTATACACGGGAAACATCCGGGTATTTGAAGACCTATGGTACACCGGCAAAGGATCAGATTACCTTCATGGATGAAAAGCGGAACACGGCCGGCTTGCCAACGCTTTCTGAATTGGATTCTCAACCCTTCAAAGCCAAGATACACATGAAGGGTGAGCACGCTTCGACCCTGATCTACGCCTGTAGCCTGGCTGACTTTTTAACAATTGATCAATCCAGATATGAAATCGTTGCCATAACCGGGAATTCCATGGGCTGGTACTCAGCACTGGCGTTCGGCGGCGCACTAACCCATGAAAATGCCTACACCCTGATTGACACCATGGGATCCATGATGAAGGACACTATTATTGGCGGACAGATAATCTACTCAGTTACCGATGACAACTGGCAGGTGGACGAAGCAACAAAGGCAAAGGGCCTGAAAGAGGTGGAAAAAGCAGGTGCAAACATATCCATTTACCTTGGCGGATATCTTGTTATTGGCGGTGCGCAAAAAGCGCTGGATAAGCTGTTAAAATCACTGCCTCAGAATGATAAGTATCCGTTTCAATTACCTTACCATGCAGCCTACCATACACCACTTCTGGAATCGGTATCTGAAAAAGCACTTACCATGCTTCCCGAGCAAATGTTTCAAAAACCAATTGTTCCGCTTGTAGATGGACGGGGATACATTTGGTCTCCATGGGCAACGAATTCAAACGTTCTTTGGAATTATACGCTTGGACATCAGGTTTGTAAAACGTATGACTTTACTACGGCCATGAACGTGGCGATAAAAGAATTTTCTCCGGACAAATTGGTTTTACTTGGTCCTGGGAATACCTTAGGTGGATCCATTGGACAAATTATTACAGGACAGAATTGGCAAGATATTTCCTGTAAGAAAGACTTCGCCAATCGGCAAAAGACAGACCCATTTCTTATTTCATTGGGTATTCCTGAACAGCGTGATTTAATTTGTCATAGTTATGAAAAACAGGCTGCATCGACGTAATTTCTAGAAATAAGAAAGCTATACATATGAAAAAATTGGGGCCCGATTATTACAATATTTCTGATGAACTGACCGAAGAAGAGTTGCTTATCCAGCAAACTGCTCATGAATTTGTGCAAAACGAATTTATGCCGGTAATTAATGAACATTTCGAGCAAGGTACTTTTCCAATGGAACTTATCTCGAAACTTGGAGAGCTGGGGTTTATGGGCTCTGCCCTTCCGGTTGAATCTGGTGGTGCAGGCGTAAGTAATGTAGCCTACGGGTTGATCCTGCATGAATTAGAGCGGGGTGATTCAGGCTTGCGATCTTTTGCTAGTGTGCAGGGATCATTAGTGATGTACCCTATCCATGCTTTTGGATCAGTTGAACAAAAGGAAAAATGGCTGCCAGGTTTAGGCAAAGGTGAACTGGTCGGTTGTTTTGGTTTGACTGAACCTAATTATGGTTCGGATGCAGGAGGTATGGCCACCTCAGCCAAAAGAAACGGAGATGGTTGGGTTATTAATGGATCAAAAATGTGGATCACCAACGGCAGTATTGCAGACGTGGCTGTTGTCTGGGCCAAGGATGATGGTGGTGTTGTTCGTGGTTTTCTGTTGGAAAAAGGTATGGATGGATACAGTAGTAATGATATTCATGGTAAGTTGAGCTTACGGGCCTCTATTACTTCTGAATTAGCAATGGTTAATGTTCCTGTTCCAGATTCTGCGCGTTTACCAGGCGTGGAGGGCATGAAAGGTCCTTTGTCCTGCCTGACTCAGGCCCGATATGGTATTGCCTGGGGAATGACAGGTTGTGCCACTGATTGTTACCAGACAGCTCTAGATTACGCCAAGGAACGAAAGCAGTTCTCTAAGCCTATCGCGGGATACCAACTGACTCAAGCCAAATTTACAGAAATGTTGACTATGATTACGGAAGCGCAATTGATGGTATTACGTTTGGGTCGTATGAAAGATGCTGGTACGATGAATTTTCACCAGGTTTCCATGGCTAAACGGAATAATTGTGCCATGGCCAGAGATATTGCCAGGACAGCTCGGGAAATTCTGGGGGCAAATGGTATTACCCTTGATTATTCGCCGATTCGACACTTGGCAAACATTGAATCCGTGTTTACTTATGAAGGTACCCACGAAATGCATACCTTAATTATTGGCGAAGATATTACTGGTCTTCCTGCTTATGATTAATTCTAAGAATAATGAAGCGGCGTAGTTTTATCAAGACTGGCGCTGCCGGATTGGTAGCACCAATTGCATTAATAAGTAACGATAAAAAACCGATAAAGAATAGGGTGGGGAAACCAACGGTAATTTCTACCTGGAACCATGGGTTACTAGCGAACGATGCTGCAATGGCCGTTTTAAGAAAAAACGGTTCTGCACTAGATGCTGTTGAAGCGGGTGTCCGTGTGCCGGAAGCAGACCCGAAATCACAATCAGTAGGCTATGGAGGGCGGCCAGATGAAGATGGACATGTTACGCTGGATGCCTGCATCATGGATTCAGCTGGTAATGCAGGTGCTGTTGCCTTTTTGAAAGATATCAAACACCCTATCTCTGTTGCTCGAAAAGTAATGGAGCGAACAGACCATGTAATGCTCGTTGGCGAGGGGGCAAAGAAATTTGCGCTAGCCCACGGTTTTAAAGAAGAAAATCTGCTCACCGATAAATCACGTGAAGATTGGTTGCGCTGGAAAGAGGATCACAGTATTAAAGATACGTGGGGGCCAAATGAAGATCATGATACAATTAGCACCTTAGCAATAGATAATAAAGGTGATTTGGCTGGTGCGTGTACAACTAGCGGTATGGCCTACAAAATTCATGGTCGTGTTGGAGACAGTCCATTAATTGGCGCTGGAATGTACGTGGATAATGATATTGGTGCCGTAGGTGCGACTGGGAAGGGTGAAGAAGTGATCAAAACCTGCGGCAGTTTCCTTGTGGTTGAACTTATGCGCCAAGGTTATTCGGCCATGGATGCCTGCCGGGAAGCAATACAGAGGATAATTCAAAAACACGCTGAAAAGGTAAAATTTCAGATTGCATACATCACCTTACGGAAAGACGGGGAGATCGGCTATGCAGGTATCCAGGATGGATTTCAATACGCTCTGTATAAAGATAATCAGAATGAATTATATGATGTAAAGGGGATCGGCTGATTGTGAATTCGTTTTTCGATTTAATCACAAATAAGTACATACCCAAAACAAAAGAGTCTACCATGAAATACCGCAGCCGGATTGGAAAATTTCAAGGTTGGATTTCAGTAACAGTTAATAGCCTAATGTTCTTGCTTAAGCTCACAATTGGACTTGTAATCGGATCCATAAGTGTAATTGCTGACGCAGTACACACTTTATCTGATGTTATTTCTTCTGGTGTAGTGATCTGGGGGTTTAACGAAGCCCAAAAACCAGCTGACAAGGAACATCCGTATGGTCATGGCCGTGCCGAGTATGTGGCGACTTTAGTAATAGCTGTGTTATTGATAGTTGCGGGGATCGAATTTATTGAATCCTCTATTGATCGTATTCTACACCCCAGTGTGATAGAACCAGCCTGGTGGATGATTATTGCTATCATTTCAACAATATTTTTAAAAATATTTATAGCAAATTATGCAGAATTCTTATCCATGAGAATTGCATCAGGCACATTGCATGCTGATGCCTGGCACCACCGTACAGATGCCATATCATCATTGCTTGTCACTGTGGCGATGATATCGGGGAAATTTGGCTATAGTCAAGTCGATGGCTGGGCTGGACTCGGGGTGGCACTATTCATTATTTGGTCCGGGCTTGGCATAGCCAGGTCTGCAGTTGATGACCTTATTGGTAAGCCACCTACCGTGGAGGAAGTAGAGGACATTCGGCAATTAGCTCGCGCAGTAGATGGTGTCCTTGATGTGCACGATATTGCCATCCATAGTTATGGTAAGGAAAAGTTTGCAAGTATCCATATTGAAATTGATACAGATGAAAAACCAGCCAGAGCCCATGATATCTCAGAAAATGTGGAGAAAAATCTGGGAGAGAAATTGGGTGTATCACCAACAGTACATGTAGATCCTGTTTCAATAACTGATCCAAAGGTAAAAGAAGTGAAAAAATATTTACAGGAGCATTGGTCTAACCATGATGTGATAACAGATTTTCATGATGTACGTGTTGTGGATACAGCACAGCATCATGTAATATTATTTGGTGTAAATGTAAAACCTGGTGTTTCAAAATCTCGTGTCATTGAATCATGCAATGAGGTTGAAAGGGACCTGATATCAGTATTTAATGAATTCGAAATAAATATTAAAGTATCTCAGATTCATCAATACGCTTAATTTTCCCGCATATTCTTAATTATCGCACTTGAGAAAGTTTTTGTTTCACCATTCATTTTAATAAGGCATTCACCATTCTTGGTTATATTTGTGAATCGTCCTTGATGTACTTGATCGCCCTCCTGAAAAGTGATTTGTTTATTGCTGTGGTTACAATATGGGGTCCAGTATTTACTGATGTTAAAGGATTCTGAATCCTCACCAAGCTCATTTAACAGTATTTCTAAATGATTTAGTATAGCTGCAAGTAAACGCTCCCGTTGAATGAAATCACCTATTTCCAGATATAGTGAAGTAGCCGTGTTAGAAATATCATTTTCAAAATCATCAGCTGTTTCATTTACATTGATACCAATACCAATCACAACCCATTTGATACTCTTACTTTGGATTCTGCTCTCGCAGAGTACACCGCCAAGCTTTTTACCGTTAATTATGATATCATTGGGCCATCTTAACCCCCCATTTATGTGCATATCCTGCAAAGCGCGTACGACAGCGACACCGCTTAATAGTGGGAATATACCAGAAATTGATCCCGGTAAATTATTAGGCTGAATAACTACTGAAAATGTAAGGCTACGGTCTGCTTTTGATTGCCATTTCGTACCATTTCTGCCTTTTCCAGATAGCTGACTATCGGTGATAATTACAGTGCCGGGCTTAACGCTTTCATCGATCATTTCCCAAGCTTCTTCATTTGTTGAGTCCAGTTGGGTATAATATTCGATCACTTGTCCCAGTGTTTTCGTATGCAGATTTGCCTGTACAAGATTTGTGAATATCATGATCTAAATGAAAATTAAATGTAATTGTATATAGGTAAGTATCATGCCTAGAAATGAGCCAACTATAACCTGCGAAATATTGTGTGCCTTTAATACCACTCTGGCACTCGCAACCAACACTAGAATAAACCCCATTATTAAAGGGGATTGTCCACCGTTAACCCATAATGCAGCTATAAGACCGGCAACTCCCATGGCATGAATAGAAATTTTCCAATAACGAGTAATTAGAATAATTATCACTGTGTTGGTAATAAAACAAAACATCAGTCCTCTCACAATGGCATCCGCATTCTGCAGGGTAAGTACAATAAAGCCTATAGCAGCATAAAGAACTCCCAAACTAAGAGGCATAATACGCTGTTTGCGTATACTCGCGTCCAGATCCGATATAATCCCATATCTAAGCAATACAATGATTGTAATAATAGGTATGAGATTTGAAAAAAGGAAACAGGTGGTCAGAATCTCACCTGCATTGGGATGTATTATGGGGTTATCATAGATCAGTATTATATAAACAAGAAGAGATATAATCATCGGATGAAAAATGATGGAAAAAAATTTTGCCAGATGGATCAATATGTGTTTTAAAAGTTTGATTGATATTCGCCGAAAACATCCCTGAATTGATCAGAAATTTCACCAAGGGTGCAGCGAGATCGTACACATTCAATTATGGCAGGAATGAGGTTACTTGACCCGGCAGCAGTTTTATGTAAGATTTTCAACTTTTTACCTACTAATTCGTTATTTCGTGAAGACTTAAACTCCTGCAATCTTTTTAACTGAAGGGCCACTGCCTTTTCATCTATGCTTAATGTATTATAATCATCGTTTCCATCAGTCTTGAATTCATTTACTCCAACAATAATTTTATCTTTCTTATCGATTGAAGCCTGATATTTAGATGCACTTCGTGCGATTTCATTTTGTGTCCAACCAGATTCAATAGCTGCTATTGCACCGCCTTTATTTTCAACTACATTGATTATGGTATTTGCATCCGCTTCTATGGAATCAGTTAATGTTTCGATTGCATAACTGCCGCCAAGAGGGTCCGGGTAGTCAACCAACCCTGATTCATAAGCAATGATCTGCTGCGTTCTTAGTGCCAGTCTTGATGACTCATCGGTTGGCAATGATAGCGCTTCATCACGACTATTTGTATGCAATGATTGTGCACCGCCCAATACTGCTGACAGTGCCTGAATAGTAGTACGGACAACGTTATTATCAATTTGCTGAGCGGTTAATGTTGATCCTCCAGTTTGCACATGGAAGCGACAGAACATAGCCTTTTCATTTGTTACATTAAATTGTTCTTTCATGATTTTTGCCCACATACGTCGTGCCGCCCGGAATTTGGCAACCTCGATTAGTAGATCATTATGGGCATTGAAGAAAAATGATATTCTGCTTGCAAATTGATTGGGATCCAGACCTTTAGCTATTGCTGCTGCTACGTAGGAAATCCCATTTGCTAATGTAAATGCTAATTCCTGAACGGCGGTTGAACCAGCTTCCCGGATGTGATAACCGGAGATAGAGATGGTGTTCCAATGCGGAGCATGTGTGGTGCAATATTCCAAGAGGTCAGTAACCAATCGCATGGATGGTTTGGGCGGGTATATGTATGTGCCGCGAGCGATGTATTCTTTTAATATATCATTTTGAACTGTACCTTTCAATTTTTCTGCGGACACACCTTGATTCTCAGCGGCAACTAAATAGAGTGCGAATAGAATAGGTGCAGTAGCATTGATGGTCATTGATGTTGACACATTATCTAACTCAATCCCATCAAAGAGGATATCCATATCTTGAATGGATGTTATTGGTACACCAACTTTGCCAACTTCACCTGCTGCCATGGAGTGGTCAGAATTGTATCCAATTTGTGTTGGCAGATCAAACGCTACAGATAGACCAGTTACACCTTGTTCCAACAGATATTTATAGCGTTTGTTTGATTCCTCAGCCGAAGTAAAACCTGCATACTGGCGCATCGACCATAGCTTATCCTGGTACATACCGGGATATAATCCCCTTGTAAATGGAAATTCGCCTGGGTTTTCCTTCATTTTAATCGGCGTTCTTTTTTAATGGTTTGGTACGCATTATTAACTGCTTTGAATTTTTCTTCTGCCATTTTTTGAAGGTCGTAACCGAGATGTGATACTTTGTCTGGATGGTATTTATTCGCCATATTACGATATCCTTTTTTTACGTCTTCATCATTACAAGAGGGATCGAGTTCTAAAATCTTATAGGCTGAAATCTTGTCCTTTATGAACATGGCTTTGATACTCTCAAAATCATTATCATTGACATTTAGATAATTTGCGATGGTGTGGATAACCTTTATTTCATCAACATGAATATGATTATCAGCATTGGCCAGGCCAAACAAGATGTGTACAAGCTCTATTCTGCTGGGATGGTCCATGGATCGCTGGATTTGGCGGCAAACGTCCCGTAATGGATAATCTTGTTTAAGAATGTCTTTAAAAAGGACCATAAAATCTTGTACATCACTTGTGCTGAATTCTTGTTTAAGGAAGTCCTTTACATAAAGCAGCTCGGAGCGCAATAATTGATTATCTGCTTTCATTACCTTGGCAAACAAAACCAGTAGAGATACGATAAAATCACCTGGTTTCGTTTTTGGATAACCAGCTTGCCTTTGCGTGTATTGGTGGCTCCCTGGTTGTTCTGATATAGAGGCCAAAGCGTAGCCAAGTATGCCGCCAATGGGGCCACCAAGGGCCCATCCGAGACCACCCCATAGAAGTTTTTTATTTAATGACACAGTGATTTATTTATATCAAATCGTTCCCGTTGTAAGGGAAAACTACACAGTATCATAATTATGAAAAAGTTATATTCAGGTATGGACTTACCGATAAAGACAAGAGCTGCATTATTTTGGAGGGGTCTATTTTTTGGTGCCAATAATACGGATACACCACTAGCTCTCGATAAAAATATCCCAGAATTAGGCAGTGTCTTATTTCTTCTTCCTGAAGCGGAAAATCATATCCGTGTAGTGAGAATATTCTTACAATCAATACACAATGCCCTGGGTCCTTATCCGGCTATGAAAATTGAATATGCATTGGCCAAAAAAAGCCTTATTTCTTACGGGACGTTGGTAAAAGAACCCTTAATAGTTTATTCATCCAGCGACCTTAATTATTGGGGTTTACCAAAAAAAGAATTATTAAATAAATGCAGCGGCTTAGATCTCAATGCCGCAATCGATTTAAACCCGAATTTTAATCCAATAGCTGTGACTTTAATACAAGCTGCAAGAGCAGATGTGAAAATTGGTTATTACTCAACCAAAGGAGAGCGATACTATAATATATTGATTGACCGCAAGAATACGGATTTTCTGGAACGGGGAAATCGTTATATCATTCAGTTATTAGGGTTGAATTGATATAAAATTTTTTATAACAAAATATTGCCACCACAAACACCCCCGATTAACTTAACGCCCGATTTTAGCAGGGATTATTGATGTTAGAAGGAATTATCTGTCCAAACTGTGGCGCAAACATTATCGAAGTAGAACTTCGAGTGAAGCTCGCTTGTCCACATTGTAAGAAAGATCTTAAGGATCGTAAGTATCTTGATTTTCTTGAATACCTTATGGCCAATGGTATCGTAGAAAATCTCGACTTTTTCGATACGGCTGTTTACAGTGAGGATATTGAACGGTTTGACCAGGATGATGAAGATGATGTCGACATCACGGAGCATGAAAAAAGAAAGGACACTTTCAATCTATACGAAAATGAAATGGTTAAGCAGCAGGAAGAAGAAGAAATAGACTATAAAGATTTTGAGGGTCTTGATGAAGATTGGGAAGATTTCAATAGCACATAAGTTATTTTTTGGAGTAACATAATGGAAGAAAAGAAAAAAGTTCAGCAAATAAATATTGAATTGGATGAAAATGTCAGCAGCGGTGAATATGCCAATTTTGTTGTAGTAACACATTCACCGGCAGAAGTAGTGATGGATTTTACTAGGCTGTTACCTGGAGTTGTAAAAGCGAAGGTGCATTCGAGAATCATCATGGCTCCACCTCATGCAAAAGCCTATTTAATGGCCTTAACTGATAATATAAAGAAATTTGAATCCAAGTACGGTGAAATCAAGTCACCAGGGCAGGAAGGATTTACAGATTTTGGTGTAAAACCTCCAGAAGGTTCGCTGCCTAACTGATCTATACTACCTGATAAATTTTAACTGTACCGCACCCAGGTTCGGCCCCTTTTTAATTCACGCATTTTCAGCAATACCCACAAAGTAATTACTAGCCAGGCCATACCATACCCAAATAATCCACCAAACAACACATCTCCAGGATAATGTACTCCCACGTATACGCGGCTTAAGGCTACTGAAAAAGCCAGAAACAATAGGGGCTTTTTCCATTGTTTATAGAAGTAAGATAAGACCGTCGTTACCGCGAATATGTTTGCTGCGTGAGCGGATAAAAATCCATATCTCCCACCTTTAGGAACCAATAGATTTATTGTATCCCCTAACGCATGTGAGGGCCTTAGGCGACCAATTGCTGGTTTAATGATTTGGACTACTGTTGCATCGGTTACACTTGCAGCAATAAGTACCAGTACTGCGGCAATTTGTCCTCTTCTACCACCACGAACAATTAGCGCCAGTAGGCCAATGAGCACTGGTATAGCCCAAAGATGTTCATTGGTTATCGTTGTAAAAAACAGGTCAAATATTGGATTCGCTAGCGTATCATTGATAATGTATAATATACTGCGATCAATTTGATCCAACCATTCAAGCAAGTGGTTCATGAATTAGTTATTCATTACCCTTTTTGCATAGCATTTAGGTGCTCTTTACCATGTTCGTTAAAATATAGTTCTACAAATTGATTTAAAAGTATGAAAACTAACTCTGGCTTTGATTTGTCCACGGTTTGCTTACATTTCATGGCCGCGACAATAATTTGCTGGAGCAATAAGGTCTGATCTACATATTGCTGCCGTCCAGCTTCATTTTTTTGTTTTGGTTTGATGCGTTGTGCAAGAAAATAATCCGTCATGATAGATTGGATAAAGGTTGCGTGTTCTTCCTTTGTGTTTATCCACCTGACCAATTGATTCATATTTTGAGCACTGGATTCGTCACTGGTTAATTGATCTATTTGCTTCATGGCTTTTTCAATCGTAGTAACGTGCTCTCTGATTTGCATAATACGAACCGCATCATCGTAAATGCCACATGGTACCTGGCAGTGAGCATGTACATTGTTTAACCCGAACACAGCGATAATGATGGAAATCGCAATAATATTTCTGTTTTGCATGGTTGTTAATTCTCCTTTGAATTATATGTTTATTTAACTTGCAGAAATTAAAACCAGTAGATTTTAATTCCCTATCATGTTCCCCAATTAAAAAGTCCTTGACGTCGACTAGATGGGCGATTAACTTGTCTTGAGAATTCAAGCAGGGCGGTCAATTCTTAGACTGGTGGTTTCCCCCGCTTCCAGACTTAAAGGCAGTCCTGCTTTAGCTTTCAATAAATAAAAAGCCCGAATGATTCCATTCGGGCTTTTTATTTGTGCAAAATATGGGTATCTCGCCTAGAACCTTGCCTGGAGACGGAACATTATTACCCTGCCTAACTGTGGCCCACCTTGGATTTCCGTATGCATGTTATCAAGCATGTTGTTCAAGGTCAGCATCGCAGATAGGTTATTGTTAATCTCATAGTCAGCGTGCAGATCAAAAATATTATAGGAATTGATCTGCCCGAAGTAAATCCCAGAAGACCATTGAAAACCATCGACATGGCGAAAATTCAATGAAAATGAGTAGGGTTTATCACGTGGTTCATATTGAATTTTAAAGCCACCCTTATTTTTGGGTGCATTGATAGGATCTTTTGAATTAGTAATCGGATTCAAAAAGTCCGAGATATTTAAATAGGAATAATGAAGATCAAACGAAAGACTTCTATTGAAAAAATATGTTATACTGGCGTCCAACCCGCTAACGTCAACTTCTCCATAATTTAAATATCCAACGACTATTGGAGGGGCTGAACCCCTTATTGTATCCATCGCAGTGACACCTACTATATTATCACGCCATTTATCAAAGGATATATCATAATCTTCTTGGTCAGCAATCACATTGTTATCCGCTATATCTACTACATTATTTATAATACCATCGTTATCCCAATCAGATTCCAGGATATATTTATTGACGACAATGGGTGAAATAAAGGTTGGTCTGCTGATAAAATTGGTGAAGTGATTTGTAAAGATATCCAATGTACCGAACATTTTGCGATTTATTCGACCCTTCCAGCCGACTTCCCAGGTATTAATAACTTCAGCATCAATTTCGGGGATGTCCTTGGTTGTATAATTATAAAAGCCCTCGATTTTAGGATCTACAGATGGGTAAAAAAGAATATACTGGGAAGTATCTAACGGTGCATATTCGAACGTATCTACATTATAATAATATGGCTGTCCATCTTCACCTCTTGGGTAAATGTAGCCGCCGTCAGCGCCCCGGGCGTAAACTTTAAAAATGGCAACCCGGGTGACAAAAATATCAAGAAAGAGGTGATGGTTGGCTGGTGTATTAAAAGCCTGGGCCCAGGTAAGACGGAATGTCTGGTTTTCCTTTGGCCGGTAAATTAAACCAACTTTTGGAGATATCTGCAATCCTTCAGTATTATCAAAATCGAATTCCCAGTTTAGAAAGTTTATATTCCTTCCTTGTTCATTACCAAAGTTTATCATATCGGTCAGACGGTCGTGCGCATCCCAGCGTGTTGCCTGCACAAGTTCAAATTTATCCGATAATTTCCAATTCACCTGGTAATAAGCGCCCAATTCATTAACTATGCGGCGATTATCTTCATCATCTTCGTCGATTCCTTCATCAATTAAACCATCTCCATCGTTATCTATGCCATCTTTTATAGCGCCCAATACATTATCGATAGGTTGGCCGTTTTCATCGGTTTCAATGGTTGCCCAGGTATTATATCTTTCTCCAATATCGTACCAGGTATTATCGTTTTGATCGCCAAAAGTATCTGGAGAACCTGCTTCGCCATCCCCATCGTTATCGCGCCTGTCATTTCCATTCTTATCCCGTAATATGGTGCCCCGAGTATCGGGCATGGTCATAAAGTAATCAATGCCCCAGACAAACCGCAGGTTACCATTAAAGAATTCATTGGACTGTTGCAACTGGGTGCTGAATTTTTTGGAGCGATCATAGATAGTGCCACCGGTAGCTAAATTTCTTGTGGGTGAGTAGGCCATAGGATACCTGGCATCGTAATCACCGGAATAACTGGTATTCAGGTAACTCTGAAAATACCAGCTCTTGTACATTATCCGGCCGTGGGCGTATCGGTAAATCCAGCCATCCGCCAAATATCTGGCTATCCCGGTAATATTTATATTCCTGGCCTTAGCGTATCCCTGTGAAACACTGATGGTTAGATCTTGATTGATCTCCCAATCACTCCTGAGGTCATAGCGATAATTTTCGACATTAAAATCAGGAAAATCATCAAGTCCATCATCATTCGCATCTTTGATAACCGTAGGCAACCCACCGTAATTCATTTTGAAATCACCCTCACCATCAAAAATCCCATCACCATTCGTATCAAAAACCAATTGGCCATCTTTGGTATATTTATATTCTCCAAAACCATACCCAGGCGCAGTACTGCCAATACGATTCGTCCAGGAACTACCCCATTCATCCAGTTCATCAATTTCACCATCACCATCATTATCAATACCATCAAACCATACTTCTGCCAAATCATCAATGCCTTCGTCAATGCCTTCGTCAACGAGACCATCATAATCATTATCAATGCCGTCAGTATATTTTTTACCAATTTTATCATCTGTAACACCCCAAAGAACTATACCATTTTCCAAAGTGTAGCGATGGAAGGGATCGCTGGCTGCGGCGGCAACCATATCTTCTGTAACTATTGGTGAATTTGTTTCACCATCGGGAAATATACCATCTAACCCATCTATAAAACGGCGGCCCACAAAGGATGGATCAGAACCGGGCCAATAGGGTAACATGTCTTCTGTAAAATTCGGATTACCGAATTCACCAGAGACTCCACCTTCATCTACTCCATTATGCATTAAATGCGGCCGGCCGATAAATGCAGGATCGTGACCTTCGAACTCATCGCTATTATAATGGTGCCAGTCTTCTCCCCGAAAAACAACCGCTGAAACCTTGAAACCGATATCACCCAGTTTTAATCCACCCAAACGCATATCCTTAAAGTTGGAAGCATGCCGCATGGTATATTTCTGGATTGGATCAGAATCTTTTTGCGATAATGCACCGCCCTGGAGATTGATGGTTGTTCCGGAAGCATCAAGGGGCGAACTGGTGATGATATTCAAAACGCCCGTGTACGCATTGGGCCCATATAGTGCTGAAGAAGGTCCTAAAACAACTTCAATCTGCTGCACATCCTCGAACGAAACGGGTATAACATTATATGCAATGAGACGTAAAGATGGCACATTGGCCATCCTGCCATCGGTAAGTGTTAACAGTCTTGAGCTGAAGGAAGTATTAAATCCGCGGGCACTTAGGTTATAGCTATCAATACCTGATTGGGTGAATTCAACACCCTTTACCGTCTTCATGTAGTCACCCAGATTGGTGTTGCTTTCGCGGCGAATATCCGTTTGAGTTATGACGCTGATCGATGCTGGGGCATCTTCGACCCGTTCCCGTTTTCGAGAGGCGGTGACAACGTAGGTTTGCATCTGAATTACATCACTTAAGAGTGAGAAATCAGCAATTAATTCTTGCCCTGGTTCAATAGAAATAGATTTTTGTTGTTTTTCGTATCCGATATAGGTCACCTTCAAAACATGCTCACCTGCGGGAACATTTATAATCTTATATCTGCCCTCAACATCTGTGGCAGCACCCATGGTTGTGCCGTCAATAATAATGTTTGCCCCAATAAGCGGATCACCACTTTCCTGATCTACGATTGTACCCCTAATAGAACCAGCTTGGGCGAATATCCACGATGAACAAAGTAAGATGAATATGAGGTATTTTTTCATAAACTTATCCCAAAAAGTCAGACAGCTCTAACCCGTTCGGGCTAGAGCTGTCTTTTTATTAATTAACAATCCTCGAAAATGAAGTTATTTCATTAATGTCATTTTCTTGGTGGCATTGTATTTACCCGCTGCGACGCGGTAGAGATACATGCCGCTGGTAAGCTGCTTACCGTTGTAGTCGCGGCCATTAAAGTTTACGGTATGGTGGCCAGCGTTAAGATCACCTGAGTATAAGGTAGCAACTCTTTGTCCCATTATGTTCCAAACCGTTATTTCGGTAGCTGCTGCTTCCGGCAGATCCACTGCTATTTGGGTGGTTGGATTAAATGGGTTCGGGTAATTGTCGTATAGCGCAAACTCTTTTGGAATCAGTGATTCATCTGAATCGACTCCAGCTGTGCCTGTATTTACCCAAAAGGACTGTACAGCAACATGCTGATTGCGCGGTATACAATTGTTGCCAACCTGGAATACAAGGCGGCCATTTCCACCTTGCACGTAATCATGATCAGAATCATTCACTTCTACACCAGCGCCTGCTAATGCCCCTACAGCGTATGCACCAGTTGCCTGTGCTG
>Ga0208700_1000111_pt1 | contig 31249 bp, 29 predicted proteins | sample DeeseametaMP2016_FD_184179 | JGI IMG/M metagenome (GOLD analysis project Ga0208700, IMG submission 184179) | Marine microbial communities from the Deep Pacific Ocean - MP2016 (SPAdes) | ecosystem: Environmental > Aquatic > Marine > Oceanic | place: East of Hawaii, North Pacific Ocean | collected... | reverse complement strand
CACGAGAAAAGCCGCGAGCGACACGCCGATCAGGCCACGAATCCTGGTCACGAGGCGTGAGTAAACCCCATGTCAAGCACCGACACGCCGACCGTGACCAAATTTTCACATTGGTCACACCAGTCCCGATGGTCCCCTCAGTCCCGGGACGTACGTCCCTCCTGGCGCTCCCGCACCACCGCCGCCCACACCCTCGCCCGCACCGCCGCCCGCCCAGCCGGGAAACCGCTCGACAGGCGGTGACATGATCGGCGCCATGCCTGGAACCAACCTCACCCGGGACGAGGCCGCCACCCGCGCCGCCCTCCTGGACGTCACGTCGTACTCCATCGACCTGGACCTCACGACCGGCGACAAGACCTTCGCGTCCACCACGACCCTGGAGTTCTCCTGCACCGAGCCCGGTGCCGAGACCTTCGCCGACCTCGTCGGCGCCGTCGTCCACGAGATCACGCTGAACGGCGAGTCGATCGACCCCGCCACGGCGTACGCCGACAGCCGGATCACCCTGACCGGCCTGGCCGCCGAGAACACGCTGGTCGTCCGCGCCGACTGCGCCTACTCGCACACCGGCGAGGGCCTGCACCGCTTCGTCGACCCGGTCGACGGGCGCGTCTACCTCTACAGCCAGTTCGAGGTGCCCGACGCCCGCCGCGTCTTCACCACCTTCGAGCAGCCCGACCTGAAGTCGGTCTTCCGCTTCACCGTCACCGCGCCGGAGGACTGGAAGGTCGTCTCCAACGCCCCCACCCCCGAGCCGACGCCGCTCGGGGACGGCAGGGCGCAGTGGGCCTTCGAGCCCACCGAGCGGATGTCGACCTACATCACCGCCCTGGTGGCCGGCGAGTACCACGAGGTCCAGGACGTCTACGAGGGCAAGCACGGCACCATCCCGCTGGGCCACTTCTGCCGCCAGTCGCTGGTGGAGTACCTCGAGCGCGACCGCGAGGAGATCGTCCGGCTCACCAAGCAGGGCTTCGAGTTCTTCGAGGAGCTCTTCGACTTCCCCTACCCGTTCGGTAAGTACGACCAGCTCTACGTGCCGGAGTACAACATGGGCGCGATGGAGAACGCCGGCGCCGTGACGCTGCGCGACGAGTACCTCCCCCGCTCCCGCCAGCCGCGCTCGTTCTACGAGTTCCGCGCCTCGGTGATCCTGCACGAGATGGCGCACATGTGGTTCGGCGACCTGGTGACCATGAAATGGTGGGACGACCTCTGGCTCAACGAGTCCTTCGCCGAGTGGGCCTGCTACCACGCCGAGGTCGAGGCCACGGAGTACGACGACGCCTGGACCGGCTTCGCCAACGCACGCAAGCAGACCGGCTACCGCCAGGACCAGATGCCGTCGACCCACCCGATCGCCGCCGACAACCACGACCTGCACGCGGTCGAGGTCAACTTCGACATGATCACCTACGCCAAGGGCGCCTCGGTGCTCAAGCAGCTGGTGGCCTGGGTCGGCATCGAGGACTTCATCGCCGGCCTGCGGCAGTACTTCAAGGACTTCGCGTTCGGCAACAGCGAGTTCAAGGACCTGCTGGCCGCCCTCGAGAAGGCCTCGGGCCGCGAGCTCACCGGCTGGGCCCAGGAGTGGCTGCAGACCGCGGGCGTCAACACGCTCTCCCCCGAGATCGAGCTGGACGCGGACGGCGCCTACTCCCGCGTCGCTGTCCGCCAGACCGCGCACCCGGACTGGCCCACCCTGCGTCGCCACCGCATCGGCATCGGCTGCTACTCCTACGACGACAACGGCTCGCTCGTGCGCACCCGCTACGTCGAGACCGACGTCGAGGGCGAGCTGACCGAGATCACCGAGCTCGTGGGCGAGCGGCAGCCCGACCTGCTGCTGCTCAACGACAACGACCTGGCCTACGCCAAGATCCGTCTCGACGAGCGCTCGCGGGCCACCGCGATCGAGGGGCTCTCGAAGCTCGACGACTCCCTGGCCCGCGCGCTGGTCTGGGGTGCGGCCTGGGACATGACCCGCGACGCCGAGATGCCGGCCACCGACTACGCCGTGCTGGTGCTGGCCAACATCGGCCAGGAGACCGACGCGTGGGGCGTCTCCCGGATCCCCGCGACCGCCGCCACCGCGGTCAACCTCTACTCCGACCCGGCGCGGCGCGAGGCGCTGCAGACCCGTTGGGAGGAGGGCCTGCGCGAGCTGGCCCTGGCCGCCGAGGCCGGCTCGGACCACCAGCTGACCTTCGTCCGCTCCTACGCCGGGGCAGCCCGCTCCGAGCAGGCGCTGTCCTTCGTCGAGGCGCTGCTCGACGGCACCGAGCAGCTCGAGGGCCTCGCCGTCGACCAGGACCTGCGCTGGTCGCTGGTCACCTCGCTCGCCGCCGCCGGCCGCGCCGGCGACCGGATCGAGCAGGAGCTGGCCCGGGACTCGACGATCTCCGGCCAGGAGCACGCCGCCGCCGCCCGCGCCGCCCAGCCCGACGCCGACGCGAAGGCCGAGGCCTGGAGGCTCGCGGTCCTCGACGAGTCCACGCCCAACGAGACCGCCCGCTCGATCGTGTTCTCCTTCGTGCGCACCGGCCAGGAGGAGCTGCTGGCGCCGTACGTCGAGAAGTACCTCACCGCCGGCGAGCAGGCCTGGGAGCACCTCGGCACCCACCGCGCCTCGACGGTCCTGGGCTACATCTTCCCGACCCCGCTGGCCTCTCCGGAGCTGGTCGAGAAGGTCGAGTCGTGGCTGGCCACGACCGACGCCCCGGTCCCGGCGCAGCGCTACGTCCGCGAGGGCCTGGCCGACGCCCAGCGGGCGCTCGCTGCCCAGGGCTGCGACGCCGCCCGGTAGCCGAGGCGTCACTCACGCACGCTCGAGAGGTCACTCCCGCACGGTCGACGTGCGGGAGTGACCTCTTCGTCGTACGGCGGCGGCGACGGGCGTGCTTCAGCGACCTCTCGGCCGTGCGCCAGCGACCTCTCGGCCGTGCGTGAGTGACCTCTCGGCGGTCAGGCGCCGGAGTGGAGGGTGCGCGGGGGGCGGGCGTGCTCGGCGAGCATCTCGATCCCGCGGCGCAGGCCGCCGGCCAGGTCGCCGGTGGCGAAGTCGGTGCGCATGTGGAGCACCGCGATCTCGACCTCGGCGTCGGTGAGGTGCCGGCGCACGTGGGCGCCGGTGACGACCTCGAGCAGACGGCGGGTGGGGTCGACCATCACCAGGATGCTGCGCGAGGGCGCGACCAGGGTGTTGTGCAGCTGGGTGGCGAAGGCGCGGGGGTCCTCGCCCTCGGCGTTGCCGACGAAGACCGAGATCTCCGCGCGGCAGGTCTGCTCGGCGCGCCGGATGGTCGCGTCGAGCTGGGCCCGCTCGGAGGCGGTGAAGGGGTCACCAGCGGCCACTGGCACCTCCGGCCTGGGAGCCCTCGCCATCGGGGCCGGCCAGCTCGCCGGTGGCCTTGCGGGGGCCGCCGAGCCACTGGTTCTCGACCTCCGGGGCGCCGGGGGCGACGCGCTCGCCACGCGCCAGCGGCGGGCCGTAGACCATCGCGGTGATCACCAGCGCACCGAGCAGCGGCAGACCGACGGCGACCAGCAGCACGAACACCGGGTCGACCGGGTCCGGGTCGGACCAGCCGGTCGGCACCTCGGCCGCAGCGGGAGCCGCGGTGAGCACCGCGAGGGAGACCGCGGCCAGGACGGTGGCACCCAGCGCGAGGAGCGCGGCCAGGGCACGACGGACGGTGGGGGCGAGCTGCGAGGTCACGCGCGCCAGGATAGTGGCTCGGCGCTCATCCCTCCGCGCGGTCCGCCGACGCGGGTGCGCAACGTGACGGGCGTGACACCGGACCCACGCTCGGGGTGGTTCGATTCCTCGCCGCTCCCCCGGTTTACTGGCCGCCATGTTCTCCCTAGCCGACACCTGCACGGCGGACGAGTGGTGGTGCACGCAGGTCCAGGATTGGACCGGCAACGAGTCCCTCGCCCGAGCGGCCGACGTCCTCATCGGGGTCCCCCTCGCCCTGCTGGGGCTGCTCCTGGTCGGGCTCGTCGTCCGCTGGGTGCTCCACCGTCTCGTCGACCGTCTCGTCAACAGCGCCGAGGACGGCGTGCTGCCCGCCCGGGTGCCCCGCTTCTCGCGCGGCCGCTCCACCAAGGCCGAGCAGGAGGTCGCCGCGCGCGACTCCATCACCCAGGCCCGTCGCGTCCAGCGGGCCCAGACGATGGGCAGCCTGCTGAAGTCGATCGTCACCGGCCTGCTGATCGCCATCATCGGCACGATGATGCTCAGCGAGGTCGGCGTGAACATCGCCCCGATCATCGCCTCGGCCGGCATCGTCGGCCTGGCGCTGGGCTTCGGCGCCCAGTCGCTGGTCAAGGACTTCCTCTCCGGCATCTTCATGATCTTCGAGGACCAGTTCGGCGTCGGTGACGTCGTCAACGTCGGCGAGGCCATCGGCACGGTCGAGGCGGTGTCGCTGCGCGTGACGCGGCTGCGCTCGCTCGACGGCACGGTCTGGTACGTCCCCAACGGCGAGATCATGCGCGTCGGCAACCTGTCGCAGAACTGGTCGCGCGCGGTCATCGACGTCGGCATCGCCTACGACTCCGACGTCGTGCACGCCAAGAAGGTCCTCGCCGAGGTCGGCGAGTCCCTGTGGGACGACGACGACTTCCGCGACCTGCTCATCGAGCAGCCGGAGGTCACCGGTGTCGAGGGCCTCGGCGCCGACTCCGTGGACCTGCGGATCATGGTCAAGACCGCCCCGCTGCAGAACTGGGCCGTGGCCCGCGAGCTGCGCCAGCGCATCAAGGCGCGCTTCGACGCCGAGGGCATCGAGATCCCCTTCGCCCAGCGCGTGGTGTGGCACCGCGAGGAGACCGCGGCCGCCGCCGAGCTGGCGGCCAGGGAGTCCCGCGGCTCCGACGACGCCTGACCCGGCACCCAGCACCCGGCACCCAGCGCCGTACGCCGAAGGGCCGGTCCCCCCAGCATCTGCCAGGGGGCCGGCCCTTCGTGCGTGGTAGGTGCGGCGGTCGGCTCAGGCCAGCGCGGCGTCGAGCGTGATGGTGGTGCCGGCCAGCGCCTTGCTGACCGGGCAGTTGGCCTTCGCGCCCTCGGCGGCCTCGACGAACTGCTCCTCGGTGATGCCCTCCACGGTGCCGCGGACGGTGATCTTGATGCCCGTGATGCCGGTGCCGACGGTCAGCTCGACCTCGGCGCTGGTCTCCAGCGTGGTCGGCGGGGTGCCGGCCTTGGACAGCCCGGCCGACAGCGCCATGGAGAAGCAGGAGGAGTGCGCGGCGGCGATGAGCTCCTCGGGCGAGGTCTTGCCGTTGGCCTCCTCGGAGCGGGAGGGCCAGGACACGTCGAAGCTGCCGACGCCGGAGGACTGCAGCTCCACGCTGCCGGCGCCCTCGGCGAGGGAGCCCTGCCAGATGGTCTTCGCGGTGCGGGTGGTGGCCATGACGGTGAACTCCTGGGGTGCGTGGGTCAGGGCTCGGCCCTGCGGTCGAGCCCACTGTTCCACGCCGGGTGTGAGCCGCCACCGCCCGATCGGCATGATGGACCGGTGAGCTTCTACGACGAGATCGGCGGCGAGGAGACCATCACCCGCATCGTGGCCCGCTTCTACGCCGGCGTGGCCGGTGACGAGGTGCTGCGCCCGATGTACCCCGAGGAGGACCTCGGCCCGGCCGAGGAGCGGTTCCGGCTCTTCCTCATGCAGTACTGGGGCGGCCCCACGACCTACAGCGAGCGACGCGGCCACCCGCGGCTGCGGATGCGCCACGCGCCGTTCCCGGTCGACCCGACCGCGCGCGACCACTGGCTCAAGCACTTCCGCGACGCCCTCGACGAGGTCGCGCTGCCGCCGGAGCAGGACCAGCAGTTCTGGGACTACGTCACCCACGCGGCGCAGTTCATGGTCAACACGATGGAGACATGACCTCCAGCAACGGAGCGCGGATGTCGTCGTCGGGACGACGCGGCCGGCCCGACGCCGGGTCGAAGAACACCAGCACCACCCGGGCCCGGGCCAGGAGCACCTCCCGGTCGGGGTCCGAGGCGTCGACGATCTCGGTCTCCATGACCAACGAGGTCGAGCCGACGTGGCTGACCCAGGTCCACGCGTCGTACGCCGCGGCCCGGTGCAGGATCGGCACCTTGTAGTCGACGTCGACCTGGGCGACCACGAGCGAGCTGCGCCCGGTCTCCCCGGGCACCTCCTCCCAGAGCCGGCCCATCATCGCGATGCGGGCCTCCTGGAGGTACTCGAAGTACTTCACGTTGTTGACGTGCCCGTAGACGTCGACGTCGCTGAACCGCACCTGCACCGGGTAGTGGCCCACCTCCAGGCGGTGCGCCGGGGTCCGCTGCGGCGCGCGCTCGGGGGCCTCGGCATCGGGGTCGCGGTGGCCCTCGAGGACCGCCTTCTCCTCGGCGGTGAGGCGGCGCGGGCGCTCCTCGGCGAAGACGTACAGCGTCAGCTCGGTCGTCGCGGTGAGGTACAGCCTCCGCGAGCCGTCCGGCCGCTCGTCGTAGACCTCGTAGGCGAGGGTGAACGAGGCCGCGCGGACCTCAGTGACCCAGCAGTCGATGCGCACCGGCTCGAAGCGGAACATCAGCGGCTCGACGTACCGCACCTGGGTGCGGGCCACGACGAGCCCCTCGACCAGCTCCTGCCCCATCAGCTCCACGCGGTGGCTGCGGAACATGTCGACGCGGGCTTCTTGCAGGTAGTCGACGTAGACGACGTTGTTGACGTGGCCCAGGGCGTCGAGGTCCGCCCACCGCACCGGGCACTCGTAGACGTGTCTCACGCGCTCGATGCTCCCAGGCTAGTGTGATCCGGTCCGGAGCCACCCCACAGAGAAGAGCATCCCCGCATGCCCGAAGCAGTCATCGTCTCCGCCGCCCGCACGCCGATCGGGCGTGCCAACAAGGGCTCGCTGAAGGACTTCCGCCCCGACGACCTGGCCGCCTTCGCGATCCAGTCCGCGCTCGACAAGATCCCGGCGCTGGACCCCACCACGATCGAGGACCTCTACCTCGGCTGCGGCCTGCCCGGCGGCGAGTCCGGCAACAACATGGCCCGCATCGTCACCACGCTCATGGGCCTGGAGGTCCCCGGCGCGACGACCACCCGCTACTGCGCCTCCTCGGTGCAGACCACCCGGATGGCCTTCCACGCCATCAAGGCCGGCGAGGGCGACATCTTCGTCTCCGCCGGCGTCGAGACCGTGTCCCGCTTCGCCAAGGGCACCTCCGACCACTGGCCCGACACCAAGAACCCCGTCTTCGCCGAGGCGCAGGAGCGCACCAACAAGACCGCCGAGCTCGGCAACGCCGCGGGCGCCTGGCACGACCCGCGCGAGGACGGCCTGGTCCCCGACGTCTACATCGCGATGGGCCAGACCGCCGAGAACGTCGCCACCCTGCGCGGCCTGGACCGCAAGGAGCTCGACGAGTTCGCCGTCCGCTCGCAGAACCTCACCGAGAAGGCCATCGCCGATGGCTTCTGGGCGCGCGAGATCACCCCGGTCACGCTCGCCGACGGCACCGTCGTCTCCGCCGACGACGGCCCCCGCGCCGGTGTCACCTACGACGCCATCGCCGGACTCAACCCGGTCTTCCGCCCCGACGGCGTCGTGACGGCCGGCAACTGCTGCCCGCTCAACGACGGCGCCGCCGCCGTGGTCATGATGAGCGACACCAAGGCCGCCGAGCTGGGCCTGACCCCGCTCGCGCGCGTGGTGTCCACCGGCGTCTCGGGCCTCTCCCCCGAGATCATGGGCCTCGGCCCGGTCGAGGCCACCAAGAAGGCGCTGGCCAACGCCGGCATGAGCATCGGTGACATCGACCTGGTCGAGATCAACGAGGCCTTCGCCGCGCAGGTCGTGCCGTCCTACCAGGACCTCGGCATCGACCTCGACCGCCTCAACGTCAACGGCGGCGCGATCGCCGTCGGTCACCCCTTCGGCATGACCGGCGCCCGCCTGCAGAACACCATGCTCAACAGCCTGGACTGGCACGACAAGACCACCGGCCTGATCACCATGTGCGTGGGCGGCGGCCAGGGCATGGCGCTGATCCTCGAGCGCCTGTCCTGATCCACCCGCGGGGCCGCCAGCGGTCCCGTCGTACGACGCCGCGCCGGTCGGGCACCCGCCCGACCGGCACCGGTTGAGCTGATCGGGGTGGGCAGCCGCGTAAAGTACGCGGGTGCCCACGCCCGACCTCTCCACCGAGACCCGCTGGCTCAGCGAGGACGAGCAGCGCTCCTGGCGCTCCCTCGTGCTCGGCACGACGCTGCTCTTCGACCGGCTCGACGCCGACCTGCGCCGGGCGTTCGACCTCTCCCTGACCGAGTACGAGATCCTCGTGCGGCTCTCCGAGCGCGAGGGCCGGATGCGGATGGCCCAGCTCGCCGACGCGCTCGCGCACTCGCGCAGCCGGGTCACCCACACCGTGTCCCGCATGGAGAAGGCACACCTGGTGCAGCGCACGACCTCCCCCGAGGACGGGCGCGGCATCGTGTGCGTGATGACCGAGGAGGGGCTGGAGCTCCTCGAGCGCGCCGCGCAGGTGCACGTGCGGGGCGTGCGCGCACACCTGGTCGACCTCGTGGACGCCGACGACTTCCGTGCCGTCGCCCGGGTCTTCGACGCCGTCTCCGACCGGCTGGTGGCCGGTCACCCGGAGGCAGAGATTCGATGACCACGGCCGAGCTCGCGAGGCCGTGACGTCATCGAGGTCGAGCGAGCGGCGCGACCGAGGGACGAGGTCGCGACCCGCGTGTCGAGACACCGGTGAGGTGGCCGCCGACGGCGACCACCTCATCCAGCATCAGTCCCGCGTGAGGCGCCGGTGCGTCACCCGGTGGGGACGCGCCGCCTCCACGCCGAGGCGCTCGATCTTGTTCTCCTCGTAGGCCGCGAAGTTGCCCTCGAACCAGAACCACTTGGCCGGGTCCTCCTCGTCGCCCTCCCACGCCAGGATGTGGGTCGCGACGCGGTCGAGGAACCACCGGTCGTGGGAGGTGACCACGGCACAGCCGGGGAAGTCGAGCAGCGCGTCCTCGAGCGAGGAGAGCGTCTCCACGTCCAGGTCGTTGGTCGGCTCGTCGAGCAGCAGCAGGTTGCCGCCCATCTTCAGCGTGAGGGCGAGGTTGAGGCGGTTGCGCTCACCACCGGAGAGCACGCCGGCCTTCTTCTGCTGGTCCGGGCCCTTGAAGCCGAAGGAGGCGACGTAGGCGCGGGAGTTCATCTCGAAGTTGGCGACCTTGATGAAGTCCAGGCCGTCGGAGACGACCTCCCAGACGTTCTTGTCCGGGTCGATGCCGCCGCGGCTCTGGTCGACGTAGGAGATCTTGACGGTCTGGCCCACGTCGAGCGCGCCCTCGTCGGGCTGGTCGTTGCCGGTGATCATCCGGAACAGCGTGGTCTTGCCGACGCCGTTGGGGCCGATGACGCCGACGATGCCGGCGCGCGGCAGCGAGAACGACAGGTCGTGCATGAGGGTCCGGCCGTCGAAGCCCTTGGTGAGCTCCTTGGCCTCCAGCACCACGTCACCGAGGCGCGGACCGGCCGGGATGTTGATCTCGGAGGTGTCGATCTTGCGCATCCGGTCGGCCTCGGCCGCCATCTCCTCGTAGCGCGCGAGACGCGACTTGGACTTGGCCTGGCGCGCCTTGGGGTTGGAGCGGACCCACTCCAGCTCCTTCTCGAGCATCTTGGCGCGCTTGGCGTCCTTCTGCCCCTCGATCTTCAGGCGCTCCTTCTTGGTCTCCAGGTAGGTGGAGTAGTTGCCCTCGTAGGGGTGAGTCTTGCCCCGGTCGAGCTCGAGGATCCACTCGGCGACGTTGTCGAGGAAGTACCGGTCGTGGGTGATGGCCAGGACCGCCCCGGGGTAGCTGGCCAGGTGGCCCTCCAGCCACTGCACCGACTCGGCGTCGAGGTGGTTGGTCGGCTCGTCGAGCAGCAGCAGGTCGGGCTGCTGGAGCAGCAGCTTGCACAGCGCCACCCGGCGGCGCTCACCACCGGAGAGGTTGTCGACGATCGCGTCCGGCGGCGGGCAGCGCAGCGCGTCCATCGCCTGGTCCAGGCGGCTGTCGAGGTCCCACGCGTTGGCGTTGTCCAGGTCGGTCTGCAGGTCGCCCATCTCGGCCATCAGGGCGTCGAAGTCCGCGTCGGGCTCGGCCATCAGCTCGCCGATCTCGTTGAAGCGGTCCATCTTCGTCTTGATCTCGCCGACGGCCTCCTGGACGTTCTCCAGCACCGTCCTGCCCTCGGTCAGCGGCGGCTCCTGCTGCAGCATCCCGACGGTGGCCTCGGGGTCGAGGATCGCGTCGCCGTTGTTGGGCTGGTCGAGCCCGGCCATGATCTTGAGCAGCGAGGACTTGCCGGTGCCGTTGGGTCCGACGACGCCGATCTTGGCGCCGTGCAGGAACGACAGGGTGACGTTGTCGAGGACGACCTTGTCACCGTGGGCCTTGCGGACGTTGCGCAGGGTGAAGACATATTCCGCCATGGTCCCCGAGCCTACCCACGGGCAGCGGCCCGGGCTCAGGCGGCCTGCCCCTCCTCACCCGCCTGGCGCGGTGTGCGCGTGAAGACGGTGGTGCCGCGGTTGAGGTCGTGGCCCACGACCTGCGCGTCGACCTCGAAGGAGGTCATCGCCACCCCTTGGGCGTTGGTCCACGTCGAGGCCCGCAGCCGCCCCACGACGACCACCGGGTCCCCGCGCCGCAGCGAGGCCGCGCAGCCCTCCCCCAGCGCGCGCCAGGCGTTGACCGTGAACCACTGCGTGGTGTCGTCGCTCCACTGCCCGCTCGCCGCGCTGAACCGGCGGGGCGTCGCCGCCAGTCGGAAGCTGGCCACGCTGGCCTCCCCCGCCTGCCGGACGGTGACGTTGCTGCCGAGCCAGCCCTCCATGGTCACCAGGGTGTCGTTGAGCACGATGTCCTCCTCCTCGGGGACCGGCGTCCCCACGGGCAGGAGCCTGCCGTCGTACGCCGTGCTCCGACCCGGCCTCGAGGACCGCTGGGGACACCCGTGCCGAGGGACGCCCCTGTGGACGCCCGGCGGCCCTGTCCCTTCCCGGAGGGACTCAGGCCAGGGCGCGGTCCAGGCCCGTGCGCAGCGAGGTGTACGCCGTCAGCTCGGCCTGCACGGGGGCGACCACCAGCTCGGAGGCGACCTCCGAGACGGCCTCCCGCAGCCTGCGGTCCGCTGCGGCCGCACGCGAGCGCGCGGTCGCGGCGACCAGCCCGCGACAGACCAGCGCCAGGAACACCCCGAGCAGAACCCCGCCACCGAGCAGCACCAGCGGCAGCGCGACGCCCCCCACGCGGGGCAGGTCGCCGAGACCTCCGGAGAGCATGACCGCCACGCTCCAGGCGCCCCCGACGAGGGCGGCCAGCACGAGCAGCCACTGCAGGACCCGGACGGCCCCGGCCCACACCGGGAGCCGCTCGGCGTCGAGGTCGACGGTGCGCAGGGCGTCGTCGAGACGGTCCCCGACCTCGGAGAGGCGGGCGGTCGAGGCGCGACGGACGGAGTCGGCGAACGGGGCGCCGAGCCCGGTCGAGACGTCGTCGGCGAGCGAGCGGACCTCGGCGTCGATCTTGGCGCGCTGCACGGCGGTGGCCTGCGGCACCGAGACGCCCTGGCCGCGCAGTGCCTTGGAGTCGGCCCCGAGGTCGATCTCGAGCTTCTTCAACGGGTCGGGACGCAGGCGGCCGACCCACGAGACCAGCGGCCACCCCGTGGCGCGACCGGCCCGCCAGCGGGTGGAGCGCTCCACCGCCTCCACGATGGCGGGGACGCCGGCCCCTTCGGCGAGGGCGGACTCCAGCGCCTCGACCCGCTCGTCGGACAGGGTGCGCGTCGGCGCGTCGCCGGCGGCGGCGCGCAGCTCACCGGCCGCGGCGCGCACGTCGGCCTCGATGCGGCCGACGGTCATCCGCTTGTCGGCGACCCGCTTCTCGATCTCGCCCTTGAGCTGGTCGATGCCGATGCCGTGACGGGCGGAGATCGGGATCACCGGGACGTCGGGGATGCCGTCGGCGGCGAGCAGGCGTCGGACGTCGTCGACCATCGCGTCACGGCGGTCCTCGGGCACGGTGTCGATGTGGTTGAGCACGACCACCATCACGTCGGCGTGCGTGCGCATCGGCGCGAGGTAGCGGTCGTGGATGGCCGCGTCGGCGTACTTCTGCGGGTCGAGGACCCACACGAACATGTCGGCGAGCGCGACGAGCCGGTCCACCTCGAGGTGGTGCGCCACCTCGGTCGAGTCGTGGTCGGGGAGGTCGAGGAGCACGACGCCCTCGAGCGCGTTGGACTCGCGTCGGGTGTCGAGCATCGAGTCACGCGTGGTCTGGTGGCGCGGCGGGATGCCCAGCCACTCCAGCAGCTCGCCGGCACCCTCGGTGCCCCAGACGCACGCGGTCGCCCACGACGTGGTGGGCCGGCGTACGCCGACGGCCGAGAGCTCCAGCCCGGTCAGCGCGTTGAACGTGGACGACTTGCCCGAGCCCGTGGCGCCGGCGATCCCGACGACCGTGTGGTGCGCGGAGAGCCGCAACCGGCTGGTGCCGCGCTCGACCACCGTGGCGGCGCGCCCGACCAGTTCGTCGTCGAGCCGACCCCGGGCCGCCTCGGTCGCGGCGCCCAGGCCCTCGAGCCGGGCTCCGGTGTCGGTGCCCCGGGTGACCAGCTTCTTGGCCCCCTCCAGCAAGGACGTCATGATCCCCCAACCCGCTCGACCCTGTTCGTGGTGCTGGCCCACACCCTAGGGGGTCGGTGCGCTCAGTGCTCGCGCTGGGCGCTGGAGAAGCGCACGTCGTCGACCCGACGGGCCGCCACGCGCAGCGCCTCCGGCGCCTCGTTGCTCAGGCCCAGGCCCTCGACCAGGGCGGTGTAGCGCGCCTGCTCGGTGGCGAAGAGGCCGGTGATCCGCTCCTCCAGCATCTGCCGGGCCCGCTCGGCCATGCCGCGCACGGCCTGGTCGCCGAAGACCGCCTCCAGCAGCTTGTGGCCCAGCGCTGCCGAGCCGCCGGCGATGCCGGCCTCGGCGCCGGTCAGGCCGGCGGTGTGGGAGAAGACGACGACCATCAGCGCGACGGAGAGGCCGTTGACCCCGAGGGCGAGGAAGCGCGCCGTGGTGCGCTTGCCCTCCCCCTCGGCGCGGACCATCTCCAGCACGTCGCCCTGCCACTCGCGCACCGCACGCTCGGCGCGGCGGCGCAGGTCGCGGGAGGCGCGCCCGATGTCGGGGCCGGCGGTGGCCAGCAGGCTCACGCCCGACTCCAGCTGGCGCCAGGCCCGCTCAGCCGCCTCGGCGGCCTCCTCGGCGTGCTCGAGGACGAGCAGCTCCAGGCCGGACTCGACCGCGACGGTCACCCGCTCGGCCTGGGCGGGCTTGCCCTTGACCGCACCGACGACGCGGTCGCGCAGCCAGCCGACCTTGGTCTCCAGCGAGCGCAGCAGCTCGCCGGTGCCGACGAACTCCTGCCACCGGGCGAGGACCTCGCCGCGCAGGAGGGTGCCGTCGGCCGTGGCGGCCAGCGCCCGGGACAGCGCGTCGGAGTAGGCCTGGTCGCTGAGACGACGCAGGTGCTCGGCGGCCTCCACCTGGGCGGCGGCCGCGTCGGCGACCGGGTGCACGTGGTGGGTCAGGGAGCGGATGGCGCCGTCGAGGGTCTGCTTCACGACCGCGGAACGCGCGCCGGAGTCCTCGGCCAGCGACTCCAGCCAGCCTCGCACCTCGGCCACGTGGGCCGCGGGCAGCAGCCCCTCCTCGTCGACCGCGCCCTCGTGGACGACGAAGAGCGGGGAGTCCTTCAGGCCGCGGGCGGCCAGCATCCTGGCCAGGTGCGTCGAGACCGTCTGCACGGCCTCCGGGGCGGTGCGATCCAGCACGATCGCCACCGCCGTCGAGCGGTCGGCGGCCTGCTTGAGGAAGGTCCACGGCACCTGGTCGGCGTACCGCGCGGCCGAGGTGACGAAGAGCCAGAGGTCGCCGGCGGCGAGCAGCTGCGCGGCGAGCGCGCGGTTCTGCTCGTCGACGGAGTCCACGTCGGGCGCGTCCAGGACCGCCAGGCCCTGCGGGATCGTCTCGGAGGCGACCAGCTGCAGGCAGTCCGGGTCGTTGGTGGCGTGGTCCACGCGGCGCAGGTCCGGCAGCAGGCGGTCCTGGCCGAACCAGTGGCCGTCCTCGGGGTGGTGCACGAGCACGGGCGAGCGCGTGGTCGGGCGCAGGACGCCCGAGGCGGTGACGCGGTGGCCGACCAGGGTGTTGACCAGGGTCGACTTGCCGGCGCCGGTCGAGCCGCCGACGACCGCCAGCAGCGGCGCGTCGACGGTCATCACCCGTGGGATGACGTAGTCCTCGAGCTGGTCGACCATCTCCTGGTGGGAGGTGCGCACCTCGTCGACACCGGGCAGGTCCAGCGGCAGCGCAGCGGCCTGCAGCGCGCCGCGCAGACGCACCAGCGCGGTGATCATGGCGGCGTCGCCGGAGCCGACGTCGGTCGAGGCCTCGTGCCGGGCACTCATCGGGCACTCATGCGGGTCGGGACCACCTGTCCGGGGAAAGCGATGGATGGGCGCACGGCGGAGATCCGTCGGACGTGCTCCTGGCCGCGCACCGCGAAGTCTGGCGGAGGAGTGCCGCGCAGGTAGCGATGATGCAGGAATCCGAGCTCGATCGCTGCTTGTTGGTAGACCCGCATGGCCTGCTCGCCCTCGCGACCGCCGTGCTGCCGGGCGAAGGACCGGGCCGTACGACGGGCCCGCAGGTCGACCACCCAGGCGATGTCGGTCGCCGGCAGCAGCCCGCGCTGGGCGGCGTCACCCAGGGCCGCTCCCAGCATCCGCTGCTCGGCACGGCGCGCCCAGAAGGCCAGGGCGAACATGCCGATCAGGGCCGGGACCATCAGCACGAGGTAGACGGCCACGAAGCTGCCCAGCCCGAAGACGGTGGAGCCGTTCCACAGCCCGTGCGCCAGCACCGCCAGGACGTAGCCGCCCACGGGCGCCAGGAACCGGACGGCACCGGACCGGCTCGTCACGGCGATGCCGACCCCGATGCCGATGAAGGTCGTGAACAGCGGGTGGGCGAACGGGCTGAACAGGCAGCGGATGACGAACGTGGCGGTGACCGCCTCGGTGCCGCCCGGCCCCATCCCGTCGGTGCCGTCGTAGGCGGCGGCGAGGTACAGGATGTTCTCGACGAAGGCGAAGCCGATGCCGACCATGCCGGCGTAGACGATGCCGTCGAGGATGCCGTCGAGCTCTGCGCGTCGCAGCCACAGCAGCAGCACCAGGAAGGCGCCCTTGCCGGCCTCCTCGGTGATCGGGGCGACGACGGCGAGGCTGGCCACCTCCCCCACCCCGACGACCAGGCCTCCGATGCCCTGCACCAGCAGCGCGCCCGCGGTGGCGACGAAGCCGCCCCACAGCAGGCCGAGGGCCAGCAGCGACTTGGGCTCGGGCTCGTAGCGGTCCAGCCAGAGGTAGCAGCCGACCAGCGGCCCCACCGGCAGCGCGGCCAGCACGGTGGCCAGCAGCAGCGTGCCCGGGGCACCGGACAGCGCCAGGATCAGCAGCATGGGCAGGGCGCCGAGCGCCACGAGCACGGTCACGACGACCGTGAACGCGACTCCCTGGCGACGTGTCCTGACCATGGTCACGAGCCTATCGGCCGGCGGCCCGCACCGATCACCCCTGTCGCGCGCGCCGTCGTACAGTGGCGGCATGAGCGAGGAGACGCAGCCCGAGCCCCGGACCGAGTCGCACGACCCGGCGGTGCCGGAGGCGTACGCCGCCTTCATGCGCACCGGCTGGGGCGACCGCGAGCTCGACCTACCGCGCCACCCGGTCGCCGACCTCGCCGCGACCCGTCGCGAGCGGCTCTCCGCCGCCTTCCCCGGCGAGCGCCTGGTGCTGCCGGCCGGCACCTACAAGGTGCGCGCCAACGACACCGACTACCGCTTCCGCGCCGACACCGCGCACGCCTACTTCTCCGGCAACCTCACCTCCGACGCCGTGCTCGTGGTCGAGGACGGCGAGGGTGTGCTCTACGCCCGGCCGCGCTCCTCGCGCGAGACCGACGAGTTCTTCCGCGACCGGCAGTACGGCGAGCTCTGGGCCGGCCGTCGCCCGTCGCTGAAGGAGATCTCCGACTCCCTGGGGCTGGAGGTGCGTCACGTCGACGAGCTCGAGGCGCGGCTGTCCGGCTCCCCGACCAAGACCCGCGACCTGACCTCCGACGGTGACCTCGCCCGGGTGGCCTCCGAGCTGCGCCTGGTCAAGGACTCCTGGGAGGTCGGGGAGCTGCAGGCCGCCTGCGACGCCACCACGCTGGGCTTCGAGGACGCGGTGGCCGACTGGGACAACGTGCTGCGCTACGGCGAGCGCTGGCTCGAGGGCACCTTCTTCCGTCGCGCCCGCACCATGGGCAACGACATCGGCTACGACTCGATCGTGGGTGGTGGCAAGCACGCGACGACGCTGCACTGGATCGAGAACTCCGGCGCCATCACGCCCGGCGAGATGGTGCTGCTCGACATGGGCGTGGAGGGGCACAACCTCTACACCGCCGACGTCACCCGCACCCTCCCGGTCGACGGCACGTTCACGCCGCTGCAGCGCGACCTCTACCAGCTGGTGCTCGACGCACAGGAGGCCGGTATCGAGGCGGTGCGCCCCGGCGCGGCGTTCCAGGACCCCCACCGCGCCGCGATGCGGGTGCTGGCCTACGGTCTCGACGACCTCGGGCTGCTGCCGGTCAGCGCCGAGGAGTCGCTGGCCGACGACAACAAGACCTACGCGCGGTGGACCCTCCACGGCACCAGCCACATGCTCGGCATGGACGTGCACGACTGCGGCCGGGCGGCGCCGGAGGCCTACGCCAAGGGCACCCTGGCCGAGGGGATGGTGCTGACCGTCGAGCCGGGTCTGTACTTCCAGGAGGACGACCTGCTCGTCCCCGAGGAGCTGCGCGGCATCGGCATCCGCATCGAGGACGACATCCTCGTGACCGCCGACGGCCACGACAACCTCTCGGCCTCCCTGCCGCGCACGCCCGACGCCGTCGAGGAGTGGATGGGCCAGCGCATCCGCTGACCCCTCGCCCAGCGCGGCGTGCGGGTCAGCCGGCCGGCAGGTCCACCCAGAAGACCGAGCCCTCGCCGGGCGTCGAGTCGGCGCCGAGCTCGCCGCCGTCGCGCTCGGCGACGGTGCGGGCCAGCGGCAGGCCGAGCCCGGTGCCCTTGACGCTCGGGCCGGCGAAGCGCACGAACGGCTCGAACGCCGAGCGCAGCTGCACGGCGCTCAGGCCCCGGCCGGTGTCGCGGACCGTCACCCGCACCCGCGGCTGTCCGCCCTCCCCCACCAGCGGCTGAGCGCCCACCTCGACAGTGCCGCCGTGGCGGTTGTGCACGATCGCGTTGCCGACGAGGTTCGTCAGCACCTGGCGCAGGCCGGCGGGGCGGGCGAGCACCGACAGACCGGGGGGTACGCGGTTGACGACCGTGACCCCGTGCTTCTCGGCGGGCACCCGGTGCCAGTGCACGACGTCGGCCACGGCGCCGGCCACGTCGACCGAGAGGCGCGAGTCCTCCGCGCCGAGCAGCCGCCCGGTGCCCAGCAGGTCCTCGACGACGTCGAGGAGGTGCTCGGAGGCCGTGAGGACGTGGCCGGCGTCGCGCCCCACCTCCGCCGCGAACTCCCCGGGCGGCTGACGCTCGGCCTGGTCGGCCAGCAGCTCGGCGTACCCGATGATCGTGGAGAGCGGGGTCCGCAGCTCGTGGCCGACCGTGGCGAAGAACTGCTGCTGGACGTGACGCGCCTGGTCGCCGACCGCGAGGGCGTCGGTGAGCAGCGAGCGGGAGTGCTGCGCGGCGAGCCCGGCGGCCAGCGCGGCCGAGAGCAGGCGGTAGTCGGCGAGCAGCTGCTGGGACCAGGGGCCGGGGATGCTGCGCGCGACGGACAGGCTGCCGTACATCACCGCGTCGCGCTGCAGGGCGCACGAGACGATCGCGGCGGTGCCGCACTGCTCGAGCTCGTCGCGGTCGGTGGCCCCCTCGGCGGGCAGCAGGTCGCGATCGGTCAGCGCGACGATCTCGTCGCGGGCGCGCTGGGAGAGGTAGGGCATGGTGAGCGCCCCCTCGCTGCCGTCGCGCGGGACGGAGTGGCACGGGGACCCCGGAGCCACCCACTCCCGCAGCCACACCCGGTCCCCGAGATGCAGCCAGGGACCGCGGTCCTCCGGCGGGGTGAGCGTCAGGGCGAGGACGACCATCTCCGCCTCCCCGCCGGCCAGGAAGTGCGCCGCCACCTGCTCGCACGCCCCCTCGACGGACAGCTCGCCGGTGAGCAGCCGGCCGCTCAGGAGCGCTGCGTCCGCGGACGGGGCGACGTCCACCGCGAGCTCCTGCAGGGCCACGGGCGTCGCGGGGGCCACGTCACTCCTCGGGGGATGAAGGAAGAGCCCCGCACCGCAGCAGCGCCGGCGAGGGGAAGATGCCCCTAGTCTGGTCGATCCGTGCGGGCTGCGTCAGCACAACCTGCCGATCCAGGCCCCATCGGGCCAGCGCGGTCAGCTGCGCCAGCCCCAGGCTGCGACCCGGACAGGCGTGGTGCCCGGCCCCGAAGGGCAGCCAGGCACCGGGACGCACGTCCGCGCCGTCCCACCGTGCGGGGTCGAAGAGCGCCGGGTCGGCCGACCCCGCCGGCAGGAGGTCAGCCCCGCGCCCGAGCAGCAGCGGGCTGACGAGCACGACGGCGTGGGCGGGCACCGTGCCGTGCTCCAGCGCGACCTCGCGGGCAGTCATCCGGGCAGTGACCCACGTGGGTGGCCGCAGCCGCAGGGTCTCCCAGGCCGTCTCGACGGCGAGGCCGCGACGGGCGGCCTCGGCCGCGGCGGCGGTGTTCTCGGCGAGCAGCACGAGCAGCCAGGCCCCCGCGGCGATCGGCACCTGGACACCGGCGGCCAGCTCTACCGCGCTCACCGTGGGGGCATCGACCCGCAGGTCGGCGAGCGCACGCTCGAGGTCGACGCGGGCGGCGCGCTCGGCACGGCGGGTGCCGGACCACCGCCGCGGGGGGCGGGCCGCGGCGATGACGGGTGCCAGGGCGTCGATCCACGCCAGCACCAGGTCGGCGACGCGGTCGCGCTCCGCCGGCTCGAGCGGCCCCAGCACGGCGTCGGTCGTGGACCGGGCCACGGGCTCGCGCAGGACGCGCATCGCGTCCGCGGCGCCGTCGGCGTCCCATGCGGCGGCGGCCCGGGAGAGCTCGTGCTCGAAGGTGGCGAGGCCACGGGCGACCTGGTCGGGTCGCAGGCGGGTGATCATCGCGTGCTCGCCGGTGGTGGCACGGCGGGTCACGTCGACGGGGAAGAGGAAGGCGTCGCTGTCGGTCAGCACCCGACGGGTGTCGACGACCGAGGTGACGAGGTAGGGGCCGCGCGGCCCCAGGGCGACCGGCCCGGGCTCGTCGCGGAGGCCGAGAACGGCACCGAGGCGCCCGATCGCCAAGGTGTCGTCCGTGGTGGTGTCGGTCCTCAGGGGGACGGACGCCACATGTAGACGGCGGACAGCTGTCGAGCGGCCCGGCGGGCGCGGATCTTCGCGAGCATGGTCGTTCCTCCCTTGCGCACTAGGTCGTCCGAGTCCCCGAGAGTGGGCGACCCGGGCAGGACAGCCTCCCTCACTGCCCAGCCTGCGCAGAATACCCCTGACGGCATCGTCCTGACCATGATCGAGTGAAGATCCGGCTCAGGTCGCGCGTCGGGTCAGATCGTCTCGGCGATCAGCTGCTCGAGCTGCTGACGCCGGAAGGGCTTGGGCAGCACGTCGGTGATGCCGAGCTCCTGCAGCAGCGGACGCTTGTCGCCCGCCCAGGCGCTGACGACGACGACCCGCAGGCCGGTGGCGTGCTCGGGGTGCTGGTGGATCCAGCGCACGACCTCCTCGCCGGTCATCCGCGGCATCGAGAGGTCCAGCAGCATCAGGTCGTAGCTGGTGCGCTGCAGCGCCTCGACGGCCTCGACACCGTCGATGGCCTGGTCGGCACTGTGGCCCTGCCGCTCGACCATCCGGGCCATGACCTCGCGGATGTCGTCGGTGTCGTCGACGACGAGGAACCGCAGCTGGCGGCTCGACTCCGTCGTCTTCTCGTCCACGGCCGAAGGGTACCGCTCCCGGTATCTCCCCGTGCTCCCCGTCAGGGTGGTCCCGGCATGTGGGAGCACACCCTCTCGAAGCGGCCGATCGAGACTTCGGCCAGCGTCGACGACTTCACTCAGGCGGCATGGAGCAATAGTCCGGCCCCCACAGGACTCCGCGCGTCTGATTGTTCTTCGCCCGCTCGAGCCGAAGCGTCACCGACTGACCGAAGGCCCGTGGTTGCAGGTAGTAACAGGCATCGGTGTCAGGGCAGTAGATGGCAAGCACATCCACCTCGGTTTTGTCGGTGGGGGCGGTGTGAGTGCCGTGTCGGTCTGCCCACACCGAACGGAAGTGCACGGTCAGAGTCCCTGCGGTCATCGACCGGTACTTGACCTGCACCCGACGGAAACGGCCGTCCCGGTACGCCGCGAGGTCGAAGGCCGCGTGCTCGGTGGCGGGAAACAGGACGCAATAACCCGCGCCCACCAGATCCGCGTGGACCTTCGCCACGCCGAGGTCACCTTTGGTCTTGGTGTGGTGACGCGCAACCATCAACTGAGACTAATGGATGACCCATCTGTCGGCCAGGGATGCGGCGTAGAGTCGCCTCCGCCAGCCTCCGTAGCTCAGCTGGATAGAGCGAGTCACTTCTAATGACTTGGTCGCAGGTTCGAGTCCTGCCGGGGGTGCTACCTCGACGGTCCCCGTCACAGGGGTTGCCGCGCGCCGCCGGACCCAGCAGGGTGGGCCCTCGTGACCCGCGATGTCAGCACTGACACTCCCGCCCTGCGCCAGCGCCCGGTGGGCTCGCCGTTCGACGCCACCTCCACAGCCGAGGAGGTGCTCACCGACGTCGACCTGAGCGGTCGCCGCGCCCTCGTCACCGGCGGGTACGCCGGCATCGGGCTCGCCCTGGTGCGCGCACTGGCGCACGCGGGGGCCGAGGTGCTCACCCCCGCGCGCCGCCCCGAGGTGGCGCGCGAGGCACTCGCCGACGTCCCCGGCGCGACGGTGGCCGCCCTGGACCTGGCCGACCAGCAGTCGGTGACCGCCCTCGCCGCGGACGTCGACGGGCCGGTCGACCTGCTCGTGCTCAACGCCGGAGTGATGGCCTGCCCGGAGACGCGCACCCCCGAGGGGTGGGAGCTGCAGCTGGCCACCAACCACCTCGGGCACTTCGCGCTGGTCAACAGGCTTCTGCCCCGCCTGACGTCCGGCGGCCGGGTCGTGAGCGTGTCCTCGCTCGGGCACCACCACGGCGGGATGCACTGGGAGGACCCGATGTTCGAGCGGGGCTACGCGAAGTGGCGCGCCTACGGCCAGTCGAAGTCGGCCAACGCCCTGCTCGCGGTCCACCTCGCCGGGAGCGGCGTGCCGGCGTACTCCCTGCACCCGGGCGCGATCCTCACCGACCTGGGCAAGCACCTGACCGAGGCCGACCTCGACGACGTGCTGCTGACCGACGCCGCCGGCGACCTCGTCGTCCCGACCTTCAAGTCACCCGAGCAGGGCGCGGCGACGGCGGCCTTCGCGGCGACCTCGGACCTGCTGGCCGACCGCTCGGGCGCCTACCTCGAGGACTGCGAGGTCGCCCCGCTGGTCGAGGGCGAGGGGCTCGGCGACCACGGCGTACGCCGCTGGGCCGTCGACCCCGCCGAGGCGGGCCGCCTCTGGGCCTGGTCGGCCGAGCTCACCGGGGTCGACGCGCTGCGCTGACCCGTGCGTCAGCGACCTCTCGGCCGTGCGTCAGCGACCTCTCGGCCGTGCGTCAGCGACCTCTCGGCCGTGCGTGGGTGACGGCTCGGCCGTGCGCGGGTGACGGCTCGGCGGTCACCACTTCAGGTGGTGGGAGAGGTCGCCGACGAGGTCGACGTGCATGGTGCGGGACTCGAACCACCAGGTGCCGTCGAGGCGGTGGAAGGTGTCGCGGTAGCGGCCGGCGATGATCGGCTGGAGGGCCAGGGCGTCGGTGGCCTGCAGGACGGTGAAGTAGGAGCGGCAGGTCCCGGTGCCGGCCTCCTCGTCGACGTCGATGATCGCGTTGGTGGTCACGTGCTTGGTCCGCGGCGTGCCGGTGTCCTCGTAGATCCTGGTGCTGAACCCGTAGAGCTTGCGCACCCCCTCGCGCCCCTCGAAGACGGTCTCCGGGCCTCCGCCCTCCTGGCCGTGGATGCGGCCGTGGGCGAAGAGGTCGGCCACGCCGTCGAGGTCGCCGGCGTCGATGAGCTCGGCGTAGGTGTGCAGGAGGTTCTCGATGAGGCGGGCACTGTTTGGGCTGCTGGAGGGCACGACGGCAGCATAGGGTGCGCGCATGTCAGTACTGACGTTCCAGGTCGAGTCGCTCCTCGAGGACGCCGTGCGCAAGGAGGGCGTCGACGACTTCCACGGCAGCACGGGCACGGGCTTCCTGGAGCCGCTCGGCGTGCTGTGCGCGGCGTACGACGCCGCACCGCTCTCCGAGGTCGGCCGCTGGATCCTCCGCGCCGGTCTCGTGCACTCGCTCCGGATGCGCCTGCGCGTGCACGAGTGGGTGCGTCGCCACCCGGAGGTCCTCGACGAGCGCGTCGAGGACCCGGTCGTGGTCGTCGGGATGATGCGCAGCGGCACCACCCTCGTCCAGCGTCTGCTGGCCGCCGACCCGGCCCTGTGCGCGGCAGCCGGGTGGGAGGTGCTCGAGGCCGCTCCCCCGCTCGACGCCGACCCCGCGGACCCGGCCGCCCGGATCGAGCGCGGCCTGGCCCGGGAGGCGCAGACGCGCGAGCACGCGCCCGAGCTGTTCGCGATCCACCCCATGCACGCACTGGAGGCCGAGGAGGAGATCGTCTTCCTCTCCGATGCGTTCCTCTCCCACGTGCCGGAGTCCGGGGCTCACGTGCCGGACTACCGATCCTGGCTCGACACCCAGGACCTCGCGCCCGCCTACGACCACCTCCACCTGGTGCTGCAGCTGCTGCAGTGGCAGAAGCGGCTGCGCGGTGAGCCGGCGACCCGATGGGTGCTGAAGACCCCGGCACACCTGGGCTACCTCGACACGCTGCGCGCCCGCTTCCCCGGCCTGCACCTCGTGCACCTGCACCGCGACCCCCAGGAGACGATCCCGTCCGGAGCGAGCCTCAACACCGTGCTGCACCGGATGCACAGCGACGACGTCGACCCCGGGCGGGTCGGGCGCGACTGGCTCGAGCGCATGGGGTGGACCCACGACCGCGCCCTCGACGCCCGGCTCCGATGGGTCGAGGACCCCACGGCACCACGCGTCACCGACGTCGCGTTCCGCGAGGTCGTGGCCGACCCGTGGCCACAGGTCGCACGGGTGTACGCCGACCTCGGCGCCGAGCTCACGGACGAGGCGGAGTCGTCGATGCGCGCCTGGCTCGACCGGCGCCCGCCGGACCCGCGCCGCCCGGCGTACGGGCCCGAGGACTTCGGCCTGAGTCGCGAGCGGATCGCCGAGCGGTTCGCGCGCGAGAATCCTTTCTGTCAGTACTGACAAAACGCCCTCGCACGGGCTACGGTCCGTGACATGGCTCACACCCCCTCCCCTCATCCGGTGGCCACGGCCTCCCAGCACGCGCAGGAGCTCGCCGCCCTCGAGCTGGTCCAGCACCCGGTCGTGAAGTCGGCCCACACCGAGGTCGCCGAGACCTGGCTGGCCCGCGCCAAGGCCACCCCGGCGATGCGCGAACGCTTCGAGGCGGCCTTCGAGGAGGTGATGTTCTCGGCGGCGATGTGGAGCTCCAACCAGGACCCGCTGCATCCGGGGGTCACCTGCATCACGCGCCTGGCCCACCCGGTCGAGGGACGCAGCGTCCCCGGCAGCCGGTGGGGCATCGACAACCCCGACACCGTCTACCGCGTGGTGCCGATCTCCGGGAGCGAGCGCTACGAGCTGCGCGGTCGGGTCGGCGAGGGCCGGATGACCGAGAACTACTTCACGCTGTGGAACCAGCACATGGGCACCGTCGACGTCCTCGACGGCCGACGCATGCACGTCGAGCCCGACGGCTCGTTCGTCGTCACCATCGACAGCGATCCGGCCGGGGACCGTCCCAACCACATCCGCTCCGACGACACCGCCCACGAGCTCTACGTCCGTGACGTGCTGCTCGACTGGGGCCGCGACGACCCGAACTCCTTCGAGGTCCACCGCCTCGGCCCGCCGCCGGGCCGGGGCCGCTGGAGCCTCGACGAGCAGGCCGAGCGCACGGCCGCGATGATGGCGCACTTCGCCGACTTCACCGGGAAGCTCTCCTACGGCACCTACAAGCTGCCCCCGAACCACTTCTCCCTGGCCTGGTCCGCCGACCACACCGGTGCCATGCGCAGCCAGGTGTACGTCGCCGGGCGGTTCCTGCTCGAGCCCGGCCAAGCCTTCGTGATCGACGTCAGCGACGGCGGCGCGGAGTACTTCACGGTCCCGCTGTCGAACATCTGGGGCACCACCCTGGAGATCGTCGACCGCACCGGCAGCCTCAACAAGGCGCAGTCGCAGGCCAACGCAGACGGCACCTGGACCTACGTCCTCTCCCCCGAGGACCCCGGCGTGCACAACTGGCTCGACACCGACGGCCTGCGCGAGGGCATCCTCACGCTGCGGATGGCGGAGTTCCCCGAGGGCGGGCCACGACCCGACCTGGCGGCCACCGGACGGGTCATCGACCTCGCGGACCTCGACCGCGAGGTGCCGCACCTGCGCCGCGTCTCGGCCGAGGATCGGGCCGAGCAGCTGGCCACCAGGCGAGCGTCGTACCTGCGACGGCTGCCGGAGGGGACGCTGTGATGCCGCCGGCCGACGGTCCGCGCCGCTGGCTGGTCACCGGCTGCTCCACCGGTATCGGTCGTGAGATCGCCCGGTGCGCCCTCGAGGCCGGCGACCGGGTGCTGGTGACGTCCCGGCGCGTCTCCGACGTCGAGGACCTGGTCGACGAGTTCCCCGGCCTCGCCGTGGCGCACCCGCTCGACGTCACCGACGCCGAGCAGGTGCGTGCGTCGGTGGCCGCGGCGGACGCCACGTTCGGCGGGGTCGACGTGCTGGTCAACAACGCCGGCTACGGCTACCTCTCCGCCGTCGAGGAGGGCGACGAGGACGAGGTGCGCCGCCTGTTCGACACCAACTACTTCGGCGCGGTCTCGATGATCAAGGCGGTGCTGCCGCAGATGCGCGAGCGTGGCTCCGGCCACGTCGTCAACATCTCCTCGATGACCGGGCTGGTCGCGAATCCGCCCAACGCCTACTACTCCTCGACCAAGTTCGCGCTCGAGGCGCTGACCGAGGCGCTGGCCAAGGAGGTCGGCCCGCTCGGCATCAAGGTGATGGCCGTCGAGCCCGGCGGCTTCCGCACCGACTGGGCCAAGCGCTCGATGAAGGAGGCGGTCGCCCCCATCGACGCGTACGCCGGCGACGTGGGCGTCCGCAAGGACCTGATCAAGCAGTTCGCCGACCACCTGCCCGGCGACCCGCGCCGGGTGGGCGAGGCGGTGCTCATGCTGGTCGGCCTCGACGACCCGCCGCTGCGGCTGCTGCTCGGAGCGGACGTCCTGCAGGCGACGCGGGCCAAGCTCGCCGAGCTCTCCGCCTCGATCCAGGAGTGGGAGTCGGTCACGCTCGACGTGGGCCCGGTGCCGGCGGCGGGGTCATGAGCACCACGAGCCGCGCGCACCCGCGAGGCCGCGCACGGAGCCGGACGGCCCTGCTCACGGCCTCGACCGCGGTGGCGGCCCTGGTCCTGGCCGCCTGCGGCAGCACGGTCGCACCCGAGACCGTCGCGCTGGCCCGTGGCGGGTCGGGCACGGCGGCCGGGCTGAGCGGCTCCGGCTCGGGGGTCGCGGGCACCGGCGGTGGGGACGTCTCGACGACCGACGGTGGCTCCACCGGCACCGGCTCCGGGGGGACCGTCAGCACCGGCTCCGGGTCCGGCAGCACCGGCGGCGGGACCGACGGCACGGCCGGGGACGGCGCAGGGGACGCGGGACCGTCCGGCCCGAAGGCCCAGGATCCCGGGGGCACCGACGAGGGCGTCGACTGCTCCGGCCTGGCCGACGACACCGGTCTGGACTCGGACTCGATCACCATCGGCAACGCGACCGACATCAGCGGGCCGGTGCCCGGGCTCTTCGAGGAGTCCCAGAAGGCCACCCAGGCCTTCGTCGCCTACTTCAACGCCTCCGGCTCGACCATCTGCGGCCGCACGCTGGAGCTGGTCACCTACGACACCCGAACCGACGGGTCGGCCGACCAGCAGGCGGCCGCCCGGGCCTGTGACGACGCCTTCGCGATGGTCGGGTCGATGTCGGCGTTCGACTCCGGCGGCGCGGCCACCACCGAGGAGTGCGGGCTGCCCGACGTACGCGCCATCACGACCACGAAGCAACGCACCGCCTGCACCATCTGCTATGCCGCGCAGCCGGCCGGGCCCGAGGAGTTCCAGAACGCGGTCCCGGACTACATCATGCGCAACCACGGGGGCGGCCAGAAGGCCGCCATGCTCTACCTCGAGGGCGGAGCGGCCACCGAGAACGGTCCGGCGCAGGTGCGGCACATGGAGAAGCGCGGGATGAAGTTCGTCTACGTCCAGAGCGTCTCGACCGCGGAGTTCAACTACGCGCCGTACGTGCAGGCCATGAAGGAGCGCGGCGTGGAGACGGTGCAGTTCGTCGGCGCCAACCCGTTCTTCGGCCGCCTTGCGCAGGCCATGGCCCAGCAGGACTTCGAGCCCGAGCTCTACCTGCTCGACCCCACGGCCTACAGCCCGCAGTTCACCGAGACCGGTGGCGACGCCGTGGTCGGCACGGTCGTGTTCATCAACTTCCTGCCCTTCGAGGAGGCCCGGTCCAACGCCGAGATGCAGCTCTACCTGCAGTGGCTGGAGCGGGTCAGCCCGGGCAGCGACCCCGGTTTCTTCGGGCTCTTCGCCTGGTCGGCGACCCGCCTGTTCGTCCAGCGGGCCGCGAGCCTGGGTGGGGACCTGAGCCGGGAGACGCTGATCAAGGCGATGGGCTCGGTCGACGGGTGGACCAGCAACGGCCTGCACTCCCCGCAGAAGGTCAGCGCCAAGCGGATCGGCGACTGCTGGCGCTTCATCCAGTGGACCGGGAGCACCTGGAAGGCGCTCGAGGGCAGCAAGTACCAGTGCCGCGGCACCACCGCCGGGTGAGCGGGGGCTGGACGACGGGCCGGACGAGGGCTGGCTAGCCCTGGAGCGCGGGGCGCACCTGCTCCAGCGCCTCGGTGGTCAGGCGGCCCAGCGCGGCCACGTCGTGCGGGCCCGGCCCCTCGGTCCAGACCCCGAGGGCCGCGAAGACCGCACCCGCCACCACCTCGGCTCGCACCGCGGCCACGAGCTCGTCCACGCCACGCTCGACGAGCACCTCGCGGACCTCCCGTGCCATCGCCCCCTGGCGGTCCCGGAAGACCCGCTCGATCCGCTCGGCGCTGAGCAGCTCCGAGCGCAGGCGTGCGATCTCGACCATCAGGCGCATGTCGATGGGTGCCGAGGTCAGCGAGCGGCGCACCGAGTCCAGGAGGTCCTCGTCGGCCGGGCGTCGCCGCAGCGCCGAGCGGAACCACTCCAGCCGGGTCGTGAGGTCCCCGAAGAGGACCTCGTCCTTGGTGGCGAAGTGGCGGTAGAAGGTGCGCTCGGTGACGCCGCACTCGGCCGCGATGGCCGGGACGTTGGCCCGGTCGAAGCCGTGCTCGACGAAGTGCTTGAGCGCCATGTCCCGCAGGGCGGCCCGTGTGCGTGCCGACTTGCCCGGACGGACGTCGGGGGCCGGCGCGGGAGGTGCCTCGGACATGGTCCGACCCTAGTCGGTGCCGGCTCCGGTCACGGCCCGGCCGCCGGTCTCGGTCGCCCTGACGCTCGGTCCCACACTCACACCGCACGCGCGAGGTCGAGGCAGATCCGCCGGGCCAGCGCGATCTCCAGGTCGGTCCACTGCGCGGACTGCTGCGACCTGGCGACGGCCACCAGTCCCAGGAGCTCGCGCTGGGCCGACAGCGGCAGCACCAGGAGCTGGGGGGAGCCCTCCCGCTGCTGCCACAGCTCGACGGCCTCCGCCAGGGCGTCGACGACCTCCGGGTCCCCCAGCCGTCGTGACGCGGCGAGGACCACCGGGCCGGAGCCGGGGCGGAGTCGCTGGAGCAGCGGCAGCGCCCGTCGCCAGGTCTCACGCTCGACCGCGTCCGGCACCGAGACGTTCCCGTCGATCCGACGCCAGGCGTCCGCGTCGACGAGGTGCGCGAGGACCAGCCGGCCGTCGAGGGCCACGCGGAGCGCCTCGAGGCAGGCCTGGGCCCGGTCGACCGGGGAGGGATGCCCGGCCCGCAGCAACCGGAGGATCGTGACGGCCGACTCCGCCAGCCCGGCTCCCTCGTCCGCACGGCGGTGCTCGTCGCGAGCCAGGACCTGGGCGCAGTGGCTGCGCGTCCAGTCGTGGATGCGCGCCTTCGACGCGTCGCTCGGTGCCTTGCCGTCGATGGGGTCGTCCAGCACCAGCAGGCCCCGGAGGTCGGCACCCTCCTTCAGCGCGGCCACGAGGAGGTCGTCGGGGTGCCAGGAGCGTGCGGACGCCCGGGGTGCCCCCGGGGCGACGAAGCCGAGGTCGGCCCTGGCCTCCGCGCTCAGGTGGCGCACCACGCCGAGCACGTCGGCGGCCTCGACCTGCGCCAGGACGTGGTCCCGCGCGAGGTGGGTGTGCAGCAGCTCCCGGGCGTCGTCGTCCCCGTGGAGCGCGACGTACTCGAACTCCCCCGTGGTCTCGCGGGCGAGCACGATCGCCGCCGAGCGGAAGCCCAACGTCTCGGCCGCCTCGGCCAGCAGCTGGTCGAGGGCCTCGTCCTCGGGACGGACGGGGCGCAGACGGGAGAACCAGGGGTCGATCACCGAGGGACGGCGAGGCGCGTCGGGCACGGGACCTCCTGGAGCACGAAGGCGCGATGAGCTGTGGCAGCTGCCCGAGCGGCCAGAACATCCTGCCCCACGACGGCGCTGCGTGGGGGGAGGTTCGGTCCGACGGGTCGCCTCAGGCGTGGCCGTCGATCGCGTCGAGCAGGCTGCGGCGTACGTCGTCGGGGGCGAAGCTGGCCCGCACCGACGTCCGCGCGAGCTCCCGCACGCCCTCTTCGTCGAGGTCGAGCAGGTCGGCTGCCAGCTCGTACTCCCGGTTGAGGGTGGTGCCGAACATCGGCGGGTCGTCGGAGGCGATGGCGACCGTGACGCCGGCCTCGACGAAGCGCGGCAGCGGGTGCTCCTCGAGCGTCGCGACCGCGCGGGTGGCGAGGTTGGAGGACGGGCACACCTCGAGGGGTACGCCGGTGGCCGCGAGGTGCTCGAGCAGCGCAGGATCCTGTACGGCGCTCGTGCCGTGGCCGATCCGCTCGGCGCCCAGCAGGTGCAGCGCGTCCCACACGGTCTGCGGCCCGGTCGTCTCCCCCGCGTGCGGCACCGAGCGCAGCCCCGCGGCGCGTGCCGCGTCGAAGTGCGGCTGGAACTGCGGGCGGGGCACGCCGATCTCGGGGCCGCCCAGGCCGAACCCGATGAGCCCGTCCCCGGCGTGGTGCAGCGCGAAGTCGAGCGTGGCGTCGGCCGCGGGGATGCCGGACTCCCCGGGGATGTCGTAGATCCAGCGCAGCACCAGCCCGAAGTCGCGCTCGGCGGCGACCCGGGCGTCCTCCAGCGCCTCGGTGTAGGCCTCGATCGGCATCCCCACCCCGTCCTCGTGCGGGCGCACGGAGGTGTAGGGCGTGCAGGTGAGCTCCGCGTAGCGCAGGGACTGCTCGGTCGCCATCTCGCGGGCCACCTCGTAGGTCAGCACCCGCACGTCCTCGGGGGTGCGGACCAGGTCGACGACGGCGAGGTAGACCTCGATGAAGTGCGCGAAGTCGCGGAACTCGAAGAAGCGGCGCAGCGCCTCGGGGTCCTCCGGCACGGTGCCGGGGTGGCGCCGCGCGAGCTCGGAGACGATGCGCGGCGACGCCGAGCCGACGTGGTGGACGTGCAGCTCGGCCTTGGGCAGGGACGCGATGAACGCGGGGTCGACGGGCACGCGGATCAGGCCGTCGCCTCGAGCACGGCGTCGAGGATGTCCTGCGGCTGGCCCTGGACGACCTCGCCGTCGAGGATCACCGTCGGCGTGCCCTGCACGCCGGCCTCGATCGCCGCAGCCGTGGCCTCGTCGACCCAGTCGCGCATGGTCACCTCCAGGATGCCCTCGGAGACCTCGTCCTCCTCGGCGCCGGCCTCGACCGCGAGGTCGAGCAGGTCCTGGGTGTCGGGGAACGGGCCGGACTCGGACGGCTGGTTGTCGAAGAGCAGGTCGTGGAAACGCTTGGCCACCTCGGGGCCGGACTCCTCGAGCACCACCGCGAAGGCGTTGGTGGACTGCGGGCTGTAGTCGCCGTAGCGCTCGAGGAGGTTGAAGGGGCGGTACTCGACCAGCAGCTCGCCCTCCTCGGCGAGGCGCTCGAAGTCCTCGCGCGTCGCGGCCTCCAGCTCACCGCAGAACGGGCAGAGGAAGTCCTCGTAGACGATCACCGAGTGCGGGGCGTCGGGATCGCCGACCGTCACGCCGTGCTCGCTGGCGCCCGCGGGGGCCGCCGAGACGTCCGTGCTGGTGTCCAGGGCGCGGGTGAGGAGGAACCCGGCGAGGACGACCAGGGCCATGCCGGCGGCCACGATCGTGGCCATCCGGATCGTGCGTCGCCGCTCGGCACGCTGCTGGGCGGCACGGGCCTCGGCGGCACGCGCCGCGCGGTCCTCGGCACGGTTCTTCTTCGACATGGTTCTCCTCAGCTCTCCAGCGGCGTACGACGGAACAGCACGTGGTCGAGGGCCCACCGGCCCCGGTGGCCGACGGCCGCCACGAACAGCGACCCTGCCAGCAGGGCGACGTCGCGGGCGATCTCCCAGGGGTACTTCTCGGCGGCGTCGGGGTCATAGCCCCCACCGCCGAAGCACCCGCAGTCGATGGTCAGCCCGCGTGCCCAGGCGCTCGCGATCCCGATGATGAAGGCGACGAACAGGACCGCCGACGTCACCGCCATCGTCCGCGTCAGCAGTCCCACGACCAGCGCGAGCCCCACGACGACCTCCACGACCGGCAGCAGCTGCCCCACG
>Ga0208700_1000108_pt1 | contig 31478 bp, 28 predicted proteins | sample DeeseametaMP2016_FD_184179 | JGI IMG/M metagenome (GOLD analysis project Ga0208700, IMG submission 184179) | Marine microbial communities from the Deep Pacific Ocean - MP2016 (SPAdes) | ecosystem: Environmental > Aquatic > Marine > Oceanic | place: East of Hawaii, North Pacific Ocean | collected... | reverse complement strand
GGTTCCAACGCGACGCTGACCTACGGCCCCGACGGGGAGCGGCGCGGCGAGGGGATGCGGGTCTTCGTGTGGGGGTTCGCGCCGAAGCCGCGGATGCTGGTGTTCGGGGCGATCGACTTCGCCGCGGCCGTGGCGCGGGTGGGGTCGTTCCTCGGCTACCACGTCACCGTCTGCGACGCCCGGCCCGTCTTCGCCACCGCCTCGCGCTTCCCCGACGCCGACGAGGTCGTCGTGGACTGGCCGCACCGCTACCTCGCCGCCGAGGTCGAGGGCGGGCGGATCGACCCGCGCACGGTCTTGGCGGTCCTCACTCACGACCCGAAGTTCGACGTGCCGCTGCTCGAGGTAGCGCTGCGCCTCGACGTGGCCTACGTCGGGGCGATGGGCTCGCGTCGCACCCACGACGACCGGCTGGCGCGGCTGCGAGAGGTGGGGCTGACCGATGACGAGATCGCCCGGCTCTCCTCGCCCATCGGCCTCGACCTCGGCGCCCGCACTCCGGAGGAGACCGCCATCTCCATCGCCGCCGAGATCGTCGCGGGTCGCTGGGGTGGCTCGGGGGAGCGGCTGGCCGCCACCTCGGGGCGGATCCACGGGGACGAGTAGGCCTGCTGCTGGTGCGAGTCCCGGTGAGGTTCAGCGGGGCGCCGCTGGACCTCACGGCTCCCGGACGCAGGTGCATCGGGTAGCCGTGAGTTTCATCGGGGGGCCGATGAACCTCACCCCCGCCGCTTGACCCCACCCGCCACAGTGGACCCATGAGGCTCCCGCGCGGGTGGATCCGGCCGGTCACGACGTACGCCGCTGGGCTGGTGCTGCTCGCGCCGCTCGTCGCCTGCAGCAGCGACCCGACGGGTCCGTCGGCGGACCCGGGCCCGAGCACGACCGTGCCCACGGCACCGGCCGGCACCCCCACGGACGAGCCGAGCGACCGGCCCACCGGTGACCCCACCGGTGAGCCGGAGGACGCCCTCCCGCCCGTCCGCGACCCCCAGAGCCTGCCGGCGCTCATGCGCGAGAAGGTCCGCGGCGGCGGCCTGCGCACGACGGCGCAGCTGGCCGAGACCGACCGGTGGACCGGCTACGCGGCGGCGTACCGCGTCAACGGGGCCACCGTCACCGGCGAGCTGCTGGTGCCCAAGGGCCAGGGGCCGTTCCCGGCGCTGGTGCTCAACCACGGTTACATCGACCCCGCGATCTACACCCTCGGCCGGGGGATGAGCCGCGAGCAGGAGTGGTTCGCGGCGGCCGGGTTCGTGGTGCTGCACACCGACTACCGCGGCCACGCCGGCTCGGACCCGGTCAGCCCGATGGGTCGCGAGACTCGGCTGGTCTACACCCGCGATGCGATCGGGGCGGTCAAGGCCCTGAAGCGGATGGACTACGTCGACGCCGACCGCACCGCCTTCGTCGGCCGCTCGATGGGCGGCGGGGTCACGCTCAACGCGATCGTCGCCGAGCCGGACCTGGTCGACGCCGCGGTCGTCTTCGCCTCGGTGAGCAGCCGCTTCGTCGACAACCTGCGCCAGTTCACCGAGCCCAACCGCCCCGACGGGGCACGGGCGTTCTACGACGAGCACGGCACGCCTGCGGAGTCGCCGCGCTTCTACCGCGACCTCTCCAGCCGGACGTTCTTCGACCGCGTCGAGGTGCCGGTGATGCTCCACCACGGCACCTCCGACGACGTCTGCCCGCCGGTCTGGTCCCGGCAGACCGACCGGCTGCTCCGGGAGGCGGGTGCTCGCAGCACGCTGGTGGAGTGGCCGGGGGAGCAGCACGCCTTCGGACCGCGGTTCGCCGACTCGTTGCGCCGCACGGTCGCCTTCCTGAGGCGTCACCTCGACGTGTGACCCACGTCACCAGGACGGTGCTAGGTTCGCGGCATGGAAGCGGACCTGCGGGCTCGCCGGGTCGACGCGGTGCGCGCGTGGACCTCGTTCGTCGAGCACGGTGACGGCGCCGAGCAGCTCGTGCGCCCTGAGATCTGGTCGAGCTGGGCGCGCTCGGAGCAGACGATCTCCCCGGAGGTCGCCTACGCCCCCCTCGACGACGAGCAGGAGACCGCGGCCTACTTCCGCGACTCCCCGCTGCAGACCGCGGTCGAGCGGGTCGAGGAGGACCTGCGCCGCACCGCCGAGGACGGCGACCTCGTGGTCGCCGTGACCGACCCGCAGACCCGCATCCTGTGGACGTACGGCGGTCGCACCATGCGCCGCAAGGCCGAGAGCGTGAACTTCGTGGCCGGCGGCCGGTGGGACGACCGGTCCGCCGGCACCAACGCCCTGGACCTCGCCAACCGCCACGACCGCGCGGCGATGGTCTTCAGCGCCGAGCACTACGCGTCGATGGTGCACAACTGGGTCTGCTGGGCCGCGCCCGTGCACGACCCGGTGACCGGCGTGCAGCTGGGCGTGCTCGACCTCTCCACCACCTGGGACCGCACCCACCCGATCGGCCTCGCCACCGCCCAGGTGATGGCGCGACTCATCGAGCAGGCGATGCCGGCCAGCGCCACCCCGCTGGGTCGTGCCCCCGGGCCCGACGACACCCAGCCGGGCCTGGTGCTGTCGGTCCTCGGCACCGCCGAGGCCCACCTCGACGGCCAGCGGTTGCTGCTCAACCGACGCCAGACCGAGATCCTCGCCCTGCTCGCCCTGCACCCCGAGGGGCTCTCGCTGGACCGGCTCCACGCGGCGGTCTACGGCGACCACGCCGTCACCTTCTCCACCCTCAAGGCCGAGGTCTCCCACCTGCGCCACGCGCTCGGCGGCCAGCTGTCCTCGCGGCCCTACCGGCTGACGATGCCGGTCGCCACCGACGTCGACCACGTCCTCTCGATGCTGCGTCGCGGGCGGGTGGTTCGGGCCGTCGAGGCGTACGGCGGCGACCTGCTGCCCGGCACCGACAGCCCGGCCCTGCAGGAGCTCGGCGAGTACGTCGCCGTCGCGGTCCGGGAGGCGCTGCTGGCCGACCCCGACCCCGAGGCGGTCGCGACCTACGGCGAGCGGGCGCCCTACGACACCGAGGTCGTCGAGGCGGCGTTGGCCCGGCTCGGCGGACGGGCGCACCCGCTCGCGCCCCTGCTCAAGGCACGGCTGGCCGCGGCCCGGGGCTGAGGCGCCGAAGAGCTCGGTCGGCCATGTCGGGCCGAACTCGTGAGGATGCCGTGAGACCGGCGTGAAGGCGGCGTGCAGAACCGGTCCGGACCGCCGATCGTTGCCTCCTTGTGACCCGGGAGGGCACTTTTCGGGCCCATCGGCGCCCCGATCCCCCTAAGGTTGATGGGCCCGCGGCCCGGAACGAACACGGCTAGCCGCACGAGACACAACCGCCGGGCGGCTGGTCCATCCTCGTTGCACGCGGTTCCCGTGGGCAGTCCTGCACACGACGGAAAGTTGATCAGATGCGCAAGGGTACGAAGCTCGTCGCTGCGTCCGCCGGCCTGGCCATGAGCCTGTCGCTGGCCGCCTGCGGCGACGATGGGGGTAGCGGAAGTGCCACGGGTGACCGCCTCGAGGGCGTGTCCCTCACCGTGGGGTCGAAGGACTTCACCGAGAACATCCTGCTCGGCGAGATCCTCGCCCAGGCACTGGCCAACGAGGGCGCCGACGTCACCAACCAGACCAACCTGGGCGGCACCTCGGTGGCGCGCGAGGCGCTGCTGGCCGGCGAGCTGAACGTCTACCCGGAGTACAACGGCACCGGCTGGACGGTGCACCTCGGCAACGAGGACCCGAGCCAGGACCCCGAGGAGCTCTACACGGTCACCGCCGAGGCGGACCTGGAGCAGAACGACATCAAGTGGGTCGGGCGCTCGCCGTTCAACGACACCTACGGCTTCGCGGCCAACGGTGACCTCGCGGCCGCCGAGGGTGGCTTCGACTTCGACTCGATGGCCGCCTACCTCGAGGCCAACCCCGACACGACCGTCTGCATGGAGTCGGAGTTCCCCGACCGTCCCGACGGCCTGATCCTGTTCGAGGAGGCCACCGGCTACACCGTGCCGCAGAGCCAGCAGCAGATCCTCGACACCGGTCTGATCTACACCGAGACCGCTGACGGCAACTGCGACTTCGGCGAGGTCTTCACCACCGACGGCCGCATCGGCGCGCTCAACCTCGAGCTCGTCGACGACCCGGGCGTGATGATCCTCTACAACGTCTCCTACACCTTCCAGAACGACGTCTACGAGGCCAACGCCGACGTCTACGACGAGATCGTCGAGGAGATCCTCGCGCCGCTGGACGAGGAGAAGATGGCCGCGCTGAACGCGCAGGTCGACATCGACGCGGTGCCCTACGACCGCGTCGCCAGCGAGTACCTCGAGGAGATCGGCCTCGGCTGACCACCCGGCGTACGCCGCAGCAGCACGACGAAGCCGCCAGGACCGATCGGTCCTGGCGGCTTCGTCGTGTCGGACCCCGGGGGCCCGGGTGGTCACACGCCCTTGGGGCGGAGGTACCTCTCGGCCAGCGCGCCGAGCCAGTCGAAGCTCAGCGCGATCAGGGCCACCATCACGGCGCCGATGACGTAGACCGGCTCCTGCTGGTTCTTCAGCCCGGAGTTGATGGTGACGCCCAAGGCGCCGCCGCCGATGAGGAAGACCAGCGTGGCCATGCCGATGTTGATGATCATGGCGGTGCGGATGCCGGCGATGATGACCGGCACCGCCAGCGGCAGCTCGATGCGCAGCAGCACCCCGAGCCGGGTCATGCCCATGCCGCGCCCCGCCTCGAGCAGGGGGCGCTCGACACCGTCGAGCCCGACCATCGTGTTGCGCAGCACAGGCAGCAGCGCGAAGACCGCCAGCACCACGATCGACGTGGTGCGACCGGGCCCGCCGATGATCAGGCCGATCACGAGCAGGCCGTACGCCGGCATCGCCTGCCCGGCGTTGGCGACGGTCAGCACGGCCGGCGAGATGCGTCGCAGCAGCGGTCGGGTCAGCAGGATGCCGAGCGGCACCGCCACGGCGATGACCAGCAGCGTGGACCAGGCGGCGATGATGATCTGCTGCTGGGCCTGCGGCAGCAGTCGGGTGTCCCAGTCCAGCGCGTTGCGCTGCTGGATGACGGCGTTCTCCAGGTCCAGGCTCTGGTAGTAGAGGTAGAGCCCCAGCGCGATCAGCCCGATGAGGAACGGCGCGACGAACAGGCCGTAGCGGTTGACCCGCTCGGCCATGGTCATCCGGACCCTGGGCTCCTGGGGGTCCAGGGGGTCCGGCTCGCTGGTCGAGATCCCCTCGCGGAACGAGGTGATGACGGGGATCTCGGTCATGCGCGCTCCAGCTCCTCGTAGTGGGCTCGCGCCTCGTACTGCGCGCGCCGGATCGCCTTGTTCAGGTGCGCCATCTCCACGACCCCCTGGAAGCGGCCGGCCTCGTCGACGACGCAGGTCTTGCCGGCGGCGCTCTGGACCATCAGCTCGAGGGCGTGGAAGAGGGTGTCGTCGGGGCTGAGGTGGTCGCCCAGCTCCTCGCCGCGGCCGTCGTACTGCCCCGGCGCGGCACCGCGCAGGTCGTCCTCGCGCAGCCAGCGGGCCGGGCGGCCCTGGTCGTCGAGCAGCACCAGCCACTCGCGACCGGCCTCCTGCAGGGCGGCGATGCCCTTCTGCGGGTCGTCGGAGACGCTGATCGCGGGGTAGTCGGGGATCTTCAGGCCGCTGACCTGCTGGAAGTTCAGCCCCTTGATGGTCGAGCCGGTGCCGATGAAGTCGTCGACGAAGTCGTCGACCGGGTAGGCGAGGATCCGCTCGGGGGTGTCGATCTGGCGGATCGTCGAGCGCTCGCCGAGGATCGCGATCCGGTCACCCATCTTGATCGCCTCGTCGATGTCGTGGGTGACGAAGACGATCGTCTTGCGCAGCTCCTCCTGCAGTCGCAGGAACTCGTTCTGCAGCCGCTCACGGGTGATCGGGTCGATCGCGCCGAACGGCTCGTCCATCAGCATGATGTCGGGGTCCGCACCCAGGGCGCGGGCGACGCCGACGCGCTGCGCCTGGCCGCCGGAGAGCTCCTTGGGGTAGCGGTCGCGGTACTGCTCGGGGTCCAGGCCGACCGTGGTGAGCAGCTGCTCGGTGCGCTCGTGGATGCGCTCCTTCTCCCACCCGAGCATCTTGGGCACCGTCGCGATGTTCTGGCTGATCGTCTGGTGCGGGAAGAGACCGATCTGCTGGATGACGTAGCCGATGCGACGACGCAGCTTGTCGGGGTTGGCCTTGGTGACGTCCTCGCCGTCGAGCATGATGCGGCCGCTGCTCGGCTCGATCATCCGGTTGATCAGGCGAAGGGTCGTGGACTTGCCGCAGCCCGACGGGCCGACGAGGACGAGGATCTCGCCCTCCTGCACGTCCAGGGTCAGCTCGTCGACGGCGGGGATCCTCGAGCCCGGGTAGGTCTTGGCGACCCGGTCGAGGTGGATCTTGGGCTGGGAGCTCATGGGCTTCCTCTCGCTGGGATCGGTGGGACGGGTGCTGGGGGCGCTAGACCTTCAGGCCCCGCGGGGTGGCCACGCGCTGGAACGTCGCCAGCACCAGGTCCAGGAGCAGGCCGAGGGCGACGATGAAGACGGTGCCGGTCCACACCTGCTCGGCGGCGTTGGGCAGGCCGTTGCGGCTCAGGCCGCTGCGGATGAAGATGCCGAGCCCGTCACCGCCGACGAGCACCGCGATCGCAGCCAGCCCGACGGTCAGCAGCGTGGCCACGCGGACGCCGGCCATGATGACCGGCAGGGCGAGCGGCAGCTTGACCTTGAGCAGGCGCTGAGTGCCGGTCAGGCCCATGCCGCGGGCCGACTCGGTCACGGCCGGGGGCACGGAGTCCAGCCCGGTGACGGTGTTGCGCAGGATCGGCAGCAGCGCGTACATCCACAGCGCGAGCATCGCCGGCGGGTTGCCGATGCCCATGATCGGGATGAACAGCGCGAAGAGCGCCAGCGCCGGGAGCGTGAGGAAGATCGAGGCGGTGGAGAGGACCAGCGCTCGGGCCATCGGCCGCGTCTGGATCCACACGCCGAGCAGGACCGAGGTGACGGTCGCGAAGGCGATGACGATCAGCACGATCCGGAGGTGCTGGAGCGTCGCCTCGGTGATGTAGTCGGAGTTGTTCTGGACGTAGGTGAAGAAGTTCTGGAGTGCTTCCACGTGTGCCTTTCAGGGGCCGGACAAGCCTGTCCACCCTACGCAGGTCCGGTCCGGCCCGGGGCGGGTACGCATGACAACGCCCGAGAAGCACGTGCCAACCCTCGTCCAACCTGACGCTCCTAGCGTGAGCCGGGTCACACGACCCGCCACCCACGCGAACCCCCGCGTGATCCACCCAGGGAGAGTCCATGACCCGGATCAGCCTCACCGTCGACGGCGCCAGGGTCGCCGACGACGTCGAGCCGCGGATGCTGCTGGTGCAGTACCTGCGCGAGCGCCTCGGCAAGACCGGCACCGTCATCGGGTGCGACACCAGCAACTGCGGAGCCTGCACCGTCCACCTCGACGGTGAGTCCGTGAAGTCCTGCAACGTCCTGGCCGTCCAGGCCGACGGCTGCGAGGTCACCACCATCGAGGGGCTCGCGCAGGACGGCGAGCTGCACCCGGTGCAGGAGGCCTTCCGCGAGTGCCATGGCCTCCAGTGCGGCTTCTGCACCCCCGGCATGGTCATGCAGAGCGTGGCCCTGCTGAAGGAGAACCCGCAGCCCAGCGAGGAGGAGATCCGCCTGGGCCTCGAGGGCAACCTGTGCCGCTGCACCGGCTACCACAACATCGTCAGGGCGGTGCAGCACGCCGCCGGCGCCGGCTCGACCAGCACCAGCGACGCGGGCGCGGAGCAGGGGGTGACGGCATGACCGCCGTCCAGGAGCCTGCCGCCGAGCGGGAGATCGGGCGCGAGCGTCGCCGCAAGGAGGACCAGCGGCTGATCACCGGCCGCACGCGCTGGACCGACAACATCGCGCTGCCGGGGATGCTGCACCTCGCGATGGTCCGCAGCCCCTTCGCCCACGCCAAGATCCTCTCGATCGACACCAGCGAGGCCAAGAACGCCACCAACGTCGTCGACGTCGTCACCGGCGCCGACCTCGGCGAGGCGCAGGGCGCCTGCATCAACGCCTGGGCGATCACCGAGGACCAGGTCACCCCGCCGCACCTGCCGATGCCGGTCGACCGGGTCGCCTTCGCCGGCGAGGTCGTCGCGGTCGTCGTCGCCCGTAGCGCCGCCGAGGCGCGGGACGCGGCCGAGCTCGTCGACGTGGAGTACGACGAGCTGCCGGCCGCCCTGGACCTCAAGCACGCCGCCACCGACGAGGTCCTGGCCCACCCCGACCTCGGCACCAACAAGTCGGCGTTCTGGCGCTTCGACTCCGCCGAGGCCAGCACCGGCGGCGACGTCGAGGCGGCGATCGACAAGGCGCGGACCGATGGGATCGTCATCGAGCGGGAGTACCGCCAGCAGCGGCTGATCCCCGCCTTCATGGAGCCGCGCTCGGTCGTGGTCGACCCGACCGGCGAGCAGATCACCGTGTGGTCGGCGACCCAGGTGCCGCACATCCTGCGCTTCGCGATCGCCGCGACGGCCGGGGTGCCGGAGTCGAAGATCCGGGTCATCGCCCCCGACGTGGGCGGCGGCTTCGGCGGCAAGCTCCAGCAGACGCCGGAGGAGATGATCGCCTTCGCGGTCGCCCGGCGACTGGGGCGGCCGGTGAAGTTCACCGAGACCCGCTCGGAGTCGCTGATGACCGCTCACCACGGCCGCGACCAGTGGCAGAAGCTGACGATGAGCGCCGAGAAGGACGGCACCGTCACCGGCCTCAAGGTCGAGCTGCTCGCCGACCTGGGGGCCTACGTCGCGATCGTCGGCGGCGGCGTCCCGGTGCTCGGTGCCTTCATGTTCAACTCGATCTACAAGTTCCCCGCCTACCAGTTCAATTGCCAGACGGTGCTGACCAACAAGACCTGGACCGACGCCTACCGCGGCGCCGGCCGGCCGGAGGCCACCTTCGCGATCGAGCGGCTGATGGACGAGCTGGCCGCCGAGCTCGGCGAGGACCCGATCGAGGTCCGTCGCCGCAACTGGATCCACGCCGATGAGTTCCCCTTCTCCACCGTCGCCGGGCTGGAGTACGACTCCGGCGACTACGAGAAGGCGACCCGGCGGGCGATGGAGATGCTCGGCTACGACGAGCTGCGCGCCGAGCAGAAGCGGCGTCGTGACGCCGGCGACCGGGTGCAGCTCGGCATCGGCGTCTCGACCTTCACCGAGATGTGCGGCCTGGCGCCCTCCCGGGTCCTCGGCCAGCTCAACTACGGCGCCGGCGGCTGGGAGCACGCCAGCGTCCGGATGCTCGCGACCGGCAAGGTCGAGGTCGTCACCGGCGCCTCCGCGCACGGCCAGGGCCACGAGACCGCGTTCAGCCAGATCGTCGCCGACCGGCTCGGCGTGCCCTTCGAGGACGTCGAGGTGCTCCACGGCGACACCCAGGTCGCACCGAAGGGTCTGGACACCTACGGCTCTCGGTCGCTGGTCGTCGGCGGCGAGGCGCTGGTCAAGGCCGTCGACAAGGTCATCGACAAGGCCCGGCCGCTGGCCGCGCACCTGCTCGAGGCCTCCGCCGACGACCTGGAGTACGCCGGTGGCCGGTTCGGTGTCCGCGGCACCGACCAGGGCATCACCATCCAGGAGCTGGCCACCGCCGCCTTCGCGGCGCACTCCTACCCCGAGGACATGGAGCCCTCGCTCGACGCCGACGCGACCTACGACCCGGTGAACTTCAACTTCCCGCACGGCACCCACCTGTGCGCGGTCGAGGTCGACACCGAGACCGGGCAGGTGTCGATGCGCAAGTACGCCTGCTGCGACGACATCGGCAACATCATCAACCCCCTCATCGTCGCCGGGCAGGTGCACGGCGGGCTGGTGCAGGGCATCGCCCAGGCGCTGTGGGAGGAGGCGGTCCACGACGACTCGGGCACGCTGGTGTCCGGGTCGTTCACCGACTACCTGCTGCCCACCGCGGCCGACACGATCTCCTTCGACATCGACCACACGACCTCGCCGTCGTTGACCAACACCCTCGGCACCAAGGGCGTGGGCGAGGCCGGGACGATCGCCTCGACCCCGGCCGTCGTGAACGCGGTCGTCGACGCCGTACGCCACCTCGGGATCGACGACATCGCCATGCCCTGCACGCCCGAGCGCGTGTGGCGGGCCATCCAGGGCGTCGCCGGAGGCGGCGCCACCGAGGGTGCGGCGATGCCGCACTTCGACTCCTCGACGGGCATGGAAGGCACCGTCGACCGGACCACCGGAGGTGCACAGTGATCCCCGCGCAGTTCGACTACCTGGCCCCGACCACCATCGACGAGGCCCTGGCCGCGCTCGCCGAGCACGGCGACGACGCCAAGATCCTGGCCGGCGGGCAGTCGTTGCTGCCGGTGCTGCGGATGCGGCTCAACGCCCCCGAGGTCGTCATCGACCTCGGGAAGATCCCCGAGCTGCGGGGTGTCCGCGACGACGGCGACCACCTGGTCATCGGCGCGATGACCCGGCACGCCGACGTCCTGCGGGACCCGATGGTCGGCGAGCACGCCGCGCTGCTGCAGCGAGCCGTCACCCACCTCGCTGACGAGCAGATCCGCCACCGCGGCACCTTCGGCGGCGCCCTGGCCCACGCCGATCCCGCCGGCGACGTGGGAGCGCCGGCGCTGGCGCTGGGCTGCGAGATGGTGATCGCCGGCCGCGACGGCACCCGCACGGTCGGGGCCAACGACTTCTTCGTCGACCTCTTCGAGACCGCCGTCGGCGAGGACGAGATCCTCACCGCGGTCCGGGTGCCCAAGCACACCGGCTGGGGCGCTCACTACGAGAAGTTCGTGCGCGTCGCCCACCAGTGGCCGATCGTGGCGGTCGCCGCGGCGGTCCGGGTCGAGGGCGGCACCATCGCCGAGGCCAGGGTCGGGCTGACCAACATGGGGTCGACCCCGCTGCGTGCCCGCGCGGTCGAGGACGCGCTGCGCGGTCAGCCGGCCACCGAGGACGCCGTGCGCGAGGCCGCCTCGCGCGCCGCCGAGGGCACCAACCCGCCCTCGGACCTCAACGGCGACTCCGACTACCGCAGCCACCTCGCGACGGTGCTGACCCGGCGCGCGGTCCTCGCGGCCGCAGGGGGCTGAGGCAGGCGTGGAGCTCAGGCACAGCTTCACCGTCCCCCTCGACGTCGAGTCGACGTGGGCGCACTTCGGGGACATAGCGGCGCTCGCCGAGTGCTTCCCCGGCGCCGTCGTCACCGACGTCGAGGGGGACACCTTCCGCGGCACCGTGAAGGTCAAGCTCGGCCCGATCGCCCTGCAGTACGCCGGATCGGGCACCTTCGTGGAGAAGGACGACGCGGCGCACCGCTTCGTGGTGGAGGCCAAGGGCAAGGACAAGCGCGGCAACGGCACGGCCGGCGCCACGGTCACGCTCGCCATGGCTGCTGCGGGGGAGTCGACCGAGGTGCAGGTCGACACCGACCTGGCCATCACCGGCAAGCCGGCGCAGTTCGGTCGCGGGGTGATGCAGGACGTCTCCGACAAGCTGCTGGGCCAGTTCGTGAGCTGCCTCGAGCAGCGGCTCGAGGCCCCCGGCCCGGTTGACGGGGCCGCCCCGACCGTGGAGCCTGGAGACGAGCCCCCCTCCTCATCGCCGGCGGCGACGGACCAGGCCCCCCCGACGTCGTCGTCGGCCCCCCACCAAGCCCCCCGGCCGGCCCCGACCCAGACCGGCGAAGACTCGCTGGACCTGGGGGCGACCGTGCTCCCGGTGCTGCTGCGGACCTACGGCCCACGCCTGGCCGCGGTGCTCGGTCTGGTGGCGCTGCTCGCCGTCGTACGTCGGGTGCTGCGGTAGCCGCTGCCCTAGGCTCCGGGGCGTGACCCGACTCCTCGTCCGGCTGCTCGGTCTCGTCCTCCTCCTCGCGCTGGTGGCCGCCCCAGCCGCCTTCTACGGGCTGGAGGAGGACGGGGGCGGCAGCGAGCCCACCTCTATCAGCCGGTACGACGTGGAGATGACCGTCCGCGAGGACGGCACCGCGCGGGTCCGCGAGACGATCGTGCTGGAGGTCACGACCTCCGACCGGCACGGGATCTTCCGCTTCTTCGACCGCGCCGACTCCTCCGTCGAGGGCGGACGGGTCCGGCCCCGTGACGTCGAGGTGCTCCGCGACGGTGCGCGGGAGGACTGGGTCACGGAGTCCTCGGGCGCCGGGCGCTACCTCGTGTGGCGCATCGGCGACGCCGACGTCACGCTCACGCCCGGCTCGCACACCTACCGCCTGACCTACGAGCTGGCCGACGTGCTGGGCGAGGACGAGGACGGCCGGGCCGAGCTGCGCTGGGACGTCGTGCCCGGCGGCTGGGCCCAGCGCATCGACGAGGCCGAAGTCGCCATCCTGCTCCCGGCCACGACGGTGGGGGAGGTCGCCTGCGACCAGGGGGACGGGGTGCGTGGTGGCTGCACCGCGGTCGGCGGCGGCAGTGACCGGGTGGTCGTGGTCACCGGACCGCTGGCCCCCCGCACCCCGGTCACCGTGACCGCGACGCTCGACCTGCCCGCGCCCGACGCCCAGGAGACGCTGCCCTGGGCGCCGCGCTTCGACCCGGTGCTCGGGACCCGGGTGTGGCTGGTGGTCCTGGTCGTCGTGGGTGCGCTCCTGGCGCTCGGCCTCGGGGCGCTGCTGGCCGCTCGGGCCCGGGAGCGGGCGCCCGGGTTCCCCCTCACCTACACCCCGCCCACCGGCATCGGTCCGGCCCAGGGCTACTACGTCGCCCGCGAGCGGGTGGGGCGTCCGCGGTACGTCGCCACGCTCCTGCACGCGGCCGAGCAGGGCGCGCTGACGCTGACGCCGCACGGTGAGGGCTGGACGATCCAGCGACCCGGCGACCGCGACGTCGAGGACCGTCTCGACCCGGTGACCCGCGACGCCATCCGCATCGTCCCCCGTGGGGACCGTTTCACCTTCACCAAGGGGAGCGTGGAGGCGGGCAAGAAGCTCAAGGCCCGCATCGACCGCTTCGAGAAGGACGTCGCGCAGTGGGGCCGTGACTCGGGCACCGTCGTCCGGTACGGCCTCGGCGGCTTCGGCGCCCTGCTGGTGCTGCTGATGATCGGGCTGAGCGTGGTGACGGTCGTGGTGAACCCGGTCGACCTGGCCGTGCTGGCGCTCGTGCCCGGCGGGCTTGCCGTCGGCGCCGCGCCGCTGCTCACCCCCGGGGCCGGGACCCGGCGCACGGCGCTGGGGCGCCGGCTGTGGTCGGAGGTGGGTGGCTTCGAGCGGGTGCTCTCGACCCCGTCGAGCAAGCAGCGCTTCGACTTCGCCGGGCGTCGCGACCTCTACGCCGCCTTCGTCCCCTGGGCGGTCGCCTTCGGCTGCGCCAAGGAGTGGGCCGACAAGTACCGCTTCGAGATCGGCGAGGACCCGCCCGCGCCTCTGTGGGCCACCTGGTACGCCGGCTCGTCCGGGTCGGCCTGGACCGACCGCATCACCCACGACCTCGAGGCCAGCATGAGCTCGGCCATCTCGGCGTACGCAGCGACCCAGTCCTCGTCCTCCTCCGGCGGCGGTGGTGGGGGCGGAGGCGGTGGCGGCGGAGGCGGCGGGTCCTGGTGACAGCCGGGGACGGTGCCGACAGGATGGAGCCATGGTCCCGCTCCTGATCGTCCTGGCCGTCGTCGTGCTCGTCGTCGGCTTCGTCGTGGTCGGCTTCAACAAGCTGCGCACCGCCGACATCGGCGCCCAGGAGGCGCTGGGCGGGATCGACGTCCAGCTCACCCGTCGCGCCGAGCTGGTGCCGAACCTCGTCGAGACCGTCAAGGGCTACGCCTCCCACGAGCGCGAGGTCTTCGAGGAGGTCACCCGCGCCCGCGCCGGCGTCGCGACTGCCGCCGGCGGGGACGACGTGGCGGCCCGGGCCGCGGCGGACGCGGCCCTGCAGCAGGCGCTGGTGCGGTTGAACGCGGTGGCGGAGGCCTACCCCGATCTCAAGGCCGACCAGAACTTCGCCGAGCTGCAGCGCCAGCTGGCGCAGACCGAGGACCAGATCGCCTTCTCGCGGCAGTACTACAACGACGCCACCCGGACCCTCAACACGTTGGTGGCGACGATCCCGTGGATGTTCCTGTCCGGAGTCGCAGGCGTGGGCCGGCGGGAGTTCTACGACGCCCCGCAGGGGCACCAGGCCCCGCCGCAGGTGTCCTTCTGATCCCTGGCCTGACCGTCCTGGCCTGACCGTCTGGCCAGACCGACCTGGCCCGTCTGGTCGATCCGACCGGTCAGTCGCCGATCATCGCCATCAGCACGACGACCAGGACGGCGATGGCGATGGCGACCATGCCGACCAGGAAGAGCTGCCCCCGCCCCTCGGCGCGAGGCGGTGTGACCACCTGGGGTGGTGTCATCGTGACCTGCTCCTCCCGGGGCTCGTCCATGCTCCGCCTCCTGCGGGGGGTGCTGGTGGGGCGCGGATCGTTGCCCGCGACATCCTTTACCTACGGCTTTACCTTGCGCTACCCCTGCGGGGGATCTGGAGCGGCCACCCTGTCAGATTCCCGTCGCGCCGACGTGGCGTCCCAGGCGTCGGGCGGTCGACGAGTCGGCGTGGTCAGAAGACGCCGAAGGGACGGAACTGCACCGAGAGGCGCGGCCCGGCGGAGGCGACCTTGGGGACCGCGTGCTCCCACGTGCGCTGGCAGCTGCCGCCCATCACGAGCAGGTCGCCGTGCCCCAGCTCGAAGGCCAGGCTCTCGCCGCCGCCACGCGGACGCAGCATGAGCCGTCGCGGATCGCCCACCGACACGATGGCGACCATGGTGTCGTGCGTGGAGCCGCGACCGATGGTGTCGCCGTGCCAGGCCACGCTGTCACGTCCGTCGCGGTAGTAGCAGCACCCGGCCGTGCGGAAGGGCTCGCCCAGCTCACCGGCGTAGTGCTCGCTGAGGGCCTCACGGGCCTCGGTGAGCGAGGGGTGCGGCAGCTCCTGGTCGATCATGTAGGTGTAGACGAGTCGGGGGACGTCGACGAGGCGGTCGTACATCTGTCGCTGCTCGGCTCGCCAGGGGACCCGCGAGACCAGGGCGTCGAAGACGTCGTCGGGCTCGGGCAGCCAGGTCCGGCGTACGTCGACCCAGGCGCCGTGGGCCAGCACGTGCCGCTCCGCCCCGCCCAGCGCGTCCACCAACGACCCACGGCCCTGCGGCTGGTCGGCGAAGAGGGTGCCCTGGAAGTCCATGGCGCCAGCGTACGCCCTGGCTCGAACACGTGTTCGACGACGGGTGGGCGTGTCGGACCGGGTCGTCGTGCCGAGCCGGCGTGTTGATACGCCGGCTCGGCGGGGACACGCTCGGTTCTCGGGGTCGGCCCGGGGTCGGCTCGGGGTGGAACCCGGTGGCGCACCGTCGGCGCGGTCCGAGACAGTGGTGCCCATGACCGTGGCGGCCAGCGTGCGTGACCTGACGAAGATCTACGGCTCGGGCCAGACGGAGGTGCGCGCCCTCGACGGCGTGAGCCTCGACATCGGGGCGGGGGAGTTCACGGCCGTCATGGGTCCCAGCGGGTCGGGCAAGTCCACGCTCATGCACTGCTGCGCGGCCCTCGACACCGCCGACTCGGGGTCAGTGCGCATCGGCGACGTCGAGCTGACCGGGCTGAAGGACAAGGCGCTGACCGCGCTGCGGCGCGACGAGATCGGGTTCGTCTTCCAGTCCTTCAACCTGGTGCCGACGCTCACCGCGAAGGAGAACGTCCTGCTGCCGCTGGCCATCGCCGGGCGCCGCCCCGACGCGGAGTGGTTCGACCAGGTGGTCGCGACCGTGGGGCTGGCCGACCGGCTGGGGCACCGACCCAACCAGCTCTCCGGGGGCCAGCAGCAGCGCGTCGCGGTGGCTCGCGCCCTGGTCAGCCGGCCGCGGATCGTCTTCGCCGACGAGCCGACCGGCAACCTCGACAGCCGCTCGGGTGCGGAGGTGCTCAGCCTGCTGCGCCGCAGCGTCGACGAGCACCAGCAGACGATCGTCATGGTCACCCACGACCCCGTCGCGGCCGCCTACACCGACCGGGTCGTCTTCCTGGCCGACGGTCGCGTGGTCGACGAGCTGCGCGCGCCCGACCGGGACGCCGTGCTCGAGGTCATGACCCGGATGACCGAGGCCGCCGCCCCGCGCGACGACGCCTCGGCCCAGGAGGCCTGAGCCGTGCTCCGGGTCTCCCTGCGCAGCCTGCTCGGCCGCAAGGTGCGGCTGCTGATGAGCACCTTCGCGATCGTGCTCGGTGTCTCCTTCGTCGTCGGCACCCTGGTCTTCTCCGACACCCTGCAGCGCTCCTTCGACTCGATCTTCGCCTCCTCGGCGGGCGACGTCGTGGTCCGGCCCGACGGCCAGGGCGGCGGGCCGCCGGGGTCGCGGACCGTCCCCGGCGACGTGGTCGACGAGCTCGCGGCCCTGCCCGGCGCCGCCCGCGCCGACGGCCAGGTGGGCTCGATCGGTGTTTACGTCATCGACACCGACGACCGGCCCGTCGGCGGGTTCGGCCCGCCCGCCCTCGGCCAGGGCTGGAGCGACGCTCCCGCGGTCGACGGGCGCGAGGGCCTGGTGATCGTGGAGGGACGTGCGCCCGAGGGTCCCGAGGACGTCGTGCTCGACACCCGCACCGCCGACCGGGCCGGCTACTCCCTCGGTGACACCGTGCCGATCCAGACCCCGGGTGAGCAGGCGCGGGTCGAGCCCACGCTGGTGGGCCTGGCCGACTTCGCTGACGGGGGCTCGCTCAACGGCGCCACCCTCGCCGCCTTCGACCCGGTGACCGCCCAGCAGCTGTTCCTCGGCGGGCAGGACGCCTGGACGGAGGTCTGGGTCACCGCGGCCGACGGGGTCAGCCAGGACGAGCTGGTCGAGCAGGTGCGCGAGGTGATCGGCGCCGACCTCGAGGCCGTCACCGGTGACGAGGCCGCCGAGTCTAACGCCGCCGACCTCCAGGAGGCGATCGGCTTCCTGGAGACGTTCCTGCTGGTCTTCGCCGGCGTCGCCCTGGTCGTGGGGGCCTTCCTCATCGTCAACACCTTCTCGATCCTGGTGGCCCAGCGCTCCCGCGAGCTCGCGCTGCTGCGGGCCCTGGGGGCGAGCCGCCGCCAGGTCACGGTCTCGGTGCTGGTCGAGGCCCTGGTGCTCGGCGTGCTCGGCGGCACCCTCGGCCTCGGGCTCGGCATCCTGCTGGCCCAGGCAATGGCCGCGCTCTTCGCGCAGGTGGGCCTCGACCTGTCCGGGCAGCCGCTGGTGATCGCGGCCCGCACCCCGCTGGCGGCGTACTCCGTCGCGGTCCTCGTGACGGTCGCCGCCGCGCTGGTCCCCGCCCTGCGCACCGGTCGCATCGCCCCGGTCCAGGCGCTGCGTGACGACGTCGCGCTGCCGGAGTCCTCCCTGCGTCGCCGGCTCGTGGTCGGGCTGGTGCTGGCGGTGCTCGGCGGCGCCGCCCTGGTCGTGGGTCTCTTCGGCGACACCGCGCACGCCGGCTGGGTGGTCGGCGGCGGGGTCCTGGCCGTGCTGCTGGGCGTCACCGCGGCCTCGCCGCTGCTCTCGATGCCGCTGCTGGCCGCCGCTGCCGCGCTGTTCCGCCGGGTCTTCGGCACCGTCGGGGTGCTGGCGGGGCAGAACACCCTGCGCAACCCGCGGCGCACCGCGGCCACCGCCTCCGCGCTGATGATCGGGCTCGCGCTGGCCGGGACGATGTCGATCGCCGGCGCCTCCGCGTCCGCGTCGGTCGACCAGCAGATCGAGGACAGCTTCGTCGGCGACTACGTCGTCACCAACGTCTTCGGCGGCCCGTTCTCGCCGAGCGTGGCCGAGGCCCTGGTCGACGTGGAGGGCGTGGACCGCGTGGCGGTCGAGCGCTACGACGTGGCCCGGCTCGAGGGCGACTTCGCCTTCGTCGGTGCCGTGAGCGGCGAGGACCTCGACCTCCTGGGGCTGGAGCTGCTCGACGGCTCCCGGCCCCCCAGCGGCGACCGCGAGGTGCTGCTGGCCGAGCAGGTCGCCGACGACGCCGACGTCCGGCCCGGCGACACGGTGGTGCTCGAGGTGCCCGGCGGGGAGCAGGAGTGGACCGTCGCCGGCACCTACGCCGCCAACCCGGTCGTGCCGGCCACCGCGCTGGTCTCGCCGGAGGCGTTCAGCGGCCGCGCCGGCTTCGCCGACCAGGACCGGATGCTCGTCGTGTTCGGCGACGGCACCGCGGCCGACGTCCTCGGCGAGCGCATCGACGAGGTGCTCGCGGACCAGCCGACGCTGGCCGCCCAGGACCAGCAGGAGTACGCCGAGGTCCAGCGCGAGCCGATCGAGCAGCTGGTGCTCATGGTGTTCGCGCTGCTGGGCCTGGCCCTGGTCATCGCCGTGCTCGGGATCGTCAACACCTTGGCGCTCTCGGTCATCGAGCGCACCCGCGAGGTGGGTCTGCTGCGCGCCGTCGGCCTGGGGCGGGGACAGCTGCGCCGGATGGTGACGCTGGAGTCGGTCGCCATCTCCGTGCTCGGCGCGGTGCTGGGCGTCGTCCTCGGGGTGCTCTTCGGCGTGGTCATGATGACCGCCCTGCGTGACGAGGGCCTGGAGGTCATCTCGGTGCCCTGGGGCCAGCTCGGGGTCTACCTCGTGCTCGCGGTGGTGGTCGGCGTGCTGGCCGCGGTCCTCCCGGCCCGCCGCGCCGCGCGCCTCGACGTGCTGCAGGCGATCGCGACCGAGTAGGACCTCGCGCCCGCGGCGGCGAGTGTTGCCCGGATACGCCCGACGCTTTGGCAACTCGTGCCCGCTCGCGTGGTGTGACGGCTCCGGACCGCGTGGTAGGGGACGGATTTCGCGGATCCGGCCCGATGCCGCACCAGGTTGTCTAGTCTGCTGAGCGTGGATGAGGTTCTCGTGACGGACGGTCGGGCGCTCAAGCACGTCCAGGTCCGTGAGTACGTCCGCAACCTCGTGACCGGATCAGCGCCGGGGTCACCGGCGCCGTCCGAGCGCGAGCTGGTCCAGCACTTCGGCGTGGCCAGGATGACAGTGCGCCAGGCCATGGACGCGCTGGTCGTCGAGGGCCTCCTCGAGCGGATCCCCGGTCGCGGCACGTTCGTGGCGCGACCGCGGCGCACCGCGAGCCGGATCACCGGCTACACCGAGGAGATGACCCGGCGCGGCATGCTCGCCGAGAGCCAGACGCTGCTCGCCCGCCGCGAGCAGGCCGGCCCGGGCGTCGCCCGGGCGCTGGCGCTCACCGAGGGCGACGCGGTCATCCACTGGCGCCGCCTGCGTCGCGCCGACGGGGTGCCGATGTGCATCGAGGACGCCTACCTCAACGAGGTGCTGCTGCCCGGCTTCCTGCAGAGCGGCATGCCGACCAGCCTCTACGACTCCCTGGAGTCGCGCGGGCTGCGCCCCACCTGGGCCGAGGACTCGGTCAACGCCGACAAGGCGACCAGCGAGGAGTCCTCGCTGCTGGAGGTCGACCCGATGAGCGCGGTGCTGCGGCACTCGCGCCGCGCGGTCTCCGGCGAGAAGGTCGTCGAGGTGTCCCGTTCGGTCTACCGCGCCGACCGCTACACGCTGTGGGTGCAGCTCGGCCAGGACGGGTAGCGGAGACGCGTCAGCGGATCCGCTGATCGATGGTCGAGCGAGCCGCGCGGCTGAGGGACGAAGCCGCGACCGGCGTGTCGAGACCCGTGCCTGGCTCGGGACCCATGAGGCCGGCGAGCCGGGGACGCGCCAGCGGACCCGCCGAGCCGGACGTCAGCCCGGTGGTCGAGCAGCGAGCGCCAGCGAGCGGGCGTCGAGACCACGGCCGCCGAGCCGGGCGTCAGTCGCCTCGGCGCGGCAGCTGACCCAGCGGCGCGACGGCGTTGCCGCTCTCCTCGCACACCCACGTCGGGTCCGGTCCGCCGAGGTCGGGCTGGATGTGCACCATGTGCTCGGCGTCCTCGTCGCACCAGTCGCACACCGGCCAGCGGCCGGTGGAGTCGAAGAGGGCGTCCTGGACGTCCTGGGCGATGAGCCCGGCGACGTACTGCGCGCCCTCGGGCCACTGCTCGGCCCACCACGAGCGCGCCGAGACAGCCTCCTCCAGCGCCGAGACCGCTGCGGGGGTCGCCTGGCGTCGTGCCTCGAGGTCCGCGAGGACCCGGGACCTGGCCTCGAAGAGCTGTGCGACGTCCACCGTCCCATTAGTAGCACCGCTGCCTAGGCTGTCGGCGTGATCCTGATCGACCCGCCGAACGCCGCCGGTCACGGCCGGCTGTGGTCGCACCTGGCCAGCGACACCTCCCTCGCGGAGCTGCACGCTTTCGCCGAGGGCCTGGGCTTCTCGCGCCGCGGCTTCGACCGGGACCACTACGACGTGCCGTCGGAGTGGTACGCCGACGTGGTCGCGGCCGGGGCCGAGCCGGTCAGCAGCCGCGAGCTCGTGCGCCGCCTGGTCGCGGGCGGGCTGCGGGTGCGCAAGCCGCGCACCGGTGGGACGGCCTGAGCAACCGCTAGCTGGCGACCCGTCGGAGGCCGGCGAGCTCGGCGTCGAGGTTGGCCCGGGCATCGGCCTCCCACGCGCTGCGGGCGGGTGCGGTGTGGAAGAGGGTCGGCTTCTCCGCGAGGTGCTCGAGGACCTGGGTGCGGCCCAGGGCGAAGGAGTCGTCGTCGAGGTGGGAGTACTCCTCGCGCACGCTGCGGACGTACGCCGCGTAGCGGGCCGGGGGTGCGGCGAGGATGGCCAGGTCGGCGTCGGAGAGAGCGCACCCGGCCACGTCGTCCTCGGCCGGCTCGTGGGTCTCGGTCATCCGCACCAGCCGGGCCACCTCGGTGGCGGTCTCCTCGCCGACCGAGAGCGGCAGGGTGTCCTCGGCCCAGGCGGCCGAGCGCTCCTCGGCGTCGCGCTCGCCGTCGTAGACCGCGTCGTGGAACCACGCGGCCAGCACCACCGGGAGGTGGGGGTAGTCGACGCCGGCCTCGGCGAGCTCGGCGAGCCGGCCGAGCACGTCGGCGAGGTGCTGGAGGTCGTGGTAGCCGGGGCGGTCCCAGGCGTCGAGGAGGTCCTCGCGCAGCGCGTCGTCACCGGAGAGCGGCCAGCGCCGACGCAGCTGCTCGCGCAACGGGCCGGGGTGGTCGTCATGAGCGGGCATCGCCCCATTGAACCCCATGGCTCCGACCACGTGTGACGTGGCGCACGCTAGGCTGCCGACAACTAGAACCTGTTCTCGTTCCCGTGGGGAGCGACTCGACGAGGAGTGTGGCCGTGGCTGCGAGCACCGAGAAGATCCGCGAGGTCGTGGAGTCCTACATCGCCCTCGTGGCGGACGGCACGGCGGCCCAGATCGCCGACCTCTACACCGACGACGCGACCGTGGAGGACCCGGTCGGCACCGAGGTCCGCCGCGGCCGCGAGGCGATCCTGGAGTTCTACGGCGGCCTGGAGGGCATGGAGGCGCGCACCAGCCTCGGCGTCGTGCGCATCGCCGGCGGCGAGGCCGTCTTCAACTTCGAGCTCGTCACCGTGGTCGGCGACCAGAGCTACACCGTCGCGCCCATCGACCACATGGTCTTCGACGAGGACGGCAAGATCACCGCGATGCGGGCCTTCTGGGACCCCGCGACGGACATGTCCGTCAGCTGACGGTCCCGGCACGGGCCTGGGACGCCCCGGACGCGGGCCTCAGACGCGGGTCGCCGGCAGCGACATCGCTGCGGCGCTGGCGCGCGGCAGGCTGGCGCGGGCGGGCCGTGCCGGGTGCGGTGACCGGGGGAGCGTGACCTGACCCAGGTCGACCAGCTGTGCCTCGCGGCAGGCGAGCCCGTGCAGGCGGCGTTGGTCCACCTCGATCCGGTCCGGGCCGGACTTCACCACGACGGTGAGACCGCTGGAGGCCGGCAGGTCGCCGCCGACGACGAAGCAACCGCGGTGATCGGTGCGGGTGCGCCCCAGCAGCACACCGCGGGAGTCGCGCACCTCAACGATGGCCGCGTACGCCGCTGCGCCGGTGTGCTCGTCCAGCACGACACCGGTGAACGCCGCACCGACCAGCAGGTCGGCCGTGGCCGAGCGCGAGCCCGACGCGGAGGTCTCGGTGAGGACCAGGTCGAGCTCGTGGTGCTCGCCACCGACCGTCTCGACCACCACCGGCGCCGTCCGCTGCGTGCCCTTGGTGGCGCGCACCAGGCAGGCGGTGGCGGGCAGCCCGGCCAGGGTGTAGCCGCCGAGGCCGTCGGTCCGCACCGAGAAGCTGCGGCCGTCGGCGGTGGTCGCGGTGACGGTCGCGAACCTGGCGAGTCGCGGTGCGGCGTCGGCGACGAAGCCGGTCAGCACCGCTCCGCGGGTGAGCACCACGTCGGTGGCGGTCCGCCACCCGGCCCTCACCAGGACCTCGAGCCGGGTCGGCGCGAGGCGGCTGGGGTCGTGGGCCGAGCGCTCGTCGGAGACCTCGAGCGTCCAGCGCCCCTCGGGCAGCACCAGGTCGGTCTCGCGGTGCCACAGTCGGCGCTGGCCGACGAGCCGGCCCTCGGCGTACCACGCGACGCGGGCGACGCAGGGCGTCTCCGCGAGCAGGCGCAGCCGGATCGTGCCGTGGTCGGTGCGGTGCTGCATGGTGCCTCCTCGGGTGCGGTCGTGCGGTGGGTGTGACGGTGGATGACCGGTGGTGGTGCCGGTGGTTCGAACCTAGGGCCGCCGCGGGCACGCGTGGTCCACCGTTCGGGCACCGTCAGGACACAGTCGGGTGACAGACGGTGACCGATCGGCCACTGCCGGTGCGGCGTGGCCGCTGGTGCGCGGGGCGAGCCTCGCGGCCGGCGGTCAGGGCGCGGTGTGGTCGGGACCGCAGTTGCTCTTGTTGTCCTGCTCGCTGGTCGGCAGCTGCGGCAGCAGCAGGTCGCCGACCTGGAGGTCCTCGCCCTGGGTGACCGAGAGCGGGGACAGCGAGCTGGAGCCGAACTTGCAGTAGTACGCGCCGGTCAGGTACGGCGGGTTGCTGCCCCCCGGCTGGATCTTCAGGGTGATCCCGCCCTGGGTGGTGATCGGTCCGCCGAGCGTGAAGCTGCCGTCCGCGCCGGTGGTGGCCGAGCCCAGCAGGCTGCCGTCCTTGGCGAAGGCGAGCACCGCGACGTCCTCCAGCACGGTGTCGGGGTAGACCTCGTCGAGGACGAAGCCGGAGATGCTGGCGCCACGCTTCTTCCACGTGAAGGAGCTGGCCAGATCGGCGCGGCCCTGCTTCACGCCTGCGCCCTTGATCGCGCCCTCCTGTGGCAGGTAGTTCCCCACGCCGGGGGCGACCATGCGGTACTTGCCCGGGTAGAGCCCCTTGAAGCTGGCCTCGCCCCGCTTGGCCTTGACGGTCCAGAACTGGCCCGAGGCCTTGCTGATGGCCGTGACGAAGACCGTCTCCTTGACCCGCTGGCCGCCGGCGCGCAGGTCGACCAGGAGCTTGCCGGCCTTCTTGCGCAGCACGATGCCGATGTTGCGCTTCTGCTTCGAGCGCAGGCCCTGGACGTAGGTGCTCTTGTCGACCCAGGTCTTCTTCCGGTCGTAGGTGAAGACGGAGTAGCTGCCGTCGGGGAGCCCGCCGATGGCGAACTGGCCCTTGTCGTTGGCCTTGGTGGAGAAGGACTGCTCGTTGGCGTTGGCGGCCACGACCTTCGCGCCGCCCAAGGCCTTGCCGCCGGCGCGGACGGTTCCGGTGATGGCGGCGCCGGGCTTCATCCGGACGTTCTTCTGGACCTTCTTGCCCGACTTCACGCGGACCCGCACGTCGGTGGGGGCGTACTTGTCGACGTTGTAGGCCGGTCGCTCGTCGGTGAACTGCAGGTAGTAGGTGCCGGGTGCGAGCCGCAGGGAGTAGATCGTGCCGTTGACCTTGCGCGAGCCGAGGAAGTTCCAGTTCTTGTCGAACCAGCGCACCTTCAGCTTCACGTTGCCCGGCACGAGCACCTCACCGACCACGCGCCCCTTCTCCGCGGCGTGGGCGCTGGGCGCGAGCACCGTCGAGGTGCCCACGCCGCTCAGCAGCCCGAGGAGCAGGGCGAGCAGCAGGCCGACGGCGGTGCGGCGGGCGGTGGAGGTGGTCCCCATGACGACTCCGGTGGACGGGCGGCGTCCTGGGTGACGGCCGCAGTGCCTCCAGCCTAGGTCCGGCTCCTTCAGGGAGCCTCAAGAAAGGCTCAAGGCTTCCCCAGTTCTGCCGGGACGTCCTCGGCGTGCAGCACCAGCAGGCTCGTGACGGCCCTGGTGAGGCACACGTAGAGCCGCCGGAGCCCGGTCACGCGGTCGTGCTCGGCGGCCACGACGGCCGCAGGCTCCAGCAGCACCACGTGGTCGAACTCCAGGCCCTTGGCCAGGCTCGCCGGCACCACCTCGACGCGGGCGTCCCACTCCTGCTCCGCGTCGTCGGTCGGCTCCCCGAGCACGCGGTGGTCGATGTCGCCCAGTGCCCGGGAGGCGGCCCCGGCGGAGGAGTCGGGTACGACGACGCCGACGGAGCCCTCGCGCGCCAGCACCCCGCGGAGCCGGTCGGCCAGGGCGGCGACCGGGTCGGGGACGCGGGCGACCTCCAGGTCGCCGCGCGTGCGCCGCACCGACGTCGGTGGCACGAGCGACGGGGCGACGTGGGGCAGCAGGCCGGCGGCGTACTCGATGACCTCGGAGGGGACGCGGAAGCCGCGGGTCAGCTGCTCGACGTGGGCGTCAGGCTTCCCGAGGTGGGCGAGGGCCTCCTCCCACGACCGGGCACCCCACGGGGTGGTCGCCTGGGCCAGGTCGCCGAGCACGGTGACCGAGCCGGTGCTGGAGCGCCGGGCGAGCGCGCGCAGCATCATGGGGGAGAGGTCCTGGGCCTCGTCGGCGACGAGGTGGCCGACCGAGCCGGTGCGCTCGAGCAGATCACGCAGCTCGTCGAGGAGCACCGTGTCGGCGAGCGTCCACCGGGCGGTGCCGGCGCTGCGCGGCGGACGGTCCCACAGGAGGAGCCGCTGCTCGTCGGGGTCGAGGAGACCGTCGGCCGCCGACGCCAGCGCGTCGGGGTCCGAGAGCAGTCGGTGCAGCAGCTTGGCCGGGTCGACCGCCGGCCAGAGCGCCTTCACGCACGCCTTGACCGGGGCGCTGCGCGCCACGGCGTCCTGCACCCGGTCGTCGGGGGATTCCCCGCCTGCCTCCATGCGCAGCAGCACCCGGTGGGCCAGGGCCTGGGCGAGCATCGAGCCGGCGGCGGCGTACCGGACGCCGCGGGTGCGCAGCCCGTCGAGCACCTCCTCGACCTCGTAGGGCGGCACCCGCCAACGACGCGAGCCGCGCGGCACCACCAGGGCCTCCTCCGGCGTGCCGACGCCCGCCCACACCACCCGACGCAGCACCTCCGCGAGCCGGGCGTCGCCCTTGAGGCTGGCCACGTCGTCGGGCTCGACGGCGCGGACCCGGCGGCCCTCGGGGAGCGGTGCGGTGACCAGCTCCTCGATCGTGGCCTGGGTGGCCTCGACCTCGCCCAGCGCGGGCAGCACGTCGCGGATGTAGCGCAGGAAGGACGCGTTCGGCCCGACCACCAGCACCCCCTGACGGGAGAGCTGCTCGCGGTGGGCGTAGAGGAGGTACGCCGCGCGGTGCAGGCCCACCGCGGTCTTGCCGGTGCCCGGGGCGCCCTGGACGCAGATGCTGCGTGCCAGGTCGGCGCGGACGATGACGTCCTGCTCGGGCTGGATGGTGGCCACGATGTCGCGCATCGGCCCGACGCGCGGTCGCTCGATCTCGGCCTCGAGGATCGCGCTGTGCTCGGGGCCACCGCCGCCGGTGAACGGCTCGTCCTCGAAGCCCGTGAGCTCGCCGCGGGAGAAGCCGTAGCGGCGGCGCAGGTCGACGCCCATCGGCTCGGCGCTGCTGGCGCGGTAGAAGGGGGTGCTGACCGGGGCGCGCCAGTCGACCACCAGGGCGTCGCCGTCGGGGCCGGTGACGTGGCGGCGCCCGATGTGGAACGACTCGTCGACGTGCTCGCCGCTCCCGTAGTCCAGGCGACCGAAGAACAACGGCACCGTCGGGTCGTCGGCCAGCTGCTTCATCCGCAGCGCGAACGTGGACTCCAGGAACTCCCGGCTCACCCAGTCCGCCGCGGCACCGGCGTCCATCGACGCGGTGCGCTCGCGCATGCGGGCCAGCTGGCGCCGGGACTCGGCCAGGTGCTGCTGCTCTCGGCGCAGCTCGGGATCTGGTGGGTGGGCAGGGGGGACCTCGGGCATGACGCAGCACCTCGTGAAGTGGACGACCCCGAGGTGGAAGCGGCTCGGGGCGAACCGCCCAGCCTAGGAGGCCGTCGCCTCGTCCTCCACCGGATTCCTCGGCGCCGGCCCCTGTGCCGACATCGCCCAGCGGATCGTCCCGGTCGCGGCTCCGCCGAGCACCTTCACGACCGTGCGCTCGGTGACCGGCATGAGCGGCAGGCGGAGCGGGAGCCGGCTCCACGCCGGCATCAGCCCCACGGCCGCGGCCACGAGGACGGCGTACGCGGGGCGCGCGAGGAGCGGGATCGGCGGGCGCAGCACGACGTAGCGGACGGCCTCGCGGGCCTCGGGGGTCGCGCGCAGCTCGGGGCGGTAGGAGGCCAGCGCCTCCTCCAGCTCGGCCTCGGTGGTGGGAGGGGCGACCACGCCCAGTCGCCGTCCGATCTCGGCGATCTGGGCGACGTACTCGTCCCGGCCGTCCTGGTCGAGCGGGCGGGCGCCGTAGGTCTGGTGGGCCAGCAGGAAGGAGTGCGCCTCGGCCACGTGCACCCAGCGCAGCAGGTGCGGGTCGCTGGCGGCGTACGCCGTGCCGTCGGGCATCGTGCCGGTGACCCGCTCGTGGATCCGGCGTACGGCGGAGCAGGCCGCCTCGGCGTCCTCGGCGTGCCCGAAGGTGGTCACCGCCAGGAAGGTGCTGGTGCGCGCGAGACGACCGAGCATGTCGCCGCGGTAGCCGCTGTGCTCGGACACCGCACGCATCGCCGCCGGGTGCAGGGTCTGGAGCAGCAGCGCCCGGATGCCGCCGACGAACATGCTGGCGTCGCCGTGCACGCGCGCGATCGCGCTGTCGGGCTCGAACCACCGCGGCCCGGGGCGCCCGTGGATCCGCTCGCGCTGCCGCGGCCCGTCCGGCCCGGCCACCCGGGCGAACACCGCCGCCCCCAACCGCTCGCGGGCCCCGCCGATCACGTCCACGCCCCCGAGACTAGGTCTCACCCTCAAGGCCGAGAGGTCGCTGGCGCACGGCCGAGAGGTCGCTGGCGCACGGCCGAGAGGTCGCTGGCGCACGGCCGAGAGGTCGCTGGCGCAGTTACTCCGCACGAGATCTCACCCTCAGCTCGCGCGGAGGGTGAGATGTCGTGCGGAGTAACCCGCGATCAGGCCTCGAAGCCGCGCACCCACAGGCAGTGCTCGGAGCCGCCCAGCTTGGCGAGGACGTCCTGTGGGAGGGGGCCGTCGACGTCGGTGACGACGTAGCCCTGCTCGCCGGTGGTGGCGAGGTACTGCCCGGTGACGTTGGCGCCGGAGTCGGCGACGAGCTGGTTGACCTCGGCGAGGACGCCGGGGACGTTGTGGTGCAGGTAGCCGACGCGGGTGCCGGTCTTCAGCTGCGGCGCGATCACCGCGGGCAGGTTGACCGACAGCTCGGTGCGGCCCTCGTGGGCGAACCCGGCCAGCTTGTTGGCCACGAAGTGGCCGATCTCCTCCTGGGCCTCCTGGGTGGAACCGCCCACGTGCGGGGTGAGGATGACGTTGTCCAGGCCGCGCAGCGGCGACTCGAACTCGTCGCCCTGGGCCTTGGGCTCGACCGGGAACACGTCGAGCGCAGCGCCGGCGATGTGGCCCGACAGGATGTGCTCGCGCAGCGACTCGGTGTCGACCACCATGCCGCGGGCGGCGTTGATGAACAACGAGCGCGGCTTCATCTTCGCGAACTGCTCGGCGCCGAAGAGCCCGGCGTTGCCGGGGCGGCCATCGACGTGCAGCGAGACCACGTCGGCGCGCTCGAGGAGCTCGTCGAGGGTCTTCATGCGCTGCGCGTTGCCGTGGGCGAGACGGTCGGCGGTGTCGAAGAAGATGACCCGCAGGCCCATCGCCTCGGCGAGGTTGGACAGCTGGGTGCCGATGTTGCCGTAGCCCACGATGCCGAGCGTGCGGCCGCGGACCTCGTGGCTGCCCTTGGCGGACTTGTCCCAGACGCCGGCGTGCATCTTCTCGGTCTTCTCGGCCAGCCGCCGCGCGAGCATGATGATCTCGCCGATGACCAGCTCGACCACGCTGCGGGTGTTGGAGAACGGGGCGTTGAAGACTGCGATGCCGCGGTCCGCGGCGGCGGTCAGGTCGACCTGGTTGGTGCCGATGCAGAAGCAGCCGATGGCCAGCAGGTCCGGCGCCCCCTCGAGCACGCGCTCGGTGACGTTGGTGTTGGAGCGGATGCCCAGCAGGCTCACGCCGGGCAGCTTCTCCAGGAGCTCGGCCTCCGACAGGGAGCCCGGGAGCAGCTCGACCTCGAAGCCGCGGTCGGTGAGGACCTCGACGGCCAGCGGGTGGATGTTCTCGAGCAGCAGCGCCTTCACCCGTCCCAGGGTAGGGGCGCGGCTCCGCGCCACCGAACCGACGTCGTACGCCGGACAGCCGGTGTGGCTCAGCGCACGAGGTCCGCAGGGACGACCGTGACGTCGACCGGGGCCGGGGCGGTCCATGGCTTGTCGCCGGACACGTCCGCGACGACGGCGTAGCCACCGTCCACGAGGTCGTGCGCGATCAGTCGGGGCACCGAGGGGTCGACGACCCAGTAGTGCGGCACCCCCGCGTCGCGGTAGGCGGTGAGCTTGTCGCCGAGGTCGCGGCGACGGGTGCTGGGGGAGAGGATCTCCACCACCAGGACGGGGACGCCGGTGAGGTCCTTGTCCGTCAGGTCGGACTGACGACCGATGCTCAGGTCGGGGATCAGGACGTCGCCCGTCGGCAGGACCACGTCGAACGGCGCGATGAAGAGCTCGAACGGCTCCTGGACGACGGCATGGAGCATGAGGAACAGTCGCGTGCTGACGCGCTGGTGCGGCACGCCCGGGGAGGGCGTCATGACGATAGCCCCGTCGAGCAGCTCATGCCGCAGCCCGTTCTCCGGGACCGCGTCGCGGTCGGCCCGCGTCAGTCGCCCCTCGGTGGCTCGCAGCATCGTCATGCTCCCCATGGTGCCCCACTCCCGTCTCCCGAGTCATGGACCGAGCCTGCCGGTGATCACCGACGGCCGCAGCCGCTCCTCCACAGGCTGCGGGACGTCATGCGCCGCGCGCGGCAGTGGACGTCCCCTCCGTATGACGTCACCCGGGTTCAGGCCTCCAGCGTCGAGATGTCCCTGAGGACGTCTCGACCCTGCACGACCTGCTGCGCGCCGCCCGGCACGCACGGCGGCAGCGTTGTCGTCGACTCGTCGGGACTCCGTCCCGCCTTCGCTCCTCCGCCTCGCCGACGCACGCGCCGGACGACGCTCGCGACGGCCTACAGGGTCGAGACGTCCTCGGCATCCACGATCCGGTAGGCGTAGCCCTGCTCGGCCAGGAACCGCTGGCGGTTCTGGGCGAAGTCGGCGTCGACGGTGTCGCGGGAGACCACGGTGTAGAAGCGTGCGACCTTGCCGTCGTGGCCGGGCCGGAGCAGCCGCCCGAGGCGCTGCGCCTCCTCCTGGCGGGAGCCGAAGGAACCGGAGACCTGGATCGCGACCTCGGCGTCGGGCAGGTCGATGGAGAAGTTCGCGACCTTGGAGACGACCAGCGTGCGCACCTCGCCGGAGCGGAACGCGTCGAAGAGCCGCTGCCGCTCCTTGACCGACGTCTCGCCCTTGATGACGGGGGCGTCGAGGGCCTCGGCGAGCTCGTCGAGCTGCTCGATGTACTGCCCGATCACCAGCGTCGGCTGCCCCGCGTGCCGGGCCATCAGCGACTTCACGACGTCGACCTTGCGGTGCGTGCAGGAGGCGAGGCGGTAGCGCTCCTCGGGCTCGGCGGTCGCGTAGGCCAGCCGCTCGCCCTCGGGCAGGGTCACCCGCACCTCGACGCAGTCGGCCGGGGCGATCCATCCCTGGGACTCGATGTCCTTCCAGGGGGCGTCGTACCTCTTGGGCCCGATGAGGGAGAACACGTCGCCCTCGCGGCCGTCCTCGCGCACCAGCGTCGCGGTCAGGCCGATGCGGCGGCGGGCCTGGAGGTCGGCGGTCATCCGGAAGATCGGCGCCGGCAGCAGGTGCACCTCGTCGTAGACGATGAGGCCCCAGTCGCGGGCGTCGAGCAGCTCGAGGTGGGGGTAGACGCCCTTGCGGCGCATCGTGAGCACCTGGTACGTCGCGATGGTGACCGGTCGGATCTCCTTGACCGCCCCGGAGTACTCGCCGATCTCGTCCTCGGTCAGGCTCGTGCGCCGGACCAGCTCGTCCTTCCACTGCCGCGCGCTCACGGTGTTGGTGACGAGGATGAGCGTGGTGGCCTGCGCGTGCGCCATGGCGGCCGCCCCGACCAGCGTCTTGCCGGCGCCGCAGGGCAGCACGACCACGCCCGACCCGCCGTGCCAGAAGGACTCCGCGGCGTCGCGCTGGTAGTCGCGCAGCTCCCACCCGGACTCGTCGAGTTCGATGGGGTGCGCCTCGCCGTCGACGTACCCGGCGTAGTCCTCGGCCGGCCAGCCGAGCTTGAGCAGCGCCTGCTTGAGGTTGCCGCGCTCGGAGGGGTGCACCGCGACGGTGTCGTCGTCGATGCGGCTCCCGAGCATGCCGGCGACCTTCTTGGCGCGCAGCACCTCCTCGAGCACCGGCCGGTCGTTCGACACCAGGGTGAGGCCGTGGGTGGGGTGCTTCTCCAAGCGCAGCCGGCCGTAGCGCGCCATCGTCTCGGCGACGTCGACGAGCAGGGAGTGGGGCACCGCGTAGCGGCTGTACTCCAGCAGCGTGTCGACGACCTGCTCGGCGTCGTGCCCGGCGGCGCGCGCGTTCCACAGCCCCAGCGGCGTCAGCCGGTAGGTGTGCACGTGCTCGGGCGAGCGCGCCAGCTCGGCGAACGGTGCGATCGCCTTGCGGCAGTCGGCAGCGCGGTCGTGGTCGATCTCGAGCAGGAGCGTCTTGTCCGACTGGACGATGAGGGGGCCGTCGGTCACCGGACAAGCGTACGGAGGGGGTGGGTGGGGGCCCGGCGCTGATCGCCCTCGCAGGCTCAGCCGACGCTGCGGACGCTCGTGATCCGGTGCACCGCGAACACCCGGGTGTCGTCGGCGCGGTGGTCGTGGGCGGTGAGCCGGCCGCCCTCGAGGCCGAGCGGGTCGACGACGCGGTCGGAGCGGGAGCCGTGGTTGTCGACGTAGCCGATCACCACCGACGACCGCTGCTCGATCGCCTCCCGCAGCGCCGCCAGCGAGCCGGACGGGGTCAGCGACGGCGAGTCGGCGGGCCGGGTGGAGGTCACCCGGTCCCCGGCGCGTA
>Ga0208700_1000107_pt1 | contig 31587 bp, 29 predicted proteins | sample DeeseametaMP2016_FD_184179 | JGI IMG/M metagenome (GOLD analysis project Ga0208700, IMG submission 184179) | Marine microbial communities from the Deep Pacific Ocean - MP2016 (SPAdes) | ecosystem: Environmental > Aquatic > Marine > Oceanic | place: East of Hawaii, North Pacific Ocean | collected... | reverse complement strand
GTCCGGGACGGGCGCGAACAGCCGCTCGTGGCACAGCTCGGAGAGCGCCTTGGTCACCAGCCGGCGCTGGGCGGCCGCCAGCAGGGCCGGGCTCAGGTGCGGCGCCGGATCGGTCTCACGGCCGGCGTCGCGGTCGGACGCGACCATCCAGTCCTCGCGGGTCAGGAACGACAGCGCCGCGGTCTTCTCCGGCAGCTCGACGGTGCGGGCGACGACGAAGCCGGCCTCCTTGTTGAGCCGGGCGATGGCGTCGTTGCCGACGTCGGGCTCGACGACCACCCGGCGTACGGACTCCTCGGCGAAGCAGTGCTCGAGCACCGCGGCGAAGACGGCGCGGGTGAGCCCCGGGCGCGGGGGGCCCTCGGGGGGTGCGACGAGCACGTGCATGCCCAGGTCGCCCTCGCGCAGCTCCGGCAGCCCGGCGAGCGGGGAGTGCGCCGGGTCGTAGGTCTCGGCGAGGAACGTCGGCTCGCCGTCGACCCGCCCCAGCCACGCATGGTGGGTGCTCGACGCACTGATGCCGGCGTACTCCAGCGCCACCTCGTCGGCGGACGCCCCTCCCATCTGCCAGTAGCGGGATCGGGGGTGGGTGACCCAGCGGTGCAGCATCCGCACGGTCGCCCCGTCCAGGGTGAGCGGCTCGATCGTGGTCCTCATGCGGAGACCTCCCGGGGCTCGTGCGTCGGGTGCGCGCGCAGGTGCTCGGGCACGCCGAAGGTCTGGGTGGCGACGCGCTTCTCGACGGGGTAGGCCTCGCGCCCGGTGACGGCGTTGAGGATGGTGGCGCTGCGGTGCGCGCCCATGCCGAGGTCGGGGGCGACGAAGCCGTGGGTGTGCTCCTCGGCGTTCTGCACGAAGACCTCGCGGCCGGTGACGTCGACGGCGTACGACGCGTCCGCGCACGGCCGGCCCTCCCCGTCGAGCCGCAACCGGTCGCGGACCCCGTCGAGGAAGGCGGGCAGCTCCGCGCGGTAGCCGGTGCCGAGCACCAGGCCGTCGGTGCGGAGCGCGAAGTCCTCGTCGGTCTCGTCGTGGTGGAGCGCGAGGTCGTAGGCCCTGCCGTCCCAGGTGGCGCCGGTCAGAGAGGTGTTGGTGACCAGGGTGGTCCGCGGACCGTGGCCCTGGACCCGCAGCCGGTAGTGCAGGTCGGAGATCGCGTCGACCAGCTCGCCGCTGATGCCCTTGTAGAGGCTGCGCTGCTCGCGCAGCAGCCGGGCGCGGGTCGCGTCGGGGAGGCCCTGGAAGTAGGTGGAGTACTCCGGGGAGGTCAGCTCGAGGGTGAGCTTGGTGTACTCCATCGGGAAGTACCGCGGGCTGCGCGTGAGCCACACCAGGTCGTAGTCGTGGTCGGGGCTGGCGGCCAGCAGGTCGTGGTAGACCTCGGCCGCGCTCTGGCCGCTGCCGACGAGGGTGATCGTGCGGCAGCGCTGCAGGCGCTCGCGGGCCGGGAGGTAGTCGGCGGTGTGCACCGCCGGGCCACCGGCGGCGCGCACGCTGTCGGGGAGGCTCGGCCGGGTGCCGACCCCGAGGACCAGCCGCCGCGCGTGCCAGGTGTCGCCGGCAGCCGTGGTCGCGGTGTAGACGCCGTCGTCCCCGCGCTCGACGCCGGTGACCTGCTGCCCCAGCCGCACCGACGGCAGGCGATCGGCGACCCAGCGGAGGTAGTCGTCGTACTCGCTGCGCAGGGGGTAGAACGACTCGCGCACGTAGAAGGGGTAGAGCCGCCCGGTCTCCTTGAGGAAGGCCAGGAAGGACCACCGGGAGGTGGGGTCGGCCATCGTCACGAGGTCGGCGAGGAACGGCACCTGCAAGGTGGCCTCGGGCAGCATCATCCCGGGGTGCCAGGACACCTCCTCGCGGCCCTCGAGGAAGACAGCGTCGACGTCGGGCAGCGGGTCGGCCAGCGCGGCCAGGCCCAGGTTGAAGGGGCCCAGGCCGATGCCGAGCAGGTCGTGGACCCTCATGCCGCCTCCTCCCCGAGCAGGTCGTCCGCAGCGGCGACGATGCCCTCGACCACCGACATCACGTCCTCGACGCCGGCCATCGGGTTGAGCAGGGTGAGCTTGAGCCAGCGGCGCCCGTCCACGACGGTCGCGGCGACCACGTGCTCCCCGCCGTCCCAGAGCGCCGCGCGCACCCGCGGCACGAGCGCGTCGACCGCGTCGGCGTCGAGCCCGGGGGCGACCGGTCGCAGCAGCAGGGTGCTGAGCTCCGGGGCTGCGAGCACCTCGACCCGGTCGTCCTCGCGCAACCGCTGGTGGGCTGTCTGGGCCAGGTCGACGACCGCGTCGACCAGCGCCCCGACCGCGTCCGCGCCCATCACCCGCAGGGTCAGCCACAGCTTGAGCGCGTCGAAGCGCCGCGTGGTCTGCAGGCTCTTGTCGACCTGGTCGGGCCGGCGGGTCGCCAGCCCGCCGCCGTCGGCGGGGTTGAGGTAGTCGGCGTGGGCCGTCACGTGCCGCAGGTGCGCGCGGTCGCGGACCAGCACGGCGCTGCACGAGACCGGCTGGAACCACGTCTTGTGGAAGTCCACGGTCACCGAGTCGGCGCGCTCGATCCCGTCGAGGAGGTGCCGGCGCCGGCGGGAGACGAGCAGCCCACCGCCGTACGCCGCGTCGACGTGCAGCCACGCCCCGTGCTCGTGCGCGAGGTCGGCGGTCGCGCCCAGCGGGTCGATGGCGCCGTGGTCGGTGGTGCCGGCGGTGGCGACGACGGCCATCGGCACGGCGCCGTCGGCCCCCACCCGGGACAACGCGTCGGCCAGCGCGTCGGGACGCATCCGGCGCCGCACGTCGACGGGGACGACGACGACGGCGTCGGGGGCGAGGCCCAGCAGTCGGGCGGCCCGCTGGACGGAGTAGTGCCCGTCGGCCGAGACCAGCACCCGCAACCGGTCGAGGTCGGCCCCGGTGCGCGCGCGGACGTGGTCGCGGGCCAGGTGCAGGCCCTGCAGGTTGGACTGGGAGCCGCCGGACGTGAAGACCCCGTCGGCGGAGGGGCCGAGGCCCGCCCGCTGGCAGACCCAGTCGACCAGGTGGCGCTCCACGAACGTGCCGCCGACGGACTGGTCGAAGGTGTCCAGGCTGGCGTTCACGCCGCTGACGAGCACCTCGGCGACCAGCGAGGGGATGAGCACCGGGCAGTTGAGGTGGGCGGCATAGCCGGGCTCGTGGAACCAGACGGTGTCGTCGAGCCAGACCCGGTCGAGCTCGGCGAGGGCCTGGGCGGTGCAGCCGAGGGGTGCGTCGAGGTCGACGTCGCGCACCGGCTTGGCCGCGCGCTCGGGGTCCAGGCCCGTCGCGGGGCCGCGGACCCGGCCGAGGGCCGTGGTGAGGTGGTCGACGGCCAGGCGGGTGGCGGTGGCGTACTCGCCGGCGTGGGCCGGGTGCAGCACGTGCCGCAGGAGGGCAGGGGTGGGTGGCACCGAGAATCCTTCCCGAGATGGATTAGGTAAGGCTTACCTAAGCGCACCTAGGGGGGGGGTGCAAACGCTCGCCCGGATCGCGGACGACGTGACCGGTGGACGGAAGGGAGGCGAGGGGTGGGTCAGGCGGCGACGAGCACGGCGCCGCGCTGCACCAGCGAACGCGCGGTGGAGAAGTCCAGGCCGTACCCGACGAGCAGGCGGTAGACCGCCATCTCGCGGGAGTCCTCGTGCTGCTGGGGGACGCCGCCACCGTCGGCCCACCAGGTCCAGATCTCGGTGAGGGCGCGGGGGTCGCGGACGACGTGTCCGAGCAGGTGGCCGTCCAGCCGCACGGCGAACTCGTCGCGGTGCGCCACGGCGTCGAGTCGCAGCAGGTGGGTCATGCCTTGTCCTTCGGCACATGGGGGCGTGACCTGAGCCACTCGGCTCAGATCAGCAGGTCGCACGCCCCGACCAGGCGTGCGCGCAGGGGAGCGCCCCGCTCGGCGAAGGCGGCCTGCGCATCGGCGTAGGTCCGCTTGCCCTCGGCGGTCTCGATGCGCACCGGCTCCAGCCCCAGGTCGGCCAGGTCGTACGGCGACGCGCGCATGTCGAGCACGCGGATGTCCCACGCCAGCTCGAAGCAGTCGGCGACCAGGTCGGAGGGCACCATCGGGCTGAGCCGGAAGGCGTGCTTGTAGAGGTCCATCCCGGCGTGCAGGCAGCCCGGCTGCTCGAACTCCTCGCGGTCCTTCGACCCCGGGCTCAGGGTGTTGAGCGGCCGGGCGGAGGGGGTGAAGAAGCGGAACGCGTCGAAGTGGGTGCAGGTGATCCGGTGCCCCTCGACCACCTCGTCGGTGCCGCGCTCGCCGAGCCGCAGCGGCCACTCGTGGCGGGTGCCGTGCTCGGAGGCGCGGTGCACCATCGCCCACTCGTGCAGCCCGAAGCAGCCCAGCTGGGCCGGCCGCGACGCGGTGGCCACCAGCAGCCGTCGGATCGCCTCGACGAGCGGGCGCTGCGCGGCGACGTACGCCGGGTCCAGCTCGACCCGTGCCCCTGAGCGGGCGCCGGAGTCGGCGGGTCCGCTGGTCGAGCAGCGAGCGCCGGCGTCGGCGGGTCCGCTGGTCGAGCAGCGAGCGCCAGCGAGCGTCGTCGAGACCCGGTAGCCCTTCCAGCCCTCGTGCTCGGGCGCGTCCTCCAGCGCCACGCCGACGCCGGGGTGCCAGCGCCGCAGCTGCGCGGGTCGCTGGGAGTAGTAGGTGAACAGGAAGTCGTGGACGGGATGCTTGACCCGGGCCTCGCGGCGCTCGAGGTGCGGTCGCGTGTAGCGGTCCACCCGCGCGGCGTGCGCCTCGGCGAGCGGCTCCCACTCCGCCCGCGACAGCACCGTGCCCACCTGCATGGGTCCCACGGTAGGCGCGAGGTGCGCCCGGTCAGGAACCGACGACGTACGCCGCCGGGCTGGTGTTGACTGGCGCACATGGTCGACCGGCGAGCCCAGCTGCTGTCCGCCACCGCCCACCTCGAGGCGCCGCTCGGGATCGTCGACGACGACGCGATGGCCGCGAACGCCGACGACCTGGTCCGCCGCGCAGGGGGCGTGCCGATCCGCGTGGCGACGAAGTCGGTGCGGGTCCGGTCGGTGGTCGAGGAGGTGCTGCGCCGGCCCGGGTTCGCCGGCGTGATGACCTACTCGCTGGCGGAGTCGGTGTGGCTCGCCGACCTCGGCCACGACGACGTGCTGCTGGCCTATCCCTCGGTGAGCCGCGCGTCGCTGCACGACCTTGCGGCCGAGGAGCACCGGCTCGCCGCGATCACGGTCATGGTCGACTCCACCGACCACCTCGACCTCGTCGACGCCGTCCTCGGCGCCGGCCACCCCACGATCCGGGTCTGCCTCGACGTCGACGCCTCGCTGCGGCTGGGCCCGCTGCACCTCGGCGCCCGCCGCTCGCCGGTGCACACCGCCGAGGAGGCCGAGCGACTGGCGCGCGCAGTGGCCGAGCGGCCGGGCTTCGCGCTGGTCGGGCTGATGTTCTACGACGCCCAGATCGCCGGGGTCCCCGACTCCTCGCCCGCGGTGCGGCTCATGAAGCGCCGCTCCGCCGCCGAGCTCGTCGATAGGCGTGCGGCCGTGGTCGCCGCCGTCGGCCGCCACGCGGAGCTGGAGGTCGTCAACGCCGGCGGCACCGGCAGCCTGCACGTCGTCGGCGACGACCCCGTCCTCACCGAGCTCACGGCCGGCTCCGGCCTCTTCGCCCCCACCCTCTTCGACGGGTACGCCGGCTTCAGCCCCCGCCCCGCGGGCTACTACGCGCTCGACGTCGTACGCCGTCCGGCCGCGGACCTCGCCACGCTGTTCTCCGGGGGCTTCATCGCCTCCGGACCGACCGGCGCGAGCCGCGCCCCCACGCCGGTGTGGCCCGACGGGCTGGCGCTCACCCGGGCCGAGGGTGCGGGCGAGGTGCAGACGCCGGTCCGCGGGGCCGGTGCCGGCGCGCTGGCGGTCGGCGACCGGGTGCTGATGCGGCACGCGAAGGCGGGGGAGATGTGCGAGCGGCTGGCCGAGGTCGCCCGAGTCGACGCGGACGGGACCGCTCGCGTGGTGCCGACGTACCGCGGCGAGGGGAGGGTCTTCGGATGAGCACCGCCAGGACCACATGGCGCAACTGGAGCGGCAGCGTCCGCTGCACCCCGCAGCGGCTGGCCGCGCCCACCTCGACCGCCGGGGTCGCACAGGTGCTCGCCGACGCCGCTCGGGACGGCCTCACGGTGCGCCCGGTCGGCTCGGGTCACTCCTTCACCCCGCTGTGCGCGACCGACGGCGTGCAGGTGCGGCTCGACGGGATGGCGCGGCTGCTCGGGCACACCCCCGACGGCCGGGTGCGGGTGCAGGCGGGGATGTCGCTGCGCACCCTCAACTGGGAGCTCGACCGGCTGGGCCTGGCGCTGCCCAACCTCGGCGACGTCGACCCGCAGACCGTGGCCGGCGCGATCGGCACCGGCACCCACGGCACCGGGGACCGGCTGCACGGCATCGCCAAGGCCGTCGTCGCCGTGCAGCTGGTGACGGCGTCGGGCGACGTGGTCGAGCTGGACGAGCAGCACCCGTGGTTCGGCGCCGTGCGGGTCTCGCTGGGCGCACTGGGCATCGTCACCGAGGTCACGCTCCAGTGCGTGCCCGCGTTCCTGCTCCACGCCCGCGAGGAGCCGATGCCGCTGCCGGAGGTGCTCGAGCGGCTGCCGGAGCTCGTCGGGGGCAACGACCACTGCGAGTTCTACTGGTTCCCGCACACGGAGAAGGCCCTGCTCAAGCGCAACAACCGCGTGCCCGAGGGCACCGCCCCGGCGCCGATCGGCCGGCTGCGCGGCCTCGTGGACGACGAGCTGCTCAGCAACGGCGCGTTCGAGGTGCTCAACCGGGTCGCCCACGCCCGGCCCTCGCTGGTGCCGCGGATCAACCGCTTCTCCGGCTCCGCCCTCTCGGCGCGGGAGTTCGTCGCGCCGTCGCACGAGGTGTTCGTGTCGCGCCGGCGGGTGCGCTTCCACGAGTCGGAGTTCGCGATGCCCCGAGCCGCGCTGCCGGAGGTGATCGGTGCCCTGCAGCGGTGGTTCGCGACCGGCGGCGAGCACGTGTCGTTCCCCATCGAGGTGCGCTTCACCGCCGCCGACGACGTCTGGCTCTCCACCGCGCACGAGCGCGAGAGCTGCTACGTGGCGGTGCACACCTACCATCGCCAGGATCCCTCGGCGTACTTCGCCGCCGCCCAGGAGGTCTTCGTCGCCCACGACGGCCGGCCGCACTGGGGCAAGCGGCACACCCTCGACGCGGCGTACCTCTCCCGGGCCTATGCCCGCTTCGGCGACGTCCTCGCGATCCGCGACGAGGCCGACCCGCGCCGGTTGCTCGCCAACGACCACCTCACGCAGGTGCTCGGCGGCTGAGGTGCTGGGCGACTGAGGTCCTCCGCGACTGAGGTCCTCCGCGACTGAGGTCCGCTCGCCCCGACTCGATAGGGTCGAGCGGTGCGCATCGCGAGATTCACCACGGGCGAGGACCCGCAGTACGGCGTCGTGACCGGCGACCTCGACGAGCACGGCCAGCTGGGCGAGGACGCGGTCATCGTGGCCCTCGCCGGCGACCCGTTGTACGTCGGCGTCAAGCTGCTCGAGCAGGAGCACCGTCTCGAGGACGTCCGCCTCCTCGCGCCGGTCCTGCCCCGCAGCAAGGTCGTCGGTATCGGCCGCAACTACGCCAAGCACGCCGCCGAGCTCGGCAACGACGTGCCCAGCGAGCCGCTGATGTTCCTCAAGCCCAACACCTCGGTGGTCGGCCCGGGCGACCCGGTCTTCCACCCCCGCCAGACCCAGGACCTGCAGTACGAGGGCGAGCTGGCCGTGGTCATCGGCCGGATCTGCCGCGACGTCCCGCCGGAGAAGGCCACCGACGTCATCCACGGCTACACCATCGCCAACGACGTCACCGCCCGCGACCTGCAGCGCAGCGACGACCAGTGGACGCGGGCCAAGGGCTTCGACTCCTTCTGCCCGCTGGGCCCCTGGGTCGAGACCGACCTCGACCCGCAGGCCTTCGCCGACGGCCTGCGCGTGCGCACCTACCTCAACGGCGACGTCGTCCAGGACGGCTCGACCGCCGACATGATCTTCGACGTCCCCACCCTCGTCGCCCACGTCAGCAGCGTGATGACCCTGCTGCCGGGCGACGTCATCCTCACCGGCACCCCCGAGGGCGTCGGCCGCATGCACGTCGGCGACGAGGTCGAGGTCGCCATCGACGGCCTCGGCGCGCTGACCAACACGATCAAGGAGCGCTGAACCCCGTGTCCGAGAGCACCACCCAGGGTCCCGCCACGCCGGTCCGCGTGCGGATGGCCCCGTCGCCGACCGGGTCCCCGCACGTCGGACTGGTCCGCACCGCCCTGTTCAACTACGCCTTCGCCAAGCACGCCGAGCTGACCGGTCGCGGCGGCACGTTCGTGCTGCGCATCGAGGACACCGACAAGGAGCGCTCGACCGAGGAGTCCTACACGGCGATCCTCGAGCTCTTCCGCTGGCTCGGCCTGACCTGGGACGAGGGCGTCGAGGTCGGCGGCTCCTACGGCCCCTACCGTCAGTCCGAGCGGGGCGACCTCTACCGCGACGTGCTCGGCAAGCTGCGGGAGTCGTCGTACACCTACGACTGCTACTGCCGCAACGACGAGGTGGAGGCGCGCCGCAAGGAGTCCGGCTCCAAGGTCATGGGGTACGACGGCTTCTGCCGCGAGCTCTCGCCCGAGCAGCGCGACGCGTTCGTGGCCGAGGGCCGCGAGCCGCTGGTGCGCTTCCGGATGCCCGACGGCTCGATCACCTGGGACGACCTGGTCCGCGGCGAGGTCACCTTCGAGACGCAGTTCGTCCCCGACTTCGCGCTGTGCCGCGCCAACGGCGACCCGCTCTACACGCTCACCGCTCCCGTGGACGACGCGACCATGCGCATCACCCACGTGCTGCGCGGTGAGGACCTGCTCTCCTCGACGCCGCGCCAGATCGCGCTGTTCGAGGCGATGAAGGCCATCGGCGTCGCCGAGACCACCCCGCTCTACGGCCACCTGCCCTACGTCATGGGGGAGGGCAACAAGAAGCTCTCCAAGCGCGACCCGCAGGCTCACGCGCTGGCCTACCGCGACCAGGGCTTCCTGCCCGAGGGACTGCTCAACTACGTGGCGCTGCTGGGCTGGGCGATCGCGGCCGACCGCGACGTCTTCACGCTCGAGGAGATGGTCGAGGCCTTCGACATCGCCGACGTCAACGCCAACCCGGCGCGCTTCGACCTGAAGAAGGCAGAGGCCATCAACACCGCCCACCTGCGGATGCTGCCGGTCGAGGAGATCACCCACCGCGCGCTGCCGTTCCTCAAGGCCGCCGGCGTGGTCGGCGACCCGGTGCGTGACGCCGACGCCCAGCTGCTGGAGCTGGCGATGCCGCTGGTCGCCGAGCGGGTCAACAAGCTCGCCGAGGTCGCCGACATGCTCGGGTTCCTCTTCGTCGACGAGGCCGACTTCACCCGCGACGAGGCCGACGTCGCCAAGCTGCTCGACGAGACCGGCCGCGGCGTGGTCAAGGCCGCGCACGACGCCGTCGCTGCGCTCGACACCTGGTCCACCCAGGCGATCCAGGACGCCCTGCAGGCGACCCTGGTCGACGAGATGGGCCTCAAGCCGCGGGTCGCCTACGGCCCCGTCCGTGTCGCGATCACCGGCCGCCGCGTGAGCCCGCCGCTGTTCGAGTCGATGGAGCTGCTGGGGCGCGAGCGGTCGCTGGCCCGCCTGGCCTCCGCGCTCTGATCCCGGAGCCACCTGTGCTGGCCTACCACCGCCTGCTCACCGCCGGCCGCCCGTCGCGCTGGTGGGTGCTGCTGGGCGTCGTCATGGTCGGGGTGATCTTCCTGGTCGCCCAGACCGCGGCGGCCGGGGTGATCGCCGCCGGGCTGATCCTCGGCGGCCTGCCGCCGGACGTGGCGCTGGACCGGCTCTCCGGCACCGACGAGATCACGCCGTCGTTCCTGGCGCTGGTCAACATCGGCTGGGCCGCGGCGATCCCGGCGGTGGTGCTGGCCGTGTGGCTCGTGCACGGGCTGCACCCCGGCTGGGCCGCCTCCGTCGTACGCCGGGTGCGGTGGGGGTGGCTGGCGACCTGCCTCGGGCTCTCCGTGGTGGCGCTGGTCGCGACCCTGGTCGTCTCGGCCGTCCTGCCCGCACAGGGCAACGGGGCCGAGATCACCGGTGAGCTCAACTCGTGGAGCCGGACCATGCGCGACTTCCTGCTCGTGGTCGTGCTGCTGACCCCGCTGCAGGCGGCGGGGGAGGAGTTCGCGTTCCGGGGCTACCTCACCCAGGCCGTCGGCACCCTGGTGCCCTCGCGCACCCTGGCGGTCGTGGTGCCCGCCCTGCTGTTCGCGCTGGCGCACGGGGCCCAGGACCCGCCGGTCTTCGTCGACAGGTTCGCGTTCGGGCTCGTCGCGGGCTTCCTGGTGCTGGCCACCGGCGGGCTCGAGGCCGGCATCGCCATGCACGTGCTCAACAACCTGCTGGCCTTCGGCATGGCCCTGGCCTTCAGCGACATGACCACGGCCATGAACCCCACCGGCGGCACCTGGTGGAGCCTGCCCGTGACGTTGACCCAGAGCCTGGTCTACCTCGGCGTGGTGCTGTGGGTGGCCCGTCGGGCCGGCATCGCCACCGAGGGGAGCCCGACGCCGTCGGCGGCGGAGCGGCCCCCAGGGCCGCCGGGCACCCAGGGTCCCTCCGGTCCTCCGCCCCCGCCGGGCCAGCCGGGTCCGCCGGGTCCGTGGGGTCCGTCGGGTCCGTGGGGCGGTCCGCCGGGACCCCCCTCCGAATTGGTCGGCCCCGACCCTCGCGTGTAAGGTTCCCGTCGGTCCTCGGGCCTGCGGAGCAGGTGGCGAGGTACCCCCTTGGGGTATGGTGTAATTGGCAACACGGCTGATTCTGGTTCAGTTGTTCTAGGTTCGAGTCCTAGTACCCCAGCAAGTGACCACCAGGTCGGAGATCCGCTCAGGATCACCCCGATTTGGCCGGGACGAAGGCCTGAGGCTAGAGTTCCGCAGGTCGCCAGGGAGGCCGAGAGGCAGCCCGAAGCAACAGAAAAATGAACATGCTCCGTTCGTCTAGTGGCCTAGGACGCTGGCCTCTCACGCCGGAAACACGGGTTCGAATCCCGTACGGAGTACGTCTCACGAAGCGCCCCGGTCCTCACGGACCGGGGCGCTTCGCCGTTCCGGGGGCGTCCCGCGCCGAGGGCTTTGCCCCCGCTCGATGAACGCGGCCGACATGAGCGCCGTACTCATCAGCAGACGTCCCACCAGAGGAGCTGCTGATGTCCACGCCCACCCCCCGCCCCGTCCTGTCCGCACTCACCGCCGGCGGGCTCGGCCTGCTGGCCACCGGCCTGGTCGCCCTGCCGGCCCCGGCCCAGGCCGCGACCGTCACGGTGAAGACCGAGTCCCAGCTGCGGGCCGCCGTGGCCAGGGCCAACAAGGCCGCCGGTGAGGACACCATCCGTCTCGGCCGCAGCATCACGCTGCGCAAGGGCTCCCTGGAGATCACCGACGCACTCGTGCTCGACGGCAACGGCAAGCAGATCCGTGCCCGGGGCAAGGACCGCATCCTCGACGTCGTCACCGACGTCACGCTGCGCGTCGAGGACCTCACGCTGCGCGGTGGCCGCGCGCCCGAGGGCGAGTCCGGCGGCGCCATCCGCGCCACCGGGGCGACGCTCGAGGTCGTGGACTCCCGCCTCGTGGGCAACCGAGCCCTCGGGGAGGGCGCCAGCGGTGGCGCGATCATGAACGACGGCGGGAGCGTCTCGGTCGTCGGCACCCGGATCGAGCGCAACCGCGCCGAGCGCGCCGGCGGCGGCATCGAGGCCAACGCAGGGGTCACCACGGTCACCGACTCGGTGCTGCGCGGCAACCGCACCGGAGCCGCGCCCGGCAACGGGGGAGCGCTGCACCTGACCGGCGCCGGTGCCGTCGTCGTCGAGGGCAGTCGGGTGCTCAGGAACCGAGCCTCGGCCGAGGGCGGCGGTCTCTGGAACTCCGCCGACGGCCAGATGAGCGTGACCGGCACCCTGGTGGCCCGCAACCGCGCCACCGGGGCCGAGGCCGACCAGGGCGGCGGCGGGCTCTTCAACGACGGGGGCACGATGACCGTCTCCGACGTGCGCCTCGTCGGCAACCGGGCCACCGGCGCGGCCGGCTCCGGCGGAGGCCTGCTCGACGTCGGCGGCGCCGTCTCGGTCCAGGACACCACGATGACGAAGAACCGGTCCGAGCGTGCCGGCGGCGGCCTCGAGACCGCGGCCGGCACCGTCGACCTGGCCGAGGTCGACATGAGCGACAACAGCACGGGGGACATGCCCGGCAACGGCGGCGCGCTCCACCTGACCGGTGCCGCGCAGGTGACCTGGAACGGCGGCACGGTCACAGGCAACGACGCCGCGGCCCAGGGTGGCGGCCTCTGGAACTCCGAGACCGGCTTCCTGGTGGTCATCGGTGTCGACGTCTCCGGCAACACCGCCCCTGAGGGCGCCGACGTCTACAACGACGGCGGCGTCTTCCTGCAGGACGGGCTGCCGGTCCTGCCGGGGGCCTTCGGGCTGCCCCTCGGCTGAGCCTGACGTCGTCGGCCCGCCCGGGTCCGCCCGAGGAGGAGGGACTCAGCCGGGCCGGTCGACCTGCGCGGCCAGTCGCTCGGGCGCCTGGACGCAGTAGGAGTCGGTCAACAGCTCCGCCAGCTCGGCCCAGTCGGTGTCGTCGTCGAGCAGCAGTCCCACGACGTCACTGCCCCACGAGGCCTTGAAGTACGGGTCGCCGAGGTGCTGCAGCGCCATCACCTCGTCGGGCTCGGCGCGGAACATGATGCGGAACAGGCCGTCCTCCCCGCCGAAGACGTGCGCCACCGTGGCCGACCCCACCCGCCAGCGGGTGCCGACCCAGGCCGGCTCGGCCGCGCACCGGGGGAACGCCCCGAGCACGCCGTCGACGCGGCGTACCCACTCCTCGGGGACCTCGGGACGCTCCTTGCGGCGGCTCACGGGCCCAGCCTGGCACGGGCCACCGACGCCAGGGAGCGGTGAGTCCTCAACCGTCCGGGGTCGTCCATGGGTTGATCACGCACCCCTGCCTGACCCGTGCCGGCGGGAGCGGTGAGTCCTCAACCGAACCGGCCGAGGGAAAGGATGACTGCTCACCGCCGGTCGGGGACCTCAGGCGCAGAGACCGTTGGCGAGCGCCTCGGCCCGCTCCTTCTCCCGCTCGGCCGCCTCGTCGGGGTCGACGGGCTCGGTGGCCGTGGCGCTCGGGTCGGCCGACGAGGTGCCGACCGGGTCCTTGGCGCTGATGGACCGCCGACCGAGCTTCTTGGTCAGCGGCTTGTCCTTGGCCACGCGCTTCCACAGCTTGGCGGCCTTGTCGGACCAGACGAGCCGGTTCGGGTCGGGCGCGTAGGCCTCGTTGGGCACCGTCACGAACTCGATGCTGCCCAGCCCGGTGTCGCGGAACTGCAGCGCCAGGTCGACCAGGTCCTGGATCGAGCCCAGCTCCTCGTCGACGGTGATCGACCGGGTGGCCGCGGAGAGGAAGCTGTAGACGCGGTCGGGACGGGTCAGGGTGCCGGCGGAGACGACCTTGTTGATCATCGAGGCGATGAACGCCTGCTGACGACGCATCCGGCCGATGTCTGAGTTGGCCGAGAGCACGTAGCGCTCGCGCACGTAGTCGAGCGCCTCCCGGCCCTCGAGGGTCTGGGTGCCGGCGTCGAAGAAGATGTTGTGCGTCGGGTCGGAGACGTCCTTGGGGATGCAGACCTCCACTCCGCCGACGGCGTCGACCATGTCGACGAAGCCGTTGAAGTCGACGGTGACGTAGTGGTCGATCAGCACCCCGGTCAGCTGCTCGACCGTCTGGATCGTGCACGCCGGACCGCCCAGGGCGAAGGCGGAGTTGAACATCTCGAGCTCACCGCCCGGGATCACCTCGCCGTCGTCGTCCATGCAGTCGGGTCGCGTGACCAGGGCGTCGCGGGGCAACGAGATGCCGTAGGCCTCCTGGCGGTCCGCGGAGACGTGCACCAGCAGCGTGGTGTCCGAGCCTCCGCCGCCGGACTCGCCGTCGATGGCGCAGCCCTCGCACGAGCGGTCGTCGGTGCCCATCACGAGGATGTTCAGCGGCTCCTTCGGGCCCTCGACCTCCTGCTTCTCCGGGCGGTCGGTCAGCATCCCCGTGACGTCCTGGGAGCGGATGTCGCCGTCGAGGTGCCGGTAGGCGAGGGTGACCGCCGCGGCGGTCACGATGGCCAGCAGCACGTGGGTGAGCAGCACGACGCGCACGACGGTCCGTCGGTGGGAGTGGTCGACCCGCAGGTGCTGTGGCACCCCCCGATCCTCCCCCAGGGGTGGTCACCGCCCGCGCACCCCCGGCCCGGACGGTGCGTCGTGGCACTGAGTCGCGGCCCACGGCCGTGTCCGATTCCCGCCAGAGACCGTCGGTGGCGGCGTGCATGATGGCACCGTGAGCGAGACGACGAGCCCCCCGGACCCGGTGCTGGACCGGGGGCTGGATCCGGCGTCCTGCTACGCCGCCGTCAGCTCGCGCGACCGCCGCTACGACGGGGTCTTCTACACCGCGGTCCGCACGACCGGCATCTACTGCCGCCCCTCCTGCCCGGCGCGCACCCCTGCCGCTGCCAACGTGACCTTCCACCGCTCCGCGGCGTCCGCGCAGGCCGCTGGTTACCGCGCCTGCAAGCGCTGCCTGCCCGACGCCACGCCGGGCAGCCCGGACTGGGACGTCCACGCCGGGGTGGCCGGCCGCGCGATGCGGCTGATCGCCGACGGCGTCGTGGACCGTGAGGGGGTCGAGGGCTTGGCCCGGCGCATCGGCTACACGCCGCGCCACCTCGCGCGCGTGCTGGTCGCCGAGCTCGGTGCCGGGCCGCTCGCGCTCGCCCGGGCGCGCCGCGCGCAGACGGCGAGGGTCCTGGTGGAGACCACCGACCTGTCGTTGGCCGACGTCGCCTTCGCCGCCGGCTTCGCGAGCGTGCGGCAGTTCAACGACACCGTCCGCGAGGTGTACGACGCCAGCCCGAGCGCTCTCCGCGCACGGCGCTCCGCAGCGGGCTCGGACGGTGCGGCCGAGTCGACCGCCGCGGGCACGCTCACGATGCGACTGGCGGTCCGCACGCCCTTCGCGGCCACGGCGCTGCTGGACTTCCTGGCCTACCACCTCGTGCCGGGCGTCGAGGTCGCCGGACCCGGCTGGTACGCCCGCACCCTCGACCTCCCGCACGGCCCCGGCACCCTGCGCCTCCACCTCGACCCCTCGCTCGACGACCTCGAGCCCGGCCGCACCGCCCAGGTGGCAGCCACGTTCACGCTCACCGACCTGCGTGACACCGGCGCCGCCGTCGAGCGCGCGCGACGGCTCGTCGACGCCGACTGCGACCCGCTGGCGGTGGGCGCGCACCTGGGCGCGGACCCGTTGCTCGCACCCCTCGTGGCCCGTCACCCGGGCCTGCGCGTGCCCGGCCAGGTCGACGGCGAGGAGACGGCGCTGCGCACGGTGATCGGCCAGCAGGTCTCGGTCACCGGCGCTCGGACGGTGACCGGCCGGATCGTCGCCGCGCACGGGACCCGGGTCGACACCGGCGTACCCGGGTTGACGCACGTGTTCCCCCGCACCGACGTCGTGGCCGGCCTCGACCCCGAGACGCTCCCGATGCCGCGGGCGCGTGGGCGTGCCCTGGTCGGGCTGGCGGAGGCGCTGGCCGGGGGAGAGGTCGCGCTCGACCGCGGCCCCGAGCGCGACGCGGTGCGCGAGCGGATGTTCGCGCTGCCCGGCATCGGCCCGTGGACGGCCGACTACGTCGCGATGCGCGCCCTGGCCCACCCCGACGTCTTCCTCCCGACCGACGTGGGCGTGCGCACCGCCTTGACGCGGCTCGGCGCCGATCCGGCGGAGGCGATCGCCGGCAGCGACCGGTGGCGCCCCTGGCGCTCCTACGCCCTGCTGCACCTGTGGCAGACCCTGATGCCGCCCACCCCCGAGCCGGCACCCCGGCCCACCGACCTGCAGGAGACCAGCTGATGTGGACCGAGACCCCGAGCCCCATCGGGCCGCTGCGCATCGTCGAGCACCACGGTGCGATCACGGACATCGAGTTCTCGCCCTGGGCCGAGGGCGACGGACGCCCTCGCGGTGAGAAGCAGGACGACCTCCCGGTGCTGGTCGAGGCCGTGCGCCAGCTGGCCGCCTACTTCGACGGCACGCTCACCGACTTCGACCTCCCGCTCGCCCCGCAGGGCAGCGACTTCCAGCAGCGGGTCTGGGAGCAGCTGCGCGGCATCGGCTACGGCGAGACCGCGTCGTACGGCGCCATCGCGCACCGCCTGGGCATGACCAACGCCGCCTCCCGCGCGGTCGGCCTGGCCAACGGCCGCAACCCGATCCCGATCGTCATCCCCTGCCACCGCGTCATCGGCGCCAACGGCACCCTCACCGGGTACGCCGGTGGGCTGGAGCGCAAGCAGCTGCTGCTGGACCTCGAACGCACCGACGCGCTCTTCTGACGCCGAACCGTCGCTCACGCACGGCCGAGCCGTCGCTCACGCACGGCCGAGCCGGCGAGGTCGCGATCAGGCCGACTGACCGTCCGCCGCGGCGCGGCGCAGCGACTCCGAGAGCCGCTCGGCCGCGGCCATGACCGCAGGCGCGTGCATGCGGCCCGGCGTCCGGGACAGCCGCTCGAGCGGGCCGGACACGGACACGGCGGCGATGATCTTGCCGCTGGGGGAGCGGACCGGGGCCGACACCGAGGCCACGCCCTGCTCGCGCTCGCCGACCGACTGCGCCCAACCACGACGGCGGATGCCGGAGAGGGCGGCGGCGGAGTAGGCGGCGTTCTGCAGGCCTCGGTGCATCCGCTCGGGGTCCTCCCAGGCCAGCAGCACCTGGGCAGCCGACCCGGCGCGCATCGTCAGCTGGGTGCCGACGGGGATGGTGTCGCGCAGACCGGAGGGGCGCTCGGCGGCCGCCACGCACACGCGGTGGTCGCCCTGGCGGCGCCACAGCTGGGCGGACTCGCCGGTGATGTCGCGCAGTCGTGCGAGCACGGGGCCGGCGGTGGCGAGGAGGCGGTCCTCGCCGGCGGCGGCCGAGAGCTCGGCGAGCCGCGGGCCGAGGACGAACCGGCCCTGCATGTCGCGAGCGACGAGACGGTGGTGCTCCAGCGCCACCGCGAGGCGGTGCGCGGTGGGTCGAGCGAGGCCCGTGGCGCTGACCAGGCCCGCCAGGGTCGCCGGGCCCGACTCCAGGGCCGTCAGCACGATCGCCGCCTTGTCGAGAACGCCCACTCCGCTGCTGTCCATATGGCAATACTGATGTCTCGGGGAATGGGATGGCAAGCACTGTGACGCGCGCCTCACGAGTCTTTGCCTTGGCAAGGCTAGTCTCACATCCTGGGAATCTCGTCTCACGAGATGGGATCTTGGGCGTAGCATCGCCCTGTCGAACCGCCCGACCCCTGCGTGCCGCCGTACGCCGTCGGGCTGGACGGACACCCGCCAACCGAAGGTCACGAAGGAGTGCGTCATGGGCAGGACCCTTGCCGAGAAGGTCTGGGACGAGCACGTCGTCCGATCGACCCCCGGGGAGCCGGACCTCCTCTACATCGACCTCCACCTCATCCACGAGGTGACCTCCCCGCAGGCCTTCGACGGACTGCGACTGGCCGGTCGCCCGGTGCGTCGTCCCGACCTCACCCTGGCCACCGAGGACCACAACGTCCCGACGCTCGACTGGGACAAGCCGATCGCCGACCCCGTCTCCCGCACCCAGGTCGAGACGCTGCGCAAGAACGCCGCCGAGTTCGGCGTGCGCCTGCACCCCCTCGGCGACCTCGACCAGGGCATCGTCCACGTCGTCGGCCCGCAGCTGGGCCTGACCCAGCCCGGCATGACGATCGTGTGCGGCGACAGCCACACCTCGACCCACGGCGCGTTCGGTGCGATCGCCTTCGGCATCGGCACCTCCGAGGTGGAGCACGTGCTGGCGACGCAGACGCTGATGCAGGCCAAGCCGAGGACGATGGCCGTCACCGTCAACGGGACCCTGCCCGAGGGCGTCACCGCCAAGGACCTGATCCTCTACCTGATCGCGCAGACCGGCACCGGCGGTGGACAGGGCTACATCGTCGAGTACCGCGGCGAGGCCATCGAGGCGCTCTCGATGGAGGGCCGGATGACGGTGTGCAACATGTCCATCGAGTGGGGAGCCAAGGCCGGCATGATCGCGCCGGACCAGACGACCTTCGACTACATCGAGGGCAAGCCCGAGGCGCCGAAGGGTGCCGAGTGGGACGCCGCCGTCGCCCACTGGAAGAGCCTGCGCACCGACGACGACGCGACCTTCGACAAGGAGATCGTCATCGACGCCGGTGACGTCACGCCGTTCGTCACCTGGGGGACCAACCCCGGTCAGGGCGTCCCGCTGGGCGCGCACGTCCCGTCGCCCGACGACTTCGAGGACGCCTCGGACAAGGTGGCCTGCGAGAAGGCCCTGGCCTACATGGGTCTCGAGGCCGGCACCCCCATGCGCGAGGTGAAGGTCGACACCGTGTTCGTCGGCTCGTGCACCAACGGCCGCATCGAGGACCTGCGCCTGGCCGCCGAGGTCATCAAGGGCCACAAGGTCGCCGAGGGCACCCGCCTGCTGGTCGTGCCCGGCTCGGTGCGGGTGCGCCTGCAGGCCGAGGAGGAGGGACTCGACGTGGTCTTCAAGGAGGCGGGTGGCGAGTGGCGCGGCGCCGGCTGCTCCATGTGCCTGGGCATGAACCCCGACACCCTGGACCCTCAGGAGCGCTCCGCGTCCACGTCCAACCGCAACTTCGAGGGTCGCCAGGGCAAGGGTGGTCGCACCCACCTGGTCTCGGTGCCCGTCGCCGCCGCCACCGCCGTCAAGGGCACGCTCGCCTCGCCCGCGGACCTGGTCTGAGAGGAACGAGAACCATGGAGAAGTTCACCTCCCACACGGGAACGGCGCTGCCGCTGCGCCGCAGCAACGTCGACACCGACCAGATCATCCCGGCGGTCTACCTCAAGCGAGTGACCCGCACCGGCTTCGAGGACGGGCTGTTCGCCGCGTGGCGCAACGACCCGGAGTTCGTGGCCAACAAGCCGGAGTACGCCGGTGTGTCGATCCTCGTCGCCGGGCCCGACTTCGGCACCGGCTCCTCGCGCGAGCACGCGGTGTGGGCGCTGATGGACTACGGCTTCAAGGTCGTGCTCTCGAGCCGCTTCGCCGACATCTTCCGCGGCAACTCCGGCAAGGCCGGCCTGCTGTCGGTGCCGGTCGAGCAGGACGTCATCGAGCAGCTGTGGGCCGCGATCGAGGACGACCCGACGACCCGGATCACGGTGGACCTCGAGGCCCGGACCGTGACCTGCGGCGACCTGGTCGCGCCCTTCCAGATCGACGACTACACCCGCTGGCGTCTGCTCAACGGACTCGACGACATCGGCATCACGCTGGGCAACGAGGCTGACATCGCCGCCTTCGAGGCCACGCGCCCGAGCTTCAAGCCCGTCACGCAGTAAGGGCTTCACACCCTGCTCGACCACGAGCACTGACGAACCGACGCCGCGATCATCGTGAGGAAAACACGAAGTTCGCGGCGTTGGTCATTGTGACCCGGGCCACGAATCCCTAGCGTGCATGGGAAGTCCGAGCGCGTGCTCGGCGCACCGAGGTTTGCACGAAGGGAAATCCTGTGAACAAGACCCAGCTCATCGACGCGCTCTCCGCGCGCTTCGAGGGGAACAAGAAGGCAGCGGCCCACGCGCTCGAGTCCGTCCTCGACACCATCACCCGTGAGGTCGCCAAGGGCGAGAAGGTCGCCATCACCGGCTTCGGCTCCTTCGAGAAGAAGGTCCGCGACGCCCGGTGGGTGCGCAACCCGCGCACCGGCGAGCGGATGAAGGCCAAGAAGACCGCGGTCCCGAAGTTCACCCCGGGCCAGGACCTGAAGAACGTCATCTCCGGCGCCAAGAAGCTGCCCAAGCTCACGGTGGCCAAGGCCGGCTCGGCCGCCAGCGCCGCCGCGGCGCCGGCGGCGAAGGCCGCCAGTGCGGTGAAGAAGGCCGGCCCGGCGAAGAAGGCGCCCGCGAAGAAGGCACCTGCGAAGTCGGCCGCGCCCGCGAAGAAGGCGCCTGCGAAGAAGGCGCCCGCCAAGAAGACGCCTGCGAAGAAGGCTCCGGCCAAGACCACGACGGCTGCCAAGAAGGCTCCGGCGAAGAAGACCACGACGGCCGCGAAGAAGGCGCCCGCCAAGAAGGCGCCTGCGAAGAAGGCTCCGGCCAAGAAGGCGGCCTCGAGCTCCTGAGCCTCCGGCTCGCCCACGCACGATCGGGCCCGTCCGCAGCAGCGGACGGGCCCGATCGTGTGTCAGGACAGCGGATCGACCCCGGTCGGCGGGCGGTCAGAACAGGCCGAGCCGGTCCAGGACCCGTCGTGTGTGCCCGCCGACCCCGAGCGCGGCCGCGGCCTGCAGGTCGGGCAGGTCGTCGACGTCGCGACGCAGCGTGGTGAGCGGACCCGTCACCTCGACGGCTCCGGCGTCGAGGTGGGCGAGCCGGGAGCCCTCGCCGTAGCGGGGGTCGAACGCCTCCCAGGACGCGGAGTACAACGTGGTTCCGATACCGGCCGCGTCGGCGACGAACCCCGCGACCCCACCGGCGAGGACGGGGGAGGCCAGCGCTGCGTCGAGGTCGGCGGGGTCGAGCGCCGGCAGGTCGGCGCACAGGGCCACAGGACGCATCGCAGGCCAGCGTCGCCGTGCTTCAGCCGCGGTCTGGCGCAACGTGGCGTTGAGGTCGGAGGAGTCGCCGTCGGGGATGCACGGAGCCCCCGTCGCTGCCAGCGCCGCGGAGAAGCGAGCATCGTCCGTGGCGACCAGGACCGCGCCGACGCGTTCGGCTGCCAGGCACGCGGTCACCGTGTCCAGGGCGAAGGCGGCAGCGAGCTCCTCGCGCGCACCGTCGGCGATCCCGACCAGCCGTGACTTGCCGCGTGCCGGCGGCTTCACGGGCACCACGACGGCGTACGTCGGAGGGTGGGCGGGGACGGACATCGCACCCATCCTCCCAGGCGTGCACGTCGTCCTGCTCCGTGGTCCGACCCCCGTCCGGCACGCGCCCGCCCGCCTGTCGTGGCGTCGGTCACCACCCGAGTAGCCTGCCCCGGTGACCGTGCGGAAGCTGCAGCAACGACGAGGGTGGGCGTTCAGCCTGGGCGTGGGCATCATCAAGCCCCTGCTCCTGGCCACGACCGTCCACGACTGGCGGCACGGTGAGCGGATCCCCGCCACCGGCGGGTGCGTCCTGGCGATGAACCACATCTCGCACCTCGACCCGCTCACGGCCGCGCACATCGTCTACGACCACGGCCGGCTGCCGCGCTACCTCGCGAAGTCGGGCCTGTTCCAGAACGCCTTCCTGCGCCGCTTCCTCACCGCCGCCGGCCAGATCCCCGTCGAGCGCGAGGGCAAGGGCGCCGTCACGTACGCCGCTGCCGTGGAGGCCGTCCGACGGGGCGAGTGCGTCGTGGTCTACCCCGAGGGGACGATCACGCGTGACCCCGACATGTGGCCGATGACCGGCAAGTCCGGCGCGGCGCGGATCGGGCTGGAGACGGGTGCGCCGGTGCTCCCGGTGGGGCAGTGGGGCGCGCAGCAGCTGCTGCCGCCGTACTCCAAGAAGCCGCACCTCGTCCCGCGCAAGCGCGTCACGATGTCGGTCGGCGAGCCCGTCGCGCTCGACGACCTGCGGCAGCGCGAGCTGACCCCCGAGGTGGTCAAGCAGGCCACCGACCGGATCCTGGCGGCGATCACCGCGCAGGTCGAGGAGATCCGTGGGGCGCAGGCACCCGCGGAGAGGTACGACATGCGTGTTTCCGGAGACCCCTACAAGGACAGGAAGTCGGCATGAGCGAGTTCGGCAAGGTCGCGGTCTTCGGCGCGGGGTCGTGGGGCACCGCGTTCTCCATCGTGCTGGCCGACGCCGGCAACGACGTCACGATCTGGGCGCGTCGCGAGGAGGTGGCCACCGCCATCAACGAGCGGCGCGAGAACGCCGACTACCTCCCCAGCATCGAGCTGCCGCCGAGCGTGCGCGCCACGCACGACGTCGAGGCAGCGCTCGACGGCGCCGACGTGGTCGTGTGGGCGACGCCGTCGCAGTCCTTCCGCGACAACCTCCGCAGCTGGGCGCCGCACGTGCACCCCGACGCGGTGATGGTCTCGCTGATGAAGGGCGTGGAGCTCTCGACCCTGAGCCGGATGAGCGAGGTCATCGCGCAGGAGACCGGTGCGGGTCCCGAGCGCATCGCGGTCGTCAGCGGACCCAACCTGGCCAAGGAGATCGCGCGCCGCGAGCCCGCGGCCGCGGTCGTGGCCTGTGCCGACGAGGACGTCGCCACGCGGCTGCAGCAGCGGGTGCACAGCCCGGCGTTCCGCCCCTACACCTCCGTCGACGTGCTCGGCTGCGAGCTCGGCGGCGCCTACAAGAACGTCGTCGGCCTGGCTGTCGGCATGGCAGTGGGTCTCGGGTTCGGGGACAACACCACCGCCTCGATCATCACGCGCGGGCTGGCCGAGACCGCCCGGCTGGCGATGAAGCTCGGGGCCAACCCGCTGACCCTCATGGGCCTGGCCGGCCTCGGTGACCTGGTCGCCACGTGCTCCTCGCCGCTCTCACGCAACCGCACGTTCGGCGAGAAGCTGGGGCAGGGCATGACCACCGAGGAGATCTACGCCAGCACCCGCCAGGTCGCCGAGGGCGCGAAGTCCTGCTCGTCGCTGCGCGCGCTGGCCGAGCAGTCCGGCGTCGACGCCCCCATCGCGACGTACGTCGACGAGGTCGTCGCGGGCAACCTGACCGCCCAGGGGATGATGGACGCGATCCTCGCCCGCGACACCAAGCCCGAGACCGCCTGAGTGCCGAACCGGCGTATTGATACGCCGGCTCGACGGGGGATGGGTCAGTCGGTGAGGCCGTCGAGGGCGCGGGAGAGGTCGTCCCAGAGGTCCTCGACGTCCTCGACACCCACGGAGAGGCGGACCAGGGCGTCGGAGACGGTGGTCGGCTCGCCCTTCCAGCGACGGCGCCGCTCGAGGGTGGACTCCACGCCGCCGAGGCTGGTGGCGTGCACCCACAGGCGGGTCTTGCGCGGCAGCAGGTCCGCGGCCAGCGCGCCCGCGGCCAGCTCGACGCTCACGATCGCCCCGAACCCCGGGTAGCGCACCAGCTGCACGGCCGGGTGCTCCCCGAGGCGACGGGCCAGCTCGGCGGCGTTGGCCTGGGCGCGCTCGACCCGCAGGTGCAGGGTGCGCATGCCACGCACCGCCAACCACGCCTCGAGGGTGCCCGGCACGGCGCCGAGGAGGTCGCGACGCTGCTTGAGGACGGTGAACAGCTGGTCGTCGCGGGTGACCAGGGCGCCGAGGAGGGCGTCGGAGTGGCCGGCGAGGTACTTCGTGGCCGAGTGGACCACCAGGTCGGCACCGAGGTCGAGCGCGCGTTGGAGCAGCGGGGTGGCGAAGGTGTTGTCGACGACGACGTACGCGCCGGCCTCGTGCGCCGCCGTGCAGATCCGCTCGATGTCGGCGACGTCGAGGTTGGGGTTGGTCGGCGACTCGACCCACACCAGGGCCACGTCCTCGTCGCACGCGGCGACCACCGCGTCGGTGTCGGCGATGTCGACGAGCTTCGAGCGCAGCCGTCCGCGCATCTCGAGGTCGGCGATCTGCGACAGGCTGCCCTGGTAGGCCGCGTCCGGCGCGAGCACCAGCGCACCCTGACCGACCAGGTCCAGCACGACCGAGACCGCCGCGAGCCCGGAGGAGAACGACAGGGCGCGGCCGCCCTCGAGCTCGCCGAGGACCTCCTCGAAGGCCTGCCAGGTGGGGTTGCCGTAGCGGCCGTACTCCCGGTCACCGCCGGCCACGTAGGTCGAGGCCATCGTGATCGGGGTGTTGAGCGGCTGGTCCACGTCGTTCGGCGGTCGACCCGTCGTCACGGCGATGGTCGAGGGGCGCAGGGAGTCGTCGGCCATGCGCACACACTAGGGTCGGCCCGGTGATCGCCCTCAGCCTTGCCCGGGTCGCCGAGATCGTCGACGGGGAGCTCGTCGGCACGACCCCGGACACCGCGCCGGTCGTGGACGGCCCCGTCGTCATCGACGGCCGCGAGGCCTCCCCGGGAGGACTGTTCGCCGCGTTCGTCGGCGAGCGCGTCGACGGCCACGACCACGTCCCGCAGGCCGCAGCCGCCGGTGCGGTGGCCGTGCTCGGGTCGCGTCCCACCGAGCTTCCCACGGTCGTCGTCGAGGACGTGCGCGCCGCGCTCCAGCGCCTCGCGTCGGACGTCGTCAGCCGGGTCCGCGAGGAGGGCGACCTGACCGTCGTGGCACTGACGGGGTCCCAAGGCAAGACGTCGACCAAGGACCTGCTGGCGGCGGTGCTGGGCCGGTCGGCGGCCACGGTCGCGACCCGGGGGTCGTTCAACAACGAGCTGGGCATGCCGCTGACCGCGCTGCGCGTGGAGCCGACGACCCGCTTCCTGGTGCTCGAGATGGGTGCCCGCGGCATCGGCCACATCGCCGAGCTGACGGGGCTGGTCCGACCGGACGTGTCGGTGGTCCTGAACGTCGGTCAGGCGCACCTGGGGGAGTTCGGCTCCCGCGACGCGATCGCGCAGGCCAAGGGCGAGCTGGTGGAGGCGCTGACCCAGGACGGCACGGCGGTCCTCAACGCCGGCGACGAGCGCGTCTCCGCGATGGCTTCGCGCACTGCGGGACGGGTGCTGTCCTTCGGTGACGTCCCGGCCGCCGACGTGCGGGTCGAGGGGCTGACGCTCGACCGTCTCGGCCGACCCACGTTCCGACTCGCCCACGGCCCCGAGCAGGCGGAGGTCGCGCTGCGGCTGGTGGGGGCCCACCAGGCGCTCAACGCGGCGGCTGCTGCCGCTGCCGCGGTCGCCTGCGGCCTACCCCTCGGGGAGGCGGCCACCGCCCTCAGCGAGGTCGAGACGCTCTCCCAGTGGCGGATGGAGCTGCGCGAGCTCGACCGTGGCGTGATCGTGCTGAACGACTCCTACAACGCCAACCCCGACTCGGTCCGGGCCGCGCTCGACGCGCTCGCGGCGATCGGTGCCGACGCCGACGTGCACCGCACCATCGCGGTGCTCGGCGAGATGAAGGAGCTGGGGGAGACCCACGACGAGGAACACCGGGGCATCGGTGCCTACGCCGCCGACCACGGTGTCGACCACGTGGTCGTCGTGGGTGAGGCCGCGCGTGGCCTCCACGAGGGCGCGGGGGAGCGCTCGACGTGGCTCCCGGACAACGCCTCGGCGGTCTCCTGGCTGGCCGAGAACCTCCGCGAAGGTGACGCGGTTCTCCTCAAGGCCTCCCGCGGCGCGCGCCTCGACGAGGTGGCAGCGACGCTGAAGTAGCGTCCGGCCCATGACCGACAGCCCCTCCCGCAAGGTGCGCGTGGCCCTCGTCTTCGGGGGTCGTTCCGGCGAGCACTCGATCTCCGCGGCGACCGCGGCCGGGGTCATGAAGGCCATCGACCGCGAGAAGTACGACGTCCTCCCCGTCGGCATCACCCGCGACGGCGAGTGGGTGCTGCCCTCCGGCGACTCGGCCCGCTTCGAGCTGACCTCCGGCGCGCTGCCGGAGGTCACCGCTGAGGGCGGCCGCGAGATCGCGGGCCTGGCGGAGGCGGGGCCGGTCGACGTGGTCTTCCCGCTGCTGCACGGCCCGTACGGCGAGGACGGCACCATCCAGGGCCTCCTCGAGCTCGCGGGGCTGCCCTACGTCGGTGCCGGGGTGCTCGCCTCCGCGGTCGGGATGGACAAGGCGTACATGAAGCTCGTCTTCGCCGGGCACGGACTGCCCGTCGCGCCGTACGTCGTGGTGAAGCCGCGGGAGTGGGAGGAGAGCCCGTCGGCGGTGGTCGACCGGGTGCAGGCCCAGCTGCGGTTCCCGGTGTTCGTGAAGCCCGCTCGCGCCGGCTCCTCGCTCGGCGTGACCCGGGTCGACGACCTGACCGGGCTGTCCGAGGCGATCGAGGAGGCGCGCGTCCACGACCCCAAGGTGCTCGTGGAGGAGGGTGTCGAGGGTCGCGAGATCGAGTGCGCGGTGCTCGGTGGTCGCGCCGGTGGCCGCCCGCGTGCGTCGGTCCCCGGCGAGATCGCCGTCGACCACGACCAGGCCGGCTTCTACGACTTCGAGTCGAAGTACCTCTCGGCCACCCACGCCCGCACCGACGCCCCGGCCGACCTGCCCGAGGAGGTCGCCGAGCGGGTGCGCGAGCTGGCCGTCGAGGCCTTCGAGGCGATCGGCGCCGAGGGGCTGTCCCGGGTGGACTGCTTCGTCACGCCGCAGGGCGAGGTGCTGCTCAACGAGATCAACACGATGCCCGGGTTCACCCCGATCTCGATGTACTCCAAGATGTGGGAGGCCTCCGGCCTGCCCTACACCGAGCTGGTGGACGAGCTCATCCAGCTCGCGCTGGAGCGTCCGACCGGGCTGCGCTGAGCTCGGCAAGGTTCATCGGCCGGCCGATGAACCTCCCAGCCGCCTCAGGCCAGCACGCGCCGCACCAGGTCGAGGGTGACCTCGCCCAGCGAGGTGCCCGACAGGGTGCAGGCGAACGGCATCACCGAGGTCTCGGTGGTGCCGGGGGTGATGGCGGTCTCCAGCACGACGAACGAGCCGTCGGGGGAGACGATGAAGTCGCAGCGCGAGACGTCGGAGAGACCCAGCACGCGGTGCGCCTCGCAGGCGGTGCGGCTGAGCTCCTCGATCACCTCGTCGGGGAACGCCGGCTTCTCCAGGGAGACGAACTCGGCGGTGTAGCGCGCGGAGAAGTCGAACTCGTGGCCCTTCTCGTAGTACACCGCCACCGGGGTCAGCGCGCGCGGGCCGTCGGCGTCCTCGACGACCACGACGCTGACGTCGACGCCGTCGTGGAAGCGCTCGATGACCGCGTCCTCGCAGTAGGCGTAGGAGCGCACCAGGGCCGAGGGGAGCGCGCCCATGCCGTCGACGCCGGTGACGCCCAGCGCGCTGCCGCAGCGGGTCGGCTTGACCACGACGCGCTCGCCGAGGCGGTGCATCACGTGCTCCATCAGTGCGTTGGCCCCGATGTCGCGGAAGGTCTGGGCAGACAGGCCGACGCTCTCGGGCACCGGGATGCCCTCGCGGCGCAGCAGCTCGCGGGCGGTGGCCTTGTCCCAGGCGACGCGGCAGGCGCGGCTCCCGGAGCCGACGAAGGGCAGGCCGATGAGCTCGAGCAGCGTCTGGATCTCGCCGTCCTCGCCGAACTGCCCGTGCAGGGCGGGCACCGCCGCGACGACCTTGTCCTGCTCCAGGCGGGTCAGCAGGTTGCGGTCGAAGTCGTAGGCCTCGGCCTCGACGCCGAGCTGGCGCAGCTCGCGCACCAGGTTGCGGCCGCTGGCCAGCGAGACGTCACGCTCGTGGCTGAGCCCGCCGGCGATGACGGCGACCGGACCGGACAGCTCCTCGTGGGTGCTCATGGCAGCAGGGTCCCACAGCCCGCCGACGCTCAGCGACAGCGGCTGACCCGCTCGAGGTGCTCGGTCACCGGGTCGGCAAGCGCCGAGAGCACCTCCAGGGAGCGCTGGCCGCGTTCGTCGGGTGGGAAGACCACCGCCACCCGGGGTCGTACGCCGATGGCGGTGGCGGTCACTTGTGACTTTGCGTCCGAGAGCTCCTCGGGGTCGATGAACCAGCCGACGCCGCGCACCTCGTCGCACTCCGAGGTCGCCTCGAGCGTGGCCGGCTCAGGCGCCCCGCAGGTGACCAGGGCACCGTCCGCGGCCGAGGGCAGGTCGGCGAGGAACGCCTCGCAGGCGGCCCGGCCGGCGGCGTCGAGCGGCTCGGCCCCGACCGGCTCGACCGACGTCCCCGAGCACCCGGCCAGCACGATCGACGCCAGCAGCGCGACCGCGCACGCGACGACGCCCCGGCTCCGGCGGGAGACGGGGCGTCGGACGCGAGCGGCGCTCGGCGGGGGAGCGCTCAGATGTGGACGACGGGGCACGTGAGCGTGCGGGTGATGCCGTCGAGGTTCTGCACCTTCGAGACGACCAGCTTGCCCAGCTCGTCGACGTTGCGGGCCTCGGCGCGCACGATGACGTCGTAGGGGCCGGTGACGTCCTCGGCGAGGGTCACGCCCTTGACCTGCGCGATGGCAGCGGCGACCTCGGCGGCCTTGCCGACATCGGTCTGGATCAGGATGTAGGCCTGGACGACCATCGTTGTCTCCCTCTGGGTCGGTTGCGCGGCGACGCTGCCGCGGACACGTCACCCGGATGTGTCGGGCAGCAACCTACCCGCATCGGTGCCGTGGCACGACAGCGGCCGGTGTCCCCGGACGGCGTCGCGGGTGGTGGGATGGGGCCATGTCGGATGCACCCCAGGCCCGCCCCGAGGACGCCACCGTCGAGGAGCTCGGCGAGTTCGAGCTGATCGACGCGCTCACCGCCGCCTTCGAGCAGGGCGAGCAGGTGCTCGTGGGCCCCGGTGACGACGCCGCCGTGCTGCGGATCCGCACCGGCCACGTCGTCGTCTCGACCGACATGCTGGTCGAGGGCCGCCACTTCCGGCGCGACTGGGTGCCGGCACGCGACGTGGGCCACCGCGCCGCGGCGCAGAACCTCTCCGACATCAACGCGATGGGCGGCCGCGCCCACAGCCTCACCGTGGGCATGGCGGTCCCGGCCGACCTGCCGGTGGCCTGGGCCACCGAGTTCGCCGAGGGCTTCGCCGAGGAGTGCCGGGCGGTCGGCGCCAGCGTGGTCGGCGGAGACCTGACCCGGGGCGACCAGCTGGTCGTCTCGGTCACCGTGCTCGGTGCGTGCACGGTCGCGCCGGTCCTCCGCAGCGGCGCGGAGCCCGGTGACGTCCTCGCGCTGGCGGGGCGGCAGGGCTGGGCCGCCGGGGGCCTGGCGGTGCTCGGCCGCGGCTTCCGCTCGCCCCGGGTGCTGGTGGAGGCCTACCGACGGCCCGCTCCGCCGTACGACGCCGGGCCGGAGGCCGCCGCGGCCGGTGCCACCTCGATGATCGACGTCTCCGACGGGCTGCTGTCCGAGGCGGGGCACCTCGCCCGGGCGTCCGGTGTCCGCATCGACGTGCGCACCGGGACCCTGGAGGTCCCCGAGCCGCTGCACGCGGTGGCCGCGGCGACCGGGTCCGACCCGCTGCGCTACGTGCTCGGCGGGGGCGACGACCACGCCCTCCTGGCGACCTTCGCCGACGCCGCGAGCGTGCCGGCGGGCTGGACCGTGATCGGCGCGGTCACCGAGGGGGAGGGCGTCACCGTGGACGGCGCCCCCTACGACGGGCCGGCCGGCTGGACGGCCTTCTGAGACCTCTGTCGGAGGTGGCGGCGGGCGACGAGGGTCGCCGGCCCGGAACAGAAGAAGACCGCCACCCCTCCAGGTGACGGTCTTCCCTGCATGCTCCGTTGGTCTGGGCGCTCCTCAGACCGGTCGGGCGGCTCGCGTCAGCGCGAGACCTTGCCGGCCTTGAGGCAACCGGTGCAGACGTTCATCCGCTTCGGGGTGCCGTTGACCACGGCACGCACGCGCTGGATGTTGGGGTCGAAGCGGCGCTTCGTGATCTTGCGCGACCACGGCCGGTTGTTGCCGAAGCCAGGCTTCTTGGCGCAGATGTCGCAGACGGCAGCCACCGTGAACTCCTGAGGATCGATGTGTTGGAACGAGTCGAGAGGGCCCGAGAGGCCGTGAGCGGCCCCGGGCAACCGCACAAGAGTATCGCCACACCCCTCGATCGCCGAATCGACGTCGGAGCGGCCCACTACCCTCGGGGCCGTGCCCGACCCGCGACACGACCAGCCGACCCCCACGATGCCCGACGGCGTCGAGGTGCTGCCCCGGGGGGTGAGCCTCGAGGGCGTGCTGCGGTTCACCGAGGTCGCGGCCCGCGCGCTCGAGGCCGCGCGCGAGGAGGTCGACGCGCTCAACGTCTACCCCGTGCCCGACGGTGACACCGGCACCAACATGTATCTCACCATCGCCGCCGCCCGCGACGCCGTGGAGACCGCCGTCGCGCAGGCCGGGGGGCCGGCGCAGTGCGGGGTCGGCCCGGGCCTGGAGGCGCTGGGGCGCGGGGCACTGCTCGGCGCCCGCGGCAACTCCGGCGTCATCCTCAGCGAGATGCTGCGCGCCCTGGCGCGGCGGCTCGCGGAGGCCGGTCCCGACGACCGTGCCGCCGCGGTGATGGCCGAGGGGATGCGGCTGGCCGCCGATGCCGCGTACGCCGCTGTCGGCACGCCCGTCGAGGGCACCATGCTCACCGTGGCCAGGGCAGCGGCCAAGGCCGCCGGCGAGGCCGTGGTCGACCCGTCCGCCCGCACCCGCGACGTGCTCACCGCAGCGGCCGCGGCCGCCCGCGAGGCGCTGGCCGCGACGCCCCAGCAGCTGCAGGTGCTCGCGGACGCCGGGGTGGTCGACGCGGGAGGTCGCGGCTTCAGCGTCGTCCTCGACGCCGCCGAGACCGCCCTCACCGGCCGGGTGCCGCCGCAGGTGCGCACGCGCCTGGGCAGCCACCAGATCCCGGTGCCCGTGCTGCCCGCCGGGACCACCGGCGCGGGCGCCGACCCCGAGCAGACCGGCGGCGACCTGAGCGAGGACGGGCCGTCGTACGAGGTGATGTACCTCCTCGACGCGCCCGCCGACCGGGTGCCGGCGCTGCGCGAGACGCTGGCCGGCCTGGGCGACAGCCTGGTGGTCGTCGGGGACGATCCGCTGTGGAACGTCCACGTCCACGTCGATGACGTGGGCGCAGCGATCGAGGCCGGCATCGAGGCCGGCCGCCCGCACCGCATCCGCGTGACCCACTTCGCCGAGCAGGTGGCCGAGCAGCGGGCCGCCGCGGCGCCGCGCTCGGGCCGGGCCGTCGTCACCGTCGCCGCCGGCCCCGGCCTGGCCGCGCTCTTCACCGAGGCGGGTGCCGTGGTGGTCGAGGGCGGCCCCGGCCGCCGCCCCTCCACCGGCGAGCTGTTGGAGGCCATCACCGGCTGCGGCGCCCAGGAGGTCGTGGTCCTGCCCAACGACCCCGACTCGGTGCGCGTGGCGCAGGTCGCCGCGCACACCGCCCAGCAGGACCTCGGCGTGCGGGTCGTGGTCGTGCCCACCTCGGCGCAGGTGCAGGGCCTGGCCGCCCTGGCCGTGCACGAGCCGGGCCGGGCCTTCGACGCCGACGTGGTGGAGATGACCGCCACCGCCCGGCACGCCCGCCACGGCGCGGTGACCATCGCCGCCCGCACCGCCATGACGATGGCCGGGCCGTGCGAGCCCGGTGACGTGCTCGGCGTCGTCGAGGGCGACTTCGCGGTGGTGGGCAGCGACCTCGACGAGGTCGCCGCCCAGGTGGCCGACAGGCTGCTCGGCGGAGGCGGGGAGCTGGTCACCGTCGTCTCCGGCGCGGAGGACCCCGACGGCGCGCTCGCGCACCGCCTCGCCGCCTGGGTCGAGGAGCACCGCCCGCACGTCGACGTGAT
>Ga0208700_1000105_pt1 | contig 31717 bp, 28 predicted proteins | sample DeeseametaMP2016_FD_184179 | JGI IMG/M metagenome (GOLD analysis project Ga0208700, IMG submission 184179) | Marine microbial communities from the Deep Pacific Ocean - MP2016 (SPAdes) | ecosystem: Environmental > Aquatic > Marine > Oceanic | place: East of Hawaii, North Pacific Ocean | collected... | reverse complement strand
CCCGCAGGTGTCGCGAGCGGGTGATGCGCCGCTGCCACCACGGGGCCCGGACGTCGCCGAGGCGGACCAGGGTGGACCGGCCGTCGGTGACCCGGAGCTCGAGGTGCCGCACGGCCAGCTCGCGCGCGACGTAGCGGACGACGGCCGCGTCGCCGGCGCCGGCGAAGGCCGCCGGGTCGTCGACCCGCAGGGTCAGCACGCCGCCGCTGCCGGTGAGGTGCCCCTCGACCCGGTGGCCCTCGGGGTCCTCGACGCGGAAGCAGAGGTCGGCCGCGACCGAGGTCCTCACGACGGGTCCGCGCCGCGGCGCGTGGTGTCGTCGGAGGTGGTGACCGAGATGGTCCCGGCGAAGCGCCAGGTGGCGCGCGGCGAGGTGGGGCCGGTGTCGCGGGGGACCTCCACCACCACGTCGTCGAGGTGGTAGCTGATCTCGGCCTGCCGGCCGGTGAGGAAGTCCCACATCCTGCGGCCGAGGGCGGTCCAGTCGACGACGTCCTCCTCGGGGGAGCCGTCCAGCGTCTGGCGGTCGATGTGGATCTGCGGTGCCTGGGTCATGTCTGCCTCCGGATGGAAACCTCAACGGATCGTTGAGGTATGTCCTTCAACAGTGAACCTGTTGTGGAGGAAACTCCTCACTCGGAAGGGTGAGGACCCACGGCGCGCCCGAGGTCAGTCGCCGCGCCCGTCGAGGAGGTCGGCGTAGTCGGGGTGCTTGTCGATCCATCCCTTGATGAACGGGCAGGTGGCCACGACCCGGCGGGGGCCGAGCGGTTCCTCGCCCGCGCGCACGGCGTCCAGGGCCGCCCGGGCGAGGGCGGACCCCACGCCCCTGCCCTCGAAGGACTCGTCGACCTCGGTGTGGGTGAACTCGATCAGGCCCTCGGCGAGCTGGTACTCCGCGAAGCCGGCGAGGTCGCCGTCGAGGTGGGCCTCGAAGCGGCTGCGGTCGGGGGCGTGGCTGGTCTCGACGTCGCTCATGGCGCCACCGTAGCCAGCGCCACAGCGACCTGCCCGTGTCCAGGAGGGTGACTCCTCGTTGGTCCGGCATGCGTCGCACGTCGATCACCGCCGTCGCCCTCGCCCTGCTCGCCCCCGGGCTCGTCGCGCCGTTCCTGGGCTCCGCCCCGGCCGTCGCCGGCGAGCGCGAGGACACCGACTGGACCGAGGTCTACTTCGAGACCGAGGACGGCACCACGCTGCACGCCGACGTGCTGCGGCCGGCGGGGATGCCCGAGAGCGCTCGCACCCCCGTCGTGCTCACGGTCAGCCCCTACACCAGCCACTCCGGTGGCGCCTCGGCCCCGGACCCGACCGGCGCCCCGCCGAGCGAGCGGTTCCACGACTTCCTCGACCTGACCGGCGCGCTCGACGACGGCTACACCTACGTGATGGTCGACCTGCCCGGCACCGGCGGCTCGGGTGGCTGCAACGACTGGGGCGGCCCGGCCGAGCAGGGCGCCGTGCACGCGGCCGTCGAGTGGGCCGCCGACCAGTCCTGGTCGACCGGCAAGGTGGCGCTGCTCGGCAAGTCCTACGACGGCTGGACCGGCCTGATGGGCGTGTCCACCCGCCCCGACGGCCTGGCCGCGGTCATCTCGATGGAGCCGGTCTTCTCCGGCTACAGCTACCTCTACAACCGCGGCGTGCGCTTCGCGAACTCCGTCGGCACCCCGGTCATCTTCCAGGCCAACGACCTGTTCCCGGGCTCCCTGCAGGACGACCCGGCCTACCACCTCACCGGCCTCCCGCTGACCCCGTGCCACGCGCTCAACATCGTGCAGCAGCAGGACGACGCCGAGGACTCCGCCTTCTGGGCAGAGCGCGACCTGGTGCCCACGTCCAAGGGCTCGCGCCTGCCGGTGCTGCTCACCCAGGGCTTCCTGGAGACCAACACCAAGCCCGACCGCGCCTTCGACTACTGGTCGGCGCTGCGCGGCCGCGCCAACATCGGCTGGTTCGGCCAGTTCGACCACGTCCGCGGCTGGGAGACCGACGCCAGCGGCCGCTCCCAGACCGGCCGCGACCCGCAGGCCTTCGTCGCCCAGGTCGAGGCCTTCCTCGCCAAGCACCTCAAGGGCGAGCGCGGTCGCTCGGTCCGTGCCGCCAGGCCCGGCGTGCAGGTCCAGGACAACCTCGGCCGCTGGCGCCGGGAGAGGGCCTGGCCGCCCGCGGACGTGCGGATGCGTCGTACGACGCTGCGCACCGGGTCGTACGCCGACGACGGCTCCAACACCGCGACCGGCTCGGACGCGGGGCAGGGCGTCTGGTCGGTCTCCGCACCGCTGCGCCGCCCGGCCTGGATCTCCGGGGAGCCGGTCCTCGACGTCTCGGTGACCACCTCGGTCCCGCGCGCCAACCTCGTCGGGCTGGTCTACGACATCGCCCCCGACGGCACCGCGACCGTGATCAGCCGCGGCACGCAGCTGGTGCGCAGCAGCGGCACCACGGACTACTCGCTGCCGCTCTACGGCCAGGACTGGCGCCTGGCGAAGGGCCACCGCCTCGGGGTCCTGGTCACCGGTGCCGACGCCGACTGGTGGGTGCACCTGCCGACCGGCAGCACCGTGGAGGTCGCAGAGGCCTCGATCCGGCTGCCGTTCCTCTCCCGCGACCGCCGGTCCTTCCTGCGCGGTGGGTCCACGCCGCGCCTGGAGGAGCACCTCGCCGACACCGCCACGGTGGACGCCGCGGTGCTGGAGGAGTCGCAGGTGCGGTTCAGGACCCAGCGGCTGAAGCGGCGCTGACCCCGGCGGCGGTGCCGGAGACCACGGCGGGACGGACGTGGTGACGTCCGATGGGCAGCACGATCGGGCGTCCTGACACCGGGTCGGGCACGACCTGGGACTCCATCCCGAACACGTCGCGCACGACGTCGGCGGTCAGCACGTCGGCCGGGTCACCGGCCGCGTGGAGGCGGCCCGCGCGCAGGGCGACCAGCCGGTCGGCGTACCTCGCGGCGAGGTTGAGGTCGTGCAGGACCATCGCGATGGTCGTGCCGCGGGCGCGGTTGAGGTCGGTGAGCAGGTCGAGCACCTCGACCTGGTGGGCGACGTCGAGGAACGTGGTGGGCTCGTCGAGCAGCAGCAGGTCGGTCTGCTGGGCCAGCACCATCGCGATCCAGACCCGCTGCCGCTGACCGCCCGACAGCTCGTCGACGGACCGCTCGGCGATCTCGGCGGTGCCCGTCAGCTCGAGGGCCTCCGCGACGGCCTTGTCGTCCTCGCGGGTCCAGCGCGCCAGCGCCCCCTGGTGCGGGTGGCGGCCGCGGGCGACCAGGTCGGCCACCACGATGCCCTCCGGGGCGACGGGGGACTGGGGCAGCAGCCCGAGCGTCCGGGCCACCTGCTTGGTCGGCAGCGCGTGCAGGTCGTGGCCGTCGAGCACGACCTGCCCGCCGCGCGGCTTGAGCAGGCGGGCCATCGAGCGCAGCACCGTCGACTTGCCGCAGGCGTTGGCGCCCACGATGCAGGTGATCCGGCCCGGGGCCAGGGCCAGGTCCAGGTCCTCGACCACGGTGCGGTCGGCGTAGCCCAGGGTGACGCCCCGGACCTCCAGGGAGTGGGTGTCGGTCACAGCGAGCCTCCGGAGCGGTGCGTGCGGACGAGCAGGTAGACGAGGTAGGGGGCGCCGAGCACGCCGGTGATGACACCCACCGGGTAGCGGGCGTCGAAGGCGAACTGGCCGGCCAGGTCCGCCGTGAGCACCAGCAGCGCACCGACGAGGGCGGCGGGGACCATCAACGAGCCGCCCGGCCCGACGACGCGTGCTGCGATCGGGCCGGCGAGGAAGGCCACGAACGCGATCGGGCCCGACGCGGCGGTCGCGAAGGCGATGAGCACCACCGCGGTGCAGATGCACAGCAGCCGGGTGCGCTCGACAGGCACGCCCAAGGAGGCGGCGGAGTCGTCACCGTGCTGCAGCAGCTCCAGGGCCCGGGCCTGGGAGAGGAGCACCGGGGCGGCCACCACGACGGCGATCGCCAGCGGGGCGACCTGGTCCCACGTCGCGTTGTTGAGCGAGCCGGTCAGCCAGCGCATCGCCACCTGCAGGTCCCACTGCGCGGCGCGCACGATCACGTAGGCGACCACGCTGTCGAGCATCGCGGCCACCCCGATGCCGATGAGGATCAGCCGCGACCCGACGACGCCGTCCTTGAAGGCCAGGGCGTAGATCATCAGCGCGGTGGCGAGCGCGGCGAGGATGGCCACCACCGAGGTGGCGGTCGAGGACAGCTCGAGGACGACCAGCGCGACGACCGCGGCGGCGCTCGCACCCGAGCTGATGCCGATCACGTCGGGGGAGGCCAGCGGGTTGCGCAGCATCGTCTGGAAGGTCACCCCGGCCAGGCCGAACGCGGCGCCGGTCAGCACCGCCATGCTCGCGCGCGGCAGTCGCAGCTCGCCCACGGTGAAGGACGCGCCCGGCACGGTCTCCCCGCGCAGCACGGCCCAGACCTCGTCGGGCCCGTAGAAGGTCTGGCCGACCATCAGGCTCGCCGCGTAGACGACGACGACCAGCACGCCGAGCACGCCGGTGACCAGGGCCCGACGGCGGCGTCGCTCGCGGCGGGCCCGCGCCACGTCGTGGCCGGTGAGGTGGTGGATCTCGGGGGCGAGAGCGGTCACAGGGCACGCACCTTCTGCCGTCGCACGATCGCGATGAAGACCGGGGCGCCGAGCAGCGCCGTCACGATCCCCACGTCCACCTCGGCCGGGCGGGCCACCAGACGGCCCACCACGTCGGCGGTCGTCAGCAGCGCGGCACCCAGCACGGCCGAGAAGGGCAGCAGCCACCGGTGGTCCACGCCCACCAGCAGCCGGCACAGGTGGGGGACGGCCAGCCCGACGAAGCCGATCGGGCCGGCCACGGCGGTGGCTGCACCGGCCAGCGTGACGGCGCCGACGGCGGCCAGCAGGCGGGTCCGGCCCACGTGCTCGCCGAGCCCGCGGGCCAGGTCGTCGCCGAGGGCCAGCGAGTTGAGACCCCGGGCGGTCGCGAGCGACAGCAGGGCACCCACGGCGAGGAACGGCAGCACCTGCAGGGTCTTCTCGGTCTGCGCGCCGCCGACGCCGCCGATCTGCCAGAAGCGGAAGGAGTCCATCACGTCGATGCGGGGCAGCAGGATCGCGCTGATCAGCGAGGTGAACGCGGCCGAGGACGCCGCCCCCGCCAGGGCCAGCTTCAGGGGCGTCGCGCCGCCCCGGCCCAGTGAACCGACGGCGTACACGAAGGACGCGGCGAGGGCGGCGCCCGCGATCGCGACCCAGATGTACGACGTGGGGCTGGCCAGCCCGAAGAACGCGATGCCCGCCACCACGAACAGCGCGGCCCCGGTCGTGACGCCCAGGATCCCCGGGTCGGCCAGCGGGTTGCGCGTGACGCCCTGCATGACCGCGCCCGAGACGGCGAGCGCCGCTCCGACGAGCATGGCCAGCACCGTGCGCGGCACCCGCTTGGCGACCGCCGCCTCCCCGATCGTGTCGGTGCTGCCGAGCACGCCGCCGACGATCTCGTCGAGGCCGACCGACCGCACGCCGAACGCGACCGACGCGACCCCGGCGAGCACGAGCAGCACGATGCCGCCGATCACCCACGAGGCACGGGCCGACGCCGACCGCCGGGAGGTGGCGGTCGGCGTCGACGCGCGGTCGACCGAGAGGGTCGTCATGGTCGGTCGCTCCCGCGGCTCAGGCCAGGGCCGCGGCGAGCAGGTCGAGGTACTCGTCGAGGTTGTAGGTGATCGACAGCGGCGTCGGGTTGGCCGCGGCCGCGAGCGGGGTGGAGTTGGGCAGCATCGCGATGGCGCCCTGCTCGACCGCGGGGATCTGCGAGAGCAGCGGGTCCTCCTCGGCGGCCTCGGCCAGGCTCTCGTCGCCGTAGGTGACGAACAGGTCGACGTCGTCGAAGGTGTCGGCCTCCTCGGCGCTCACGGTCGTGTAGAACTCGTCGGTCCCCTCGGACATCTCGGCCACGACCTCGGGCGTGCCCATGCCGTACTCCGCGAGGAAGCCGGGCCGGGTGTCGAGGGTGGTGTAGAAGCCGATCTGGCTCAGGTCGTTGGGGTCGAGGTAGCTGAAGACGACGTTCTTGCCGGCCAGCTCCTCGTGCTCGGCGAACGCCTCGGTCACCGTGCTGTCGAGCTCCTCGACCAGCTCCTCGCCCTCCTCGGCCAGGCCGAGCGCCTCGGAGTTCATCAGGATCATGTCCTGGTAGGTGGTGCCCCAGGCGACCTCGGGGTAGGCCACGACCGGCGCGATCTTGGACAGCGTGTCGTACTCCTCCTGGGTCAGGCCGGAGTAGGAGGCCAGGATGACGTCCGGGGCGGTGTCGGCCACGGCCTCGAAGTCGATGCCCTCGGTCTCGTCGAAGAGCACCGGGGTCTCCGCGTCGAGCTCCTCGAGCCGCTCCTCGACCCAGGGCAGGACGCCGTCCTCGTCGTCGTCGCCCCACGTCGCCTTGCTCATGCCGACCGGGACGACGCCCAGGGCGAGGGGGACCTCGTGGTTCATCCACGCGATGGAGGCGACGCGCTCGGGCTTCTCCTCGATCACGGTCTCGCCGAAGACGTGCTCGATGGTGACCGGGAACGCGGCGTCGGTGCTCGCGGCCGCGTCGGCCCCCGTGTCCGACGACGTGTCGTCGGCGCCGCAGGCGGCCAGGACGAGGGCGGAGGCCGCGACGGCGGCCGTGGTGAGCAGGCGTGAGGGACGCATGGGTGGATTCTCCTATGAGTAGGTAAGGCAAACCTAAATTAGCATCGCCTCACCTTGCTCCTGTCCAGCCCCCCGGTCCAGACCACGACCCCTCCCATGGTTGAACGCCCTACCGACGGGGGTATTCACTAGTAGACGGTCGGTTCCATGGGGGTGGGCGCCGGCCCGTGAGTCCCAGGGGAGGGACGAGATGGATCTCGTCGATGTACCAGCCAGCACGCGTCAGCTCGACCAGCACGAGCACCTCGACGTGCCGCACCGCCTGATCGCCGCGCCACGACCGCTCGAGGTGGGCCAGGTCGTCGTGCTGCGCGACCTCGACGGTCGCCACCGGTGGGCCGCCGTCGACCGGCTGCGCTTCACCGAGACCGACACGGTCTACGAGATGCAGCTCGGTCACCCGATGCCGCTGGAGCGCGCGGTCGAGGTCGGCGCCTACGAGAGCCGCCGGATGGCCCGCCCCTTCGTGCGGGTGCCCGACGTGCACCGGATGCTCGACGGCATGCGCGAGCAGAACGCCCGCGCCCGCGCCGAGGAGACCGCCCGCCGCTCGCGGGTGCGTCCCGCCTGAGCCACGGCTCCCCCCACCCCCACCCCGACTCCCACTGGACCCGTCGGCCCCCGCGGCGTGACCCGATGGGGCAGGATCGTGACGTGCCTGTCGAGACGACCCGCTACCCCGTGACCCACCCGGTCGCCTCCCCGCTCGTGCTGGGCGGCGCGAGGCTGCTGCCGGTCGCACCGCTGCGCGTGTACACCTGCGGGATCACGCCGTACGCCGTCACCCACGTCGGCCACGCCGCGACGTTCGTGTGGGCCGACGTGCTGGCCTCGGTGGCCCGCGCGGCGGGCGCGCAGCCGGTGCTCGCGCGCAACGTGACCGACGTCGACGACGTCCTCACCGCCGCGGCCGCGCGTGCCGGCGAGCCCTACGACGAGCTCGCCGTGGTGCAGGAGTTCCAGTTCGACCGCGACATGACCGCGCTGTCGGTGGCCCGCCCCGCGCAGTCCCCGCATGCCCGCGGCCACGTGCCGGCCGTCGTCCGGCTCGCCGCGGCGCTCCTCGACGCCGGGGCCGCCTACGAGCACGAGGGGCACGTCTACTTCGACGGCTCCGCGGTGCCCGGGCGGGCCGGGCTCGACGAGGAGACCGCCCTGCGCCTGTCCCGTGAGTACGGCGACCAGGACTCGGTCCCCGGTCGACGCTCGCCCTTCGACGTGGCCGTGTGGCGCCCCTCGGGCGAGGACCAGCCCGCCTGGCCGAGCCCGTGGGGCTGGGGCCGCCCGGGCTGGCACGCCGAGTGCGCCGCGATGGCCGCCGCGAGCCTCGGGCACGCCATCGACGTGCTCGTCGGCGGGGTCGACCTGGCGTTCCCCCACCACGCCTACCAGGCGGCGATGGTCGAGGTGGCCACCGGCGTCGCGCCGTTCGCCCGCGCCACCCTGCACGTCGGCGAGGTCCGCCTCGGCGGGGAGAAGATGGCCAAGTCGACCGGCAACCTCGTGCTCGTCTCCGACCTGCTGGAGCGGTTCCCTGGTCCGGTCGTGCGGCTCGGGCTGCTGCACCGGCCGGTGGGTGAGCCGTGGGAGTGCGAGGACGCGGTCTTCGCCGAGGCGGGTCGGCTGCTGGACCGGCTGCACGAGGCGGCGGGCCCGCCGAGCGGTCGCACCGAGGACCCGCAGGGCCGCCAGAGAGTGCTCTCCGCACTGCTCGGAGACCTCGACGTGCCTGCCGCGGTCGAGGTCGCGCTGGCCACGGGCGGTGACGCGGTGGGCTACCTGCTCGACGTCCTGCGGCTGCGCGAGCGCGCGTCCTGAGCCCGTCTCGGACTTGAACGATCAAACGAACCCGGTCCCGGGAGTGCCGCCAGGCGCGGCTAGCGTGGCCGCCACCTGGCGGATCCCGGAAGGCGTAGGCGATGGTCGACAGCACCGCAGTGACGAGCAGCGACGTGGAGAAGGTCCTCGACGAGGCGGGGGTCTCCAACCCGCACGTCAGGGAGTACGTCACCTACTGGGCCGGCATCACCGGCCCGGCCCGCGTCGAGGTGGTCAACGCCTCCGACGACGCCCGCCTGGTGGCGGAGTCGCTGGAGGCCGGTGAGCTGCAGCCCGCCGGCGAGGGGCTCTACTACTCGCGGTCCTACTTCAAGGACACCGCGCGCTCGGAGGAGCGCACGATCGTCGCGACGTCGAACCCGCAGGACAAGGGCGTCTACAACAACTGGCGCGACGGCCAGGAGATGTCCGAGGCCCAGCTGGGCCGGATGCGCGGCCAGTCGGCCGGCAAGACGATGTACGTCGTCCCCTACCTGATGGCCCCGCAGGGCTCGCCGCTCGAGCCGTACGCCGCCGGCGTGGAGCTCACCGACAACCGCCCGGTCGTGCTGCACATGATCCGGATGGCGCGCGTCGGCGTCTCCTACCTCGACCAGCTCGAGGACCCCGCCCACTTCGTCCGCGCCGTCCACGTGACCGGTGACCTGGAGAACCTCGGCCAGGGCACGCCTGAGGACCAGCGCTACTTCGTGACCGTCGCCGACCAGCGCACGATCCTGCACTTCGGCTCCTCCTACGGCGGCAACGCGCTGCTCGGCAAGATCGCCCACGGCCTGCGCCAGGCCTGCTACGACGGCCGCGCCTCGGGCCGCTTCCTGGCCGAGCAGTTCATGCTGCTGGGCATCTCCGACCTCGAGACCGGCAAGCGCTGGCACATCGCCGGCGGCTTCCCCAGCGCCTCGGGCAAGACCAACCTCGCGATGACCCTCGCGCCCGACGCCCTGGGCTCGCGCTACCGGGTCGACTTCTACGGCGACGACATCGCCTGGCTGTGGGTCGGCGACGACGGCCGGGTCTACGCCATGAACCCCGAGTTCGGCGTCTTCGGCGTCGCGAAGGACACCAACGAGGCCACCAACCCCACCGCGCTGGACTCCATCCAGCCCGGGACCGGCGCGATCTTCACCAACGTCGCCTACAACGAGAAGACGCAGGAGGTGTGGTGGGAGGGCAAGACCAAGAACCCGCCCACCGACCTCGACGGCTGGCTGGACTGGAAGGGCGAGAAGATCGCCGACCGGGAGAACGGCGACGACTCGCCGTGGGCCCACCCCAACAGCCGCTTCACCACCACGCTGGCCAACGTCCCCAACGTCGCCGCCGACTTCGAGGCCCCGCAGGGCGTGCCGGTCGACGCGATCATCTTCGGCGGCCGCACCCGTGACCGCGAGCCGCTGGTCCGCGCGATCACCGACCTCGCCGAGGGCGTCTACGACGGCCTGACCCTCGGCGCGGAGGCGACCTTCGCCGCCGACGGCCTCGACGGCCAGCTGCGCTACGACCCGATGTCGATGCGCCCCTTCATGGCCTACGGCGAGGGCGACTACGCCGCGCACTGGCTCGAGGTCATCGGCAAGGCCAGCAACCCGCCGATCTTCGCCCACGTCAACTGGTTCCAGCGCGACGCCGAGGACGGCCACTTCCTGTGGCCCGGCTACCGCGAGAACCTCCGCCCGCTGCTGTGGCTGATGCAGTTCAAGGAGGGCGAGGTCGAGGGCGTGCGGACCCCCGTCGGCGTCATCCCGGCCGAGTCCGAGCTGGTGATGGACGGCCTGGAGGTCCCCGCCGAGGACATGTCCCGGATCCTCACCCTCGACACCGAGCGGTGGCGCCAGGAGATGGGCTTCCGCGAGGAGCACCTCGCCCAGTTCGAGCGACTCCCCGAGGAGATCTGGGAGGCCCACCGTCGGGTCGCCGCCGACCTCGGCTGAGCCCGTCCCGCAGCCTCAGCCCAGCCGGACAGGCAGGGTCTCCCAGCCGCGCAGGATGCGGGTGGGCCGGCGTACGCCGCCGGGCGCGACCGCGAGGTCGGGGAACCGCTCGTGCAGCGCCCGCAGGCCGACCTCGCCCTCCATCCGCGCCAGGGCCGCACCGAGGCAGTAGTGACGGCCGGCGGAGAACGCCACGTGGTCGCGGGCGTTCTCGCGGGCGACGTCGAAGGTGTGCGGTTCGGCGAAGACCTCCGGGTCCCGGTTGGCGCCGGCCAGCAGCGTCGTCACCAGGCTGCCTGCAGGCAGGTCGATCCCCGCGACGGTCGTGCGCCGGGCGGCGAAGCGTCCGGTGAGCAGCACCGGTGGGTCGTGGCGCAGCACCTCGTCGACGGCGTTGCCCCACAGGTCGGGCTGCTCACGCAGTAGTCGCCGCTGCTCGGGGTGCGCGTCCAGCAGGGCGATCCCGTTGCCCAGCAGGTTGACGGTGGTCTCGAAGCCGGCCGCGAGGACCAGCCCGGCGGTCGCGAGGAGCTCGGCCTGGGACAGGCCGCCGTCCTCGTCCTGCACCGCCACCAGCTTCGACAGCAGGTCGTCGCCGGGGTGGAGGCGCAGGTGGTCGAGGTGGTCGACCAGCCAGCGGCGGAAGTCGTCGAGCGCGGCCTCGACGCGCCGCATCTCCCGCAACGACAGCCCGAGGTCGAGGCTCGGCGCAGCGGCCGTGCCGAAGTCCAGGACGCGCTGGCGGTCCTCCTCGGGCACGCCGAGCACCTCGGCGATGACGGTGACGGGCAGGGCCGCGCAGTACGCCGGCACCAGGTCGATCGGCTCCCCGGTCCGCGCGCGACGCTCGAGGTCGTCGAGCAGCCCGGCGGCGATCTGCTCCGTGCGCTCGCGCAGCTCCTCGACCGCACGGACGGTGAAGACGCGGGTGACCAGCTTGCGGTAGCGAGTGTGCTCGGGCGGCTCGACGACGAGCAGCGACGGGGGGTTGAGCGGGCCGATCCGCTCCGGCTCCTCGGCCCACCGTGCGATCCGGCCCAGCAGGCCACCGTCGGGCATGAACACCCCGGTCTGGAAGTCGGGGCTGCTCAGCACCTCCTTGACCGCCGGCAGTGACGCGGTGACGTAGGAGAACGCCGCGCGGTGCAGCGGCCCGGACTCCCGCACCCGGTCCATCAGGGGGATCAGGGCGGCCTCGTCACCCTCCGCGAGGCGGGTGTCGAGCTGGCCCTGCAGGTCCCCGCGGCGCCCCGCGCGACGCAGGGCGAGGCTGGGCAGACCGTGGTTGACCGCCCAGCGGGCGACCTGGCGGGCGGGAGCGACGATGGCCGACATACCGACAGTCTGCACGCCGACCCGCGACAGCGGGTGTGTGCGAGGTCACCGTGCCGTCCACGCGGTCCGCCTCGTTGACCTCTCACCCACCAGCCACCGCCGTCTGGTCACCATCGATCGCGCGCGGAGGCAGACGTGGACTCCTACGACCAGCTCGATGCTCCCCCGGCCCAGGTGTCCCTGGAGGCGCCGGACGTCCCGAAGATCGCCTTCGTCGCGGCGATGGTCGCCTTCGTGGTGCTCGCGGTCGGCAACGCCGTGGGTCAGGCGACGACGATCCTGGCGCTGCTGCTCTGCGCGGTCGCGCTGGCGATCGGGCTGGCCGTGCTGCTGCCCAGGCAGTGGGCCGGCTGGGCGGCCGCGTCGGCGTACGTCGTCTCCGGCGCGCTGCTGGTGCTCATCTGAGGCTCGACCGACTCCTACCGGGCATGACGGGCGGGTGCGGCGGCCCCGCTCACCCGGCGCGGCCACCAGAAGCGCTCCCCGAGCAGCACGACGAGCGAGGGCACCAGCACGGTGCGGACCAGCAGGGTGTCGAGCAGGACGCCGATGCCGATGACCACGCCGAGCTGGGCCAGCACGACCAGGGGCAGCACGCCCAGGGTCGCGAAGACCGCCGCCAGCAGGACGCCGGCGCTGGTGATGACGCCGCCGGTCGCGGAGAGGGCCCGCAGGACCCCGGGGCCGGTCCCGTGCGTCGGTGCCTCCTCACGGGCGCGGGTGACCAGGAAGATGTTGTAGTCCACGCCGAGCGCCACCAGGAACAGGAACGCGAAGAGCGGGGTCGAGACGTCGAGCGCCTCGAAGCCCAGGAGCCGGGTGAAGACGACCCAGGAGGCGCCGAGGGCCGCGAGGTACGTCGCCACCACGGTCACGACCAGCACCAGGGGCGCCACGATCGAGCGCAGCAGCAGCACCAGGGCGCCCAACACCAGCAGCAGGATGAGTGGGAAGACCACGAACCGGTCCCGGGCCGCCCCGTCGCGCTCGTCGATGCGCGAGGCGTCGCTGCCGGAGACGAACGTGCTCCCGGCGACCGAGGGCTCGTCGGCGATGTCCTGGCGCAAGGTCTCCACGGCCTCGCGTGCCTCGGAGGTCCCTGGCCGGGCGTCGAGCACGGCGTCGACCTGGACGACTCCGTCGCCGGAGGCGGTGGTGCGGGCCGAGGAGACCACGGAGGACCCCTCCACGGTCGCCAGCACGTCGGCCTCGTCGGCTGTCGAGAGCACGCGTGCGGGCTCGGCGGAGCCGGCGGGGAAGGACTCCGCGAGCCGCTCGGAGGCCGAGATCGCCTCCGGCTCGTCGAGGAACTGCTCGGACTGGCTGAGCCCGGTGCGGATGCCGAGGCCCGGCAGGGCGAGCGCCACGAGCACGAGGGAGGACACCACCGCCACGGCCACCGGGCGGCGACCGACCAGCCGACCGACGGCGTTCCACACCCGCGCGGTCTCGACGGTGGTCGGGTCCCCGAGACGCGGGGCCCGGGGCCAGAAGATCCAGCGCCCGAAGAGGACCAGGGCGGCGGGCAGGGCGGTCATCACCATCAGGGCCGCGATCACGATGCCGACGGCGCTGGCCAGGCCCAGGCCCCGTGTGGAGGGGGTGAGGGACAGCAGCAGGGTCAGGACACCGACCACGACGGTCGTCGAGGAGCTGAGCACGGCCTCGGCGGTGCGGTGCAGGGCGCGCGCCATGGCCAGGTGCCGGGACTGCTCGCCCTTGAGCTCGTCGCGGTAGCGGGAGATCAGCAGCAGGGCGTAGTCGGTGCCGGCGCCGAAGACGAGCACGGAGAGGATGCCGGTCGTCGACTCGTTCCACGCGGTGCCGGCCAGCTCCAGCACGTGGGTGGCGACCACGACGGCGAGGCGGTCGGCCACGCCGACGACGACGAGGGGCACCAGCCACAGCACCGGGCTGCGGTAGGTCAGGACCAGCAGGATCGTCACCACGGCCGCCGTGGTGGCCAGCAGGGTGAGATCGGCGCCCTCGAACACCTTGGCCAGGTCGGCCTGGATCGCGGCCGGGCCCGTGACCTGCGCGGTGACCCCGTCCGGTGCGGTCTCGGCCAGCTGCTCGCGCAGGTCCTCGACGGCGGCGGAGGTGTCGCTGGCGGTCGGGGCGTCCAGCTCGAGGGGCAGGAGCGCGGCGGTGCCGTCCTCGGAGGGGACGGGCGCTGCCTGCGGCCCGGCGCCCGGCAGGTCGGACACGAGCTCGCGCAGGCTGCCGAGCGCCTCCTCGCCCAGCTGTCCCTCCTGGGCTGTCCAGAGCACGATCGCGGTGCTCCCGGCCTCGTCGGGCAACCGGTCGGCGAGCTCGGCCGCCTCGGCGACCCCGCTCCCCGCGGGGAGCTCGTCGGCAGGACCGACGGTGCGCTCCGCGGTGCCGAGAAGGCCGATGAGCAGGCCGCCGAGCAGCAGCGGCAGCAGGGCGACGAGCGGGGCGAGGCGGCGGCTGGTCAGACGACGGGACCAACCTGGGGGCGCAGTGCTCACAGGACGAACCTACGGATCCTCGGACTCATCCGGTGGGGTGGGCCGGTGGGATGGGCCGGTGGGATGGGCCGGTCAGCGGCGCCGCGCCAGGGTGAGCGCGAAGTCCCCGGCGGGCACGCCGTCGCCGTCGTCCCACACCCGCTCGACGGCGAAGCCCGCGTCGGCGAGCTCCTCGGCGACCTGGGGCATCCGGAACTTGGTCGAGATCTCCACGCGGATCTCCTCGCCGAGCGCGAGGTCCAGCTCGAGGCCGGCCCCCGGGATGCGCACGTGCTGGGGTGCCTCGGAGCGCAGCCGCAGGTCCATCCGCTCCATGGCGCCGTCCCAGAACGGGACGTAGCTGAACGCGCCCAGGTCGAAGTCGGCGCCGAGCTCCCGGTTGAGCACCCGCAGGCTGTTGCGCACGAAGGCCTCGGTCGTGCCCGCCGAGTCCTGGTAGGCCGCGACCAGCCGGTCGACGGGCTTGACCAGGTCGGTGCCCAGCAGCAGCCAGTCGCCGGGCTCCAGGGAGTCGGCCAGGGCGCCGAGGAACGCGCGGCGCTCCTCGACGTAGAGGTTGCCGATCGTGCTGCCGAGGAAGGCGACCATCCGGCTGCCGCTCGCGGTCCGCGACGGCAGGTGCGCGAGGTGCAGGGTGAAGTCGCCGACGAGCGCCTCCACCGCCAGCCCCGGGTAGCGGCGGCTGAGCATGTCGGCGGCGTCGCGGAGGGTCTGCTCGGCGACGTCGACCGGCACGAACCGTTCGAGTCGTCCCGCGCCGGCGAAGGCGTCGAGCAGCATCCGGGTCTTGTCGGAGGTGCCGCTGCCGAGCTCGACGACGGTGGTCGCGTCGCAGGCGCTCACCACGTCGCGGGCGTGGCGGACCAGGATCGCGCGCTCGGTCTCGGTGGGGTAGTACTCCGGGAGCCGGGTGATCTCGTCGAAGAGCCGGGAGCCCTCGTCGTCGTAGAGCCACTTGGGCGGCAGCGACAGCGGTCGGCTGCCGAGGCCCCGGCGTACGTCGTCGACCAGCGAGCCGGAGGCCCAGTCGGGGTCCAGCAGGACCGACACGGTGGGCTCGAGGGGCAGCGTCATGCGGTGGTCTCCTGGAGGGACGTGGTCGGTGCCCCGCCGTCGGCGAGACGCACCCCCGACATGGCCCAGCGGGCGGCGTGGGGGAAGAAGTTGCGGTAGGTCAGCCGGGCGTGGTCCGGCGGGGTGAGGGCGCACCCGCCCCGCAGCACCATCTGGTTGGACATGAACTTGCCGTTGTACTCGCCGATGGCGCCCTCGGGCGGGTGGAAGCCGGGGTAGGGGTGGTAGGCCGAGGCCGTCCACTCCCAGCAGTCGCCGTAGACCTGCCGCAGCCGGCTGCCATGGGGAGCCCGGGCCGGCGCTGCCGCCGGGTGGAAGGCCTGCTGGTCGGCGAGGTTGCCGCCCGCGTGTGCGGCGTCGCCCTGGCCGTCGACGACCACGGCGTGCTCCCAATCGGCCTCGGTGGGCAGCCGCTTGCCGGCCCACGTCGCGTAGGCCTCGGCCTCGTAGAACGACACGTGGGTGACCGGCGCTCCCGGGTCGACGGGCCAGGTGCCGTGCAGGGTGTGCTCGAGCCACACGCCGTCGTGCTCGACCCAGTAGAACGGTGCCCGCCAGGCCTCGGCGTTGACCCTGGCCCACCCGTCGGAGAGCCACAGCCCAGCGCGGGTGTAGCCCCCGTCGGCCATGAACTCCAGCCACTCGCCGTTGGTCACCAGCCGGTCGGCGAGGCGGTAGGGCTCGAGCCACTGCCGGTGCCGCGGCAGCTCGTTGTCGAAGGAGAAGCCCTCGCCCTGGTGACCGACCTCGACCAGGCCGCCCTCGACCTCGACCCAACCGAGGTCGTCGGGCTCCGACGGCGCGCGACGGGTCCCGGCGTAGACCGGCTGCAGCGGGTTGCGCGACAGCACGTGCTTGATGTCCATGAGCAGCAGCTCCTGGTGCTGCTGCTCGTGGTGGAAGCCCAGCTCGATGACCGGCGCCAGCTTGGTCAAGGTGCCCTCGTCGAGGCCCTCGACCAGCTCGCGGACCCGGGCGTCGACGTTGCGCCGGTAGTCACCGACCTCGTGCGCGCCCGGGCGGGTCACCAGTCCCCGGTCGGGGCGCGAGTAGCGCGGTCCCAGCGACTCGTAGTAGCTGTTGAAGAGGAACCAGTACTGGTCCTGGAACGGGCTGAAGCCGCTCTCGTGCTCGGCCAGCAGGAACGTCTCGAAGAACCAGGTGACGTGCGCGCGGTGCCACTTGGTGGGCGAGACGTCCGGCATCGACTGGACCGTCTGGTCCTCGGGGGACAGCGGAGCCGCGAGGGACTCGGTGTGGGCACGGACGTGCTCGAAACGCGCGACGACCTGGGTCGGGTCCCAGTCGGTCATGACGGTCCTCTCGTCGGCTGTCCCACCACCGTGACGCAGACCACCGACTTTTTCGACCCCGGAGGGGTGACGAGGTGGTGACGACCGTGGAGTCGCCCCGGACCCGCCCCGGATCCGCCTCGGACCGCCACGTCCCTCACTCGAAGGGGTGGGTGGAAGTCCGGCTCGACCGGACACCGTGGGGAGGTGACCACCACAGCCGCGATGACCCCGGCCGCGGCCGAGGGTCTGCACGAGGCGCTCGTGCGCCTCGGCCGTGGACGCCTGGGTGCCCTGGCGGCGGTCTACGACCACACGGTCCCGGCGGCGCTGCGTCTGGCCTTGGCGCGGACCCGGGGGGACCGCGCGGCGGCCGAGGAGATCCTGGCCCGGGCCTACGCGGAGGTACGCCGCGTGGCCGGTGACTACCCCGCGTCCGGGCTCCGTGGGCTGCCCTGGGTGCTCGCGGTGGTGGCGCGGGCCTGAGCGGGGCGACCCGGCGCCGAAAATGCCTCGCGGCGGGGGCGGTGCGACCCGCATCCTCCTCCCGTGACCACCGACCGCGAGGCTGCCCTGCACTGGGCGACCACGGTGCTCGGGCGCGACGGCGTCGAGACCGTCGGCGAGGTCACCTGGCCGCACGAGCGCAGCTGGTCGGCGCTGGCGCGGATCCCGACCACCCGCGGGACGGCGTGGTTGAAGGTGGTCCCCTCCGAGCTGCGCCGCGAGGCGGCGCTCACCGCCCTGGTGGCGCGCCGTCGCCCGGACGCCACCGTCGTGGTGCACGGCCACGAGCCCGACCGGGGGTGGCTCCTGCTCGGCGACGCCGGACGGAGCCTGCGCGCGCTGGTGCCCGAGGACGGGGACCTGTCGCGCTGGCGCGCTGCGCTGCGTCTGTACGCCGGCCTGCAGCGCGACCTGGCCGGCGACGTGGGGACCATGCTCGCCGCGGGGGTCCCGGACCTCCGGGGACAGCGGCTGCTGACCTCGTTCGTCGACCTGGTCGAGGAGCTCGACCTCGGAGCGGACGCCCGTGCTGCGGCGCCCGAGGTCGGCGCGCTGGTCGACGTGCTGGCGGGCTCGGGGGTGCCGGACAGCGTGCAGCACGACGACCTCCACGACGCGCAGGTCTTCGTCGACGACACCGGGAGGACCCGGATCACCGACTGGGGCGACGCCTGCGTCGCGCACCCGTTCCTGAGCCTGGCCGTCACGCTCGACGGCGTCATCGGGTGGGGGCTGCGGGACGTCGAGGGGTCCGAGGACGTCCTGCCCTACCAGCGCGGGTACCTGGAGGTCTGGGCCGAGCACCTGGGCAGCCCGGTGGCCGCGCTCGAGCCCGCGGCCCGGGCCGCCAGGGCGCTGGGATGGGCGTGCCGGGTCGTCAACGGCCACGTGCCCGGTGACCCCGACCCGACCGCGGCCCGGGTGCGGATGCTGCTCAGCGCCCTGCAGCGCCTCCGGTGACCGCGGAGACGTCGGTCTCCGCGTCCCGGTCCCGGGGCTCGCCGAGCGCCACGGCGTACACGACGACGTTGGAGGCGTAGCCGGTGCCGTCCCAGTCGGTGCAGCTGACCAGGACCAACCGGCCGCGGCCGCTCTCCTGGCCGAAGATGCTCACGGCGTTCACGGCCAGCTCGTCCTTGTCGTAGACCTTCTTGCGCTGGACGAGGTAGCGCATGGTGCCCTCCGCGGTGCGGACGTCGACCACTGCGCCGCGACGCACGCCGCGCAGGGGGTCGAGCGCGCCGCCGCCGGTGTGCACGGAGTGGCCGGCGATGACCGTGGACCCGGTCTCGGAGCCGGGCTGGGCGCTGCGGTCCCACCACCCGACGTCGACGACGTCCTGTGGTGGGTCGAGCACCCGGTCCTCGGTCAGGGCCACCGGCACCACGGGCGCCTCGATGTCGACCGAGGGGACCAGCAGCAGCACCGGGTCGGCCGGGTCCAGCGACCGGTAGGGCGAGGGGGGCGGCGGCTCCTCGGAGGGCAGCACCAGCCCGCCGACGACCAGGCCGCCGCTGAGCACGAGCAGTGCCGTGCTCACCGCGGCGAGGGTCGAGCTGACCCTGCCGAGGAACCCGTCCAGGAACGACCCCAGCCGACCACCGCCCGCCCCGGGGGTGCCCGGTGCGGCGTCGGTGGCCGGCTGGTCGGTCATGCGTGGTCGATCCTGGGTGCGCGGTGGCTCAGTCGCGCAGCGCGCGGCGGTAGCTCGCGACGCCCGCGCCCGCGGACAGCGCCACCAGGAGCAGCAGCGCCAGGTTGCCGCCCGCTCCGAGACCGCCGGAGGTCCCGACGGACTCCACGCCGGCGGGCACCGAGGTGGGCACCGGCTCGGGGGTGGGGGTCGGCGACGGGGTCGGGTCGGGGTCGTCGATGCTCACGCGGCTGTTGGGGCCGCAGGCGGTCTCGCCGATCTGGGCGCCGACCAGCTCCACGCCGGCGGCCTCGGCGGCCGGCAGCACGTGCAGGTCGAGCGCGGTGACCTCGATGGAGTCGCTCGAGGGCCGCTCCTGCTTGTTGAGCGTGATCTCGAGGACGTTCTCCTCCAGCGGGGCGAGGGCCTCGCCGACCTGCTCGAGGGCCTCGGCCAGCACCTCGGCACCGTCGATCACGGCGGTCAGCGGGCCGAGCGCGCCGTCGATCGCGGTCTCGAACTGGGTCCGGAGCGCGTCGAGGACGGACTGCACGACCACGCCGAGGTCGGTGACCACGCGGGTGTTCGGCGGGGGGTTGGTCGGCAGGGTCACCAGGTTGAAGCTCTGGCCCCCGAGGGTGGCGTCGAGGGTGGCGTCGGTGATGTCGGTGTCGCCGTCGGCGCTGCCGGGCTGGGCGGTGCAGAAGGACTGGACCGCGCCGAGGTTGAGACCGAGGGCGATGTCACCGCCGTCGAGCACCGTCTGCAGCGCGGTCGTGAGGCCCGCCAGCAGCGGGTCGAGGACCGGCTGGAGGGCGTCCTGCAGCTCCTGGGGGAACTGGTCGCCGAGGATCTGGATGCCCGTCAGGTCCACCGTGCCGGCGTTGAGGTCGAGGTTCTGGCCCGGGACCAGGCAGCCGCCCTCTGCCACCTCGACCAGGGTCGCGCCGTCACCGGCCAGGCCGGCGCAGGCCGCGGAGAAGCCCTTCTCGTCGCGGATCACCGTGCCGGCGTCCTGGCTGAGGGTGCCCGCCTGGATGAACGACTGGCCGCCCAGGGCACTGATGGCCGGCTCGTTGGAGCCGGTGGCGGTCTCCTTCTTCCCGTCGTTGGTGACGGTGTAGGTGCCGCTGTCGGTGGGCGTGCTCGCGATGGTCAACCGGAGGCCGGTGGCGCTGGCCTGGGCGACCGGCTCGGCCGCCAGGGCGGGTCCGGCGCTCACGGTGACGACCGCGGCCGCGGTGGCCATGGCGCCGAGCCTGAGCAGGTGGGTCCTGATGCTCCCCATGTGGATGTGTCTCCCTCGTGCGTCGATCGGTGCACCGGCGCGGGGGCGCCGGCGTCCCCCCGACGGGGTACGACGAAGGACCCTCCCGACCGGGTCGCGGTCGTGAGCAGGGGTCGAAAGCGGGTGACGGGGGGTTGGGGGTGGCCACGGCGGCGTGGGTGGCGCCGACGTGCTTGGGGGGGTGCTGCCCAGCGTAGGCGGCGCTGAAACCTCCTGCCCACCCCGGGGACCGGGGCGGGGGATGTCCGTGCTACCGGGCGGCTACTGCACGAAGCGGAACAGCGGGCTCTCCGGCGGCACGGGTTCCACCCGAAGGGGCGAGGTCGTCATCCGGTGCAGCAGCGGACCGAGGTCGGCGGGGTCCTGCAGCTCGACCCCGACGAGGGCCGGGCCGGTCTCCCGGTTGTTGCGCTTGACGTACTCGAAGAGGGTGATGTCGTCGTCGGGCCCGAGCACCTCGTCGAGGAAGCGGCGCAGCGCGCCGGGCTCCTGGGGGAACTCGACGAGGAAGTAGTGCTTGAGCCCCTCGTGCACCAGCGCCCGCTCGACCACCTCGGCGTAGCGGCTCACGTCGTTGTTGCCGCCGGAGAGGATGACCACCACGGCGCTGCCCGGCGCCGGGCGCTCGTCGTCGTGCAGGTGCGCCAACGCGGCGCTCGAGAGCGCTCCCGCGGGCTCGGCGATGATCCCGTCGGACTGGTAGAGCGCGAGCATCTCCACGCAGACCGCGCCCTCAGGCACCGCGAGCAGGCGTGGTCGGTGGGCGGCGGTGACGGCGTGGGTCCAGTCACCCACGCGGCGTACGGCGGCGCCGTCGACGAACCCGTCGAGGTCGGCCAGCTCCACGGGCGCCCCGGCGGCGAGCGCGGCAGCCATGCTGGCCGCCCCCTCCGGCTCGGCGCCCACGACGGTCGTGGCCGGACTGTGCTCGGAGAGCCAGGTGAGCGCACCGGCGATCAGCCCGCCACCGCCGACCGGCACGACCAGCGTGCCGAGGTCGAGACCCTGGGTGGCGAGCTGCTCGACGACCTCGCGGGCCAGGCTGCCCTGCCCGGCGATGGTGCGCGGGTCGTCGAACGCGGGCACGGGCGTCGCCCCCGACTCCCGCGCGAACCGGGCGCTGGCCGCGGCGGCGTCGTCGTAGGTGTCGCCGCCGATGACCACCTCGACCAGGTCCCCGCCGAGGGCGGCGATGCGCTCACGCTTCTGGCGGGGAGTGGTGCGGGGCAGGTGGACCCGGGCGCGGATGCCCGCACGGGCGCAGGCGAAGGCCACGCCCTGGGCGTGGTTGCCGGCCGAGGCGCAGGTGACGCCCCGCTCGCGCGCCCGGTCGTCGAGGCCGGCCAGGAGGGTGTAGGCGCCACGCACCTTGTAGGAGCGCACGGGCTGCAGGTCCTCACGCTTGACCCAGACCTCCAGGCCGGCCGCCGCGGAGAGCCGCGCGCTGCGCTGCAGTGGGGTGGGGGCGAGCACCTCGGCGAGGGCCACGGCGGCGGCGTCGACGTCGGCCGCCGTCGGCAGGGGGGCGGGAGTGCTCACCCTCCGAGGGTTCCAGACCGCCCGTCCACCGACGACGAGGCCCCCACGACCGGGTGGTCGTGGGGGCCTCGTACCGGGTGCGGCTCAGGACTCCGCGGGCTCGCTCGGCTCCACGGGCTCGCTGGGCTCGCTGGGCTCGGTGGGCTCGGTGGGCTCCTGCCCGGCCTCGCACTTCTCGAGCTTGGCCTGCTTCTTCTCCACGCGCTTGGCCTGGGCCTTCTTCGCCTTCTTCGCCTTGCGGGCCTCGCGCTTCTCGGACTTCTCGTCCTCGGTGCCCTCAGCCTCGGCAGCCTCCTCCTTCTCCTCGGCGAACTTGGCCTGCAGCCGCTCGTACTTCTTGACCGCCTTGTCGTACTGCTTCTGCTCCTGCGAGCAGGGGGCCTTGTCCTTGCCGCGCGCCTCGTCGGCGCTGGAGACGGTGGCGGCGCCGGCCACCATGCCGACGGAGAGGGCGAGCCCGGCCAGGGAGGCGAGGGCGGTGCGGGTGTGCTTCACGTGGAGACTCCGATCCTGTGGTCCCGGCGACCCCGAGCGGCCGACCGGATGAACCAGATCACGGTAGTCCGATCATCGGACGAGATCGACGGTGCTAGTACCAAAGGACCAGCCACCACCCCCGAGCGCACGAGACCCCCGCGACCGGCGGTCGCGGGGGCCTCGTGAGGGTCTCGGGGCGAAGCCGTCAGAAGCAGAGCGGTTCCGGGCCGGGGAAGCACTCGTCGTCGGAGGGCTCCGCCGTCGGGCTGGTGGAGGTCGTCGGGCTGGTGGAGGTCGTCGGACTCGTCGACGACGTCGGGCTCGTCGTCGCGGTCGGCGAGGCAGTCGGCGATGCGGTCGGCGATGCGGTGCCGGTGGGGCTGGAGGTCTCGGTCGGCTCGGGGCAACCGAGGATGAACTCCTCGAAGATCGAGCACTCCTCGGGCTCGGAGGTCTCCGACGGGCTGGCCGTGGGCGAGGTGCTGCCCGTCGGGCTGGTCGACCCGGTGGGCGAGCCGGTGGTGGACTCCGACGGCGACGCGGTCCCGCTGGGCTCGGCCTGGCACTCCTCGAGCGCCTGCTCGGCCTTCACGAGCTTGCGCTCCGCGGCCTTGAACTTCTTGCGCCGGTCCTTGACCTTCTTCTTCGCCTTCTTCTTCTCCGCCTCGCCCTTGGCCTTCTTCTGCTGAGCCTTGGCCTTCTTGAGCTTCTTCTGGGCCTTGCGGTGCTCGACCTGCGCGTCCTCGACGGCCTGCTCCTCGGTGGAGCAGTGGTTGCGCTGGGCGGTCTCCGCGGTGGACACGGTGCCGGGGGCGGCGGAGCCGGCGCCGGCCCACCCGACCGTGGCCAGGGCGGTGGAGCCGGTGAGGAGCAGGACGCCGAGCAGGGCGGTGAGGGCCACCTTGAGCTGGGTGCGGACCATGGGGAAGACCTTCCGGGGGGTGCTGGCCGGCTGGTGGTCGAAGGGGGTCAGCCGGGGGCTTTACCTTCGATCCAACGAGCCAGCACCCCGCCGGTCACGCGGGAACCATGGCAATCAGCGACGCGACACGCTTGGATGCCCTGGTGAGTCCACGCTGGAGCGCAGACGAGATCACCGGCGCCTACGAGGTCTTCCACGGGTATGTGCAGGGGTTCGCCGAGAGCGGCGACTGGCACGGCTTCGCCGACCTGTTCACCGAGGACGCGACGTACGTCGAGCACGCCTTCGGCACCTTCCACGGGCGCGAGGAGATCCGGGAGTGGTCGGTGCGGACCATGACCAGCTTCCCCGGCGGGACCATGACCGGCTTCCCGCTGGCCTGGCAGGTCGTCGACCCCGAGGCCGGCCGCCTGGTGTGCGAGGTGCGCAACCTGATGCCCGACCCCGGCGACGGCTCGCTGCACGAGGAGTCGAACCTGACGATCATGACCTACGCCGGCGACGGGATGTTCTGCCGCGAGGAGGACGTCTACAACCCGATGCGCTTCGCCGCGATGACGGTGCGGTGGGCGCGCGTCGCCGCCGAGCACGGCCGGCTGGACGCCGAGGGTGCGGCGTACCTGGAGAAGTACGGCGCCATGGTGCGCGACTGAGCCGATCGGAGGGCCGATCGGAGGGCCGATCGGAGGGCCGACCGGAGGGCGTGCCGTGAGAGGGGTTCACGGCAGACCCTCCGGACGTTCACCTGCCGGTCGAGGTGGGCTGTCACCGTGCCCGGATGCGCCGGCTGCTGCTCTCCATCGCCGGCTGGCTGCTCGTCCTGGTGGGCCTGGTGCTCTACCCGCTGCCCGGCCCCGGGCTCGTGGTGATGGTGCTGGGGCTGGCCCTGCTGAGCAGGTACGACCCCTGGGCCGCCGCTCGGTTGGAGCCGCTGCAGCGGCGCGCCCTGGTCGAGACGCGGCGCACCGTCGCCACCTGGCCGCGTCTGCTCGTGACGGCCTCGGTCACCGTCGCCCTCGGGGTGAGCGGTCTGGTGTGGCTGGCCGACCCGGCGCAGCCCGCGTGGTGGCTGCTGCCCGCCTGGACCTGGCTGCCCGGTGGGACCTGGGCCGGCGTGGGTCAGATCGTGTCCGGCGTGGCCGGGCTCGCCATCGTCGTGTGGGCCAGGCTCGCGCTCGTGCCGGAGGAGTCGACCTCCCGTGACATGAAGACGCTCAGGGGATCAGGGCGGTAGTGGCCGAACGGCGGGCACTCCACGAAGCCGTGCCGGGCGTACAGGCGCCGGGCCGGCGCGAAGAAGTCCTCGGCGCCGGTCTCCAGCGAGACGCGGGTGAGCCCGGTCCGCCGCGCGTGCTCGAGGACGTGCAGCAGCAGGGCGGTCCCCGTGCCGCGTCCGGTCGATCCGGTGCTGGTGCGCATCGACTTCAGCTCTCCGTGCCGTTCGTCGAGGAGCGTCAGGGCGACGCACCCCTGCAGCACCCCCTGCTCGCGGGCGACCCAGAAGCTGACCCCGGGCGCGCGCAGGGCGTCGAGGTCCAGGGCATGGGTGCTCTCCGGTGGGCTGAGGGAGCGCAGCTGGGTGACGTGCTGCTCCAGGAGGGCGACCACGTCGGCGGAGCGGAGGTCGTCGAGGCTGATCTCCACCGGCACGGCGGCAGCCTAGGACGCAGCCGGCCGCCGTGAGAGGTCTGGTCCGGTGACCAGCGGCCTGGCATGCTCGGGTCCATGAAGGCCGCGGCCCGGCGCCTGACCCTCGAGATCGTGGGGTGGACCCTGCTCGTGGCCGGCATCGCCGCCCTGGTCCTCCCGGGCCCGGGCCTGCTCATGGTCTTCGCCGGGATGGCGGTGCTCTCCCAGCAGTACGACTGGGCCGAGCGCCGCGTGGAGCCGTTGCGGCTGCGGGCGATGCGCGCCGCGGCGTACGGCGTCGCGAAGCCGTCGCGGATCGTGGCCTCCGGCCTCGGCGTGCTGTGGATGTGGGCGTGGGGCGTGGTGTGGTGCCTGCAGCCGTCCGTGCCCTCGTGGTGGTCGCTGCCCGACTCGTTCTGGTTGCCCGGCGGCCTGGCCACCGGCGTCTCGCTGGTCGCCTCGGGCTTCCTCGCCCTCGCGCTGCTGGCGTGGAGCTACCGTCGCTTCCATGGGCAGCCCGAGGAGCTGCGCGAGCTCGAGCGCGACATCGATCGCGCCGACGCGGCCTGAGGCTGGCTACTCCAGCGGTGCTCGCACCAGTGCGCTGATCACCGCGCGCACCATCGCCTCCGCGTCGATGGCCGGCACCCCTGCCGCCGCGATCGCGTCCGCGTCGCGGCGCAGCATCGCGTAGCCATGGATCGTCGACCAGCAGGCCATGTTGAGGGTGTCCGCCGAGACGCCGGGCGCCCACCCCTGCGCCTGGGTCTGCTCGACCACCCGGCGCCCGTGCTCCCACAGCGCGAGCCGAGCCTCGACCAGTCGCGCGTCGTCGTGGTGGACCAGCTCGGGGCGGAACATCACGTCGAAGGTGGTCGGCTGGTCGGCCGCGAAACCGATGTAGGCCATCGCCGCCGCCACGAGCGGGTCGTCGCCGGTGCGCTCAGCGGTCGCGATCGCGGCCTGCGAGCGGCCGAGCAGCGCGTGGAACCCCTCGGTCGCCAGCACCGTGAAGAGACCGGCCCGGTCGTCGAAGTGGTGGGCCGTGGCCTGGTGGGAGACCCCGCAGCGACGGGCGATGGCGCGCAGCGAGACCTTGCCGATCCCGTTCTGCTCGATCTCGGCCAGCGCGGCGTGCAGCAGGCTGCGACGTACGTCGCTCATCGGGTCGCCACCGTGGTCACGGGTCCCACCGTAGGTCGGGGGGCGCGACGGCGGGGCCACCAGAGCCGCGGGCCGAGCATCGCGGCGATCGCCGGCACCAGCATGGTGCGCACCACGAAGGTGTCGATGAGCAGACCGGCGCCGATGACGAAGCCGGTCTGCACGAGCGAGTCGACGCTACCGGCCATCAGGGCGAACATGCTCGCCGCGAAGATCACGCCGGCCGCGGTGATGACGCCACCGGTCGCGGCCGCTGCCCGCGCGATCCCGGCCCGGCTGCCGTCGGGGGCCTCCTCCTGCATGCGCTTGGTCAGCAGCAGGTTGTAGTCGGCGCCGACCGCCACCAGCAGGATGAAGGCCAGCGACGGGACCGACCACTCCAGCGGCTCGTCCAGGATCATCTGGAAGACCAGCACCCCCAGACCCACCGCGGAGGCGTAGGACAGCACCACGGTGGCCAGCAGGAACAGGGCTGCCACGACCGAGCGCAGCAGCGCCAGCAGGATGAGGAACACCGTCACCAGGGCGACGGCGACGATGAGGCGGAAGTCGCGCGCCTCGATCGCGGCCAGGTCGGCGTTGGCCGACGCCATGCCGGTCGTGACCACGTCGGCGTCCTGCAACCGGGAGTCGCGCAGGCTGTTCTCGATCACCTGTCGCACCTCGGTCGAGCGCTCGGCCGCCTCGCTGCTGAACGCGTCGTCGGTGCCGAGCACGGCGATCCGGGCGGTGCGACCGTCGGGGGAGATGAAGAGTCGGCTCGCCGCGGCGAAGCGGTCGTCGGCCAGTGCGGAGGGCGGCAGGTAGAAGCCACCCATCGCGGAGGTGTCGGCCCGCTCGGCGGTGGAGGTGAGGTAGTCCGCCGCCTCGGACAGCCCGCCCTCGAGCTCGCCGACCGACCCGGCGACCTCGCTGGTGCCGGCGGCGACCTGGCCGGTGCCCTCGGCCAGCTGCTCGGTGCCGTCGGCCAGCTCGCCGAGCCTCGCCCGGAACTCGCGCTGGCCGGCGGTGATCTCCTCGACGCCCGCGCGGGCCTGCGCGAGGCCGTCGTCGAGCTGACGGAGGCCGGTCTGCAGGTCGCCGGTGCCCTCGGCGATCCGTCGTGCCGCCGCGGCGGCGTCGCGCAGCCCGGGCAGCAGCTGGTCGCGCTCGCCCTCGTAGACCTGGCGCACGCCGTCGCGGGCCCGGTTGCAGATGGGGTCGAGGGTGCACGGCAGGCTCGACTCGAGCCCGTCGAGCGCCATGCCGAGGCCCTCGACCGCGGTCTGCGTCTGGGAGTACGCCGCGTCCAGCCCGGCCGCGAGCATCCGGGCGCCCTCGCGGAGCTCGCCCGTGCCCGAGACCGCCTCGCCCGCGCCGTCCTCCAGCCGGGTCAGACCCGAGCGGAGCTCCTCCAGCGCGGAGACGAGCATGCCGGCGCCCTGGACCGCCTGGTCGGCTCCAGCGGCGAGCTCCTCGGCGCCCTCGTCGACCTGGGCCGACCCGTCGGCCAGCGTGCGGGCGCCCTCGGTGCCCGAGGCGACGTCGTCGCCGGCCCGTCGCAGCTTCCGGCCGATGACGCCGGCCTGGTAGGACACCCGCGCCTGGTCGATGGCCTCGCCGTCGGGGCGGGTGACCGAGCGGACCAGGGCGACCCCCGGGGTGCGGGCGGCGGCGGCCGCAGCCTGCTCCAGGGTGGCCAGGTCGCGGGCGTTGCGCATGTCGTGGTCGCTGCTGACCAGGACGTACTCCGGCAGCACCTCGTTGACCGGGTAGTGCCGGGCCAGCGCCGCGTACCCGCGGTTGCTCTCGGTGTCCTCCGGCTGGATGCCCCGGGTGTCGTAGGACGGCTCCATCGCCGGCATCAGCGCGGCCAGCGCGACCAGCGGCACCAGGGCGGCCAGCGCCATCGGGACCCGCCGGTGCACGGCCAGCGCCGCGAGCCGGGCCCAGCCGCCCGCGCCGGTGCTGGCCGGACGCGGCTCGAACAGGCCCCGCGGGCCGAGCAGGGCGAGCATCGCCGGGAGCAGCGTGATGGAGACCAGCAGCGTCGCGGTCACGCTGACCGCGATGGCCGGGCCGGTCGTCGTGTAGACGCCGAGCTCGGCGACGAGCATGCAGGCGTTGGCCAGCACGACGGTCAGCGCGGAGCCGATGATCACCGCGGAGACCCGCCCAGCGGCGTACGACGCGGCGGTGCGGGGGGCGACGCCGAGGCGGCGCTGCTCGTGGTAGCGGCTGACCAGGAAGATCGCGTAGTCGGTGCCGGCGCCCAGCACGATCGCGGTGAGGAAGGAGCCGGTGAAGGTCGAGACGTCGAAGACGCCGTGGAGGCCGAGCCAGGCCGTGAGCCCGCGGGCGACGCCGAGGGAGAGGCCGACGGTGCCGAGGATGATCAGCGCGACCGAGAGCCGTCGGTAGATCAGCAGCAGCAGTGCGAAGATCAGCCCGATCGTCACGACCGTGATCACCAGGATGCTCGACTCGGCCTCGACGGCCATGTCGGACACGGTGGCCGAGGGTCCGGTCACGAGGAGGTCGAGGCCCTCGGGCGCCCCGTCGCGGACGACCTCGCGCACGTGCTCGACCTGCTGGATGGCCGAGGGGGCGCCGGTGAAGCCCGGGATGCCGACCTGGAGGTAGACCGCCTCGCCGTCGTCGCTGGTCAGCGCCTCGCGCACCTGCTCGTCCCTGATGTCCTGGACGAAGCTGACGTTCTCGGTGTCGCGGCGCAGGCGCGGGACCAGGCCCTCGACGTGCCGGACGTCGGCGCGGGTCAGGCCGCCCTCCCGCTCGGCGAGGACCACGAGGAAGGAGTGGCTGCGACCGCTCCCGAACTCCTGGTCCATCAAGGTGACCGCGCGCGAGGAGTCGGAGTCCAGCGGCACGACCGGGGTCGAGTCGTCGGCGACGACCTCCTCGAGCTGGGGCACCGCGACGTTGACGACGCCGGCGACGACCAGCCAGAGCCCGAGCACCCAGACGGCGCGGCGCACGACGAGGGAGGCGAGGCCGCGCAGCAGGCGGTTCGGTTCGTGGTCCACGGCGGCGACGCTAGGGAGCGCCGCTTGCCAGTGGCAAGGAGATGTGGTGCTTGCCACTGGCAAGGAGGTCGCTGTCGGCCCGGCGGTCTAGCGTGCTCCCCGATGACCCTGCTCCTGCACCGTGCCGCCCGCACCGACCGTCTGGCCGACGGCCTGGCCGGGCTGCTCGCGCAGCCGCCGGAGGACCCGTTCGCCGAGGACCTCGTGGTGGTGCCCGCCCGCGGGGTGGAGCGCTGGCTCACCCAGCGCCTCTCGCACCGGTTGGGCGCCGCGCCCGGCCGCGAGGACGGCCTGTGCGCCGGGGTCGCGCTGCGCTCGCCGTGGTCGCTGGTGGCCGAGCTGCTCGGCACGCGCGACGAGGACCCGTGGGCCCCCGGCACGCTCGCCTGGCCGCTGGTGCAGGTCCTCGACGAGGTCCTCGAGGAGCCCTGGGCCGCGCCGCTCGCCCAGCACCTGGGGGTGGGTCGCAGCGGCGAGGAGCTCGACCTGCGCCGCGGTCGCCGCTTCGCGGTCGCGCGGCGCCTGGCCGGGTTGTTCTCGGCGTACGCCGTGCAGCGGCCGAGCGTGCTGGCCGACTGGCAGTCCGGCGGCTCGGGCGACGGGTGCGGTGGGGCCCTCCCGCCCGACCTGGCCTGGCAGCCGCCCCTGTGGCGCCGCCTCGCGGAGCGGGTCGACGCGCCGCCGCCGCACCTGCGGCACGAGGAGACCGTCACCCGGCTGCGGGAGGAACCGACCTCCTTCGACCTGCCGGGGCGGCTCTCTCTGTTCGGCCACACCCGCATCCCCGGCACCGAGGCGGCGCTGCTCGCGGCGCTGGGCGAGCACCGCGACGTGCACCTGTGGCTGCCGCACCCCTCGGATGTGATGTGGCGCTCCCTGCAGCCGCTGGTCGCCACCGGGCCGGTCCCGCGCCGTGACGACCTCTCCCACCGCGAGGTCTCCCACCCGTTGCTCGCCGCCCTGGGGCGCGACGTCCGCGAGCTGCAGCGCACCTTGGCCGCTGTGCCCGTGGTCGACGAGGACGTCGCGGGCGACCCGCCCGTGCGGGACTCCCTGCTCGGCTGGCTCCAGGCCGACCTGCGGGCCGACCGGGCCCCCGACGCCGCGCTGGTGGCGTCTCGCCGACTGGCCGACGACGACCGATCGGTGCAGGTGCACGCCTGCCACGGGCCGGCTCGCCAGGTGGAGGTGCTGCGCGAGGTGCTGCTCGGCCTGCTCGCCGCCGACTCGACGCTCGAGCCGCGCGACGTGCTCGTGATGTGCCCCGACATCGAGGCCTACGCGCCCCTGGTCGAGGCCGGCTTCGGCCTCGGTGAGGTCGTCGGTCCCGCGGGCCACCCGGCCCACCGGCTGCGGGTCAAGCTCGCCGACCGCTCGCTCTCCAGCACCAACCCGCTGCTGGCCGTCGCCCGCCGCCTGCTCGACCTCGCGGGTGGCCGGGCGACCGCGGGGGAGGTGCTCGACCTGGCTCACGAGCCCGCGGTGCGCCATCGCTTCGGCCTGCGCGACGACGACCTGGCCCAGCTCACCTCCTGGGTGCGGGCGACCGGCGTGCGCTGGGCCTTCGACGCCGAGCACCGCGCCGACTACGGCCTGGAGTCCGTGGTCTCCCACACCTGGGAGTTCGGCCTCGACCGGCTGCTGGCCGGGGTGGCGATGAGCGACGACACCGGCGCCTGGCTGGGGCGCACCCTGCCCCTGGACGACGTCGGCTCCGGGCAAGTCGACCTCGCCGGTCGCGTGGTCGAGCTCGTCCGCCGGTTGCGCGAGGCCACCGACCGGCTCACCGGCGCCCACCCGCTGGAGCACTGGCTGGCCACGCTCGGCGACGCGGTGGCCGGGCTGACCTCCGTCCCGCTCTCGGAGTCCTGGCAGTCCGGTCAGGTCCAGCGCGAGCTGGCACGCATCCGCGAGGACGCCGCCGGGCGCAGCGACCTCGAGCTGCGGCTGCCCGACGTCCGCGCGATGCTCGACGACCGGCTCGCCGGGCGGCCCACCCGCGCCAACTTCCGCACCGGCACGCTCACCGTCTGCACGATGGTGCCGATGCGCTCGGTCCCGCACCGCGTCATCTGCCTGGTGGGGCTCGACGACGGGGTCTTCCCGCGCGTGGGCGCGGTCGACGGCGACGACGTGCTCGCCCGCGATCCGCTCACCGGGGAGCGCGACGTGCGCAGCGAGGACCGTCAGCTCTTCCTCGACGCGGTGCTCGCCGCGACCGACACCCTGGTCATCACCTGCACCGGCAGCAACGAGTACTCCGGGCAGCACCGGCCGCCGGCGGTCCCGGTCAAGGAGCTGCTCGACGCGCTGGACGTCACCGCCACGCCACCTGGCGACGCTGCCTCGGTGGCCGAGGCTGTGCGGGTCGACCACCCGCTGCAGCCCTTCGACGAGCGCAACTTCGAGGCCGGTCGCCTCGGTGTGCAAACCGCGTTCTCCCACGACCGCACGGCGCTGGCCGCGGCCCGCGTCGCCCGGGGCGAGCGCATCCCCACGCCCCCGCTGCTCGCAGCGCCGCTCGAGCCGCGGCCACCGCAGGACGTGCAGCTCGAGGACCTGGTGGCCTTCTTCTGCCGTCGCGGCGGGCCGGTGGCCGGCTTCCTGTCCGCTCAGCGCCTCGACGTGACGATGCCCCGCGAGGAGGACCCGCTCGAGGACGGCCTGCCGGTCGAGCTCGACCAGCTGCAGCGCTGGCAGGTGGGGGACCGGCTGCTCGCCGACCTCCTCGGGGGCGCCGATCCCGACCAGGTGCGGCAGCAGGAGTGGCGTCGCGGAGCGTTGCCCCCGGGCCAGCTCGGCTGGCGGCTGCTCACCGACCTGGTCGGCCAGGTGACCCCGATCGCGGCAGCAGCTCGT
>Ga0208700_1000099_pt1 | contig 32769 bp, 27 predicted proteins | sample DeeseametaMP2016_FD_184179 | JGI IMG/M metagenome (GOLD analysis project Ga0208700, IMG submission 184179) | Marine microbial communities from the Deep Pacific Ocean - MP2016 (SPAdes) | ecosystem: Environmental > Aquatic > Marine > Oceanic | place: East of Hawaii, North Pacific Ocean | collected... | reverse complement strand
ATCTGGTCCTCGACCGCACCACCCGCTACCAAGCCCAAAATCGATAGTGTCAGCGATGTCTTGAGACATATGTGTCAGCGATGTCCCCAGACATGACAGCCCGAGGGGACGACCCCCTCCGTATGACGTCCCGCGGGGTCAGGCGATGACGGTCAGCGGGCGTACGCCGGCGGCGTCGAGGCCCTCGCGGACCCGGCGCACCCAGGCGGGCGGGTGGCCGGCGAGGCCGCGGGTGGCGGGGGCGTAGACGGCCAGCTGCCCGTCGGCGTCGTCCCAGACCAGGTCCTCGGGCGCGCCGGCGGCGGCCACGACCGCCCGCAGGGTCGCGCCGTCGGCGTCGGCCACGCGGAACACCGTGGGTCGGGTGCCGCGCCCGGCCCTACTGGCGGCGAGCAGCCCGGAGGCGAGCGAGCCGAGCGAGGGCAGGGGTACGTCGGTGGCCTCGTCGGGCCCGACGGGCGGGGTCATCAGCATCGACCCGACCAGCGCTTGCGTGGCGTCGGGCCAGCCGCGGAAGGCGGGGTCGAAGGAGCAGACGTAGGCCCGCCCGGTGCCGATCGGCTGGCCACTGACCGCGACCGTGCCGGCGAGCAGCTCGATGCCACCGGCGTACCCGTAGGAGCGGACCTTCTCGGGGTAGGTCACCAGCGGCGTGCCACCGGTGAGCACCGGGTCGCGGAAGTTGAAGGCGGCCGTGCGGCCCTCGAGTCCGCGGGTGGCAGGGTCGCCCTTCGCGACGTCGACGGCGAACGGCGTGCCGGAGATGTCGAGGCCGGTCAGCGGCACGCTCATCTCCAGGCCGGGCGCCAGGCCGGCGAGGGTGGCGGTCGTGATGCCCTGCTGCCCCCAGCCGAGGAACGTGCCGCCGCCGCGGACGAACGCGTGCAGCTGCAGCAGCCCGGCCGGCGTCATCCCGGCGGCGGGCAGGGAGAGGTTGAGGTTCGGGTAGTCCGCAGGGAGCACGGTCGAGAAGCCGTCCGGCACGACGACGGCGTCGTAGCCCTCCCCCGTCACCCCAGCCAGCAGCAGCGTGGCGGCGTCGATCTCGGTGGCGTAGAGCGAGGTGACGTCGAGCCCGAACCGGTCCGAGAGCAGCCACTCGGCGTACCCGCTGTTGCGAGCGAACACCGGCTCGAGGGTGTCGGAGACCAGGTCGCGCACCAGCGCCACCCGCGGCCGCCGGACGGCGTACGACGCTGTGCCGGCCACCTCGCGCACCGACCGGACCTCCACGCCGCGCCGCCACGCCTGACGCAGCACGCGTCCTCGGGCCGAGGCGGGTACGACCGCCGAGCCCGCCGGCAGGCCACGCGCCCGTCTCGACAGTCGGCGGACCTCCACGCCGTCACCGAGGAGGGCGAAGGCCGCGGCGAACGCCTCGGCCGAGTCCAGCCGGAACGCCAGCGACTCCCCCGCGGAGCCTGAGCCTCCGGAGGAGGCGCGCGGCTTGGCCTGCAGGTCCTTCACCGACCGGACCCGCCGCAGCACGCCGGAGTCGGGGTCCAGCCAGTCCTCGTCGGAGCCGACCGCGCCGCCCTCCAGGCGCATCAGCACCCCGCTGGCCCAGCCGGAGACGTCGTAGTAGTAGTCGACCGGCGCGTGCGGCTCGTCCTCGAGCATCAGGTGCAGCCAGCTCTTCATCGGCTGGGCGCAGGTCAGCACCAGGCTGCCGGCGGGGAGCGTGGCGGAGGAGAAGCCTCGGGTGCCGAAGCGGCGCAACCGCCGGGCTCGGATCGGGCGGCGGGTGGTGTGCACCTGCACGCCGTAGTCGAGGAGCCGCTGGACCAGCAGCCCGACGTCGCCAGAGCGGCGGTCGGTGCGCATCGCGTACCCGTAGATGCGGGTGCTCGGCGCCGGCAGCGCCCCGGCCTCGGCGGCCGGGTCCTGCACGAGGTTGCCCCGCAGCTCGCCGCGACGGCCCTCCGCCACGGCCGACGGCCACTGGCGCGCCCACCGCGTCACGAGGCGCCGGCGGTGCGTGGTCATGGCGGCGAGCGCGGCGTCGGTGGCGGCGTAGACCCGGTCGAACTTCGAGGAGTAGGCGTTCTCGAAGGAGACCTCCATCAGGAAGCCGGCGGCCCCGAAGGCCTGGTTGGGCACCGAGTCGCCGTAGATCGGCGCGAACAGGTCGTAGATGCCGTAGTGGGAGTAGGGGTAGCCCTCGGTGTCGAACCGATCGGCGATCGCCGGGGAGAGCACGTCGTTGGCCGCCCACAGCCCGGTGCGTGAGCTCTCCCGGTGGACGGGGTCGGCGTTGGGCGGGAAGAAGTAGGCGTCCGGGCCCTGGAGGAACTGCTCGTGCAGGTCGAGCCCGGCCACCGCCGGGTAGCGCCGGAACAGCTCGATCCGCGGCGGGGTCTCGGGCTGGGTCATCGCGAACCAGTCGCGGTTGAGGTCGAAGCCCATCGCGTTGGGTCGGGAGAGCACGTCGCGTCCGTCGGGGTTCTGGATCGGCGACATCGCCACCACCAGCTCGTCGAGGCGCTCCAGGGTCTGCTCGTCCTGCCCGGCGGCCAGGTCGTGGAGCACCTGCATCAGGGCGTCGGCGCCCGACGGCTCGTTGCCGTGCACGTTGGCCACGACGACCACGAACGCGGGCAGGTCGCGGGCGACCCGGGTGGCCCGCGCGCGGGTGGTCGGCTCGTCGCGCAGCGCCAGCCCGCGACGTCTCAGCGCGGGCAGCCGGCGGTGGTTGCGCTCGCTGGTGACGACGACCTCGCGGATCGCCCGCCCCTCCCGGCTGTGCCCCAGGACCTCGGTGGTGACCCGCGGAGAGGCTGCCGCGACGGCCTCGACGTAGGCGTCGACCTCGGCGACGGTCGCCTGGCGCAGCCCGAGCGGGTAGCCGTTGACCTCGTCCCAGGTGGGCACGGCCGGGTCAGTGGCCCGCGCCGACGGGACCGGGCCCGCGCTCCACGCGGTGGTGGCCAGGACGCTGCCCCCCAGCACCAGCGCACCGCGGCGGCTCAGACCTGCCCGCGTCAGGTCTTCTCGGGCCCCCGCTGCCTGCTCGTCCACGAGCGGCAGCCTAGGCAGTGTTTGTGTCGGCCCGCCGAAACATTCGACGGGCCGTCCTCACGGGCGGGAGCGGGCTACTCCGCGGCGATGACGTCGATGAGGAACCACAGGGTGGAGTTCGGCGGGATGGACTCGCCGCTGCCCTGCGAGCCGTACCCGAAGGCCGGCGGGATCTGCAGCAGCACCCGGCTGCCGACCGGGACGCCCTCCAGGCCGATCGCCCAGCCCGGGATCAGTCCGGAGAGCGGGGAGACCAGGGGCTCGCCGCGGGAGTAGCTGCCGTCGAAGGGGGCGTCGGCGTCGTACGTCGAGCCGAGGTAGTCGACGGTGACGGTGTCGGAGGTCTTGACCTTGCGGCCGTCGCCCTCCTCGATGACCAGGCGCTGCACGGGGGTCTCGAGCGCGGGCTCGTCGATGCCGTCGAAGTCCAGGGCGACCGGGTCGCCGCCCTCGACGACCAGCGAGGGCTGGGAGTCGGCGGTGGTGTCCTCGGCCTCCTCCGAGGTCGGCGTCGGCGAGACCTGCTGCTCCTCGACCAGGTCGGCCACCAGGAGCACCGGGTCGTCGTCGCCGAGGCCGAGCGGGTTGTCGGCCGTGTCGCCGTCGAAGAGACCGTCGGCGGAGGTGAGGGCCACGACGCGGGAGCCGTAGGTGGCGCCGTCCATGACCTCGACCAGCAGCTCGCCGACCCGCTCGTCGTTGGGCAGCGTCTGCGCGGCACCGTTGGTGTAGTCGCTGTAGACCTCGTCCTGGGTGCTGCCGTTGGCGACGTAGAGGTAGGCCATGACGACGTCGCCGTCCTCGATCTCCTCGCCGTCGCCCTCGACCACGGTGCTGACCTCGGACTCCTCGGGCTTCTCGACCTCGGCGTCGTCCGCCCACTCCACGCTCAGGGACTCGCCGACCTCGCCGGAGAAGGTCAGGCCGTCGAGGCCCTCGACGGTCACGCCGCCGTCGGAGCCGGTGTCCGGCTCGCCGTCGGAGTCGGAGCCGCACGCCACGAGGGCGGGCAGGAGGAGCGCCACGAGGGCGAGGGCGGGCCGGGTACGACGGAGCACGGGACGCAACCTATGCGGTCGCGCCCCGTGCCCGGTCATCCGGGGTTGACCCGGTCCTGCTCGCTGTGGCTCAGCCGACGGTCCGCTTGGTGCGGGAGACGACCTTGCCATCGCGGATCCAGCGGACCTCGACGACGTGCTGGCCGCGGCCGAGGGAGCCGGCCCCGGCGGCGAGCTTGAACCCGGCCGAGCCGTGCTTGGTCACCACGGTGCGCGAGGCCACCTTGCGTCCGTCGACGTACATCTCGACGCGCTCGTCGGCCTTGGTCGGGCAGCCGTTCGCGCTGACCGACGCCTTCGTCGGGCAGCGGTCGTCGCGGTCGAAGAGGCCGTCGCCGTCGGAGTCCGGGCAGCCGGCGCCGGTGCTCGGGCCCTTGGCGGTGCGGCAGGCGTCGGCGACGTCCGGGACGCCGTCCTTGTCGGTGTCCTTGACGACCGAGGTGGCCTTCGCGGTGAGCGTGAAGGTGCTCGGCTCGAGGACCTCCTGCGGGTCGACGGTGATCGACAGCGGTCGCCGCGCCCAGGGCACGGTCACGGTCAGCGAGTTGTCGCCCTCGCGCACGGACTGGCTCGAGCCGCCGTCCACGGACATGCCGTAGAACGCGGTCCCGGTCCACTCCAGGGTCACCTCGACGGTGGCCTGCTCCTTCACCGGGAGCGTGAAGTACTCCTTGGTGTCCACGGTGCTGACCAGGCCCACGCCCAGGGTGCTCTCGACGGGCAGCTTGGTCACGCCGTCGGTGAGCGTGGTGGTGCGGGTAGTGACCTTCTTGGCCACCTTGGCGTCGCGCTGGTCGCGCTTGGCCATCCGCGGCGCCGCGACCTCCAGGCCGAGGCCGTCGGGCACGGAGTCGGCGGTGGCGACCCAGTCGTTGCTGCGCAGGTGGTAGCCGGTGATCGCGTTGACGGTGTACGGCGCGGTGATCTGCTGGTCGGCCAGGTAGTCGCGACGGACCTTGAAGGTGACGGTGTTGTCGTCGGCGTTCCAGGTGGCGGTGCCGTCGGGCAGGTAGTAGCCGGTGCCGTTGTCCATGACGCGCGGGGTGCCGGACAGGTCGCCGGCGCCGATGAAGGAGTCGAAGCGGCGGCCGCTGACCAGCAGGCTGTACGCCGTCGCCGACGCACCCTCCGAGAGCGGCCAGACCTGACCGACCGACATGGTGGCGCGGACGAACTTCTTGTCCACCTTCACCTTCACCGACTCCAGGTCGGTGATCGGGGTGCCGCCGTCGCCGGTGGCGTCCTCCGCCGAGGCGGAGCGCTTCTTCGGTGCCTTGCCCAGGGCGACGTTGCTGGCCTTGCCCTTGACCTTGACCTTGCCGCCGGAGAGCGACACCTTGCCGGTGCGCAGCACCGGACGCGTGGTCACCTCGGGGGTGGGCGTGAAGGAGCCGTACGCGAGCGGCACCGAGCCCTGGTCGGGCTGGGGGCAGTCGGCGGCCGAGCCGGTCGAGGAGGCGTACGCGTGGTCGCCGGGGTCCTGGACCTGGAAGGAGCTGAAGCCGTCGCCGGCCAGGTCGTTGGGGATGAGCTCGTCCTTGGCGGTGACCTTGCCGTCGCCGTTCACGTCGAGGTACTTGCTCATCCGCAGGGCGAAGCCCTCGACGTCGAGGGTGGAGACGCACTTGGCGATCCCCGGGGGGTCGGTGCTGTAGGCCATGATGTCGTTGGTCGCCGTCGGGCCCCACGGGCCGTCGGCGCCGTCGCCCACGTGGCCGACGGTCAGGCAGTGGCCGAACTCGTGGGCCACAAGCTCGTAGAGCGGGAAGAAGTCCGAGGCGCCCGGCACCGGGTCGACCGCGCCGTTGACGGCGAAGCAGACGTTGCCGCCCACGCCGCCGCAGTCCTCGACGTAGGTGCCGCCGTTCTCGAGACCGTGCTGGTCGAAGCCGTCCTTGGCCTGCCAGGAGGAGAAGTCGAACGGGTCGTCCTCGACGACGCAGGGGACGCCCTCGCCGTCGACGATCCCGAGCTCACCGGCGAAGGAGACCGGGTCGATGCCGATGCCGATGCCACCGGCCGGGTTGCTCATGATGACCACGATCTCGGGGTCGACCAGCTGGATCGGCTTGGTCAGCACGCCAGTGGGGTCGACCTTCAGCTCGTAGGTCGTGACGTTCATGTCCACGCCGTCGGACAGCCACTCCATGCCCATCTCGTCGGCGAGGTAGTCCACGCCCTCGCCCCACATCTGCACGGCCTGCTCGGCGACGCGCATGTCGCGCTCGGCGACGGGAGACACCGGGACGAGCACGGCGACGTCGATCTTGGGGCTGTCGAGCGCGTTCAGCCCGACCTTCATGTGGTAGCAGATGTTGTCCGGGTTGATCGGGTCCCGGTCGACGATGCACCCCGCGGGCAGGGTGCCGTCACCGAAGGACGGCCGGACGAAGGTCTCGGAGGGGCTGGAGGTCGCCGGCGCGCCGACGCCGACGAGCGCGACGGCTCCGGCGGCGAGCACCACGAGCGAGCGCTTGAGGCTTCTGCTGAGCATGAAACGGCCAACGATCGAGCGCACAAGAGGCTATCCACCGGTCGGACAAACGTCCCGACTGTGGCCCGGGTCACGCCCCGGTGCGGCCCAGGCAGTGACCGAGCTCGTCGCCGACCAGGCCGAAGGCCTCCATCGGGGCGACTCCCCCGGCGGTGAAGGTCGCGTTGACGGCCAGGCAGACAGGCTCTCCGTCACACGTCGCGTCGAAGGTGCCCTCGGGGAGCCGGTGGTGGCTGTCGAACCCCTCCCGCTCGCGCCAGGCACGGAACGCGAAGACGTCGTCGTACGTCGTGCAGCCGGTGTCGAGCACCGCGCCACCCGCACTCGCGGTGTCGCTCGCCACCACGACCACGATCTCCGCGCCGGCCACCTGCGCCGTCCCGTCCGGGGCGACGCGCTCGGTGCGCACGACCAGCTCGGCGGCGCCCTCCTGCGACTCGTCCTTGCCCGAGCCCTCCCCCGAGCCCTCCTCCGCGAGACCGGCCAGGCCGCCCTGCCACATCCGAGCGCCCTCGGTCACCAGGCCGATCGCCCGCTCGGCGTCGCTGCTGTCGGTGGACTCGTCGACGAGCACCACCACCTCGATGGCGCCCTCGGGCACCACGACCGGGGTCTGCGACGCCGCCGGGTCGCCCGTGGGCGTGCCGTCGTCGCCGCCCGTGCCGAGCACCACCGCCACGACCACGCCCGTCGCGGCGAGCCCGAGGACGGCGAGGAGGGTCAGGAGTCGGCGCACGCGACTAGTGTCGCGGACGTGGACCTGCCCGTCATGCCGCCGGTGCGACCGATGCTCGCGAAGTCCGTCAAGGGGGTCCCCGACCCCGACAAGCACGGGGGGCTGTCCTTCGAGCCAAAGTGGGACGGCTTCCGGTGCCTGCTGTTCAAGGACGGCGACGAGGTCGAGCTGACCAGCCGCAACACCAAGCCGCTCACCCGCTACTTCCCCGAGCTCGTCGAGGCCGCGCGTGCCCAGCTGCCCGACCGGTGCGTGCTCGACGGCGAGGTCTTCGTGGCGCTGCCCCGTGAGAGCGGTGGCCGCGAGCTGGAGTTCGAGGTGCTGCAGGAGCGCATCCACCCCGCGGCCTCCCGGATCACCATGCTCAGCGAGAAGACGCCGGCGGAGTACGTCGCCTTCGACCTGCTCGCGCTCGGTGACGAGTCGTGGGTCGACCGGCCGTTCGCGGAGCGCCGGGCGGCCCTGGAGCAGGCGTGGACCGGCGTACCCCCCGGGCGCTGCCACCTCACCCGCACCACCACCGACCCGGACGAGGCGAGACGGTGGTTCGAGCAGTTCGAGGGCGCCGGTCTGGACGGCGTGATCGCCAAGCCGCTGACCGCGCCGTACTCCGAGAACGCCCGCACCATGCTGAAGATCAAGCACGAGCGCACCGCCGACGTGGTGCTGTGCGGTTACCGCGAGCACAAGACCTCCACACCCGACCAGCCGTTGCTCGGGAGCATGCTGCTCGGTCTCTACGACGGCGACCGGCTGCAGCACGTCGGTGTCTCGGCCAGCTTCACCGCCGCCCGGCGGGCCGAGCTGTGGGCCGAGCTGCAGGAGCTGGTCTGCCCCATCGAGGAACACCCGTGGGGCGAGTGGGCCGGCGACTCCGGCAGTGACTGGGCGATCGCCAACCCGGACCGGGTGCCCGGCACCCAGTCGCGCTGGAGCCAGGGCAAGGACCTCTCCTTCACCCCGCTGCGACCCGAGCGGGTGCTGGAGGTGAAGTACGACAACATGGAGGGGCGGCGTTTCCGGCACACCGCGCACTTCAAGCGGTGGCGGCCCGACCGCGACCCGACCTCGTGCGGCTACGAGCAGCTCGACGAGGTCGCCCGCTACGACCTGGCCGACATCCTCACGGACGGCTGACCGGCGGCCTCGACAGGACTATCGTCGGGAGCATGGAGACCTACCCCGTCGTCCTCCTCGTCGAGCAGGCCCTCTCGGCCGCCGACGCGGCCCAGGTCCGCTCCCTGCACGAGGAACTGGTCGAGGAGGGGCAGCAGGTGAGCTACCACGTGCTGCTGCCGATCCACGACGCCGCCGCCCGGATCGAGGCGGCCATGGGCTCGCTCGCCGGCGGCGAGCTGCTCACCAGCCCCGCGGTCACGATGTCCGAGGTCGACCTGGACTCGGTGCGCGAGGAGTGCCGGCACGCCTCGGAGGAGGAGCTGCAGCGCACGCTGTCCCACCTCGCCGAGGTGGGGGCGGTCGCGACCGGCAAGGTGATCACCGAGCCGCCGATCGACGCGCTCATCGCCGAGGTCGCCGCGATCGACGGCCGCGAGGCGATCATCCTGACCCGCCCGCACGTCGTGGCGGAGTTCTTCCACCTCGACTGGACCTCCCAGGCGCGGCGCAAGCTCGGGGTCCCCGTGCTGCACCTGCTCGAGCACGAGTCGATCGAGGAGCAGTCCGCCGGCGGCGGCGAGGGCGCGACCGGCCTCTGAGCCGGACCCGGTGGTCGAGCAGCGAGGAGCGCTAGCGACGAGCGGGCGTCGAGACCAGCGGCTCGTGCGTCAGAACTCGTACTTGAACCGCTTCAGGTCCTTGGCGAAGACCTCGGCGACCTTGTCGCGCATCTCGTCGGTGTAGTGCTGGCGGTAGTCGCTGGTCGGGCCGGTGTTGACCTTCAGCGACTCCCCGGGCCACTCCAGGCCGATGCGCTCCCAGACCTTCTGCAGGTCGGCGTCGAAGTTCTCCTGGCGACCGATGAAGTCGGCCCGTCGGCCCTGGCCGCGCAGGTAGGTGATCTGGGCGCGACGCAGCTCGCGCTGCTCGTCGGGGCCGCGGAGCACGAAGCTCTCGAAGTCGGGGTAGTTGGGCAGCACGCGCTTCCACAGGCGGTTCTTGGCCAGCTGCTTGGCGGCCTTCTGGTTGCCCTCGGCCGCCTGGACCTCGGCGCGCCGCATCATGGCGTACCAGGAGTACATCCGCGCCCACGGGTTCCGGACGAAGCCGAAGATGAAGTACTCCTTCAGCTCAGGGTGCGCCTTGAGCGCCGGGGCGAGCCGGGCGTGCCGACCTCCGCGCAGGCCCTGGAGGTAGGAGACGTCGGGGATGGCCTCCTCGAGCATCCGGTCGATGGTGGACCCACCGGTCTTCTGCACGTGCACGAAGAGCACGCGACGCTCGTGGGACACCATCATGCGGCGCACACTACCGGTGGGGATGGACGACTCCGTGCGCCTCCCCGGCGCCACGTCCACGCATCGCCGTGCCGGTCGACGCAGCGAATCCCGACCGGGGGTTTTGTTACCCATTTGTGGATCTGGTGAGGAACGCGCGCAACCTCGCCTTCCCTACGGTATTTCCCACGAGGTCCGCCGGGGGGCGGCCTCGGACCTGGACCAACATCGACGCCCCGCGAGGCTGGGGGGCACGCGGCAAGTGTCGGTAGGACCAGGGTGGCTCCGGGGGGAGCCGAGATACAACGCTGGTGGCCCGCCCGAGCTCAGCTCAGGCGGGCCGCCGCCATTTCGGGCCCCACGTCCAAGCCTGGCGCGTCAGGGCCACCGGCTCAGGCCAGGCGGTTGCCGTCCTCGTCCCAGTGCTCGGCGACCTTCTTGCTCGGCTGCACCCGCGGCGGCTCACCGGGCATCTTGGGGTAGTCGGGCGGGAAGTTGAGCTCTCCGCCGGGCAGCGTCTCCCAGAGCTCCAGCAGCGGCTCGAGGGAGAAGGCCTCGTCGTCGATCGTGGCCCAGGCGTCCCCCTCGGAGGCCAGCCGCTCCGGCACGGTGAGCAGGTTGAGGTCGCGCGGGTCCGACACCTCAGCCAGGGCCGCCCAGGACAGCGGCGTGCTGACGGGGGCCCCCGGCTTGGGACGCAGGGAGTACGCCGAGGCGATGGTGCGGTCGCGGTTGTTCTGGTTGTAGTCCACGAAGATCCGCTCGCCCCGCTCCTCCTTCCACCAGGCGGTCGTCACCTGGTCGTCGCGCTGCTGCAGCGCCCGCCCGAACCCGATGGCAGCGTGCCGCAGGTCGGTGAACTCCCAGCGCGGCTCGATGCGGACGTAGACGTGGATGCCGCGGTTGCCCGAGGTCTTCGGGTAGCCGCGCAGCCCGAGCTCCTCGAGCAGCTCACGGGCCACGTCGGCGACCCGGAGGGTGTCGGAGAAGGTCGTGCCCGGCTGTGGGTCGAGGTCGATGCGCAGCTCGTCGGGTCGGTCCAGGCTGGCCGGGTCGTCGGTGCGGCGTACGGGCCAGGGGTGGAAGGTGATCGTGCCCATGTGGGCGCACCACACCGGCACCGCGATCTCGGTGGGGCAGATCTCGTCGGCGGTGCGGCCCGAGGGGAAGGTGACCGTGGCGGTCTCGAGGTAGTCGGGAGCACCCTTGGGCACCCGCTTCTGGTAGAACGCGTCGGCCTTGGAGTCCTGCGGCCCGGTCGCCAGTCGCATCCCGTCGCGTACGCCGGAGGGCCAGCGCTCCAGGGCGGTCGGCCGGTCGCGCAGCGCGCGCATCAGTCCGTCCTCGACGGAGGCGACGTACTCGGCGACCATCAGCTTGGTGATGTCGGGCGTGCGGTCGGTCGCCTCGTAGATCACCCGGTCCGGGCTGCTGACCCGCACCGACCTGCCGCCAGCCTCGACCTCCGCCGCCTTCGCCGCCATGTCGCGACCTTATTGCGTGGTCCCGACAGCGACACCCACCTACGGTGACCGGTGTGAGCTCTCCCGACCCGCGACACGACGACCTGATCTTCGGCACGCTCGACGTGCACGCCACCGACGAGGAGACGCTCGCCGCGCTGCACGCCTACGGCGACGCGTGGAGCACCGCGTTCCTCGAGGGCCGCCTCGACGAGGAGAAGCGCAAGCGCTGGCTGGCGCACAGCCGCGAGGACGACGTCACGTTCCGCTTCGCCAGCCCGCGCACGACGGTCGCAGGCGCCTCGCGCCCGGTGGCGACCTTCTCCTCGTGGGACCAGGAGATCAACGTCGGCGGAGCGTCTCTGCTGCCGCTGCGGATGATCACCGACGTGACCGTCGCACCGACGCACCGCCGCCGCGGCCTGCTGACGAAGCTCATGAGCGAGGACCTCGCCGAGGCCGCCGCGGAGGGCGTGCCCGTGGCTGCCCTGACGGTGTCGGAGGGGTCGATCTACGGCCGCTTCGGGTTCGGCCCGGCCACCCGTTACCGCTCGGCGGAGGTCGACGTGCGGCCCGGCCGGTTCCGGCTGCGTCACGACGCCACCGCCGAGCCCGGCTCCCTGCAGATGGTCGAGCCGAAGGACGCCTACCCCCTGACGCGCGAGGTGTACGCCGCGCACCTGGCCCGCACCCGGGGCGAGGTCGCGCGTCCGGCGTTCTACGAGCAGGTCTACAGCGGCTCGTTCAACTGGGAGTCCGGCGGTCCGGACCGTGTGCTCACCACCGTGCTGCACCTCGACGCGGACGGTCGTCCCGACGGCTACTGCCACTACCGCGTCAAGGAGGGCGACTCCCACGACCTGCACCGGATCGACGTCCACGACCTGGTCGCGCTGACCCCCACCGCCTACCTCCGGCTGTGGCAGTTCCTGGCCGACGTCGACCTGATCTCGGTGGTCCGTGCGCGTGTGCTGCACGACGATCCGCTCGACCACGCAGTCGTCGACCCACGGACGGTGACCACCAAGCAGGTCGTCGACATGCTGTGGGTGCGCATCCTCGACCTCCCCGTCGCGCTGGAGGCGCGCCCGTGGCGCGAGGACGGCACCGTGGTGCTCGAGGTCGAGGACTCCCTCGGGCACACCGCCGGCCGCTGGCGGGTCACCACCGAGAAGGGGCAGGCCCGCGTGGAGCGGACCGAGGACTCCCCCGGCGTCTCGCTGTCGGCGGAGACCCTGGCCACGCTCTACCTCGGAGACCGGATGGTGCCGACCCTGGCAGCCGCCGGCCGCATCACCGGCCCGGACCTGGAGACCTTCGCCGCCATGGCGGACCACGCCGGCCCGGCGCCGTACTGCCGCACGGGGTTCTAGCCGAGACGTCACTCACGCACGCTCGAAACGTCACTCACGCACGCGCGGCGACCAGTCCCCTGTACGCCGTGCGCGAGCGACCTCTCGGCCATGCGCCAGCGACCTCTCGGCCATGCGCCAGCGACCTCTCGGCCATGCGCCAGCGACCTCTCGGCGGTCCTAGATCAGGGCGCTGGGCTGGAAGGTCGGGCGCCGGTCGAGGTCGTCCTTGGTGGGGCGGACGAACTCGAAGGCGGCGGTGCGGACGACCCGCCACGACGGCTCGGTCTCGGCCAGGCCCTCGGCGCACGATTCGTGCAGCGGCGGGGCGTGGAAGGCGTTGCGCGCCACCTCCAGGTCGTCCCCGACGAACGCGATCGGCCGCCCGAGCGACTCCGCGCACGCCCCGCAGATGCGGGACAGGGCGCACTGGGTCACGCGGGCGCCGACCAGCTCGCGTCGACCGTCGGCCCCGGCCTCCCACGCGAACGGCGCGGAGACCGGGTCCACGGCACGGCTCAGACCACGCAGCATTCTGCTCCCTCCCTCCCTGTCAGGACGCCGGTCAGGACGCCCGCTGCTGGCGCGACCAGCCGCCCAGCTCGCTGCGTCGCGGCGGCCGCTCGGCGTCGGACTTGCGCCCCTTGTCCACCGGGGGCGCCTCCACGGAGTCGGGACGGGTCGGGGGCTGGGGCGGCTTGTTGGAGGTGGTGAACCGGTTGGGCAGCGACAGCTTCATGATCGTGCGCAGCGCCTGGCCGTACTGCTTGTGCAGCGGGCCGATCGTGTAGGGGATGTCGTACTGGGCGCAGAGCTCCTTCACGCGCACCGAGATGTCGGCGTACCGGTTGCTCGGCAGGTCGGGGAAGAGATGGTGCTCGATCTGGAACCCGAGGTTGCCGGAGAGGATGTGCAGCAGCGGGCCGCCCTCGAAGTTGGCGGCACCGAGGATCTGCCGGAGGTACCACTCGGCACGGGTCTCGTCCTCGATCTCCTCCTCGGTGAAGTGCATCGCCCCGTCGGGGAAGTGCCCGCAGAAGATGATCGTGTAGGCCCACAGGTTGCGGGTGAGGTTGGCGGTCGCGTTCGCGGTGATCGTGGTGCGCCACTGCGGCCCCGACAGCGCGGGGTAGACGATGTAGTCCTTGAGGATCTGGTTGCGGCCCTTGCGCAGGATCTGGCGCAGCTGCCGCTTCATCTCCTGCGGGTCCTTCTCCCGCTTGCGGATGCGCTCGACGTCGAGGTCGTGCAGTGCCACGCCCCACTGGAACAGCGTGGCCAGCAGCGCGTTGTAGACCGGCTGCCCGAGGTTGGCGGGGTTCCACTTCTGCTCGCGCGCCATCCGCAGGATGCCGTAGCCGATGTCGTTGTCGTAGCCCAGCACGTTGGTGAACTGGTGGTGGATGTAGTTGTGGGAGTGCTTCCACTGCTCGGCCGGCTGGGCGGTGTCCCACTCCCAGTTGGAGGAGTGGATCTCGGGGTCGTTCATCCAGTCCCACTGGCCGTGCATGACGTTGTGGCCGATCTCCATGTTCTCCAGGATCTTGGCCACGCCGAGCAGGGCGGCGCCGGCGACCGCGCCGGGGATGCGGGTCTTCCTCGAGTGCGGAGTGAGCATGAGCGTGAGGCGGCCGGCGGTGGCCAGGCCGCGCTGCACCTTGATCATCTTGTTGATGTACGCCGCGTCGTCGGCGCCCCGGGAGGCCTCCACCTCCTCGCGGATCTTGTCGAGCTCGCGGCCGAGCTCCTCGACCTGCTCGTCGGTCAGGTGCATGTACTCGGCGACGTCGCTGATGGCCATGAGGGTCCTCTCGTGGTGCTGGGGTCTCGAGACGGTCGCTGCGCGACCTCCTCGACCGGCGGGGGCGGTCGCTGCGCGACCTCCTCGACCGGCGGGGCTAGATGTCGAAGGTGCAGTCGCCGACGGCGGCGGTGACGCAGGTCTGCACCTGCTCGTTGGTCTGGTCGAACTCGTCGCCGTTGCGCAGGTCGCGGACCCGGCCCGAGACGAGGGTGAGCGTGCAGGTGTGGCAGATGCCCATCCGGCAGCCGTAGGGCATCCCCACGCCCGCCTGCTCGCCGGCCTCGAGCACCGTGGTGGCGCCGTCGGCCTCGATCGTCTTGTTGGAGTTGCGGAAGGTGAGGGTGCCGCCCTCGCCGCCCTCGCCACCGAGCTGGAGGGTGAAGCGCTCGAGGTGCAGGTGCTCCTCGAGGCCCTCCCGCTCGAAGTGCTCGGTGATGGCGTCGAGCATCGGGGCCGGCCCGCAGGCGTAGGTCTCGCGCTCGCGCCAGTCCGGACAGAAGGCGTCGAGTCCGCGCTCGGCGTGCGCGAGCTCGAGCATGCCCTCGGTGTCGGTGTGCAGCCGGTGCAGGTGGAAGGAGTCGTGCCTCTCCTCCAGCGCCAGCAGCTCGTCGCGGAAGATCATCCGGTCCGGTGTGGGGCTGGAGTAGTGCATCACCACGTCCGCACTCCCCTGACCACTCCCCTGACCGCCGAGCTGGCCGCGGCGGTCCATCGTGCGCAGCATCGCCATCACCGGCGTGACGCCCGAGCCGCCCACGAGGAAGAGCATCTTGGCCGGCGGCGGGTCGGGCAGCACGAAGTCGCCCTCGGGGGCCGCGAGCCGCACGATCGTCCCGGGCTGCAGGCTCACCAGGTGGCCCGACATCTTGCCCTCGGGCATCGCGCGGATGGTGATGGCGATGTGTCGCCCGGAGCGCTTGGGCGCCGAGGAGATGGAGTAGGAGCGCCACTGGAACTTGCCGTCGACCTGGACGCCGATGCCGACGTACTGGCCCGGACGGTGGTCGAAGCGCCAACCCCAGCCGGGGCGGATGACCAGCGTGGCGGCGTCCTCGGTCTCCTCGACGACCTTCTCGATGCGTCCGCGCAGCTCGCGCTGGCTCCACAGCGGGTTGATGAGCCTGAGGTAGTCGTCGGGGTGCAGCGGCGTCGTCAGCTTCGAGCCGGCCTGCCGCACCCGCTCCCAGGGGATCGTGCTCGCCATGTGACCTCCGTCTCCCGATCGGAGCCCCAGTGAACAACCGTTCTCTTTGCTTCGTCAACGCCCCCGTCCGGGTGAAGCACCGGCCTGCCCGGCGACCACCACCGGACTACCGTGGTGGGCATGGGGTACGACGTGGAGAAGACCGACGAGCAGTGGCGCGAGGAGCTCTCGCCGATGGAGTACGCCGTGCTCCGCGAGGCCGGCACCGAGCGGGCCTTCGTCGGCAGGCTGACCGACACCGAGACGGTGGGCGTCTACCGCTGCAAGGCGTGCGACGCGAAGCTCTTCGAGTCCGAGACGAAGTTCCACTCCGGCTGCGGCTGGCCGTCGTTCTACCAAGCGGTCCCCGACACCGTGGAGGAGCGGGAGGACAACAGCCACGGCATGCGCCGGGTCGAGGTGCTGTGCAGGAGCTGCGGCTCGCACCTGGGCCACGTCTTCCCCGACGGCTACGGCACGCCCACCGGCGACCGTTACTGCATCAACTCCGTCAGCCTGACCCTGGAGCCGGCCGACGGCTCGGGCCCGGTGGCCGGCTGACGCCGGCGCCCCCACCTAGGACACGTACCACCCGTTCGCGCCGACCTCCTGGCCGTAACGGGGCTGGTACTGGTCGAAGAAGACCCGGGAGACCAGCTCGCGCCGGCTGCGCACGTCGGCCTTGGCGAAGACCGCCTTCAGGTGGTCCTGCACGGTGTAGGCCGAGAGGTGGAGCGTCGCCGCGATCTCCTTGGTGTCGACCCCCTGCAGCACCAGCTGGGTCACGTCGCGCTCGCGGGCGGTGAGGTCGAAGGCGGCCACGACGAGCGGCACGATCTCGGGCGGCCGCGCCTCCTCGATCGTGACCACGACCTGGTCGGTCAGCCCGTCGGGGCCGGTCAGCGGCGTGGCGTTGAGGACCAGCCACATGCCGTTGCGGGCGCGCAGCCGTGACCGGGGCGGCGTGGTGGTCTCCCCCGCGGCGTAGCGGCGGGCGGCGCCGACCAGCGCCGACACCGCGCTGATCGCGGCCCCGCTGTGGGCACCGGTGACCAGCTCCTCGATCCAGGTCTCGGCGCCGAGGCTCATCTGCAGCACCTCGCCGTCGCGCCCGACGATGACGACGCCCGGGCCGTGCGGCCGCTCGTCGGTGAACGCCTCCGCCGCCGAGGCGAGCAGTCCCGACCGGACCCCCCGCGCGAGGAACGGGGAGAGTCCGGCCAGCATCTCGACCTCCGCCGGAGCGAAGTGCTCACCCCCGCCGCGGAACATCGCGACCGCGCCCCAGCAGCGACCGTCCTCCAGGAACAGCCCCCGCAGCTCGTCGTCGAAGCCGAAGTAGGGCCGCATGAACTCGTCCATGCGACGCGACGCGGTCACGTCGCCCCCGGTGACCTGGTGGACCGACGCCGCGACCCGACCGGTCTCGGCCATCCGGACGAACGTCGTCTCCTCGACGTCGCCGTACTCCCGCAGCCCCCACTCGTGGTCGTGGGTGTTGCGGTGCACGAGGTCCCCGTACTTCCGCGAGCTCGTGACCAGCCCGGTCGCCGGGTCCGCGGTGGCCACGCAGGCGCCCTCGGTCGGCAGCACCCGTCCCAGCGAGTCCAGCACCTCGGCGAAGAACTCGTCGACGCACAGCCCCGCGCGCGAGAGGCAGTCGACGTCGCGCGTCACCCGCTCGACGGCGAGCGGCGTCAGGGTCGTGGGAGGCACCCCTCGATTGTGCGGACCCCGCTCGGGGCCCGGCATCCCACAATTCTGGGTGGTCCAGTCCACCCAGGGCCGACGGCCCTGAAGTCCCCCCGGCTGCGGGATGGCGGGTGCGGGTCCCCCGGCCCGACCGTGGTGCCGTGACCAGCGGCGCGTTCCCGATCCCTCCCCAGGCCTCCCTGGACGAGGCCGGGCGACTCCTCCACGAGGACGACCCCGCGGCCCAGCTCGCGCTGGGGCTGGCCGGGATCGAGGCCTGCCTGGCGGACCTCGGGCTCGGGCCCGACGACCTCACCAGCCTGCGGGTCACCACCGTCGACCACGACCGGATCGGGCCGGTCCTCGACGTGCTCACCGAGCGCCTCGCCCAGACCGGCGCGAGGCCGCTGCTCACCGTCCACGAGGTCGAGCGGCTGAGCCCGCACGGACTCCTCGTGCTCCTCGACGGCACCGCCCGTCCGCCCCACCCCGTCCCGGTGATCCCGGGCCCCACCCAGAGAGAGAACCCCATGACCCTGACCACCCCCGACCCCCATCCCCTGGACCGCCGGTCCTCGGACCTCGGCCCCCTCGTCGAGGCGGCTCCGGGACGCGTCCACCTCCCCGGCACCCCGGGGTACGACGCCGCCCGGATGCCCTGGAACCTCGCGGTCGACCAGCGCCCGGCCGCCGTCGCCGTGCCGCAGACCGTCGAGGAGGTCATCGCGCTCGTCCGCACCGCCCGCCGCCTCGGCCTGCGGGTCGCCCCGCAGAGCACCGGCCACGGCGCGGCGCCGCTCCACGGCCGGCTCGCGGGCTCGCTGCTGCTGCGGATGCACGAGCTCACCGGCGTACGGGTCGACGGCGCGGCGCGCACCGCCCGCGTCGTCGGCGGCACCACGTGGGCACCGGTCGTCCACGCGGCGGCCGAGCACGGCCTGACCGCCGCCCACGGCAGCGCCCCCGACGTGGGCGTCGTCGGTTACACGCTCTCGGGCGGGATGTCGTTCTACGGCCGTCAGCACGGCCTGGCGGTCAACCACGTGCGCGCGGTCGAGCTGGTCACGCCCGACGGCCGGCTCGTGCGCTGCTCGGCGACCGAGGAGAGCGAGCTGTTCTGGGCCGTGCGCGGCGCCGGCGGCAACCTCGGGGTCGTCGTGGCCGTGGAGATCGACCTGCTGCCCCTCGCCGAGGTGTACGCCGGGATGCTGCTGTGGGAGGCGTCGGCCACCGACCGCGTCGTCTCGACCTGGGCCCGCTGGGTCCACGACCTGCCCGAGTCCGTGACCACCTCGCTGCGGGTGATGCACTTCCCGCCGATCCCCGACCTGCCGCCGTTCCTGTCCGGACGCGACGTCGTCGTGGTCGACGGTGCGGTGCTCGAGGAGGACGCGGAGGCCGAGCGCCTGCTGGCGCCCCTGCGCGACCTGGCACCGGAGATGGACACCTTCGGTCGCGTGCCGGCCCCCGCGCTGCTCGACGTCCACATGGACCCGCCGATGCCCACACCCGCCGCGACCGCGCACGCGGTGCTCGGTCACCTCGACGTGGCCGGCGTGGCCGCCTTCGTCCGGGCGTCGATGGAGCCGTCGGGACTGATGTTCACCGAGCTGCGCCACGTCGGTGGCGCCTTCGCTCGGGCGCCGCGGACCGCCGGGGTGCTGGGCTCGCTGCCGGGTGACCTGGTGCTGCACTGCGTCGGTGTGGCCCCGACGCCCGAGGCCTTCGCCGCGGTCCAGCGCGACGCGGCCGCGGTGCTCACGACCATGCGCCCCTGGCGGCTCGACGGCCGGTCGCTGACCTTCACCGACGAGCCGGACATGACGCCCGGCGCGTGCGCCGACGCCTTCACGGCCGAGGACTGGGCCCGGGTCGCCGAGGTCCGCAGCACGGTCGACCCGGGCGGTGTCATGCAGGCCGCCGTCGAGGTGGGCTGAGGCCCGCCGGGCGCCGGGCCCCTCAGGCCTGGCGCGGGAGCAGGGCCGGCACCACCACGACGACGTGCTCGCCGTAGGTGGTGTCGGCCCACTGCTGGAGGGTGCCGTCGTCGAAGGGGACGTCGACGTAGACCTGCTGCTCGGTCGGGTAGGCGCCCTGCGCGCCCGAGACGCCGGGCAGCGCGGCGGCGACCTCGTCGGCGATGGCCTCCAGCTCCGCGGCGCTCGGCGGGTCGGTGGGCAGCGGGTCCGGCTCCGGCTCCTCGCGCATGACGTCGTACAACGCGGCGGGGATGGCGTCGGCCACGGTCAGCGCGGTGCCGTCCCAGGAGCCGGTGACCGCGAACGAGCCCCACCGGACCCTGCCCTGCTTCTCGTGGATCTCGTGCTCGGACCAGTCCCAGCCGAGGACCTCGGGGCCACCGCACTGCGGCGGCCAGGACTCCGCGATCGCCCCGAGGCAGACCTCCGGCCCGTCACCGGTGTCCATCACCATCACCAGGCCGCGGGAGCGGACGTCGGCGGGCAGGTCCAGCGCCGGCGCGCCGGTCGGGGCGTCGGGTGCCGGGTCGCGGGCGACGTCGTCGCCCCCGCTGCTGCTGCAGGCGGTCGTGGTGAGCAGGACGGCGGCGGCCACCGCGGCGAGGCGCAGCGGTGTGGCGACGGAGGTCGAGAGGGTCATGCCGCTCCGACGTACGCCGGGGATCGACGGTTCCGCGATCGTGCGCTCCTTCGGACCCGCCGGTGCCCTCAGCCTCAGGGCAGCCGGTCGACGAGCTCGGCGATCGGAGTCAGCGCGCCGGTGTAGAAGGGGATCTCCTCGCGCACGTGGCGGCGGGCGGTGGAGCCGCGCAGGTGCCGCATCAGGTCGACGATGCGGTAGAGCTCGTCGGCCTCGAAGGCCAGCAGCCACTCGTAGTCGCCGAGGGCGAAGGAGGCGACGGTGTTGGCGCGGACGTCCTTGTAGTCGCGCGCCATCTTGCCGTGCTCGGCGAGCATCGCGCGGCGCTCCTCGTCCTCGAGGAGGTACCACTCGTAGGAGCGGACGAACGGGTAGACGCACACGTGCTTCTTGGCGTCCTCGTCGGCGAGGAACGCCGGGACGTGGGACTTGTTGAACTCCGCCGGGCGGTGCAGCGCCATCTGCGACCACACCGGGTCGAGGCGGGCGCCGAAGGAGGTGCGGCGGAAGCGGTGGTACGCCGACTGCAGCTCCTCGCTGGTGGCCGCGTGCGTCCACACCATCACGTCGGCGTCGGCGCGCAGGCCGCTGACGTCGTAGACGCCGCGCACGACCGTGTCGGACTCGTCGAGCTCGGCGAACAGCTTCTCGACCTCGGCGCCCTCGGCCGCGCGGTCCGCGTCGGGGCCCAACACGTCACGGAGGCGGAAGACCGACCACATGGTGTAGCGGATCGAGTCGTTGATCTCGCGCACGCGGGCGGCGTTGGACATGGTGTCGCTCATGGCACCCATTGTGCCGCGTGGCTCAGCCCCGCCCGAGCCCGGCCTCACGCGCGCGGATGATGGCGGCGGCCCGGTCGGGGGCGTGCAGCTTGGCGTAGATCGAGGACACGATGTTGCGCACCGTCTTGCCCGAGACGAACAGCGCGGCCGCGATCTGGTCGTTGCTGCGGCCGGCGGCCAGCAGGTCGAGCACCTCGCGCTCACGCTCGGTGAGCTCGGGGAACACCACGGCCGGCTCCGGCCGCGCGGCACCGGCGAAGAGCGCAGCCACCCGGGCGGCCAGCGAGGCCCCGAAGACCATGCCGCCGGCCGCGGTCGCGCGCACCGCGTGCTGCACCTCCTCGGCCCCCGCGCCCTTCAGGAGGTAGCCCGAGGCCCCCGCACGGACGGCGCTGAGCACCGTGTCGTCGTCCTCGTTCATGGTCAGCATCAGCACCCGCACGTCCGGGTGCCGCCCGCGCAGGAAGCGGGTCGCCTCGATGCCGTCGAGCCCGGGCATCGAGATGTCCATCACCACGACGTCCGGCACGTCCGGCGCCGCCTCGTCCACCACGTGCAGGGCCTCCCGGCCGTCGCAGGCGGTGCCCACGACCTCCATGCCCTCGAGCGCGCCGAGCAGCGCGACCAGCCCGTCGCGCACGATCCGGTGGTCGTCGACCACCAGCACCGTGATCGTCCCGCTCCCCGTCCCGCTCCCCGTCCCGCCGGTCTCCTCGCCGCTCACGGTGCACCCACCGTCGCGGTCGTCGCTTGCGCGACGGGCGCCCCGACAGCAGCCAGCGGCAGCCGAGCCCGCACCCGGGTGCCGCGTCCCTCGACCGCCGGGCAGGTCACGCTCGTCGAGCCGCCGAGCTCCTCGGCACGCTCGCGCAGCGACAGCAGCCCCACACCCGCAGGACGGCCCGCGTCCACGCCCACGCCGTCGTCGAGGACCTCGACCACGAGCGCGTCGTCGTCCACCTCGAAGCGGACCGTGCACCGGGTCGCCGCGGCGTGGCGCACCACGTTGGTGACGGCCTCGGCGGCGATGCGGTAAGCCGCGACCTCGACCGCGGCCGGGAGCGCGGGCAGGTCGCCCGCGCCCACCTCGACCGGCAGCGGGCACCGGTCCGCGAGCTGCTCCACCGCGCCCACCAGGCCGCGGTCGTCGAGCGCGGGCGGTCGCAGGTCGTGCACCAGCCGGCGTACGTCGGCCACGACGTCCTGGAGGCTCCGGGTGGTGGCACCCACCTGCTCCGCCGCGGCGGCCGGTTCGCGCTCGAGCAGCAGCCGCGCGGACTCCAGCGCGAAGACCACCCCGGACAGGGCCGGGCCGAGACCGTCGTGCAGGTCGCGCCGGATGCGGCGCCTCTCCTCCTCCCGCGCGGTGACGAGCTGGTGCCGGCTGCGCTGCAGCTCCTCGGCGAGCTGGGCGGCACGCACGGCGGCGACCCCCTGGCGGACCAGGTCGCCGACCAGCCGCTCGTCGCGGGCCGAGAGCCGGGCCCGCACCCCGCGGGCGGGCAGGCTGATGGCGCCCACCTCCTCGCCGCGCTCGTGCACCGGGAGGGTCCGCGCCTCGGCCGGACGGGTGCCGACGGCGGTGCTCCAGGTGCCGCCGCCGATCCGCTCGACCTCGAGGCCGACGTACGCCACGCCCAGCGCGCCGGCCACCGCCTCGGCGACCTCGCGGAGGCGGTCCTCGACCCCGTCGACGCGGTCGAGCCGCTCGGCGAGGCCGGCCACGACGTCGTACGGCGCGTCGCGGCGTCCGCGCGTCAGCCGACGCGCGAGGGCCCAGGCGCGTGAGCGCAGCGGGGCGTAGACCAGCGCCGAGAGCAGCAACACCACCGCGACCACCTGGGTGCGGGTGAGGGACTCGGTGAGCACCCGGTCCAGCAGCGCGACCACGGCCAGGTCGACCGCGAGCAGGACCCCGGCGACACCACCCCAGGCGAGCGTGCGGGTGAGCAGGTCGCCGATCGGGACCAGGTCGGGGGCGACCAGCGCGATGGTGATGGCGGCGCCGGGCAGCACCATGACGACGAAGGTGAGCGCCAGGTCCACGCCGGGACCGTCGTAGAGCTGCGCCCCCGCGAAGGTCAGCGTCATCGCCAGCACCGACCACAGCAGCCAGCGCAGCTGGTCGCGCTCGACGCCCTGCGCCCGGCGGTGCCGCACGACCACGACCAGCACCGGCACCACGAAGGCCACCAGCGTCAGCGTGCGCGCGGCGGCACCCGCGCTGCCTCCGAGGACCGTCAGGGTCGTGGGGTCGAGGTCCAGCCCGGGCGGCAGGGGCTCCTCCGGGTCCGGGGCGGGCGCGGTGAGGAAGACCAGGAAGCCGAGGGCCATCACCGCCAGTGCCGCGCGGGACGCCCAGCCCCACGCCCCCTCCAGCAGGCGTCCGGTCGGGAAGACCAGGAGCAGGACCGCGACCACCATCGGCAGCAGCGAGCCGACCCTGGCCCAGAACCACATGACCGGGGTGACGGCCGGCCAGACGGACTCCGCCGTCACGCCGGCGCGCAGGTAGGACTGGGCCAGCCCGTCCAGCGCCCAGAAGACGCCCAGCCCGGCGAGCGCCCGGGCCGTGCCGCTGCGCGGCTGGCGCACCAGGACCACGGCCGCCAGCGCGGAGAGCAGCACGCCGTTGAGGGTCCAGGGCCAGCCGGGGCCGTCCACGAGCCGGTCGCCCAACCCGTCCCCCAGCCCGTCGGCCGTCGCCGTGCCGTCGAGCCACACGCTCAGCGCCAGCGCCAGCAGGCAGGCGACGGGCACGGCCAGGACGGCGGCTCGGGACGCGGACGAGGGGGGCACGGGCTCATCATGCGGCGCAGGGGCCGGCGTCGGGAACCGATATCCCGGCGCCGACCCCTGCAGGAGGTGGTCGGTCACGACGGTCGACCGCCGTCAGCGGCCGGCGCGGAACGCGCGGTCACCGAGGGTGAAGCCGATCGCGGTGACGAGCAGCCACAGCGGACCGGTCATGCCGGCCATGTACTGCAGCGGGGTGATGCCGAGCAGCAGGGTCAGCCCGCCGAGCACGAGCCCGACGCGACCGATCCAGCGCGGGGCGGCGCCGGCGCGGGAGGCGACCCACACGGCCGTGCCCGAGAGACCCGCGAGCACCCAGCACCACGGCACGGTGCCGATCCAGTGGTTGAACGAGATCACCGCGTGCGGGTCGACCATGTCCTCGTGGCCGGCCCCCGCGAAGATGAACTCGGTGTCCAGGCCGGTGCCGAGCACGCCGACCAGCGCCGTGCCGAGCAGCCCGGCCGCGGCGACGGCCGGAGCGAGCGAGCCGGGGCCGGTGCGGGCCGCGAGGCGGCGGAACAGCCCGACACCGAAGACGACCATGGCCACGGCACTGACCAGCGTCGCGATGTGGAAGACCAGCATCGCGGGCACGTCGTCGAGCACCGCGCGGGCGATCGCGTCCGGGTCGCCGGCCAGCGACTCGTCGTACACCGCGCCGACGAAGCCGGAGGCGACGATGCCGATGGCACCGGTGACGCCGGCGACCACGCCGGTCAGGGCCCAGGTGCGGGAGGTGGGGACGCTCGCGACCCGGGTGTCGGTGCGAGCGGGGGTGGGGGTCAGGACGGTCATGTCTCTCTCTTCTCCTACGGCCGGCGACGGTGCCGGCGGGGAGGAGAGTGCGGGGCCCGGTGTCCCGAGGGACAGGGACACCGCGGCAGAGGTTGTCCCGGGTCCGCTCAGTCCGTGAGGACGGCGACGGCCCGCTGGGCGGAGCCGATGACGGCGGGGATGCCGACGCCGTCGTACGCCGCCCCGCAGACGGCCAGGCCGGGGACCGCCTCCACGGCGGCCCGGACGCGGGCGACGCGGTCGAGGTGACCGAGGGAGTACTGCGGGAGGCCGCCGCCCCAGCGCTGCACGTGGGTGTCGACCGGGGTGGCCTCGAGGCCGGTCGCGTCGCGCAGGTCACGCAGCGAGACGGCGACCAGCTCGTCGTCGCCCGCCTGCAGCGCGGCCTCCTCGCCGTGCCGGCCGAGCGAGGTGCGCAGGTGGATCAGCCCGTCGGCGGCGCCGGCCTCGCGGACCCAGCCCCACTTGGAGAAGGAGAAGGTGGCGGCCTTGATCGCCCGCCGCTCCACCGGCGGCACCAGGAAGCCGGAGGCGTCGGTCTCGGCCAGCGCCCCGGCGTCGGCGACGCGCAGGGCGAGCGTCACCACGGCGACCGACGCGGCCTCGACGCCCGCCAGCTCGGTGCTCGCGGCGGGGGCCAGGTCGGCGAGCAGCCGGGACGCGGCGGCGGCCGGCACGGCCAGCACCACGGCGTCGGCGGTGATCGTGCGCTCGTCGGTCGTGGGGCCGACGGTGAGCGCGAACGGTCCGCTGGTCGTGGTGCGGCGCAGCCCGCGGACCGTGGCCCTGGTGCGGACCTCGAGCCGCTCGGCCAGGGCCAGCGGGAGCCCACCCATGCCGCCGGGGAGACCGGCGAAGACGGGGGCCGAGTAGGTCGCCGGGGCGGTGAGGCCGGGGGCCTGGTCGAGCAGCGAGCCCTGCTCGGCGAGGGCGACCAGCTGCGGGACGGCCGCCCGGGCCGAGATCCGTCGGGCGTGACCGGCGTACACGCCACCGAGGAGGGGCTCGACGAGGCGGTCGGTGACCGCGGGGCCGAGGCGGTCGTCGACGAGGTCGCCGACCGTGACGTCGGCGCCGACGGGGGTGGCGGCGTGACCGGACTCCTCGCGGACCCGGGCCAGCTCGGCGTCGGTGAGCACGCCGCTGGCCGCGAGGTCGTCGAGGTCCAGCGGCACGCCCATGAGGGAGCGCGGCAGGGGGCGGAGCGCGTCGCGGGTCCAGATCCGGCTCGAGGCGATGGTGGGGTGGCAGACCTCGAGGCCGAGGTCCGCAGCCAGCGCGACGCCCTCGGGCCGGCGGTTGAGCATGGCCTCGGCGCCCACGTCGACGGGCACGCCCGCGACGCTGCGGCGGCGCAGGACGCCTCCGACCTGCGGGGAGCCCTCGAGGACGAGGACGTCGCGGCCCTGCTGCTGGAGCCGGTACGCCGCCGACAGACCGCCGATCCCGGCGCCGACGACCACGACGTCCCGGTGCTCACCCTGCTGGCCCACGGCCCCAGCGTCCCACGGGGAACCGCCTCCCTCGACGTCGCGTCCCACCGGCATGAACCGATCCCGCACCCCCGTCGCCGTCGCGCTCGGCGCCGTGCTCGCCCTGCTGGCCCTGCTCGTCCTCGCCGGCTGCAGTGCCGGCTCCTCCGACGACGCCATGGGGGGCGAGACGATGGCCGAGTCGATGGACGGGACGATGGAGGGCGCCGACATGGGTGCCCCGGAGATGGCCGACGAGGCCGCCGGGGCCGCCGGGGGCGGCATGGACTCCTCCTCCGCCTTCCTGTCCGACGGCGACATGGCCGACGGGGACGTGGCCGTCCAGGACCGGGCCGCCGACGTCGTCGACGCCGCCTCGGCGGAGGAGGGCGCGCGGCAGGCCTCGATCATCTCCACCGGCACCGTGAGCCTGCGCGCCGACGACGTGGGCGACGCCCGCTTCGAGGTGCAGAAGGTGGTGGACCGGGTCGGCGGCCAGGTCACCGACTCCGAGACCCGCACCGACGACGACGGCGCCGTGCGCACCGCGCGACTGGTGCTGCGGGTGCCGTCCGCGGAGTTCACCGAGACGATGGACGCGCTGGAGAAGGTCGCGGACCTCGAGGCCTCCTCCACCACCTCCGAGGACGTCACGACCCAGGTGGTCGACACGAACGTCCGGATCCGGGTGCAGCGCCAGAGCATCGCGCGCATCGAGCAGCTCCTCGACCGCGCCGGGTCGATCCGCGACATCGTCGCCGTGGAGCGCCAGCTCACCGACCGCGAGGCCCGGCTCAACTCGCTGCTGCGGCAGCAGGCCTACCTCGCCGACCAGACCTCGCTGTCGACGATCACCGTGCACCTGCAGCGCCACCGGGTCGACGAGCCCGGTCAGACGGAGCCGGAGGACGACGACGGGTTCCTCGCGGGGCTCTCGGCCGGCTGGGCAGCGCTGGGCACCGTCGCGGTCGGGCTGGCCACCGTCGCCGGCGCCCTGCTGCCCTTCCTCGGCGTCGCCCTGGTGCTCGGGCTCCCCGGGTGGCTGCTGGTCCGCGGGGCGGTCCGCCGTCGGCGTACCGAGGGGCCGGCGGAGCCGGCCGGGCCCGCCGGACCGTCTGCGGGCGAGCCGGTGCTGGAGGGCTGAGCCGGGATACTCCGCACGATTTCCCACCCTCGGCTCGAGCTGGGGGTGAGAACTCGTGCGGACTATCCCGCGTCGAGCGGGTACTCGTGCACGAAGTCCGTCAGCCGCGCCAGCTGGTCGGGGTCCGTCGACGGCAGGACGCCGTGGCCGAGGTTGAAGACGTGGCCCCTGGCGGCGCGTCCGGCCTCGATGATCTCGGCGGCGCGGGCGGTCATCACCTCGGTGGGGGCGAAGACGAGGGTCGGGTCGAGGTTGCCCTGGACACCGCGGTCGCCGACCATCGGGATCGCGCGCTCCAGCGGGGTGCGCCAGTCGACACCGACGACGTCGGCGCCGGCCTCCCCCATCAGGTCGAGCAGGTTGGACGTGCCGACACCGAAGTGGATGCGCGGGACGCCCAGTGCGCCGGCGCGGGCCAGCACCGAGGTCGACCACGGCTGGACGTGCGCGGCGTAGTCCTGCGGGGTGAGCGCGCCGGCCCAGGAGTCGAACAGCTGCACGGCCGAGGCACCGGCGGCGACCTGGACCTCGAGGTAGGCCGCGGCGATGCCGGCGATCTTCTCCATCAGCGCCGACCACACCTCGGGGGCGCCGAACATCATCGCCTTGGTCTTGGCGTGCTCCTTCGACGGCCCGCCCTCGACGAGGTACGACGCCACCGTGAACGGCGCGCCGGCGAACCCGATCAGCGGGGTGCTGCCCAGCTCGCCCACCAGGCCCTGGACGGCCCGGGTGATGAACGGGACGTGCTCGGGGGTCAGGTCGGGGATCGCGGCGACGTCCTCGAGCGTGCGCACCGGGTGGGCGACGACCGGGCCCACGCCGGGCTTGATGTCGAGGTCGACCCCGACGGCCTTGAGCGGCAGCACGATGTCGGAGAAGAAGATCGCGGCGTCGACGCCGTAGCGGCGCACCGGCTGCATGGTGATCTCGATGGTGAGGTCGGGGTCCATGCAGGACTCCAGCATCCCCACGCCCTCGCGGACCTTGAGGTACTCCGGGAGCGAGCGCCCGGCCTGGCGCATGAACCACACCGGTGTGTGCGGCACGGGCTCGCCGCGCAGGGCCTTGAGGAACGCGCTGCCGGACAGGTCGGCCGCCGGGGCCTGGGTGGGGCTCGTCACCGCTCAAGGGTGGCAGGGTCCCGGCGTGTTCGCACATCAGACCGCAGGGCTGCGACCTACTGTGGGGGCATGGTCGTCCGTCAGGAGACGCACCCCGCCGCGGGTGCGCCCGCCGAGCCGCCCGCGTTCCGCGAGGCGGTCGCCGGCCTGCGACGGGCCCGGATGCGCTCCGAGGTGCTGCTGGAGCCGATGCCGGCACCCCAGCGGATCGCGCCGTACGCCGCCGCCGTCTCCGCGGACGTCACCGTCGACGACGTGGACGTCGCGACCGGGCGGATCATCCTGCTGCACGACCCGAACGGCAACGACGCGTGGGAGGGCACCTTCCGGTGCGTGGCCTACGTCCGCGCCGAGATCGAGGTCGACCTGGTGACCGACGCGATGCTGTCGGCCGTCGGCTGGTCCTGGCTGACCGAGGCGCTGGCCGCCCACGGCGCCGAGCACGTCGCCGCGTCGGGCACCGTCACCCGCGTGGCGACCGAGAGCTTCGGCGGGATGAGCGAGGAGCAGGGCACCGCCCAGATCGAGATCCGCGCCTCGTGGACCCCCGTCCACCCCGACGGCGCCGAGCTCACCCCCGACACCACCCCGCACGTCGAGGCGTGGGGCGAGCTGATGTGCACCGCCGCCGGGCTGCCCCCGGTCCCCGACGGGGTCGCGGTGATGCCGAGCCGGCGCGGACAGCGTGGCCGCTGATCAGATGAGCGAGCCGACCGTCCCCCACGACCCCCAGCAGCCCGACCAGCCCGAGCAGCCCGACCCCGACGCGGCCCCTCCCGAGCAGGAGCCGGAGAAGGCCCCGCTGCTGGCTCTGCGCGAGCCGATGCCGTCGGTCGTGGAGACCCCCGAGGCCCTGGAGGCGGTCTGCGAGGCCGTCGCCGGCGGCACCGGTCCTGTCGCGATCGACGCCGAGCGCGCCTCGGGCTACCGCTACTCCAACCGCGCCTACCTCATCCAGCTGCGCCGCGAGGGCTCCGGCACCCACCTGGTCGACCCGATCGCCTTCGACGGGCTGGCCCCCCTGCAGGAGGCCATCGGCGACGCCGAGTGGATCCTGCACGCCGCCACCCAGGACCTCCCCTGCCTGCGCGACGAGGGGCTCTCCCCCACCGAGCTCTTCGACACCGAGCTCGCCGGCCGCCTGCTGGGCTACCCCCGCGTCGGGCTCGCCACGCTGGTGGAGACCCTGCTGGGCCGCCGGATGAAGAAGGAGCACTCGGCCGTCGACTGGTCGACGCGCCCGCTGCCGAAGCCCTGGCTGGAGTACGCCGCCCTCGACGTCGAGGTCCTCGTGGAGCTGCGCGACCTGCTGGCCGCCGAGCTCGAGGAGACCGGCAAGGCCGAGTGGGCCCGCCAGGAGTTCGACGCGCTGCGCGGCTTCGAGCCGACCCCGCGCGTGGACGCCTGGCGCCGCACCTCCGGGCTGCACAAGGTCCGGGGGCGTCGCTCCCTCGGGGCGGTCAAGGCGCTGTGGGAGCTGCGCGACTCCCTCGCCGAGCAGCGCGACGTCACCCCGGGCCGCATCCTCCCCGACTCCGCCATCACCGTCGCCGCCACGCACATGCCCACCGACAAGGGCTCCCTGCTGGGGCTCAAGGGCTTCCACGGCCGCGGCGCCGAGCGCTACTCCTCGCGGTGGGTGTCCACCCTGCGCGAGGTCGCCGAGCTCCCCGAGGACGAGCTGCCCACCCGGGCACCGCGCTCGGACGGTCCCCCCACCCCCCGGGCCTGGGCCGACCGCGATCCCGTGGCAGCGCGCCGCCTGCAGCACGCCCGGGAGGCGATGACGGCCCTGGCCGAGGAGCACTCGATGCCCGCCGAGCAGCTCCTGACGCCCGACTTCATGCGGCGTACCCTCTGGGCGCCGCCGCGCACCCGCGACCCGCAGGCGCTGGCCGCCGCGGTGGCCGAGCAGCTGACCGGGTACGGCGCCCGCCCGTGGCAGGTCGAGCTCACGACCCCGCTGCTCGTCGCGGCGATCCTGCACGGCGACGAACCGGTCCCGGAGGCACCGCAGCCCGAGCCCGAGGCTCCCCAGCCCGACGCCTGAGCGCCTACTGCGTGTCGCCGGACTCCTCGGAGTCCTCCTCGCCGGTGTCGAGCACCAGCTCGGGGGCCAGCACCAGCTGGGAGGCGAAGTCGATCGTGGCACTGGCGCCCTCGAGGTCGAGCACGCCCGGGGCGGTGACCAGCTGGGCCACCTGGTCGTCCACCGCGCGCTGCAGCTCGCCCCACGTGTCGAGCAGCGGCGGGATCACCATGTCGTCGGCGGAGTCGGTGAAGACCCCCGCCTCCACGGGCTGACGGCCCGGCTGGAGGAAGTCCTCGGACAGCGCGACCTGCTGGTTGGCCGGCACCACGAAGCCGGTGCGGGTCAGCGGCCGGACGACGTCGTCACTGATCAGGTGCACCAGCAGGTCGGCGGCACCCGAGAGCGACACGGGGCGGCGGGCCAGGCAGAAGCCGGTCAGCTCGCCGGTGGTCGCGGAGGTCTCGATCGTGGGGATCGGCATCACGTCGAAGGCCAGGCCCTGGGTCAGTCGCAGCTGCGGGACCCAGGAGCGGTCGCCGGTGATCATCCCGAGCTTGCCGCGACGGAACCACTGCAGCGCCGTGGCCTGCGCCAGCTGCCTGCTCGACAACGTCAGCGGACCGTTGCGCAGCAGGCCGAGCGTCGTCTCGAGCGCGTCGCGGGTGGAGTCCTCGGAGAAGGCCAGCGACGTGGGCGCGTCGTCGTCGTCGAAGAGGTTGCCGCCACCGGCGTAGACGAAGGGGGCGAGACCGGCCAGCGAGGGGTCGACGTAGACGCCCCTGGTGCCCTTGCGCGGACGCGTGGCGAACTCGGCCGCCGCCTGGAACTCCTCGAAGCTCCACCGGCTGGCGCTCGAGGGCGCCTCGAGACCACGGGCCTCCATCCGCTCGAAGTCGATGAGGTCGGTGTTGTAGAAGACGACCGTCGGCGAGATCTCGAACGGCATGCACTGCAGCCGACGGTCGGCGGAGAAGGCGAGCAGCGCGTCGCGGGAGTAGACGTCGCCGAACTCCACGAACCGCTCGTCGAGCAGCTCGTCGACCGGGCTGGTGCGGCCCTCGTCGCGCAGCCAGGACAGGTCGCGGCGCGAGGCCATGAACACGTCGGGGTCGACCTCGCCCGCGGCCAGGGCCGCCATGGCCTCCTCGCGGTCGGAGAAGGCGACGACCTCCACGTCGGAGGTCTCGGAGATGACGGAGTACTCCGCCATCAACCGCTCGTAGGTGTCGATCTCGGCGCGGCTCCCCCACACGGCCAGGGTCAGCTGGTCCTCGGGGACGGGCGTGGCGACCGGGTCGGGGTCCAGCGGCGGCCTGCTCGAGGACTGCTCGTCCGAGCACGCGGCCAGCCCCGCGAGCACGACGGTCGACAGCAGCGCCGCCGTCGTACGCCGCATGCCGGCACGCCCGATGAACCTCACGTCGCCTCCCGATCCCGGGTCGCGCGACCCGCGCCGTCACCCTACTCACACCGTGGGGCCGCACCCGCCCGCGACGGCGTGCCGATCGTCACGTCGTCGGCCCGACGGGCCCTTCGGGCTCAGCCGAAGCTGTGGAAGCGACCGGCTGCGGCGATCACCCGCTCGAACGTCGGGCGGTCCAGTGCGGCCCCCTCCCGGCGTACGTCGCCGGGCGCGAGCGTCAGGAGCCGGTCCAGGCGCACCTCGCTGGGTCGCCGCTCGCGGTCCCAGCCGCCGGCGCCGACGTCCATCCAGTAGCGGCCGTGGCGGGCCTCGTCGGCGGCGTCGCGGTCGTGGTCCTGGCTGGTGAGCATCAGGCCGTAGAGCCGGCGCCGGTCACGGCCGATGAGCAGCACCGGGCGGTCCTTGCCCTGGCTGGCGTCCTCCTCGTAGGGCACCCACGCCCACACGACCTCGCCCGGGTCGGGCTTGCCGTCGGTGCGCGGGTTGTAGGCGACGCGCAGCCCGCGCGTGACCCGCAGCCGGGCGCGGTGCAGCGCCGCGCGCATGTCCCGGGGAGAGGCAGCCATGGCCACGACCCTAGTCGCCCCCGGGGGATCCCACGGCCCCAGGAGCCTGCCGAACCCACTGAGCCAGTGGTGAGGAGTGATGTGCGCCGGACCGGGAGCGCCTCACGGCGCGTGGCCGCTCGTAGCGGCTGATGTTGGGACCCGGGGCTGCCGCGGCCCGGCGCACCCGAGAAGCATAGACGCCATCCCCCGCCCACCCAATGCTTCCGCCGAACCGGCGCATCGATACGCCGGCTCGGCGTGGGGGGACGGGCGGGGCGGGGCGGGAGGGGAGGGGGTACGCCGCGGCGTACCGTGGTCCCGGTGAGCAGACCGCACCACCGCCCGACCCAGAAGAGCGCCGCGTTCTTCGAGGCCGTCGAGGGCGGGACCGACCCGGCGATCGTGACCGAGGCAGCCGAGCGCGCCGCCGCGCTGCTGGTGCGCGGGGCGCGGGAGTCCGAGGACGACGCGGTCGCCGACCGGCTGCTCCACCTCGCCGACACCGAGGGCATCGAGGCCATCGCGGAGGTCTGGTCGGGCGCTCCCGCCGACACCCTGGCCGGCTGCCTGTGGCGGCTCTACCTGCTGCGCCAGTGGGTGCACGCGGACCCGGTGCGCGTCTCGCGGGCCTTCGAGGAGGGGCGCGCCCGCGTCCAGGTGGCCCGCGTGGTGGCCGGGGTGGCCGACCCGCCGGGCCCCGACCAGCTGCGCGCCATGGTCGACGAGGTGCTGCGGGGCATCGCGACCGGCGACTTCGCCGACCTGCTCTTCCGCGCCTCGGCGTTCGCCCGCGTCGTGGCGGCCGGCCACGCCACCGGCGAGGCCAGCCACG